>OMNT01000330.1_pt1 | contig 51960 bp, 53 predicted proteins | sample 1672551 | NCBI WGS metagenome assembly OMNT01 (sample SAMEA3136698, study PRJEB25190) | human gut metagenome | reverse complement strand
TGAGTTTGATTATATATTTGTGTCCGCGCAACGAAGGCGCGGGGAAATGGAGGAAAATATGTTTAAAGCAACAGAAAAAGAAGTAAAAGAATTAAGAAGGGAATATCCAAAAGGAACAAGAGTGGTTCTTGTTCGAATGGACGATACACAGGCACCACCTGTCGGTACCAAAGGCACAGTATTGGGTGTAGATGACACAGGCAGTCTTCTCATGGCTTGGGATAATGGGTGTGGTTTAAACGTAGTCTATGGTGAAGATGAAGTGAAGAAAATCAATGATTCTATGAGTGAATACAGTTTGCGAGATATACTCATTGCATTTTCAATTAAATACCAGGGAATCTTCACAAGCATCTATGGTGCAATAGCAATAAAAGAAGAACTTAGTCATGACGAAATGGAAGAACTTCTCGACAAAGCACCTAAGTACCTCGTCACAATCATAGATGACGATTATCCTTCATCGCTCAAGAAGATTCCATGTCCCCCATTTGTTCTCTATTATTGTGGCGATTTGGAAGAAATCAATGAAAAGGAAATATCACTATTCCATGTAGGTTCATTAAAATATGGACATCGTTATTTCATGCCGTCAGCGAATTACTCAAAACATTTCATTGCCTGTGAGAATCCATTAGAATTCAGCAGTTATCTCAATGAATTGATAACTATCTACAAGGATTGCATTTAATCAATTAAAGTATGGATTAACTTCCATACTTTTTTAAAAAAATTTTCGGTGCTTGCACCCTCCGTTGCCTCTCCGACTGCAATGTATTTCCCTCTTTAATCACTTCCGTTTAGATGCCCGGAACCCGCATGTTTTCGTTTATTTTTCCCCGTTATTCACTTCCCTTTCCGAAATTCACTATGGAAATGAGAGCTTTTGTATCAGGGAACCTCTGATTCCAATTTCCCACAATCTCTTTTGATTTTTTACCCCGGCAGCAAATTTCTTTTCCTGAAGGCTTGTTTATTTTTTCAAAGGATATTTTTGAAGGTAGAAATCAGAAAATCTGCGATGTAGAAAAAGGCCCGCCAAACCGGCAGACCTTCCTCTTTAAAAGCGTTTACTTATTCACATACTTTGTTGCTTCGTCACGAGAAAGTCCATATGATTCCATAAGTTCTTTTATGATCTCTTCATCCGAAAAACTATGCTTTCTAAATGATGATACTAAAACCTTTATGGAATTGATTCTTTCTTCTTCTTTGCCCTTATTTACCGCTCTTTCCATTACATCACACATCTTAATGTCCTCCTTCTTTTCTGCTTCAGAAAATTTTACATTATACCTGTCGTCTCCGGTCAGAACCTGCAGAAGTTTCAACATTTCGTCTACATGCTTTATTTTGTGCTCATCCGGCACATAGTCTTTGTTTTTCCTTTTCTGAACAAAGAAATCTGCAACTATTCGAAAATCACTTTGGAACATCTGCACCGTTTCATCATCTAAAAAAGCAATGTTAAAGATATTTGCCTTGTAGTCATTTACATATGGCTCCAGTTCCTTTGGAATATCAATAACCCCTTTCAGATTATGAGGTGATGACCATTCTTTCATCCCGAAGTGAAGTACCAACGACACGACCGGAACAATGGGATTCTCATCATTTTCCGACAACAGCTGCCGTCTGGAAGAAGCCCTCCCCCAGCCAGAGGTGCCAGATGGTATCCGTGGAAGGCTCCATCGTAGCTAAAAACTCTTAATGGCATATATTTCTCTTCTGCAGCCTGGTTTTCCAGCCCACAGATTGCAACAAGAACGTTACCCTCCTGCCAGTATTTAGCCACATCCCTTTCCTGTTCATGCAGTTTGCCTGCCTCGGCTTTATACTGTGATTTTACCTTTGTTTCTTTCAATGATTCTTCCTTCACGATCCGATTTCCGCGAAATAAAAGAACATTGACAATGTCTGCGAAGACGTCATTATAGTCTTCCAGAATTTTTTCTGTTATGTCTTTTTGTCCCATAGATTGTTATCCTTTCCCTAATCTGATGTAAAAATGATCAGGGAAAGCTCATAGGCATCCCTGATCTAAAGTTTCAGGGGTCCCCCCTATTCTGCTGGATTTATATTTATTCTTCTTATCCTTATCATACAAAATATTATTTGTATCGTCAACCAGTTCACGATTGACAGAATATTAGAATCCTTCCAGCGTTTTTGTTGCATTATGTTGTAATCATAGTCGTTTCCTCCTTTTTCTGACTCCATTTTTTCTATGCTTCATTTATAATATGTCAGATAATCTCCACCGTAGAAAAGAGGCTCGATGAACGGCAGAACCTTCCACTTTTAACTAAATGCTATTCCATGGCTTTGTCAATAATTTGCTACCATAAGCTGCCCCTCACTTTTTTATATTTGTTCTTACTTTTTATATATGTCAGAATATCAAAAATACTTATTTCTTCCATACAGAAAAAAAGACACCAGCTTTTTGCCAGTGTCTTCGTCTTACGGATGCCCTACCATCCCTCGTTTGAAATTCGCATACTGCACATTCTTTACAACCACACCATCAGGGAATCTCACATCCATATCTTCGCTTCTACGATACGCAACAATCTCGGCTTCAAGTCCGCATTTCATCATTTTCTTTTCGCCGATGCGAAGCTTTCTTTTATTTCTTCTGGAGTCCTGCGGCCTTGCAACACGTCCTTCCATGAAATTTCTGTACTCAATATGCTCTGCAACAGATCCGTCCTCAAAACGGACATCTATATCTATATGTTTTCGATAAGCGATAATTGTAGCTTTGAGCCCATTGTTCATAATATTTGTTTCTCCGACACGATCAATCGGAGGCCTGATGGACCCGTTTAAAAATTCTTTATATGCTGCATGCCTGGCAATATAGCCATCTTCAAACCTAACATCAATATCGGCATAAGCTCCATACCGAATAATCTCAGCTTCAAGCCCACAGTTCATCGTTCTCTTTTCTCCAAGTCTGCGCTTTGCCTGTTCTTTTGGGGTATCATAAGGGTGACCAATCATTCCTGACTTAAATTTTGTATAAGATGTATGTTTGGCAACAGCTCCATCCTCAAACTCTACATCTAAATCCATGGACGACCGGTAAGCAATAATCCTGCACGTCTTACCACTATTCATGGTAGCTTTCCTGCCGATTCTGTCCCGATACTTATAGTCGCACTTGTCACATAACTGCCTTTTTGTAAGACCACGAACATTTAACGGCAGCACATATTCCTTTCCACATGGTCTGTGACGGATTCTGACATGAGCTTCATCCTCGTATCCAATCACCTCGTATTCTTCGTTCCAAGAAAGATCTATTCTTTTCTGCAGCAGCTCCAAGCCATCACATTTCCTCTCGCATATCGGGCATTCATATCCGAAATCCCTTGCTAAACCAAATGAATGATACAGCATTCCGCAATCTGGACAGATCCTGCTCACAATCTGGCATTCTTCTCTCTCTTTCTTCGACCAGTTCCAAAAATTCAGCCCCATCATACTTTTCACAGAAAGCTTCGATAATGCGGTTAATGGTCAGCCTGTCCAGTATCAATCGTCCGGTCTTCGTACCGGCAAGCAGGTCTTTTATATCATCTAACGTGACTTTTGGCTGATGCAGATAAACCTGGTAGAGAAATTTCGCATACCTGAGGCTTTCTTCATCTGCTGGAATAATCGGTTTATCGCTATCATAGATTGAGTAAATCTGTAACCTGCAGCCATGCTTTGCACAGGCTGTTACACCATGGAGCGAATGCCACGCTCTGATATAGGGGCGTCTCCCGTTTGCCATGTCTTCAGCCAGGCATTCCGGACAGCACCTCAGTGCTTTGCAAGGATTCTTTTTATTGCCTGGAATCATATGAAAATCTTCCGCCTTCCGGATGACCTGTTCTGCCACAAGAACATTCATGCCTTCATTACGAAACGGCATCATCGTGCTGAATTCTGAGTGCCTTGACATAATCTCTTCCAGCGTCGGAAACTTATCACCTTCATATTTTCTGCAGATATTCTCAAGCTCTAACAATTCCGCACTTCCCTCAAAAGCAACAGAGAAAGCCTTTTTTGACATTCCGTTAACTGAAAACAGAGCTTCCAGCCATGACACAATGTTCTCATCCGGATATATCCGAAACCATATTGGAAACCTGTATTTGTTCAATTGTATACACTCCCTTCTTTAATCTCTTCACCCATCCATGATTCGCCAGATCCTGCAGGATATTTCTTACTCATTCATAGCTTTTTTCAAAGCTGTAAGCCCCTGGCTTGTCTCTCTGTCGATCGCAGCTGCATCGCTTTTCCCTTTCTTCGCCTGATTAGCTGTGGCGGTATTTTTACGTTTCACCTTTGCGTTTGCCTTTTTCAATATTTCCATAGCCTTCTGTGCAAGAAACTTCGAAGGGTGATCCAGGATATCCGGTTCCTTATCGATTGCCTGTCTGATTGCGCGGTTAATCTGCGTTTCAGTATAATTTGAAGTGTCGCTGATTGACTGGAAAGCTCTGCTGCGGACCGCTTCTCTTTTCCTGGTCAGTTCGCCCGCTGCCATCATATCGAACAGCCTTCCTTTTTCTTCGTCATTTTCCGCAGCGACCTCTTTAGCCTGCCTTGCATAGAGCTTTGTAATATACTCGTGATACTGTGCATCTTCCGGATCATCAGGATCAGCAAGCAGTTTTCGGAGTGTCTCCATGTCCCTCCCAATCGTTTTCTCGATGAATGGCACATCAATCGGCTCCATGCGCTTCTCGATTACATCCTTCGTCTGTATAGTAATCACGATGTATTTCAGGAGTGCTATATTCCTGGATGAATGGTACATGAGAAGTTCCTCAATTTCTGTTGTGAACGGACTTTCCACGTTCCCGAACTGATATCCCCAAAGTGTCTTGATTGCATTCTCAAACAAACGTACATTATTCTTCGTAACCTCGTCTGCATTGATAATGTTTTTTGCTACGCGCCTGTTAAGTCTGTCATATTCCAGTACAGCTCTATATCCGTCATCGTTACCAATGAGTCCGAACTGCGCCCCGGTTGCCTGTGTGATACTTACAATGTCCTCGATGTTCTTCTTTTTTGGCGAGAAATCAAGGAACTGTACTTCATCTACGATGATGAGTCCGACATGATAGAGTTCGATCCATTTCTTTACAAGCCCTTCTGTTGCAGAGATACTCTTGGCCCCAACAGCCCTTCTTCTATGGTAATCTCCGGTATCCAGAAATCTGTCAAATGCTGCGGCAATGGATTCAAACACGTCTCTGATATCTTTTCTGAGCGCTGTCACCATGACGATGGGGATCTGTACATAGCTGCAGTCCTCAAACTCATGATAGATTACATTAGGATACATGCGACACGCTAAGTTCACAGCCATAGTCTTTCCGCATCCGGTCTTCCCATGAAGCAGAAATCCAATCGGGCTTGGGGCCTCCAGCTTCTGATACAGAACGATAGCACGCCCAAAGCTTCCTTTCCCATACGCTTTCTCATCTTCGTTTGCGGAAATCATGACGTCAGCCCCTTTATATCTGCGGTCCAGAAACTTCCAGATTGTACGGGCTACATCTACATGAATTCCAAGTGGAATCATTGCCATGTCGATGTCTTCTATTGCGGCTAATTTTTCAGCAGTACTCATTTTTTCTACCTGTTCTCTGTCGTATCCCGGAGGATTCACCATTCCAAGAGCCAGGATATCCCTTATCGAAGGCATCTTCGGCAATGCGCATACATCAGGATTATCTTCATATCCGGCGACTCTGCGGTACTGCGCATCTACCATGCTCCCCGCAGTCAGGTCTACATCATCATAAAGATTTTCATCTTTTCCAAGTTCACGGAATGTTAAATTACATTTCAGTCTCTCCATGTTTTCTTCCTTTCTTACACTTCGTCTTCTATCAGCGCCAAGATACGATTGATTTCCTCTTCTCGGCTGAGTTTTCTGTCTCCCATCGTCCTCCTCATTTCATCTGGGATTCTCAAATGCTCAATCGCTGCCAGCTCTTCCTGCTGCTTTGTTAATGTTTCTTTCTCAGGTTCCGGATCAATGGAACTATAAGAACGTTTCGTAATTTCATCTGGATCTTTTCTCATTTCCTGTTTCTTGGCTGTTTTATCCTCCGGATGCGCTTTGCCGTATTTTTTCTTCTTTGGATTCAGGGCTTTTGCCATTTCTGCCTGTTTCTCTACCGTATCCTGCAAATTCAGTTTCGTGTCCAGATATACCTGTTTTGCTTCTTTCATTACTTTTGAGTCCCTCTTTTTACGGATACACTCGTCGTATTCATCCCAGGTTAAGTCTGCGTATGTATACTGCTGTTCAATTTTTTCTGCAAGAGGTACTCTGTGGATCTCTTTCTTATATCTGATATAGACATTCCTGATATCGTCCACATTATATCTGACCTCAATATCTTCCGGATGCGGTTCATCTTTTAAAATATCCAAGAACCATGGCTCCTGCGAATAAAAACGCAGTTCCGTCTTATAGAAGGTGTACACGATACCTTTCCTGCGGTTCCATGTAAATTTTCTTTTTTCTTCTTCCTTTGCCAGCATTGCAAACAGATAGGCTGGTCTTGTTGCATCATTTACATTGGTTGGATCTCCTGCTCTGCCATGAGCTTTTTCGTATGCAAAAATCCCTTTCGGTGTTGGCGATACATTGTTATCCACATACTTCTTATCAATGAGTCCCTCAAAAACACGGCGGTTATACAGAATCACTGATTGGTAGACCAGTCCTCTTATTTCTTCCAGTGTCAGACATGCAGCCCCTTTCGCCAGGTCACCGCCACGGTATTTGTCTTCTACATATCCGTTATTCTTTAACTGTGCTTTTAAATAGGTCTGAACCAGTCCGTTGAAAGATTCGACAACCCCCTTTAAGGAACCGCATCCGGGTGGAACCGGAGTATTACGGATGCCAAGTTCCCCCATCGCTTTGCTGTATGCCTTGGACATATACTCTGAGCCCCGGTCACAACGGATCTCGTTTGGCACGATCATGGACGGCCAGTCTTCCTCATCATAGTCAATGTTATAGCCTTTCGTCTGGTTCTTATGCGGTTCCAGGAGTGACAGAAACACCTGCTGAAAGCCACGCATGCTGTTATTTTCAAGACTTACATATGCACCGATGCAGATTCCGCTCAATACTTCGACCATACAGTATACGACAGCTTTTCCAAGAACAGTTTCTCCATCATTCTGGTCGACTACATAACAGCCAAGCTCCATCTCATCTGCTTCAACAATCTGTCCCAATTCATAGACTCCTGTTCTGCTGTTTCCAACCAACTGTCTGTCATTGTTCTGTTTGTCTCTCTCATCTTTTCCCTTGCAGGAATAGTCTTCTGTATGCTTTCTGATATAGTTGTAGAGCATCTTGTATGATACTGTTCTTTCCTCTTCTGGAAGTGTCACCATCTTGACAGAAGAACCATCTGGCGCCTCAACCGGTTCACGAAAATACCGGCGCAGAACTGCGTCATATGCCTGTCCCGGTTTCCCATACTTTACGAACATCTTAAGACCGTATTTGAGGATTTCATCAACGTCATTCTTTGGATTCTCGTAGTCTTTTGAATGACTATTCTTTGGTCTGCTATTATTCTTACGCTGGTCCACTAGGCTGAATTTATTGCGGCCAGAACGAAGGTAAGTATAAAACAGCATACTCAAATACCTTCTTGTGATACCAAGAATAATTGCTTCACTATCATGATTCATACGCAAGCGAGTTGTAAGCGGATATTCCTTTCTCAAGATAGCTTCCATTACTTCTGCACGGTGATTGATTGTCTCCATTTCTTCTGGTGGAATTGAAAAAGACGATTCTGTTTTTTCTTTTATCTTCACACACTCTCTGTTTTCAATTGCTGTAATAAGATCCGTAGTATTTTTCAGCCTTAATTTGTTATTTTTAAGATTAATCAGATTAACATTTTTATCTCTCACATCGAAAACTCTCCATTCCTGGTCTTCGAAACTGTAAATATCACCTCTTCTGATAACAGGTGAATCCATTTTTTCTTCAGCCACCTGATTTTCATCGCCTTCAAGAGTGATAACTTCCAGCGGTTCTATTGTCTCTTTCTTTTCGGATGTTTCGTTATTTTTTAATTCTTCCATTATGTTCTCTCCTTTCTGTAATTTCTTCATGAAGGTCACGTGCCACTAATACTCGCTTATACAGCTCATCAATGTCGAAACCAGCACGCTCTACAATCTCATGGAAATCCAAAATCTGTTTATCCATCGGAATATATACATATTTATGTGCAATCAGATATTTCAGTTTCTGTTCTTTGCTGATCACCTTAAATGATTCGTAATAGCTCATGACGCTTTTTACATTCCACACAAGCACCTGATTAATATCTTCGTTCGTTACCAGCTTAAACCTCACTTTCTGAGATTCCCAATAGATCTGTTCTGCTCTCTGACGCATTACCAGATTGTGCAGCCTTGATTCTTTTCCACGGTAGGTACGTTTATTCGGATCAAATGCGCTTCTGTCGTATTTGACTGAGAACGCCGTCTTGCTTCCATCATCGTAATCTACCAGAAAATCCGTGGTCCACCATGGAGCTTTCTTCATCCCAAGTTCTTCTGCAATGGCATTCATCCTGTCTGTATCTAAAAGATATTGTTCGCGGATATGTTCCACATTGTCCTGCCAGCGGATTGTTTCATACACCGCAGCTTCTGTCTGCGACAGGCAGTGGATCAATCTTTCTTCAAAGGGATCCCAGATGACTGATGCTGTACCCCGTCCCTTATATTCTCTGACCAGAATAAATGGGGTATATTCTTTCCCGTATCCCTGACAGCGTCCTTCTTCGATTTTTCGTTTATGTGATTTCAATGATTTCTCCCTCCTGTTTATTTTTGTTTTCGCCTTCACAATTTATATGTCTGATTTCTCATGTACTTTTATTTTTACATACAAATAAACGACCTTTTTCAAACAATTTTCAGACAAAGATTCATCTGCAAATACCGTATTTATACGGTTTTATTTTGTTTTTTGAAACTTCTAATTTTCGGACAACATTTTTAAACAATATGATATAATGTGTTGGTTAGTACCAGTAACCATTACAAATGAGAGGAGGCTGTGCCATGAGCGAGTGGTGGCTGTTTCGTAATACGCGAATCGAAAATATAAACAAACAATACGAAATAGCACGCAAGCATTTGCCAGATACAACCCACTGGCTCGGCTCAGAACACAACTACTTCTACATAAAATGTTGCGACGTGGCTCGTTCTGTCTATTCAGACGGTGACATACTTAAAGGCGATATTTCACCACGTCGCCCTGTTCAAAGTGGCGATACGTTATATGTAGCAAATATCTATGTACTTGGCGGTACTCTACCAACAATACAAAAAACGCTAGAACTCCTTCACGACAGAAAGATACACCTGCGAATCCCATCGCTCGGATATGACGACAAAGATGATACCCACGATCATGAGCTATTATCCGGAACACTTAGCCAAATCCATAACTACCGTCAGGCGCAGCCTGTCGAGCAGCTTCCTGGTCACAGGAAAGCTCCTGGAAGACCGAAACGCCGTATATCACTAATGAGCTTGCAGCGAAAAGAATTTGATGTCATAGAACAATACTGCCTACATAAAATTACAGAACGCCAAGCGATGAAATTACTGGCAGGTAAGCTTCCGGATAATAAACCCATTACTCGTTACATATTCCGAAAATTAGTTGATGAATACAGGAAAATGTTCTCAGATTCGGACGAGATCGATGCTGATCAGTACAATTTATAAGTACGGTGCTCCGCATCATAGTCCGTCATCACAGGCGCAATATGCCCTGTATCCGGATCGATAAAAATGCCATGTCCCCAATATTCATTGATGGTCGTGTTAATAAGAAGCGAATAGCCACGTTTCTGACCATCATCAAGCCATGATCTAAGGATGCCGCCCAACTTAAAGTCTGCTTCCTGATCACAGCAAAATTCCGGTTTCGTAAATAAGCTTACGTATCGGATGTCGCATCGAGTTTTGAAAATAGCCAAATTCCCTTCGTATGTTTTCGGATAAAAAACCAATTTGTCAAGGCTGTTCCAAAGCTTTGCCCAATTGGCCCCTTTCAGCTTCTCCATCCCGTCACCAATAAGGGCTTCCGTATCCCTCATCAATTCAAGGTAGTTCCTTACTTCTTCGTTAAGTTCCTTGCTCTCCGGGTTTGTGAATTCAATTTTCTCCATGTGTTTCCTCCTTTTTGAATCTATGGTTTACAGTTATACCTAAGTTTGTCCCTATTTTTAGGGATAAATTACTTTGGCATACTCTATATGTCAGAATCAGACAACACGTTTCGTTTCTCATACAGCCTCAAACTGAATGTTGTAATTTTGCCTGTAAATCCGCGCTTTTCCAAAAATGCAACTCAAAAGAAATCTCACATATATATCATATTTGGGCATAAAAATAACCCACAAGCTTATTAGGCCTGTGGGCATTCTTAAATATTCTTATTTGAAAAGCATACGCTCTTCTTCCGGTCTACTGAAATATTCCTCAAAATATTTCGATAAAATTTTCTCTGTTGCTACAGTTTTAGATATTCCTGATTCTTCGCAAAACTGTTCCAGCTGATCACTAATCTCTTTTGCTAGTTTGATATTGAGAATTTTTGCATCTTTTTTCTGTCTTGGCATATCAATCTACCTCCGTAGCATTCTGGCGATTAATGAACTCCAGATACTGCTGGTATTTGCGGAGCATCATGTTCTTCGTATATTGCTCCATATACGCATAGTCAGGTTCGCCGGTATCATCAACAGGAAGCATGATGCGTTCCCTCTTGATACTATCTTTGTTTCCCATGTGCCCGTAGGTATATTTCGAGCATGTTTGTCGCACTGTTCTTGCAATAAATTGGCCCAAATAAAGGTTGAGCCAATCACTACGTAACATCAAGATGGACGATCCAGCACCGCCACGTCCCAAAAAATCCATCGGTTGATAGAAAGTACTACCATCCACAGGGCTTACGGTAATACAATTACCAGCATCTAATTGTTCATCCTGTTTTGCGTCACAGCACTTCATCACTCCATTATTCAAAGCACCAGAAGCCACAAATGGCGTGTTGCCGAAATCATAATCATCCTTATTTCTTGACTTTGGACGGCTTACCTCGAATAAATCTCCGATGAAAAACTCGTCCCACTCCTTTTCATTTAACGCCGGAATCTCTACAAGCTCTCCCAGTTCCGCAATACGTGCTTCAACATAGGCACGATACTTAGCGAGCATCGTGTCACGCTTCTGTTGTACATACTCCGCCATATACGCATAATCGAGTTCGCCAGAATCGGTGACAGGAAGCAAGAATTGAGAACTAACCATACGGGAAGGACGCCACTTTCGAGCATAAATGAAGCAATAGCCCTGCTGACGAATCATTTGAGCAAGAAATAGTGCCTCGTCTTCGTTCATTTCATGGTCACGTAGAGTTAAAGGATTAACGTCATGAGTACACGTAAACTGCTTTGGCTGATAGTAGCTGTACCCAATAGCTGACCCATTGTTAACTACACAAATAGACCCTTTGTTGAATAATTTGCGTTCAATGGGCTCGTTTGGCCCATAACCGACCTTTGAATTATCTTCAATCGCCTGCATGGTACAAAAACCTGTGACACCATTGTTAATGCCAGACGCACCGATGAATGGCACTTCTCCTTCAGAACTCATTGGTGGTTTTTTGTTATAAAAGCCATGTCCAATAACAAATACACTATTTATTGAAATTCGTTTCCATTCCTTCTCATCAAGATTCTGCATCCTCATCACCTCCCTCGAACAAATACTCACGATTCTGCATGACCATGGAGAACTCGAACGTCAGATAATCACCAATGGATTTTTCAAAGTCAGAGTCAGTTGGAATTTCGTCATTGAAGTAATAGAAACTGTGCAACCATTCGTCGTCAGCCTTCACTGTGGATTCGACACAGAATTTAGACGGTGCCCCTACACGTCCGAACCATACGTCTAGCAAATGTTGTCTCTTGTCTTTCGCTGAATCGCCCTCTACCAGACCAACATGGGCACGAACCTCGTAGCCGTCATCACGGAAATCGATGAACTTACACACCTTGTCCTCGTCATGTGGTTCATGTGCTGTGAACACAGCGATAACGGGATTAGTTCCCACGCCGTAGAACGTATCCGTGTTACAGGTAATGACACCTTCAAGTGTGTGATGTTTCATGATAGACTCCTTAAACGCCTGCTCAGCCTTAGACTTGCCCGTCATGGATGACTGAGGAACGATGACCGCAGCACGTGCTCCAACAGTCAAAGAATCTAACAAGTGCTCAATAAACGACAATTCATATTGACTAGGGTCCGACTTTGTGCCTTGTGAATATGGTGGATTCATTAGTCCAACCGTTGCTCCCTTCATCTGTACTTGTGCAGGATTCTTGGCAAGAAAATCACAGCACTCAAGATTGCTGTTGCCGTCACGACGCAGAATCATATTTGCAGCAGCAACCGCAAACATATTGCTCTGAAGTTCGAAGCCGTGAAGCTGTTTCTTTTTAATATTCTTTCTCTGTTGATCGTTATTAGCCATGGAAAGCATCTTATGCATCGCCGAAATCAAGAATCCAGCCGTTCCGCATGTCGGGTCGAGCACAGTGTCGTCTGCCTGAATATCCACCAAATCACACATCAAATCCGTGATATGAGAGGGTGTTAGAACGATTCCCAGTGTTTGTCCGTCGCCACCAGAATAACTCATGAATTCACCGTAGAAACGTCCAATAAAATCCTCAGAGGTCTTCTGATACTTGATATTTTTAAACACATGCTCATATAAAAACTCTGTGTAATACTTCAACGGTGTCTTACCTAGCGTCTCATTAACTTCATTAAGGCGGAAGCTGGTCTGCAAGATAGCAAACTCGGCAAGTAGCTTGTCCTTCTTTGCATCAGGTCCCACGTTTGAACGAGTCAGGCGTGTCTTGATAGCATTCATCAATTTATCGCCGTCGCGATTGCCCGCAATCTGGTCTCCGGTCAGTGAATCGACGCTGAAACCTCCATATTCAATTTCATCGAGTGCCAGTAAGATACCGGCTACAACCAGAGGTTTATCCTGATCTTTAAGCGTTCCATACGTACGCAGATACTCGTGGAGTTCGGCGGCGTCCTTAAGAATCTGCTCTGTCGTCTTCTCAACATCGGTAGCCTCTTCTAAAACGTACCTAGTGTAGTACTCATTAATATTACTTGGTGAGAACCAGACGAATGATTCGATGTCCGGCAACTGCTTGTAGCTCTCACGATCATCAACCCACAGTGGCGTAATCTTGTGGTGCTTCTCATCACCTGATACACCTACCGCAAACACCTTCTTGAAGGGACTATTTTGGGCTATATGCTTCGCATAGAAATAAGCACCGTTAACGGCATAGTCAGTCACGGACTTGACCGTGGTGTCAATCACACCCCTGTCGGTTAAATTGACATGCTTGTCTAGCGCTGCTTTATCTTCAATAACGAGGACAAAATCACCGATAACGGCAACATATTCTGGATAGCCCGCCTTACCAGTTCCTCTTTTCGACGCTGATTTCAACGCCTCATCAATTTCCTTTGTGTTGCTACCTTGAGCATCATATCGAATATTGCACTCATCGAGCTGCTTCGCAACCCAAAGGTCCGTTTTAACTTCTTTCTTTGCCATTATTAAACTACCTCACTTTTCTTTCTGTTATTTTATATTATTATATATTATTATCGATGTATCGTCTACACGTTTCATCTTTTTTCACTATCTTTTATCATATATTATATGTCAGAAAAGCGCCGACTCATTGCCGACGCTTGTTTGTTTTATATAGTCTTCATTTTATTGATGATGATCGTTTCACCAGTACACTGAACATCGATCTTATCACCTACATGATATCCAAGAGCTTCTAGCTACTGGCCCTGAAGCTGAATTCTTGGAATTTGCTGTTTACCATTTAAACCAAGTGGTGCCTCATATACTTTGAGGCTACCACTTAAAACACTATTTCCTTATAAAAAGGGAGGTTGAAAATGGTAAAATGAAAAATACTGGAGAACGTATAAAAGCATTACTCAATGAGAAAAAGATGACACAGAGACAATTAGCTGAATTGTCTGGAGTAACAGAGAGTGCTTTATCGCATTATATAAAAGGAGACCGCATTCCTTCAGGAGTCGCATCAGTAAATATTGCCTATGCATTAAGTACAACAGTTAACTATATTTTAGGCAAGGAAGATATACTGGATTTTTCAAACGTAAAACGAATTCTAGAACAAAATAAAAACAAAATGACAAATGAGGAAATAGCTGAATTAATTGAACTGCTATTCAGAAAGGATTAAAAGGAGGAAACAATAATGGAAAGAAAACAGGAAAGTCTTTATAAATATGAAGTATACTGTCCAGTCTGCGGAGCAACATGGAAAAGAAAAACCAGATGCAAATTAGTCAGAGACTCAGATTTATTCTACTGCAAGAGATGCGAGGTGGAATTGAAAGTCAGAGTGATTGGAGGAAAATAAACCAAATGACAGATAAGGAAAGATATGAAGAACTCTATAAGAAGTATAATATTCTGTGTGAAGAATACAGGGACCTGAGAGAAGCATACGAAAACTTACTATGTGACTATATGTGCTATGAATATGAAATGGGGTGTGATGACGATGAATGATGAAAAGAGAATAGTTGCAGGATATGTAAAAGATGGAAGACTGGCAGTCTATGATATGAAGGGAAATCTGCTTTGCAATGCTTCTCCAGAAGATGAAGCATTCATCATGACGGTCATGCATGCTTTTAGTGGTTGTGATCGCATTGTTGGCTATGAACCACAGACACTTATCAGCTTCATCGTGAAACATGGCATCACTCTTCAGTCATATGATTTCATTGATATTTCATCCTATACAGATTTCGACTTCAATAGAAAATCACACAGTACAGGAAGCAGACCTTCAATCAATGACATTGCAAAATTATACGGTTTCCCTGTCATAGGAAATGAAGCTAAGGATGATGCACTCATCATCCTTAGAACATTCCTGCTTCTTAGAGAGCGTCTAGAAGACAGCCACGCCATAATTTCAGAAAAGAATATCGCTAACAAAGAAGATAGATACAGCTTCTTTCGCATCATCAACTGGATTGACACAGAATACTGCTCACGTTCAACCAATCTTATTGCAAGAACTGAGGGTAGTCATTCAGTCAGCTATATGACTATAAATTATGATGAGATCAGAACTAGAATATCTAAATGGATAAAGAAGGAATGCACTTATGTACGAGTATCATATGATGAGGAATATAGGCTTCACATCTTTACTGGCATTCAATCAGAGGATGAAATAAACTCTCATGAACCTGACACGCAGTATCAGCATATGACTACCATTCCTGTTCCAGAACACATGAACAATATGCTACATAGAAAGGATGTCAGCAGAAAGGATATCTTCAGCAAGGCGGAAAAAGACTGGATTTCACAGAACATACGAAAAGCCATCATTGAAGGACTTCTCACGTATCTTAAATTGCCAGCCGAAGCAGAAAAGAAGAGTTATGAAGATATGTTCTCTTCAGGAATGAACGATATAGATATTGCACATAAAAAAGATGTCAGACTAATTACTGTGATTGAAAACAGAATAAAGATCCAGGGAAGTAAGGATGTATCCGTCATTAACGGATACATTACAGACGGAACTGAGGAACATGTCTATGAACATTTTTCTACTAATGACTACTATAAGAGACTGAATGGGACAATCAGTCCATATAAGGCGAAAAGCACTGAAAGAGCAGTCAGAAACGAGACAGGCATACATGTGGATTACATCTCTATGATGGCTGTTTTTTATAAGATACTTTTTAATGGGCATTACATGGATGTTTGACTATAAAATAAAAAAAGAGAAGAGACATGATATCTCCTCTCTATGAGAATGTTACTCTGTATCCTGTATATATTCCATCACTACCCTGAATTGGAACAACATTATATCCATTTGCATGACCTGCATTAATCTGACTCTGTGCATACTGGACTGCCTGATTATACGTCTGGTTCATGTCGCTTGATGATGAGAAATTGAATACCTTAGAAGATGCAGTCACCTTTCTGGAACTGCTGGAACCACCTGTTTTTGGTGGATTACTCTGCTGAGAATTATTCAATGCGGACTGCTGACCAGCTGATGGAGTAACTGTCTGCTGTGGTTTTTCTGCCACTGATACATTAAGAAACTTCTCAGTCATGTTTCCTGCATCATCCTCTACATAATATCTTACCTTGTACGTTCCAGACTTAGAGCAGTCAACACTTCCTTCTGTCTTCACTCTATCTCGTATGTCACCATCTTCATTATCAACTGCACTCTGTATGTAGGCTACAGAATTGAATGAACTTCCATATGCAATGCTTTCATCTGTCTTTGAAATAGACAGAACTGGAGGCACATCATCATATACTCTGATTGTCATATATTTCTCTATCTTCTTCATTTCGTTGGAAAGAACATATTTGACTCTATACGTTCCTTTCTTATCAAGCTTTGTTTTTGGAATAGTCAGATGGCAGTCTTTGCTGTAGGATTTTATGTAATCCATATAGTCGATGCTTCCTGCCTTTGACTCACCGATTGACAGGTTATCTGTCTTCAGCTCCAGATTTATACTCTGAAACATATTTGTGATTGTATCCTTCTTCCAGAAGCATAGTGCAGACACTGACACAATCACTGCTATAAAGACTGCAACGATGATATATCTAAGCAGTCTTTTTTTCTGCACTGCCTCATGCTTCGCATCATACACTGCATTATTTTCAAACAGTCCCTGTCGCATTCCCTTCATCTGTTCTGAAGGAATATCAGGATGACAAAAAGGCGTTGGATCAATACCCTGAGAAAGACATAGCCTTATCTCCTTCATCTGTTCCCAGTCATAACGTGGGTCACACATGTAGCTGAGGTCCAGTCCTTCATCATCCGCCTTCTTCAACTGCATCTTCTGCTGAGTGCTGTAAGCATACTTTTCGCAGTATTTCTTGTATTGCTGACTCACTGCCAAACCCTCCTGTTGGAATCTTAAAATAAAACACCCAGTGTGTGTTTTATTTTAAGATATTGATTTTTAATACTCATGAGTGACACGTGTCACTCATGAGTATTTTACCCATATATTTTATTTTACAACTTTGTTTCATTTTTTATCTGCCTGCGTTGTTTTCTTAGCCACCTCACTCAATGCCTTATCGTAGTAGTTTGTTGTCTTAGATAAGTAATCTGTAAGTTTATCTACATCTTCTATCTTGACCACATAATCTCCTTTGTTGCCGTATCTGCCATCTTCATCAAACTTCAATGTGAGTGAAGGTACATCTTTGATGTTGCTGTAGTCGCTTCGCTTCAATGTGTCAAGGATATGATACATTCTGATAACCTTGATTTCATTCATCATTTCATCAAGCTTATATTTCATCTCATCAATGTTCGTATTCATTTCAGATTCTTTTTCTATTGTAGAATAATAACTACTGACTGCATTATCTACTATATCTCCTTTGTTCACACCGAGTATCTTTGAAAGCTTAACAATTCTTTCATTCGTTTTATCGGTTACTCTATAGCATGTTGATTTTTTTACTGACATTCCTTTTCACCTCGCCGTGTAATTATTTTTTTAGTCCATTTGTAATTATTTGAACTAAAGCAGGATAAGGAAGAAAGTAAACATTTTGATTACTTTCTTCGACTTGTAGAACTGCCCAACTGGCAGTTTATCTTCTGTTTTTCAATATTTTTTTGTTTTGATAAATGATTACTTTTTTGTAATCATGGTGTAATCATGATTTTTTGCTTTTTGTAATCATTCTTTCGATACTTTTTCATTGATTTCATCCATCACACCATGTACAGAATTGACCATGACTGCAATACGCTCAGAAAACATCGAAAGATTATCCTTCATTATCCTGTCGATTTCTTCTCCTAGAATTTCAGTATTATCTCCTAGCACTTTCTTGGCATAATATAGATCGATCATCTCATCAAATATCTCTGACTTCTTCAAAGGGTACTCCTCCTGCTCCTCGAGAGAAAGTATCTTATTATATTTGCTTATGAAATTATCAGATGGTCTAAATGATAATGTCTTCATATTTTCCTCCTATCCTTTACTTAGTAACTGAATGACTGTCCCTACCAGAACAATCAGCATAGCGATTGTTCCAATATAGACGCCCCAGATGACTTCCTTCTTCTTTCCAAGGAATCCTCTTAAAAGCCACAGACCTGCCTTACTCCCTTTTCTAGAGTTGCATTCCCTGCACGCACAGCATAGATTCCTTTCATCATTGACATTGCTGATTTCCATCCTATTCATCAGCCAGTTAGCCATCCTGTTCTTCTGTGATTTGTTGACCGATATGATATGGTCCACTGTCACATCATTCTTTTTTAATAGCTTGAAGCAGTATGCACACACATAATATTTTCCAATCATCGGTTCATTTGCCTCGAAGAATGTATCTCTGTAGCTTTTGCATCTTGTTCTGGTGGAATCATATGCAACGAATGCAAGACCATTTCTTTTTGCATAGTCTCTGTACTTCTCAACGAATAAAGGATCAGTCGTATCTCTGTGCCACTTCTCATCCTTTCGGATGAAGCGGAATCCTTTATCATAGAGTTCGCTTCTGCAATAGTAGGTACGTGTCTCACCATCACTTATTATCATGTGTATCTTTCCTGATTCATTCTTCCCTGTTCCATTCGTATTATTCATCATTATCACCTTAATTTTTTATTACAACATATTTTTATATAAAGATGATGAGTGACACGTGTCACTCATCACTATAGAATCTATATATTATATTATTAGACTATCTGTCTTCACGTCTTCCAAACCCCTGTTCTGATTCGGTCTCTTCAGTTTTTTCAGACTTCTGAGGCTTATAGTTCTTTGCAGATGTCATCAGTTCAAATGCCTGATCACTATGATCATGGATATATCTGAGTACCATATCCTTAATCTCCTCTTCAGTCAGTTCTCTGACCACTTCCTTTTCGATTATCTTATGCTTATCAGCTTCCTTCTCCACAAGTGAACTAAGCTCATTAACCACGTCAAGCATGCATTCTGAGATATTTTTAAATGAGCCCATCAGTTTCTCTTTTGAGACGCTGTCTGATTCCTGCTGCACTGATTCGATTCCAGCCTTCATCCCTTCATCGTATGCTGTCTTTCTTTCCTCTTCTACGTGCTTTTCGACTTCTTCCTTGATGAGTGCCTGCTTCTCTTCCTCAGTCAATTCCTTTACTCTTGGTTCTCCGCAGATGATATTTTCTGCTGTTTCATCACGCTTCTCTTCGCTTGCAATATATGAGCATGCTGTAAATACCTCCTTCATCTGTTCTGAACTGAAATTGATACTGCATCCTTCAAAGAGGACGTTCTTCACCATCTTTGTGAAGAGTACATTGCTGAATGTACAGTTAGCAAACTGCATGTTTGCCACTGCCACATCAAAGACCACATTTTCAAACGTGCACTCACTGAATGGTGCCCCCGTAGGAAGGTATTCACTGATTGTGATATCCTTGAATGTGCATTTATCAAATCTCTTGCCCTTGAATTTGAAGCTATTCTCCAATTCATTCTGAGTAAAAGTCTGTCCTTCAATATCAATTTTCTGTGCTTCTGTGCTTACTGTCTGTTCCATGTTGTTTTCTTCTCCTTCATCATTTTCTGTACTGTTCTTTTCTGTTTCTAGATTATTTCCTTCATCATTGGATGAATCTCTTACTTCTGTCACTTCGGGATAGTCATCAATTGACTGCTGATGGAATCCAGTGGCATTTTGATTTTTCCCATCATCACTGTTTTCAAACATTTTGCTAGTATCCTGTGTGACTTCTTCAGGTAGTCCTTCTTCCTCGTGCCTGTCGAGTTCGTTCTGCATCTCCTGTTCATCAACATTTGCTGAATGATGGATTGTGCCATCTTCACAGGGAGATGGCTCTATATCACAGAATGGGAATTCATGCATTGTGTCGGTGTCATTCTCTCCTTCTGCAATCAGATCACCATAATGACAGCCAATGAAGTAAGTATTCTTGTAACTTGAGTTTCTACTTACCGTTTCATCAAACGAGCAGTTGACGAATGCCACATTGCAGAATGTCATTTTATTGAATAAAGCCTGGTCAAAATGACAGTTGATGAATATTCCACTGATTCTTCCACCTTCAAATCGTACCTGGTAGAACTGGTCACTCACGAATTCTGCTCTGCTGATATCTGCATTATTGAATGATATCTCTTCATAGTTGTTCATTTTTGAACGGAACGGCTCAAGCTTGTCTGAGATATCACAATTGATTATCATGCATGTCTTGACCTTCTCATCATTGTTGCAGTGTAGTTCTGCCTTTTTGATTTCGATTCGTTCAGATGCCTTATCATTGAAGGCTCTGGTATTGAATCCCTGTTCACTGATATTGTATCTTACAATCACTTCTCTAATTGCTGTGATCATCTGTTCCTTTGTCATCTTTTACTTTCTCCTTCTAGTTTTTTCTTTTTGATTTTGTACTCAGGCGTCTTGCGATACTCTTCGTACGCTTCTGAGACATCAAATTTCACAGCCACCTTCTTAGGGTTGTCTGCAAATAAATGCTTGTTGTTATGATAATATACGTACTTATTGTTCGGTATCATCTTTGTGTAGAATGGATTCTCTTTCTGGCGTAGTAATAGGACCTCCCCATACTGGAATTTGCTCAGTCTCTCATTAGTGAATATCGGTTCCTTGACATACTTTCCATCCTTCTTCACCAGCTTGTGTCCTGCTGATTTGGATATCTCATCAAGTGTTGATGTATCTGATGAAAGAAGATATATCTTGTTCATGCATCCATTCTTGATTGAACGGGCTGTATCGTGACCATATGTGCTTTCAAGCTGGTCATATCCCTGAACAACAAGGTCCAATCGGATTCCTCTTGAACGTCCCGCACCAAGAAGTGATGTGACCGCTGGATACTTAGGGAAGTTACCAAATTCATCCCAGATGAAGTTGAATGGATAGTTCAGTCTCAATGACTCATGCTCACGTGCTATTGCGATGAGAGACTGCTGTAGCTGTTGCATAAAGATATTGACAAGAGGATAGTATGTACTCTTCTCATCATGCACCTTCAGAAATATGACTGTCTTCTGTCTGTCGAGGTCTGGCAGATTGATTTCATTTGTTGCCATGATATTCTGTACCTGCTGAGAAAGAAGGACCTTGTCGATTCTTTCATTGAATGTTGAACGCATTGATTTTGCTGTATCTGGTGCCGAATCAAGATATGTATTCAGCTTGACGTATGACATATCCTTTGGTGACCTTTTCAGCTTGACATACTGATTGAGTATTGATGGATATTCTCCATACGAATTTGGTTCATCTTTCGTTGACGGCTGAGAACCGACATCAAGAACTGCCTTTGCGGATGGGATATTGACTGCCTCAGGGTCACCCTCCTCAAGAAGGAGGTAGATGAGCCCTTTAAGGATATCAGATGCCCAGTTATTCCACACCTGATCCTTCGAGTTAGGGTCTGAACAGATTGCATTGGCTACATCTTCAACTACTGACTGAGCTTCTGAATAATCTGGATATGTATTTATCTCACCATTGACGAAATACGGATTGCCGTTCTCATCCCTGCCAAGTGCAGCGGAAGCATCGAATCCTTCCGCTGTGCCATATGTTCTGACATATTCCTTTCTGGCTTCATCAAGTATCTTCTGAAGTTCTTCCTTCTTCTTGTCTGCCTTCTCCTTCTCCTTATAGTAATGCTCGCTTGCCATCTGAAGTGGATTCCATCCATCTGATTTCTGCGGGTCGATGAAGTCGAGCACATAGACTCTGTAGCCGTCTCTTATGAAGTCATCATATGTCATCTGAGACAGCTCTCCTTTAAGGTCAACTATTACTGCTGATTCTCCAGCCATCCTCACCATATTGATAAGTGGAAGGATGATTGTCACTGTCTTACCAGAATTGGTAGTACCAAGAATAAGTGAATGTGAATCTGTCGAATCAACCCACATTCTGTTCTTAGATGACATGACTGGAAGACCTGCTCTTTTGTATTCCTTCTTATCCCCTATCTGATACTTCTTCGGATGGAACAGTCTGATATACAGCCTGTCCCACCATGGATACACGATTCTTTCACTATTGAACGTGACAGGAAGGAAAAGCTTCCTTGCATGGAACTTGCTCATCTTCCTGTTGAAGTCCTTTCTGTCACTTCTTCCAAGCACCATCAGTCTTTCTCCAATCTTCACCGATGCATAATAGAATATTGGAAGAAATGCAAGCAGTGTCGCAATGATGAAAAGCTTCATGTCTCCTCTGAAGAAGAGGAGGCTGTAGTCGAATGTGATGCTCATTCTCCTGAAATACAGGATATTCGCAAGCCACGTGAATCCTGTATAGCTGAGGAATAGGCATATGACTGTCGCAATGATTATTCCTATGATATTCATTTTATAATCTCCTTTACTGAACCATTCGTGTATGAGATGCACGATAGTAATATTCTTCTAATGACTCCTCCATCTCCTGTTCCTGAGCATTCGCCACATCAGCAATCGCCCTGCTTATGGATATGTTTGTAAGAGGCTTTCTGTATCTTCTGACCTGGGTTTCTCCAGTCCTTTTATTGACGGTCATGATTTCCTTATAGTCTGGATCTTTCGCCTTCTGGAGAATCATGTTGCCGATTCTCTCATATATCTTTCTCATTTCCGCTTCCTTGAGAGTCGATATCTTCTCATTTCCAGCATCATTGATATTCGCTTCAAGCTTGTCGATAGTCTCCATCAGTTTTTCAAAGGATGCCTTTGCTTTTTTGTCTGTCCTGATGAGATGGTCTATGTAGTTATCAATGAGCGGTCTGTAATCCTTCATGTTATATGAGTTATACTGCATTCTTCCTCTTTTCGGGAGGGCTTTGAGGAGTTCTGTGAGCCGGATGTTCTTGTTGTCGAGAAGCGACTGTTCCACATCGCTCATGAGATGCCTGAACTGCTTATCCTTGTTCCTGAAGACATCATCAACCGATGCCTCCAGCCTGTCACAGTATGACTGTCTTCTCTCAAGTGCACTGAGAAGCTGTCTCTTCAGGTATTTCATATCAGATTTTGTGAATTTACCACGGTCTATTGTATGCTCCTTCTCCATGAATAGGAGATGCACGTGAGGGTGCTGGGTATTTGTATGAAGGTCTGCCGTCCACAGCATATTGTCTGGGTCGAACCCTCTGTGTCTGAAGACTTTTGGTAGCACCTCACTCAGGAGAGGCTCCCACTGTCTGGCACTCTCTCCAAGGGAGAGTCTTTCTGCCTCTTCGTGAGACTCAAGGGAGATGATCTCCTCGTAGAAGATATCACCCTTCTTCGAAAAGGCACTGCTCAGCTTCCTGTAGAGTTCTTCTCTCTTCTCTTTTGTATCAATCACCCCTTCAGAAGATATGGTTGAATCCTTATGATGAGAGGATGTATATCCAAGATATCCATCCTTTCTCCTGCCGAGTTCCTTCTCATTTCCTTTTGCAACATCTCTATCGGTATACTTTGTATATCCTATAAGCGAATCAGTATCAAGAGTATCCTTGAACCTTGAGCCTCTGGGAGGCTGGGAGCCGTATACCAGGAACCTCAGCTTATGTATCTTGATTCCCATTAAAATCACCATCCTAATCTGTAGTGTAATGAGATGAATCACTTGCTGGTGGTGCAGATTCTGGTGAAGCATAATCTGCAAGCACCTTGTCCACATGAAGCTCTTTTGTACTGCTGTCCGCCTTGACATCGAATGTCACATAATATGCATCCTCAAGCTGACAGATGACATAGAATTCTGTCAATGTGCCATTCTTCTGGATGCCCTTGTCATTCCATAGATAGGCATTTCTTATCATGCCTAGATTCTGCTGAGCAATGTATCGACTTATTCTGATTCTGATATTCTCTTCCTGAATCTTTGTCACTGGAAGTGTGCCAAGATTCCATGTAGCATTCTTATTGATGTATGCAGAGTCCTCGTCTTCTGTCTCTTTCTTTTCAGTTACTGTTGTAGATGCTTTCTTGTCTGCTTTCTTCTTCTGACTGTCTGAAGTGGTCTTCTTTCTGGAAACTTCAGATGACTGCTGTTCCTTTCTGATTACATCTGCCTGATGATAGATGTATAACCCTCCTAATGTTGATGAGATAAGCATCACCACAAGTGCTCCTGCAATGATGTATCTGATTCTACCTGCATTCATGATTGTTTCCCCCTTTGTGTTATTTATCTTTATATGCTTCATACCATGCTCTGGCAGTGACCTGTCTCTTCGGTCTGAGTTTTTGGGCACATATCTCATAGTTGTCTGCATCGAATTTAGCAGATTCTTCTGGCGATGTCATGGACTTCCATTTCTGGATACCGCCGTTCTTCTTCACCTTGCTGAAAGTTGACATTTCATTGAGCATATAGCTGACCTGCGATTCCAGGTCTGTCCAGTCCTTGCCTCTTGAGGCACAGTACTGGAACATCTTTGATGTTCTGTCTGGCGATTCCCCCTCGTCCCACTGGACGATTCCGTAGGCATACTTTCCTGCATGTCTTGTAGCTGACTTATCAGCTGGATTGATATCACCACTGATATTGGTAGGATTCTTGCTGTTCGCACCGCCTGTCTCCCAGAGAAGATTTCCAATAACTCCTGATGCTGACTGCTTAGTCCAGCCGTTGGCAAGAAGAGTGTAGTATACTTTTTCAGCATTCTTTGCTCCACCTGCAAGTGTCACACCCGACTGCTGAGAATAGCTGAGAGTTGCGAATCCATAAATCTTACTGCTTCCAGTCGCAATGCTGGACTTTCTGCATGTGCCAGGTCTACTTCCTGAGTTGCCTGATATATATCTGATGGATGTATTATCTGCTTCGGTCACAATACCGACATGATGTGTCTCCCCTTCACTCTTGTAGTCAAAGAATATGATATCTCCTGGCGAAGGCACATACTTTTTGTCATGTATCTGACCTAGAGACTTCCCATTTCTGAAGTCATCGTACATCTCCTGACATGAACCTGTCTTGTGGAAACTGGTATCTGATAATCCCACTCTGGCAACGAGCACATAGGATACCCATGTAGCACACCAGCTGGCACCGTCTGCCCTGCCTGTGAGCCACTTCCTGTACTTGTCGCCACCACTCATTCCTTTTGACTGGTATTCTTCCATTTCCATCTGTGCAGACTGTACGATGATGCTTCCATCAATCGTTCCTGCTGAGGCTTCCGTTGTTGATGCCCCGATTCCAAATGCTCCGCAAATTAAAATAGCAGTCGCTAGGAAAGCGACTGCTATCTTCACTGCTATGCTGTTGTTATTGTTCATGAATGTATCAGACTCCTTTTTGGTGGATAAGGACACTTTTCTGGGAGACTGTGACCGATATATTCAATACCATTCTTATCTCTGCGATATGGCTTGATACATTTCTGACGGAATGAGTAGTAGGTCTGTGAACCAAGCACTATCGAATCATAATATCCAAATCCTAGATATTCAGAAGTATTTACCAGCTGGTCATGGAACTGTCTGTCTTGTCTGCTTGGTGTGCAGTCACCACTTGGATGGTTATGTACATGTATGATTAGTTTTGCATTGGAGAGAAGTGCTCCTGCAAAAAAATCTCTTGCCCTGAATTCAGCATTGCATTCCGTACCTGTCGATAATACCTGCACACATATCACTCTGTATTTTTCGTCCATCATGACCGCCATAGATACTTCCTTGTCCCATGGACCGATTGTCTGTCTCAGCACATCAAGGGTATCTTCAATATTACGACATGGCTTGTTGGAAAGGAATTTCTTCTCCTTCTTGAGCTGGAGTCTGACCATATCGAGCCCGTCTCTATTATCTTCTGCAAGCTGTCTTCTGAATTCTTCCTGTACATCCTTTAATTCCTGATTCATCTCTTTCCCACCTTTCCGCTGTTGAAATCATCTTCAAGAAATTCACGATGATTTTTTACATATTCCTCTGCTTCTGGATGATATCTCAGAAGTTCCGAGAGTGACATATATCTGTTCTTATCATCTCCATCCACATGGAAATAGGAGTAGAGGCATCCATGATGCCTCACTTCTACATAGTTTTCTCGCTTCAAATACATCATCTCCTTCTTCTGGATTGATATGGTCTATTATATCCCTGTGATACTGTTCTGTCATTCATATCGTTTACGGATTTTTCTTTTTCTGCCTTTTTCTGCTGAAATTCACGGTCAGCTTTATCCTGCATCTCTTCTCCGACAGACATGACATACTGATAATTGATATCGAGTTCGCCAGGATTTTCACCATACTTTATCATTCTTTCAACTCCACTTGTATCTACCATTTTGATTTCACTTTCCAATCCTTCATTCAGGAGCCTTTTTGCACATCTTGCATACTGGTCTGCTATATCAAGATATATATGGTACTTCTCTGGGTCAGTATCATCTGGAATGTCACCCTTCTTCTCCTTTTCTGCCATCCTATTGTTCAGCTTCTCAAATTCATAGATCTGGACATGCTTCTCCAGATAGGGCACAAGACGGTGATACGCATAATTCTGAAATTTCTTGTATTTAGGATCTATCTTAAAAAATCTGCTATCTTGGATGAATCTGTAATTGAACTGTCTGATATGTTCGATGATGCCAGGACTTTCTGCCCACTCGCTCTTTAGAAGGAAATCCCCCTGATAATTTCGATGCATGCCGTCAATGACATAATCTATTCTAAATCTTGCCACTGCACTTTCTATGCTGTCATCACCTGCTATGCGCTTTGTGATTTCCTTTAATATTCTATCTGCTTCTGCTACTGGAACGCCTGTAATCTTTCTTGCGGGCTCGTAGTCGCTCTCCAGTACAGAGAAGACTGGCGTATCAGCTGTGAAATATCCAATTCCTTCAATCATCTCATCCACATAGTCTTTTGCATTGACTGGCAGGATATTGTTACGAGGATGATACATTCTATATTTCACAGCCTCTCGATATTCATCTGGATAGTAAAGCTCATTAACATCTCTGCCATATTTTTTCTGAAGATCCATGAGTGCATCATCACGTGCTGAAAGAGAAAAACCCGCCTTTAGTTCATCATTCCAGTCACGACCTTCAGTCGGAGGAACCCTGATGGATACATCTATCTTCCTGTCAGGAAATCTCATCTGAATCTCTTCCTTGATTGCCTTCGAGGCATTTCTTCCTGCTTCATCATTATCCAAAGCAAGAAATATGTCTTTGATTCCTTTATGTGATGCAATCGTATTTAGAAGTCCGTCATATTTTCGACAGCCGTTGAGCGAGTACCAGTGTGAGTTAAGAAATCTGTTTTTATAATCTGTCTCCTTGCAGTCAAGCTCGCCTGCTTGTCGGAGTTCATGGTCTCTCTTTCTGAGATAGAGTGACTGCAAAGACATGAGGTCTATGACTGCCTCAGTCACAAAGAGGAATCCATTTTCTTTTGCAAAATTATCGACATCTCTTGCATAGTCATCCAGTTTGCCAGGAATGAAGAATCCTCTGCTGTAGTCGCTTCCCTCCACATCTACAACGAATTTGCGTACAGGATCAGCTGAACGCTTGACACCATAGACTGGATTGCCATTCTCGTCTCTGCTGACAAAAACACAGTTGCCGTATCTGCCTGCCTCCTGAAAGAGGAGTCCCTCATCAATCCATCTGTCTACAATCTTTTCTTCAATGCCTCTTGTTCTGCATAGATAGTCTCTTACCTTTCTGTCTGTATCTGCCTTTTCAGGCATGACGAATTTAGGCTTCTCTCTCTTATATCTGACCTGCTGGACAGCTAGTTCTGGATTGATCTTGAGTCTCTGCTCAAGTATTCTGATGCATTCATTCACCTGGTCATGCTTGTTCAGGTCTGATTCATCAATTCCACTGAATTCCATCATGAATGCAACTGCATCACCGCCATTACCATTCGAATATCTATGATACGTGTTATCATCTTCATAGATGACAATGGAGTCATGTTCCACTGTTGAAAGGATAGGTCTTCTTCCTCTCTTTTTTACAAGCGTCATTCCATATTCCTCAGCAAGCTGACTGATTGGATATCCTCGTACTGCTTTTCTGCGTGCAGTCTGTACCTGGTCTTTTGCCATCTTATCTCACCCTTCCCCTTCTTTTTATTGGCTCTTTATGCTGCAGCTTCTCTTCCGCCTGTCTAAGCGTACAATCTAGATTGAACTTCGATAATGTAGATGCATAGATAGTAATTGATGCATCATGTGAATGGACTCTGTAACGTCCATCCTCTTTTTCTATCTCATAATCAGATTCTACATAAAAATTTTTGCTGTCATTCTCGAATGCATCCAGGTCCTCAGGTGTATACAGACCATTATTGAGATCACTTTCCATATCTTCTGGTTCGTAGAAATTCATGAGCGAACCTGAATCTTCGCATCGACATACCAGCCACTGCGTGAATGGACTCATGCTGGTTAATGCTGGCTTTTCCCAGACCTTCTCCTCCTCAATTCTTCTGACCACATCTGCTTCCTCTTCATCCTCTCCAGATTCTACATAGCCTCTGCATCTGATGCCTTCGTGGATGAAACTGTACCATGCCATATTGATGTTATCTTCATGCATGATTTCAATCATTAATTCTTCCATCTTCTTTTCCTCCTAATTTTCATCAAGGCTTGCTCGCCTCGCCTCCTCTGGGACATATGGATTCAAAAAAGACAACCTGGAACTTGTCTACGTTGTCTTTTTTGAGGTCATATGTATAATCTCTGCTTTTAATAATGAAGGAGCAGTTAGAAACTGCTCCTGATCACTTCTTATCTGGAAATCCATCAATTTCCAGATTGACATATTTTCCATTTATTTTTATCTTGAGATAAGCTTCATATTCTCTTCCCTGTCGATTATGAAGCTTCGCCTTCATCTTACCGCCTTTTAGCAGTCTTTTCGCAGATGTAGCTGTGATATGTACTGTATCATCAAATCTCTTCATATCCTCGAATAAAGCAAATCCACAATCCTTATCACTGCATGGATAGAATGACTTGCCATTCTTCATTTTCCTTCTAACAACATTCTTACCGCATACAGGACATCTTCCAATGACATCATCTGCACTGATTGCTGATTCAACAGGTCTGATATTTCTGTATTCATTGCTGAGCATTTCTCTGACTTCATCTGCAACTTCCATCATGAGGTCATTCTGATTTCTTCTGCCTTCTTTTATTTCCTCCTGAATAAGCCACCATCTTGCTGTCACATCTGGCTTGGATATTCTATCTGGTATCTGTTTGCACAGCTGTCTTGCCTTATCTGTAGATACTATGTACTTACGCTCTTCTTTCAGATATCCTCTTTCCAGCAGTTTCTTGACTATGGATGCACGTGTAGCTGTCGTACCGATGCTTCCATTCTCTCCTTTCTTCTCTTCATCCTTCTTTTTTAATATTGCCTTGATTTCTGGGTCTGTGACATATTTTGCAATAGATGACATATCTTCAACCAGAGTCCCCTGCGTATATCGTTTAGGCGGGTTTGTATATTTCTCAGCTTTTCGTGAGGAAATGAGAGAAGAATTGTACGTGCCTGAAGGAATGACAGCCTGTTTCTTTGAAACAAGTTCCTTGTCATCATTCCTGAAGTATCTCTTGTACCCTTCATCCTGAACCGCTGAGGCACTGTATCTGAATGAGCCGTCCTTCAGTTTGAATGAGGACTTTGATTCAAGTCTGGTTTCTGGTGGAAGAAACTGCATTGCATATCTTTCTACTATGGAAATATAGACATTTCTCTCTCTTTCTGACATGGATGAGATATCAACATGCTTATTCTGCGGAATGATTGCATGATGTGCTGAGACATTTTTATCATTGAAGCATCGGCTATGTCTGTCATATTCCACAGGCAGGTCACTTCGACCGATATTTGAAAGTGCTGTTGCAACTACTTCTGGTGCTTCTTTAAAATGCTCTTCAGCAAGATACTGACAGTCACTGCGGTTGTATGTGATTGCCTTATACTTATCTCTCAATGTCTGTGTAGCTGACAATGTCTCATCAAGCGAATAGCCGTACATTTTGTTCATGTCCGCCTGAAGCTTAGTCTGATTATATGGAAGTGGCGGTGCTGAAGTCTTGACTGCGTTAGTGAATGACAGATCACTGCTCTCAGGAAGTGCTGAAGCTATTTCATCCGCCTCCTGACTGTCCATCACATATGAGCCATCATCCTTCTTGAATGTGAAGACTGCTTCCTGTCCACCAGTATTATAGACAGCTTCAATGTCATAATATTTCTGCTTCACATGATTCTCTATTGCATAGTCTCTTGCAACTACCAGTCCAAGAGTCGGTGTCATAACTCGTCCAACACTCATGGATGCCTTCATTGTAGCACTGAGGATTCTGGAATGGTTCACCCCAAAGCACAGATCAGCCATCGCTCTCGCATTGGCTGACCTGCCTAGTGATTCAAAATCTCTGTTGTCTCTTAGACTGGTGAATGCCTGTCTTATCTTATCTGGCAGGTTGTCATTGATAAGGACTCTTTTAACAGGTCCTCTGTAATCGAAGTATTTAATGAGTTCATCAATGAGTAGCTGTCCTTCATCATCAGGGTCACCAGCATTGATGATTTCTTCTGCCTTCTTCATGAGGCTTCCAATCTGTCTTGTCCTTTTCTCCTTGCCTGAGGAGATCACCTTTTCCCAGTCTCTGTGATAGATGGGTAACTGTTCAAGTGTTCTGTTTCTGTCTTCTTCTATGTTTTTCGGGTCCTTGAGTGACAGCATATGCCCGAAACACCAGATAACTGAGGTATCTCCCTCAGTCATCACGGAATCATGAGTTTCTGGATGCGTGAAGAGTGCATCAGCGATGGCTCTTCCAAGCTCTGGCTTTTCTGCAATTATGAGTCTCATATTCATTTTCCTCCTTACTCAAGTAGCTGTAGGTCACGTCTTGTTGCAAGCACTTCAATCGGGATGTGTCTGTTACCTACCACCATAATTGCCTGATGTGCTGGCTGCCTTTCAATCTGCATCATCTCGTAGTCATAGAGACTTGTAAGCTTTGACAATTCAGATACTGAATTCTTTTTCAGAGTCATATATACCTGATATGCTGAGTTGTTGAATATCGCCTTGCCATGGATAAGGATGGCAGGGTTTGTATACTCTACAACCTCCTGAGTACTTGATAATGTTACTGTATGATACTTACGGCTTCGTCTCTGGAATACGGCTAAGATTTCAGCTAGTTTTGGTTCCTGAATGAACATATGTTCCTCGTCCACTGCGAATACACATTCCTGGTCCTCATTTCCAAGACATAACGACCATGCATACTGGAAGATCATTCGAAGAAGTGCGTTCTTTAATGAATCATCTACCTGGAATAGGTCCTTTGTCCCAAATGACAGTACAGTGCTGTCTTTCATGAGTGCAGATGAGATTGTTGTTGTGCCGTTGAAATATTTAGCATATTCACCATCCACACCATCATAGCATGTAAGGTGTCGCATCTTCATATTGAGTGCTCTTAATGCAGATATTTCTAAAACATTCGCAATGCTGTCCTCTTTTGTGTACTTCTTGATTTCCTGTTTCACGACTGTCGCAAAAGTCTGGAATGTCGGAAATGCATTGACTGTCAGCCTCTCGAATGTGCCGTCTGTCGGGTCGATACCGACATATTCATAAGTCTTTGACACAAGTGACGGAAGCATTGCAAGTTCTTCCTGTGTGATATCCGCAAAAAGCATCTTGAATGTTATCTTTATCTCTTCAACGACATTCGCTACTGCCTGTCTTGTATCGTACATCTCTCTCTTCGTCCAGGAGTCGCCATCACTACTGCATGGCTTAAGGTCAAAGATATTAATGAGGTGACCATTTCTTCCTAGTGAGATGAAATCCCCTCCGACACGTCTTGTAAGACGTTCATTTCTGTTTTCTGGGTCAATCCACACGATCTTGCGACCATTCATAATGTGATTTTTGATTATAAGTCCCATCAGTGTTGACTTACCTGAACCAGTTGTACCAACAATGATCATGTTGCCGTTAACTCGTCCATCAACAGGTGCCTGAAGGACATCATGCATATAATAGAACTGGTCAAATATGATTTTTCCGCCTGATGTGAGTTCACGCCCAATAAGCGTACCTTCTGGGTCCTCAAGTGTATCAAAAATCCATGGCCACAAGCCTGCGACCGATGCCGTTGTCATCGGCTGACCTTGCAGATATTTTGGTTCCTTTCTTAAGCCATCATCAATGAATAATGGCGAATTAAGCTTATAGAGTCCCTGCTGCAGAAACTTGATTCCTCTCAGCTTTACCTGATACTCCTGTCCTCCATAGCATGCCTTGATATCTCTGGCACGTTCGCTGCATTCTTCTAATGTATCACCACGAACATATAGATTTATGATTACATTCATGGTTCTGGATGATGTTCTGATTGATTCTCTGATATGAGTATCTAGTGCTCTGATTCTTTCAGAAAGCTTTGTCTGTTCTGAAGGGTCTGTTGAACGGTTCAGCTTCTCCTGAAGGTCATTTCTTTCTCCCTTGAGAAGAGATGCATAATCCAGATCAATCTGCTCTGTTCTCATATCCATAGTGTAGTTGGAATTGAGAAGGAATGGAGCAAGATAGCCCTCAATGAATTCTGTTGGATATTCCCAAAATGTCAGCACCTTCTCAAATTTATCACCCTTTATCATGTAATCTTCATGCTCTGCAAATGCTGTTGGTGCGATTGTAGAACGTCTATTAAGTAGTCTCATTAAATTTCCACTCCTTCCTCTGGCTCTGCCACATCAGGCAGTACAAGCTGTGTCGTCATATATCTGTTGACATTGTCATTCTCGAATTCCTGAGATACAAGGTTTTCATAATCCATGAGTCTCATTGGCACAGGTTTTCTTCCAAATGCTCTATACAATTCCTCTGCAAGAGAATGCCATGTCTTTTCGAAATTTATCTCATCCGCCTGAATGAGTGCCACAAATGTGATTTCTCTATGAGTCTCTTCGAACCATTCAAGCTTGTCTATCTCACTCTGCATGAGGTTTCGAATTGCTGGCTTATCGACATGCTTCATCATGTCAGCATATCGCTGTTGCTGAACACCGACATCTGGACGTGTCTTAATGAATTTCCAGTATACTGGATATTTCATATGATCAAGTGCATTTGCACACATGAGCACTGCATGCTTCGTCTCTGCTTCAGGGAGAAGGTGTATGTTTGTCGGCTTGATAAGGAATCCCTTCACATAGCGTTTCTTTTTTCCTCTTGCAAGGACTATTCCATCAGCTGAGATGCTTTCAATGTCCATCCAGTCAAGAGTGGACTTGAGTTCCTTTGCTTCCTTCTCCTTCTGCTTCTGAATCTGCTTAGGTGAGAGTCTTTTAAACCCTTCCTTCTTATTTCTCTTCTTCAAATTCGTCATCTCCTTCAATCATATGTGTATCTTCTTCATCATCATCTGACCAGTTGAATCCAAGCCAGACGAATCTTCTGGTTCTTGCGTAGTAGTCAATGATTGTATTGAGCCATTCAAGCATGTTGTGGTAATGATTCACTGGAAGTGTAAGCAGTCCTCCCACAAGCATGATGAGGATGCCTGCACAGAGTCCAACCACTCCTAAAACAAAGCTTTTTAATGCTGATGCAAGACTTACTATTGCGAGAGCTGTGAAAAGCCCCACACATCCGCATCCGAACAGGATGATGAGATCAATCCATCTGTACTTTCCAAATAGATATTTGCCTCGCTTAAAGTTCTTTGGACACTGGAATACCATTTTTCTTTTCCTCCTTTATCTGTCTCATGACTTCCTCATATTCTTCTCGTTCCGCCTGAGTCATATCCTCAAGTTTTCTGATTGAATAGGCTGGTTTCCTATATTCCTTATTCATCTGTATCTCCTTTCATTCATCCACTTAGTTCATACCGCAAGCTGACTTGCGGTATCAATTAGGAGGACGAACCTCCTTTTGCTTATTTAGTTCTTGAATACATAGTTCATCTTCTTGATTCGTCCTGCTGAGAATGTCCTGATTCCCATAGAGACAATCGCCTTGAGTTCATCAACAGTGATGGGTTCATTGATATCACCACAGTAGATGGAATCCTCACGAAAGAACAATAATGGATCATTATGTGCACGGGCTGTTCTGAGTTCCCCTGTTCGCCAGTCAAGGAGTATCCTCATATAACAGCTTCCATCAAGCTGTCTGCTTTCGTACGCCGTCTGTTCAAGATTGACGATTTCTAGAGGCGGTTCGATTCTCTCTTTTGTTCTGACTCCCAGCCCATACACAAATGGGGATACCATATCATCACTGATGATTTCTCTTTTCTGCATCGTTTCAATCAATCCCTCCGAAAGACCTTCTTTTTTGTTGATAAGTTCTGAAAGCTTCATGCACCTCTCTATGTGATTGCCATACATATCATAGAGGACATGTCGTACCTGATTGATGTTTCTGCATTTTACAGACCATTTCCATCCTTCAGCCTTCTTGTAATCGATATAAACCATGTATGGATATTCTTTTTTTGAATCAGCATACTTAATAAGGAGGAAGTTTCTGCTTCCTCCTATATATATGGTTCTGTATTCTTCCTTGTCATTCTTCATTCATTTTCCAGATGAGCCATGCTCAAAAGAATCAGACTATCTTCCTCTTCCTCGTCTTGGCTGGACAGGGACAGGTCCTGTTCGAGTCTCCTGTAGTCGCTTCTCAGCCTCTAGAGCACGGTCATATCCTCCCTTCTCCTTGATGTAGTCTGCAATCTTTTCTGCATCCTTGATTGCTTCAAAGAGCACCTTGTGGTCTTTCTTGATTTTTTCGCTCCATGACTGGATATAGGCTTTTCTGTCATCCAGGATGCCATCTACAAGTCCAAATTCAGCCAGATAGAAAGATGATGCAATCTCTGCTCGCAGTTCCTCTATCGCATAGTCACGTGACCCGAATATTCCAGATGACGGTCTGTTGAGTCTTGTATCCTTCAGGGTCGAATGTGCTATCTCGTGTGCTAATGTATGCACATACTCTGTATCCGAATGGAATTTATGTCTTTCTGGCATGACAATCTTATCATTCTTCGGTTCGTAGAATGATGCATCATTTGTGTAGCTTACATCAATCTCGATTCCTTCATTCTTGCAGAATTCTAGAAGGATTGATTCCGCATATTTCTGATATGATATCCTTCCATATGCGATGTTCTTTTCTTCGTCTGATTTGTATTTCTCAGCAAGGTCCTTCTCAATCTGCTCCCTTAACTTTGGAAACTGTAGTGCATTGAATACAGTATAGTTTTTGATAAACATATAGCAGGAATCTCTGACCTCAGGATCTTCTGACATCTTGCGTTCGTAATATTCCTTCATGGACATCGCTTTGCCTTTTGTGCGGTCATAGTATTCGAACTTTTCGATAGGGACTCCATGCTCACCCTTCTGCACAAAGAATCCAAGCTTGTTTGCCTGTGGCAGTGTCATCCATTCGTTGGATGCATATCCTTTATCTTCCGCCCATACTTCAAGCATCACCTTATTGATGCCGTTATATTCGTATCCTGTCGAATAATTCTTATCTCTAAATGGAACATGGTCTGTATCCCATCCCTTGCTCCAAGGCAGTTTCTCTTCATTAAGGCTCTTGATGAAGATATCTGCCAGCAATTCACGAGTCTTACTTTCGACTGCCATATCAGATTTCTCCTTTCAGAATATCTTCCTCTGTCACGATTACAACACTGTCTGGTTCACCATAATCGGAATCATCAAGTTCAAGAGAGGCAGTATATCCTCTCTCTTCAAGAACCTTTCGACACTGTTCTAATTCCTCCTCGGTGAATCTTCTTTCCTCTTTCTTTTCCATATCTTACCTCTCCTTTCTATGGTTTGCTGCATCATCAACTATTCGCTGATTTCTGATCTGACTGTTCACTGCTCCAGCTGTATGCTGGGACTTTTTGTTAAACTTTGCCAATCTTTCCTGTGCCTGTGCAGTATATGCCCGCTGACCAGCAGAGCTTGCTGGATTGCTGTTTTCATTTCGGACCTGTTCTTCTGCTGTTGCATAGTTCTGCTCGAGACCGAATGACTGTGACCCTGCATCGTGTTCTTCTCGACTCATACCGCTCGTATCCATTCCAGCACTCTCAGCTTCCGCTATCTGTACATCCGATAGTTCACCATCACCAGAATAACTGCTAGAATAGCTTCCACCACCGCCAGCAGGAATATCTGCACCTGTTCCTGCAATACCTACTTTTCCTTCTGCTGAGGAGACACCAGCACCAGTAATCGAGTGACCTAGAGTGCTTCCGCCCGATGAGAGGATGCCTGCTCCGATTGAAGCAAAACTTCTTTTGTTTCTTCTTCCCATTGAAACAGCTGAGGCACTTCTAGTTACACCAGAAGCTATTCCAGAAGCTGTAGCTAGAGTTCTTGCACCAGCCCCCTGAGTGGAATTGAATCCAGCAATTCCTCCACCAACCATGGATGCGACTGTTCCGACTGAGCCAAGCATTGCACCTGTCGCAAATGAACCTGCACCAAGTCCCATTCTTCCGACACCCTGTGCTTCGTTCCAAGCCTGACCGACAGTCGATGATGAACCACCAAGAATTCTGCCGACAAATGAAGGGATATTCTCGATAGCCATGAATCCTGCAATCAGAAGAATTATCTTAGCCAGGATACCAACCATATCACCACCAAGTGCACTATGTATGATGTTGCTGTTTATCATGTAGAGTACAAAATAACATCCATAAATCTGTACAAAATTTATCATGAAGTTACCTGCAATCATTCGCACCCATGTCTCGAAGCCCTTCGATTCTGAATCGATGAGCGAGGCGATTGCATACGGAGCAAGCAGATACTGGATACATATGAGTATGCTTCTCTTACCGATGCTGAGTGCCACTCCTAAGAATGTCCTGAAACCAAGGAATGCAATCCCCATCATGAAGAATAGACTTGTCCATGAAGGGAAGTATATGTAATTTCCATCTGAATCCTCTGCATTGATATCGAATCCACTGCTGTTATAGATATCAACACCTGTCTTTTTCTGAAGTTCCTTTTTAGTAGCTTTTGCTTCTTTTATGAGTTCCCTATTCTTTGTGATAGTCTGATTTGCGCCATTCCAGACAGCTGAATTAGGCTGAGATTTCTTCTTATCCGCTTCCGCCTGTTCTATCTCCTTTTCATATCTTGCAATATCCTTATCAATTTGCTGTATCTGCTGTTCTATAGACCCAGTTTCAGAATCTCCTGTCAGGTTGATAGAGCTTGCCTCAACAAGTATGGATGATATCTTTGCATTTCTGCTGTTATTGATATCTGCATCCGAAGGAGCAAAATTACTCATTTCCTTCACTGATGTGATTGCCACATTATTCAGATACTGATATCCGATTGGAGCAAATGCAATGCTGAATGAAGCAACGCCAATCATAAAGATAAGATGAATCGGGTCCAGTCTTGTCCTGTACTCCTCTGATGTCATGAACTTAACCATGATTTTTACAACCCTGAATACCACGAACATGATGATAATGCCCGATATAGCTGTAAACCATTCTGCCACATTGCCCTTCTCAAAGAAGTCCAGTGTAGCAATCTTCATGACTACCTGCCATATCGTATCCGTCACCCATAGGAGCAGATAGATAATTGCCCAGAGAATGCTTCTGAAAAAACCTGTGATTGAACCAACTACGTCCATATGATCACTCCTTTATTCTTCATGTTCTGTTACTGTAATCCAAAGATTTTGAATAATGTAGTGATCAGTTCTGCAATGATTGTCACGATGATGATTTTCTTAATCATTCTGAAAGGCTTGTGTCTTTCCTTTTCATCTTCGTCCATAACAAACCATTTGACGAATGAGATAAGACATACGATTACTGCAACAAGCGGTACTACCCACATCAGAAACGTGGTGATCGGGTCAATATACTTCTTGGCAGTAGACTGTGCCAGCCCGCTGTTGAAGCCGTCAAGCACATAAGGTGTCATGATGACTGCTGTCTTGAGATTTGTCAAAGCTGTAGATAAAATCATTTTCTTTCTTCCTCCTTCTAATCAATCTACTTTTCTACTTTATCCAACAAGTAGAAATATAAGCACACGAATTATCATTCGTATGCTTATATCAATATTTGTTAGTAATTAAACAATGAAAAGGCTGAAGATTATCTCCAGCCTTAATCATTGATTATGCTCTTATGCTCTTACTGATCGTTTTTCTTCTTTCTGAGGATAAGAATCGCGCAGATAAGAAGAACGATACCAGAAATGCCTGTTAAAGCAGTGAATTTCTGGATATCTGTACCATCACCAGTCTTAACGCCTGTTGTTGGCATAGGTGTATCCTGATAAATGAATGAATATGTCTTACCGACATTTTCTAGTTTATCATCAACAACTACCTTCTTGACTTCCTTAGATAATAAGTATCCTGTTGGAGCCTTAGTCTCCTTGATATAGTAAGTACCATATCTTAGATTCTTGAATGTAGCTGTACCAGCATTCTTGTCAGCTGAAACAGTTGTAATAGCATTCTTACAGTCTGCATCTGAATACATAGTGAATTCAAAATCCTTTGATCTGATGACTTTCTTAGTCTGAGCATCAACTTTCTGGACTTCGATATCTGTTAGAACAGGCTGTTCCTTGATTTCTACATCCATATTCTGTTCACCTGATACAACAAGAGTTCTATCAGGAGCAGTCATATATCCTTCAGGAGTCTTAGTCTCCTTGATGATATATTCCTTACCAGCATCCAATCCACTTACTGCATGAGCAGTGCCGTCTGTAGTCCACTTGTCAACGATGTTTCCATCCTTGTCGAATACTGTGAATTCAGCACCTTTAACTGCATCGCCAGTCAATGCATCAGTCTTAGACACCTTCACCTGTGCATCAAACATGTTGACTTCCTGGTCAACTTTTTCGTTTGTGACAGTGAATGTGATTTCTTCTGCTCTTACATATCCTTCAGGAGCTGTTTCTTCGATAAGAGTGTAAGTCTTGCCTTCTTCAAGACCACTTACATAATGTTCCTTATCACCAGATACCCATGTATCAACAGTATTTCCATCTTCATCCTTGACAGTAAGAGTAGCACCAGGAACTTCCTGAGTACCAGTGATATCTGTCTTAGTGACAGAAACCTGCTTATCAAGCATGTTTACTTTCTGGTTCACCTTATCCTTAGATACAGTGAATTCGATAGATCCAGCTTTAACATATCCTTTTGGTGCTTCTGCTTCAACAAGTCTGTAAGTCTTGCCTTCTTCTAAGCCACTTACATAGTGGTCTTCCTTAGTAGATGTCCATGAGTCAACGACTCTGTTCTGGTCATCTCTAACTTCAAGTTTAGCACCTTCTACATAATTCTTACCAGAAACATCCTTCTTAGATGCTGTAAACTGCTTGTCCTTCATAACAAGAGTCTGGTCTTTCTTATCTGTAGATACTGTGAATTTGATAGATTCAGCCTTTACGTATCCCTTTGGAGCAGTTGTTTCTGTTAGAGTGTATTCCCATCCTTCGTGTAATCCCTTGATAGAATGAGGATTTCCATCAGAAGTCCATGTGTCAATTACCTTGCCATCGTTATCAGTGACAGTCATGACTGCTCCTTTGATTTCGTCTGTACCAGTGATTGTAGTCTTGCTTGCAGTCACCTTCTTATCAACGAATGTGACTGTATCAGTCTTATTCTTGCCATTGATCTTCACATACTGAGTATCATCAGATAATACGAAGTTATGGCTGTTTCCAGCCTCCTGAGTTGGAGCACTGATTTCTTTTACATAGTAAGAGCCGTATGGTAAATCATCAGATCTTGCCACATCGCTGTCGTCAGTCTTGATTGATACAACAAGCTGACCTTTCTTATAAAGTGTATCGCCGATATACATATCAGCATTTGCATAGATACCAAATTCACCGCTCTTTAGAGGATTGCCTTCAGTATCTGTCTTCTTGATTTCAATCTTTCCTGTTTTTACGTTTTCTTTTGAGTCAACGTTGCCAAGAATGATTGCTGTATTCTGGTCCTTGTAGGTAAGTTCTACTGTGTAGGTATTCCAGTCTAAGTCATATGCTTCTGGAGCCTTAGTTTCCTTGACAGTATAAGTACCAAGTACTAGATTTTCTAGACTGCCGTTACCGTCCTTGTCAGTAGTGATTTTACCCACTTCCTGACTATCTGCACCGTATACTGTGTATTCAGCACCTTCAAGTGAGGCTTCGCCCTGAACATTGCCCTTTGAGTCTGATTTCTTGATAGAGATTTTTCCTGTTGGGGCTTCGTCAGTGATTGTAGTCTCAGCTGTCTGATTAGCAGAGACTGTAGTCTTGAATGGTGCAACATTTACAAGATAGCCGTTAGGGGCTGTCTTTTCAGTGACTGTGTAGTCACCGATTGGAAGTTCATTCACAGTGATTTCACCATTTGTGACTGTGACATCCCTGTCATAGCCGTTTCCAGAAACATGGAATACTGCTCCATCAAGAAGCTTACCGCCTTTATCTGTCTTTCTGAGCTTGAGACTTCCTAGCTGAGCTCTGAATTCTGCATTAAGGAATGTATTCACTCCAGAGTCAACAGTAAGCCATGTTCCAATTTGCTGTTGTTTGCTATTACCGTTATATGCAATAAGCGGTGCAAATGTGAACCCGCCTTGAAGATATCCTGAGTAGGCATGTCCAGTGTATCCTGCATCGGCTTCATAGTGGACTGTGTCACCGCCATATACATCAACGACCTGTCCTGCCCATCCTTTTGTCTCGTTCACAACCTTCACTCTGTTTGTCTGGGTGTTGATTGTGATGTGATATCCATTAGGACCATTAAGTCTGGAAGACTCAGACTTCTGGATCTTTGCATTCTGGTCATACCATGTATTCACGACATATTTGCTGAATACTAGATTGTTTTGATGCAATGGGTCAGGCTTGGATGTTGCATAGTTGTAGAAGTCTGTCATGATACCCTTGCTGATTGATGAGCCTGAGTAGGCATGTGAGAGTGCCTTTGACATGATGACATTCTTCTCGTTATCTGATTTTCCATGCAGTCCGCTCCATTCTTCATAGCCGAACCAGCCGTAGTACATGATTTTTCTGATGTTTGCGTATCTCGCATCAGTGCTTGTATATATTTCAGCATTCATGTCTTGACTACCTGGTGTCTTCTTGTCATGTTCAAGACACCAGGCTTGTCTGCCATTGATTCTGAACTTTCCGCATGTGCTTCCATACGCTGTGCTCTTGCCATCGTAATCTACATGAGCAGAAAACGCTTCTACAGTACTGATACCCTGTGAGGCTATGCCAAGTGTCATGAAGGCAGATAAAGCAACAGCACCGAGCTTTTTTAATATATTTCGGTTCATTTTTCTTCTCCCTTTCCGAATTAGAGAGGCATATTTCTATGCCATGCGAAGTTATATATAGACCAGTCAGACGTGACGCCTGCTGTTAGTTTTCGCACGAAAAAGGGAGGTCTCTATAGCGAGCCTCCCAAGGGAAAGATGTATTCTGTTTTTTTAGTTGAAGTCCTTCCAGTCACCGCCTGTAAGCTTGTCAAAGTCAGAGCCATTCATATCTCCACCCATTGACCAACCATCATCTGTTTTATGATATGAATCTTTATTCATTTCAACATCCATAGAGCCCTTATGGCTTCCTGATGAGGAACTGCCTGAATTATTGTTACTGCTTCCAGATGTGCCATTGCTCTTTGTTGATGAGCCAGATGTCTTGTTTCCTCCAGAAGTCTTTTTGCTGTTTCCAGATGTTCTATTGATTGAGCTAGACTGTGATGAAGCTGTTGACTTTCTAGTCACGTTCGAACTGTTTGATACGACTTTCTTGCCAGAAGACTGTGATTTCTTCTGTACGCTGTTTCTTACGGCTGTTGTACCGTCTGAATTCTTGACTGTTTCCTGTACAACCTGTTCATCATCACTGATTTCTGGTTTCGCAGTGATAGTCACCTTGCCAGCCTTCACAGTCTTGTTGCCATGCTTGTCAGTGATAGTCACGTTGATATCATACTGTGCAGGTGTATTCACATCCACCTTGCTGGTATCCACATCAATAGTTGTTTCTGATGCATCACTGACACTCATAAGAGACTTGAAATCGAAAGTCGCTAGATCTGTTCCCTGTAATACTTCGATATCCGCTGGTACACCAACTTCTGGTGCTTTCGTATCCTTCACAATGACACTCTGTTTTAAAGACTTCTTCTTATACTTGACTGTGATAGTATACTTTCCTACAGCTGGATATGTCTTGTCCTTTTCGTTTGGAATCTTGTTGATGAGCTGAAGACTCTTCTTGTCGAAGTCCTTATAGTCCTTCACGATATCCTTTAATTCAGGTTTGTACTGTGTTCCGTATTCTACAGTCACTTTTTCCTTATTCAAGGCAAGCTTTGGACCGCTCATCGCATATGCTGTACCACCTACAGCAGTCACCACAACAACGGCTCCTGCAATGATCACAGCATTCTTCTTACTGATTTTATTTTTCATATCTTATTTCTCCTTCCCTGAACGATGCAGCACCTGTCCTGAGACAGTTTCTGCATCTTCTTTCTGCTTTAATCTTAACCCTACTGATATCTTAATGCAATACCTCTGAGTCTTCCTTCATAGTAATCCTTAAGAAGTGATACAATATAGTTCTTTGTATCTTTGTTCTCATCACATTCTCTAAGATACGCATCATTTTCAGCCATTCTGATAATGACAGTACGGCATCTCTTCTCAGACATGCCGTCAAGACCTCTCAGCTGATCGTATGAAAGTGATTCAAGCTGATCTACTGATAGTATTCCATCTCTTTTGAGAATCCTGACTGTCTCTTCAGGGATATTCAGAATTCTTAGTGTAGATGCTGTTGCATCCATATTAATCACCTCCTCGATTGAGAGCACCATACATTACCCTTTCATCAATGTTTGCAGTGAATCTCTCTTCTTCTGTTTCTTCTGGTGCTGGTGTATCAGAGTACTGCTTTCCTTCTTTCAGGAATTCGATGCTGTTTATAACGACTGATGCTCTTATAATACTGTTGTCTTCGCTGACATATCTTCCACTCAGTCTTCCGCTGACTGCTACCATATCTCCCTTGTGGATGTATGGAAATACACTTTCAGCATATTTTCCAAAAACTACGCATGGTATGTAGTCTACTGGCGTACCTTTCTTGTGTCTTGGAGAGATAAGGAAATTAACCACTGTTCGTTCATCCTTCTGCTTCATGGAAGGCTTGGAATTGATATAACCGATAATATTGACATCATTCATGGAATCACCTCCTTGATTTATTCTTCTTTGATTCTTACACGACCGCCATGTGTTCGAGTTCTGAGTCTTTCCTGCGTTTCATGGAGAAGAGGCTTTTCTTCATATTTCGTCTGATATTGAAATAGAAGTTCTTCTTCAGGCATGCTCATATATTCATCCTGAAGCCTGTCTAGTGATTTTCCTTCAGACATGCCGTTCTCCATGTCGTATATTGCACAGTAATAAGCTACCATCTCAGCTTCTTCTCTGTCCTCTATGGCATCGATTCTTTCTTCTTCGTCTATTTCATGCATTCTCTGGCTGATATAGTTGCTTTGGTGGAGCATATCTTCATAAGCTTCTTCCTCTTCTTTTGGGAATATCTCCGAATTCTTGATGAGTCTGTAGAGGTTCTTCTCCATCTCATCAGGCGGAATAGCAAGATGAATAGAATATTCATCCTGCTTGATAAGCCATATATCCCAGTCAGCTGTATGAGTCGTTCTTCTTTCCAGATAGAAGGACTGTGCTCCTTCTGTTGTGACGAATCTGTTTCCATCAATAATGATCATGAGCATCCCTCCAGATGATAGTTTCTGTCACAGAATTCATTCTTCAGCTCTCTTACAAGATATCGGATGCCCTTGTCTGAGTAGAAAATCTGTGAACCATCATCAGTCTCTTCCGTATCATCATCCTTCATGATATGTACTGCAACAGGATGGTTATAACCTTTAAGTGCATACACACCACTTTCTCTGATTTCAGATATATCCTCTGCTTCATCAATGGACATCACATACTGTCCTGATGCATAACTCATGTACTTCATCGACTCATGCCTCTTCTTCTGGGTGGGAGCGAAACATCCTTTTCAGCAGTAGCTTCTTTTTCTTTTGCCTGACCTTCACTGATCATGCTGTTAAAGCAGTATAGTGTTGCTCTTACATCTTCCAGACTGTCGTGGAATTGACCGTCTCCATGGAAGCCGTAATATTCAGCACATTTAGCAAGCTTCTGCCACTTGTAGTCCTGTCTCATTTCGTTCCACTCGCCATAGATTGGTGTAAATTTGAGCATCACGTCATACATTTTGATATCTTCTGGGTACTGAATACCTGCCTTCTTGAGGAATGCATTGTCAAAGTAGATATTGTTGTATCCAACAAGAAGCTTTGCATCCTTGAAGATATCATTGATAATATCTCTGTATTCCTCGATTGTAGGCTTATCAGCTACATCACTTGGAGAGATACCGTGGATTGCTTCTGCCCCATCCCATGATTCATGATGAGTAGGCTTGATATATTCATTGAATACTGTCTTTCCTGTGCCATCTACAATTGACAGCTGAAGGATTTCATCTTCTTCACGAGACAATCCAGTTGTCTCTACGTCAAAACAAAGAATCTTTTCTTTTGGGACTTGTCGGTACACCTCATTCTCTATTTTTCTGTTCTCTGCCATTCTTTCCTTCTCCTTTACGATTTCTAATGATAGAAGACCATCAAGGTCATATCCCTTTGACCTGAGATCCTTTCTGACTGATTCGATTGTATCATATTCCCATTCAAAACAGATATCATAGAATTCTGCTTTAAGTTCTTCAGGATTATCCTTCAATTTTTCAACAGAATCTTCTGGATATAGAGATACTTCTTCCGCTCGTTCATAAACATCTGAATCCAGATAATCCTTTAGATGTCTTCTTATGAATAGTAGTTCATCTGACAGATATTTTTCATCAGTTGGAAGTCTTTTTTCAATAACAGAATATAATCTGTCATAGTCATATCCTTTTGATTCGAGATTCTTTCTAACAGATACGATAGTATCATACTGCCAGTTCATCAGGATGTTTCTGATACAGTGTTCGCCCTGCTTAGCTGAGGAAAAATTGGTGGTTCTTTTCTGATAATCCACAACAGACAGGATATTATGTACTTTTTCATCCACATCGGCATCAAGAACATCCTTCAGGTGACGTCTGATCTCTTCAAGCTGTCTCTTCTGAGGCATTGTTATGATATCCACCTTTTCCCTTACAGGATATATTCTAACTTCTTTGAGTTCTTCATCTGTTAATCTATCCATGTTATTCCTTCTTTCTACATTGATTCATAATTGTTTTCGCCTGTTTCTTCATGCATCTGTAGCAGTGAAGGATTGCATAGCAGTCTCTTAATGAACCAGATACATAGTCTTCCATTGAATTCCAGTCAAATCCGTAATAATCGGCACATGTTCCAAGAGTCTGCCACTTGTGTGCATCAAATGAAGGCAACCACTCCCCATAGATTGGAGCAAAGTCTTCCATCACGTCTTCCTCTTTTTTTCCTGAATAATCCAGAAAATTCAGAAACGATATCACAAATCCTGTATTATATCCAATCACGGTGTCACAGCTATCAAGTATTCCCTTCAGCTGAGGAATCAGTTCATGGAGTTCAGGGGCATCTGCCACCTTTTCTGGGGAGATATAACTAATCCCCGCTTCTGGATGCCAGTAGGATTTGTAATAAGGCTTTACATATGAATTAAGAAGTATCTTGCCGTCACCATCAATAACGGAAACCTGCAATACGTCCTCGTGATATTCATTAAATCCTGTTGTTTCAATATCAATGACAATTATGCGACTTGGATTACTGCAAGGAACAGCTTCCTTCTGCAATGCTTTTTCAATAAGTTCCTTGACTTCTTTCTGCTTTTCCTTGAATGGCAGATAGCGGTTCTTATAGAATCGCTCATCAAAATAGAGAGGAAGCTTGATTTTCGAATCTTCAGGATATTTCTCATAATCCTTGAAGGCTTTCAGCAGGATTCTGTGAAGTCTTCTCTCTTCTCTTGCTTTCTCTTTTAACTGCAGCTTCTCTTCTTCAGTCAATGGACGAACATCATTTTCTGTATAATAGGTATATCTGCTACCAAACTGCTGAGTACGCTCAACTCCAACTGCTCCATCCTTAAGAACGAAGCCAAGCTTTTTCCATTGATTTGCTGTCTTTTCCATATCACTTATCGACCTCTCCTTCTCTGAGGAAAGGGAACACCTTCTTTAATGGATGCTTCCTTCTCCTTCTGCTTTCTGATATCGCTCAGACTTACATGTTCGAAATGTTCCTCCACTTTTGAAACACATTCAGTAACGAATTCAAATATCTTGTCCTGATATTTCTCAGCTAGATACTTCTTCACATCTTCGATATCTGTGAATCGACCTTTTACATATGGGTCTAGATGATGTGTTCTTAAATGATGTGAATCTATGACAAATAACAGTTTTCCATTTTCTCGTATTTCTGTAGTGGAAGTGAATTTTTCTCGGCTTTCCTCATAACAATGTGCATAAAGATCAATCTGCTGGTCTCCGCATCGGAATGAACGTTCTTTTATACGGGCATATTCAGGAAAAGTTCCAATTACTATTTCTGGTGCCACAATATCAATTACATCAATGATTGACTGGATATCCCACGGATGTTGCCATTTTTTGTTTTCTTCCCTTATTAAGGCTAACTGATTTCTAGCAAGATGAAGATAAAACGTATCATCTGTCTTTTCTTTATAATCGTTCATCGACTACACCTCCATCTTTATTCTGCGATATTCATTTGCTTATTTTTTTCAGCAATCCATCTTCTGACAGTTCTCTGACTAACACCAAGATTCATTGCTATCCAGTCTGACTTTGAATGACTTATAATGACCATGTCATGTTCCTTTTCAGCGTTATCATAGATATCATTAAATATCTCAAACTTCTGTTTATTGATAGCCTTGCTCATGTACTCATCGACCTCTCCTTCTTCTTGAAGGAAAAGTTTCGTTAAGTTTCCATCTTTTTTCTCTGAGTGCATCTATTTCCTTTAGTTCTGGAAAATGAAATGTCTCTTTTTCAGAAATATTGCCATGAATATCTGTTGTCATAACATCTAGAGGTGGTTCCATCAGTCCTCTCCATCCGTCTTCATCATCACTTAATTTGACTTCTCTTCTGATTTCGACTGTAAGATTATGAGTGCCACTCCTTGAAGCTTTCTCAAGCACTTTACATGCATCCTCATAAGTATCATAGATACCTTCAAGTCTCTCATTCTCATTCAAAAATCTGTGGATTTTCTCTTTATTATCCCAGTTCATAGCATCGGCAAACACTACCAGAAATCTTTCTGGCAGGTCATTTATCTCCTGATCAAGCGAAGATCGAAGTGATTTAGCCTCCCTGAGGAGATAGTCTGCTGCTTTCGCATCACGACACACTATTCTGAGTTCTTCCATGACACCTAAGCTGGAAATATGCTGGATGCATACACAGCCATCCATATCGACAAGAATATCCACAGGATTCTTGAGATTCAGATATGGCACATTGTCTATATTTTCATATAATGTATCTAACGCAAGATTTTCTTCATCCCCTTCTGAATTCTTTTTAGATACTATTCTTCTGACTTCCTTCTTATCAGAATCTGGATAATATCTTGTGATTTCTACTTCATCTGCTTCTGGATTTCCAACAGCTTCATACATCTTCACGAAGAAGCCATTTTCATTTGTTAGGAAGTATTGATTTTCCTTCTCGCATTTCTTTATAATCGTTCATTGCAGGTTACACCACCATTTCTGTTCCTGTAAGCCTTTCAACAAGTTCTGCTAAATCATTCTTAGTCTCAAACTTGAATGTGATTTTTCCTTTTGTAACATTCACCGAAGCAAACTTTGAAGAAAGGATATCTTTTGCCTGTGCAATATCTTCCTTATCTGGAGCATCTGGATTTTCTGGTGTTGCTTGTTTTGAAGGCTTATCTTCAGTCTTTTCATCAGGCTTTTCTTCCTCAGGAGATGCCTTCTTATCCTGAATCTCTTTAAGCCATCTGAAAACAGTACGCTTGCTGATACCGAGTTTGACTGCTATCCAGTCGGCTTTTGCACGACCATCACCGATAGCGTGATTGCCTTCTGCTTCCGCAGTATCGAAGATATTATTAAGCTCAATGAATAATTTTTTTCTATCATCCTGAGTCATGTCACGCTGAGCATTATCCTGAATGATCTGAAGCCTTTCTCTCAGTTCATCAGCAGGACGCTTATATACTATACAGCTTACTTCTGGGTCGAAATCATCATCCTCATCAACAAGCTTCTTCAATGCGAGATATCTTCTGTGTCCTCCGAAAAGTTCATATGTTCCATCTTCATTCTTATAGACCTTTAGCGGATTTAAGAGACCATCCTTATGGATACTTTCTGCAAGTTCATCGATATCATCAGTTGACAGAACATTCTTGTCATTAGGAATGATGTCATCAATATCAATCTTCAGAATGATCGTCTTGTCAAATTTTTCATTATCAGGAAGAAATGACAAACCTGTTTCTAATTCTGTTAGCATCTTATCTACCTCTTCTATTCTTTATTACTGGGCGTTCATCAACGCACCTTACCTGTGTGTTTACATGCTTTTCAATAGGAAGTTCAAATCTATTAGCAGTATCATGAACAACCATTTTATCCATGTCTATGACTCCGTAACCAATATGTTTATTGAATTTGGTAATCTCAACATTCTTATCATTAGGTGAGATATATCCTGCATACGCTCCTCCAAGGTCAATAGTCAGGTATCCTGTATCATTAAAGGTATGGTGTTTATCAGCCATACCTCTATTCAAAAGTTCTAGTGCCTTTTCATAATTTGTCATACTTGCATCTCCTCCAGTTCTTTAACTAACGTTCTGTAGTCTTCTCCGACATTGCTTTCATGATTCACAAGGAATTCCTGTTTCATGGATGTTCTATTAACTACAGCATCCTGATATCCGATAGTAGCCTGATATACTCTGTCTGGGAAAAGATATCTGATTTCCTTAACAAACTTCTTATAGTCAGGTCTGTTTCCTCTCTGCATCATTGTGATGAGAATCCTGAAATCAATATTTCTTCCATATTCTTCATTGAAGTTATAGATTTCTTTTACTGTAGATACAAATCCATCAAGTTCATAGATTCCCACCTTAAGAGGAATGAGTATTTCGTCACTTGCATAGAGAGAATTGACAGTAACCAGATTAAATGTAGGTGCATTGTCGATAATGACAATGTCATAATTATTGTTCTTCAATGGCTTTCTGAGATTTCTCTTGAGTACATTGTAGATTTTAGAACCAAGTGCTCCCCTGTTCTGTAAATAAGTTACTGTCTGGATAAGTTTTGCCCCTAGTGATGGGATGATGTCCAGATTCTCCACTTTAGTAGAATGAATGCATTCCTGAGGCTCTGCCGTACCCTGAAGAAGATCGTTGATATCTTTCTTGTTTGTATATGAAAGTAACATCTTTCTAAGCTCACTAGCTGTCTCATACTGGTCTGTTCTGTCTTCAACCTTGAATTCAGCGAATTTGTTATAGTCAAGCTTGTGATAATCATCAAAGAAGCATCTTGAAGCATTTCCCTGTGGATCTGCATCAATCAGCAGTACCTTATAGCCGTCATTGGCATATCCAACAGCAAGGTTGACACTTGTTGTTGTCTTTCCTACTCCGCCTTTCTGGTTTAATACGCTTATAATTCTCATATTCTAATTCTCCTTTACTAAAAGTAAGTTAATTAATTTCAAACTGCATCAACTGAATGTGTATTCGAGTGGACACTCAGTTCATGCAGCTTAAATCGCATAAAATAAATATAAAATGCGGTCTCAGAGGGTCGCTACTTCCTCCTTCACCTACGTTGATGTTATTGTCATCATCTCTTCCTTTAAGCAGTAGATCAGTCTGCTCTTCCACTGTCGTCTTTATCGCAAATTCGTTTGAATACGTTTGTTCTTACATGCTCAATTCCAAATCAGATATCCTTCTTCAGGACCTTATGTATTCAAGTGATTCTTAGCGAGACCGTGTCAGATAGTGACGATGTTTTGTAGACCGCCTTCATTCAGTTTTCAATGTTCTATCTTTCCCAGCCAGTGGCTGGTGCAGAAGCTGAAGTATGATTTATTTAGAAGGGAATAAAATATATAAAAACATAATGAACAGAATGGGATTGCTGTGACATTCAGCATTTATTCTTCTATGTCAGTTTTTCAGCTCCTGCATCAACCATCAGCAGGATTTTTTATAAAAATGTACTATTTCACACAAACGTATGGAACTATCTTCTGCAAATTTTCACCAGTCCAATATTTACCAGTCCACTGATAGAACCAATGTTCAAGTGCTACAATCTTTTCTTCGATGCCTCTTTCAAGTGACCATATCTCTCCTTTGAAGGATTCCTGTCTCTGAAAATAAGTCATGTTGTATTCATGACCTTCAATCCTTCCGCCCGTCGCATAAAGATGATGTTTCATCGATTGGATGAAGGAAAAATATTTTTGTTCCAGTTCAGGATTGATTGGATCTAGACCCGCTCCAAACTCTAGATATAGACCTTTTAGACGAAACATATATTCATTCACTCTTCTGATGAGCTTGTTTCTGAGTCTCACCTTTCCGATAGATGCAGGAGAAAATCCTTTCTTAGCTGTTATGTAAGGAAAGACTGTTGAAACTTGCCTACTCAACCCCAAGTGGTCAATCGCCCTTCTTAGAGATTTCTTCATTGAATTGACGAAAGAATCAAATTCTCTGAAGAAGAATAGACCAGTATCATGCTCCTCTACATGTAGAATGATCTCTTTCTTGTTTCCATCCTTATCAAGGATGTAATCTCCTTTTCTGTGGAGAAGGACTGCACCTTCACAGTTCTTTGATGCTCTTCTCTTCTTTACTGGATCCCAGTAGTAATCAGAAGGATATGTTTGATACTTTCTTAACTCCTCTTCCAGAGGAAGTCTCGAAAAGATAATCATCTCTACCTGTGAATAGGTCTTCTTGTGTGTCACCCTGAAGCAGTAGACAATCCTTTTTGTGATATACTCATCTGTCCAGTCCTTGATGAAACTCTTGATCAGTGTCTTATAGCACTGACCTTTCAGTTCCCCAGGCTGAGGTACAAGCATATATAGCTTATGGGCATATATATTCATGTATGTCTTTTTTACCCCATCTGAAGTCATCCTTGCTTTCTTGTACTTTCTTGAGATCAGATCCTTGTATTCAATCTGTTTCTCAATTTTCTCAGCAAACCCTTCACTTCCAGAAAGGGAATCTGGATTCTTGCAGAATTCAATAACCTCTTCCCGTGTAATAGGGATGTACCTTACATACATTCCTGTATTGTCCATATCTGCCTTCAATGCTCTTACCTCCTTACGTATTACATTGAGAAGAAAGCTTCGCTTTCTTCTTATATTTTTTTTTTTTTGATTTTGACTGCATTTCTGACGGCTTTGACCAACATAAAAAGCAGACTTTTCAGCCTGCTTTATTATGAGTTCGCCGTTTTCTACAGCGGTCCACCATT
>OMNT01000325.1_pt1 | contig 52405 bp, 55 predicted proteins | sample 1672551 | NCBI WGS metagenome assembly OMNT01 (sample SAMEA3136698, study PRJEB25190) | human gut metagenome | reverse complement strand
GTCTTGCGGTCGTGGCAGGGCTTGCATAACGCCTGCCAGTTGCTTTCATCCCACATCAGATGCGGATCACCACGGTGAGGAATGATATGGTCGACCACGGTCGCTGCCGTGAACCGTCCTTGTGCTTTGCACCGCACACACAAAGGATGCCGGCGGAGGTACGCTTTGCTCAGTCTCTGCCACTTGCTGCCGTAGCCACGCTTAGCGGCAGACGGTCGGTCTGGGTGCAGGGGCTGATGCTCTGCACAGTACAAACCGTCTGTCAGGTTGGGACAACCGGGATGCCTGCACGGTACCTTAGCCTTCCTCGGCATAGGGACACTCCTCGCAATCATACTCGCCGCCACAATCGCAGGCTTTTTCAACCTTGATACGCTTGAGAGCTTTCTTGTGGAGCTTCTTCACCCATTCGGTGGTGTCGCCCAGTTCATCAGCGATAGCCGCCCATGTCGCACCGTAGAAGTAGCGGAGGCGGAGTACCTCACGCTCATCAGCATTGGGATTCGCCATGATGATCTGTTCGATGTTACGCTTCATACGAATGGACTCGATAAGCTTCCAACGGGCATCGGTGAGGATTCCCTGTACCTCTTCGTCATTAAACTCCTCGGCGAGCTTCTTCCACTCGTTGTAGATAACGACCTGTTCACTGATACGGGAACGAAGCCCTGTTGCGTTACGCATGACACTCTTTGCAAGCATTGTGTTTACCTCCATTTCATGGCATAAGAAAAGCCGCACGGTGCTTTTCGGCACTGGCGGCTTCACTTGTATCTTAAATTTCCATTATACAGTATATCACATTATTTTGTCGCATTCAAGGGACATTCAGTCGCAATTAGTCGCATTCAGTCGCATCCTGTCGCAACTTTTCATCCAACGCCGATACAGCCTTATCATGAAGCCGATAGATATGTTTTTTGCTGTATCCCATCTTGCCGGCAATCACCTCGAAGGATTCAAAGAACAAATATCTGCGTTCTAACAGTTTTCTGTAGCGACGGTCGTCCAGCTTTCCGATAGCGTGTTCAATGTCAATCTTAATAGCGATCATTTTATCAATCAAAGCATCGGCTTCCTGTTCAAAAGCGATAACCTTGCAGATAGCTTTGCCGATTGCATCGGAGCCGCCATTAGGAGAAGATCCGCCATTGTTTTCATAGCTGACACCTCTGCCATACAAATCCTGACGGAGTCTTTCAGCCTTTTCCATCTTGTCGTTAATCATTTGATTAAGCTCCCATGCCTGATTCAGATATTCCTTTGCGTTCATCATGCTGCCTCCTTAACCATTCTGCGGATTCTCGCCATAAGTACGACCGTATCAATATCGCTGAGGCACTGCGCCCACTCGGAGCGAAAGAACTTCTCGTTCTCCGCAATTGCTACATCATCATGTTTTACGAGTGCATCCTTGTAGACGGTCGCTGCCGCTTCGATGATGGCAAGACCAAGAGCCTTGTAGGGATCGTATGCTGTAGATTTTCTTTCTTCAACCTGTATCATTTCTTACCTCCAAGTTCTGCCTTGACCGCATCGATCAGTGCGTTTTGGGTTTCTTCCTTTTTCTGCAATGCCGACATGATTTTTCTGTCGATCGTGCCGGTTGTGATGATGTGCTGTATAATGACTGTCTTGGATTGCTGTCCCTGTCTCCACAGACGAGCGTTGGTCTGCTGATACAGTTCGAGCGACCATGTCAGTCCAAACCATATCAGCGTAGAACCGCCTGACTGAAGATTCAGACCGTGACCGGCACTTGCCGGATGTATCAGACCGACAGGAAGCGCACCTCGCTGCCAACGGGATATACTGTCAGCCTTATCCATTGTTGCGAACGGAATATGCAGCTTATTGAGCCTTTCCTGAATTCTCGCAAGGTCATGCTTGAACCAGTATGCCACGAGGACGGGCTTTCCATTGGCGGCTTCGATGATGTCCTCAAGAGCGTCAAGTTTTCGGTCGTGTATCGGAAGAACATCTCGGTCATCGGAATATATCGCTCCGTTTGCCATCTGCGACAGCTTGTTACTCAGACTTCCGGCATTGCTTGCGGTAACATCACCATCGGGAAGCTCCAATACCAGCTCCTCTTTCAACTCCTCGTAATGCTGTCTTTCTTCCTCGGACAGCTTTACGGGATATTCGGAGATTATCAGTTCAGGCATTTTCAGGTGATCGGTGGATTTCATGCTTATCGTGATGTCGGATATTTTGTCATAGATCCGCTGCTCTGCATCGGGCAGAGGTCGGTAGGAATACACGATATTTCCCTTATATTTATCGGGCAGGAAGTAGTCGTTGCGATACTTGCCGATGAATCGTCCTAATCGCTGTCCCATGTCGAGCAGTCGGAACTCAGCCCATAAGTCCATCAGACCGTTACTGCTCGGAGTACCTGTCAGTCCGACCACTCGTCTTACTTTCGGTCGCATTTTCATCAACGACTTGAATCGCTTGGTGTCATGATTTTTGAAAGAGCTTAACTCATCAATTATCAACATATCGTAGTTGAAAACTACGCCGCTTTCCTCAATAAGCCACTGCACATTTTCTCGGTTGATGATGTAGATGTCGGCTTTGGCTTTCAATGCCCTCAGTCGTTCAGCCTCTGTACCGACTGCCACGCTGTAAGTCAGATTCTGAAGATGCTCCCATTTCTGGATTTCGGCAGGCCATGTATCCCGTGCCACTCGCAGAGGTGCGATCACGAGTACCTTGCTGATCTCGAAGTAGTCATACATCAACTCGTTCACGGCGGTAAGTGTTGTGACCGTTTTGCCTAAGCCCATATCGAGGAGCAGAGCCGTTACGGGATGTGTTATGATATATTCGGCTGCATACCTTTGGTACTCATGAGGTATGAATTTTTTCACGGGTCATCACTTCCAATCTTATGAACTAACTCTGCAATATCTTTTTTATCATCCAGCACATAAACCTGAAAGCCCAATACTCTAAGCTGTTTATGCCTTTTTAGCTGGATTTTTCTCGGAACTTCACCGGGAGCTTTTGTCTCCACAAAGGCGATCCTTCCTTTCGGCATCAGAACGATGCGGTCTGGAACACCGGATGTGCCGGGAGAAGTGAACTTCCAGCAGAGACCTCCGACAGCTTTAACGGCATCACGAAGTTTCGACTCGATGTCCCTCTCACGCATAGGCAGATTCCTTTCGGTACATAGCCCACGACTCCTTGAACACATTAATGCAGCACTGACAAGCACCGCACTGGTAAACGAGGTAGTCATAGATCGCATCGTAGCTGTCTTCTTCGGGAAAGCGGTCATCAATTGCCATGTCGTGTGCCAGATCACCGAAGCGGTTATCCATGCCAAGAAAGTTTTTTATAATCCAGAGGTAGAAGCCACTTCTGTTAGGTTTTCTTCTCTCCATATATCTCATCATATTAAAAGCTCCTATTCTTCGAGGTTTTTCTGCCATTGGTGCAATTCGGTGACACCCATTTCTATACCTTTACTATATATACTTTTTTTCATTTTTTCCTCGCCTGCGTAAAGTAGGGATATGAGTATCACCGATATGCACTTTGGCTATTTTACGTACTTTTTCAACTGTTGAAATGTAGGTCAGTTCAGAAAATCGTCAAGGATAAGGCGGAGTCCGTAGACAATCACACCTGTCTTTGCACGTTTTCTGGAGAAACCAGCCTGTTCAAGTGCAGTGTAGAAGTCCGTTGTGCTTCTCGTGAATTCACCGTTCTGGGCACAGTAGTTACGATACTCTTGATAGAGATCACCAGACTTTTCCGTGTAGCTTTTATCAATTTCGCAGCATTCGGAAAGGAATGTTCCCATCCAGTCATTATCCTCACGGTACGAGCCGATCGCCGCCTTTACGCAGTCAGGAGCTTCGATCTGGTAATTTTCTGCAATGACCTTTTTTGCACCTTCGATCAACCACTTCAAAACTGCACCGCCTGCGTTGTCAATGAGGTACTGCGTGTAGTTCTTAATATCCGCTGCTCCCTGAATCTTTGCGTGGAAAGGAATAACGATCAGTCGTCTCCATGTGCCGTCATCGCTTGCACCGACTTTCGGGAGGTGATTTGTGTAAAGGATAAGCGTATGCGAAGGCTCGAAATCGAACGGGGCTTTGAACTTCTTCTCGGCAAAAATGCTGTCAGTGGAACAGAGCTGTTTTACCACGGAGGTGTTCAGCCTCATGCCTTCCTGTAACTCGGCAGCGATAATCAGTCGTTTACCCTTGAGCTCTGCCATTTCGGGCTTGACATTGCGCTTGCAGTTCATGGTCAAAGCATCAGCCGACATATTGCCACTGTAGCTTCCGAGGACTTTGTAGATGACATTCCAAAAAGTCGATTTGCCGTTGCGTCCGTCACCATAGGCGATAATCAGGCTCTCTACATAAACCTTGCCCACGATACACAGACCGCAGATCATCTGCACATAGTCGATAAGCTGCCGGTCGCCGCAGAAGAATAATTCAAGTGCATCAAGCCAGAGCTGCATACCCTCATCGCTCGGAACAACGGCGGTCACCTTTGTCAGCAGGTCTTCGGGGTTGGTAGCTCTCCACCCGTCCATGCCGTCTGGGAGGTAGTATGTTCCACCGGGCGTATTGAGCAGCATTGCTTCCTTGTCCAGTGCCTCCGGCGGCTTCTGCACCAGAGCTTTTGCCGCATCAAGGGCGTTATTAAGTCCACGCATATTGCGGTACTTCATGACGAAAGCCTTGAACGACTTAGCGAATGAGTAGGTTTCATAAGCATCAAGCTGTTCATCGGAGAGCGATTCCACGAATTTCTTTCCACCCTTGAGTGCCTGTTCCATGTTGATGCCTGCGTTCTGCATTCGTTCCAGAGCTGTCTTTTCCAACTCATCCGTCTTGTTAAGCTGTGCATCAGTATGTTCCATCATGGCAAGCACGGCGGATTGCTCGTTTTCTTCCCAATAAGTGCCGTTGTATCTGAGATAGTCAGTCGCCTTGGTGAAAACAAGCTCATCACCGAAACAGTCCGCAAGGGTACGAGCTTCACCGACATCGGAGAAGTCATCGGGAATCATGCTGTTCTTGCCATATTCTTCGGGGCTGACATAGCCTTCCTGCTTTGCGACCTTTTTGCCGAACTTACAGGCAGAATGCCATATCGTTTCGAGTTCCTCGTCATCAAGCGGAGGGTCACACTCGGCAGCCATTTCGAGAAACTTCTCGTGTGCATCTTCGCCGATACCGAACCGCTTCACGATACGACCTGCCTTTCGGGACATGGTCGCATTACGCTGTCCCTGCGGAATACTGCGGTTGGACTTCATGAAAAGAAGCCAGTCCTCGATGGAGAGCGATCCCTCATGCCACTCGACTTCTCCCGTACTGCCGAAGAAGAAGCGAGCTGCGTCAAGAGCGTTGCTGTCGAAGAACGGCATTTCTTTCTGAATGCGGCGTTTCATCTTCTTGTGCATGGTGGCATCCTTGCAAATGCCAGCAGGGAGATAGACGTGCATCTTGGGGCGAGCGGTCTTGCCGTTTTTCGGTATCATGTGACTGCGGCTGTATACGATAGCGTATGCAACATCGGTGAGGATCGCCGACAGCCTCTCGGAATCGATCCATTCTTCGGGGTCATCGGAATGGGTGTTGTCGCAGTCGAGTACAAGCACATCGGACATCTCGAAATTCGCCTCACTACGGACATTTCCAGCATATCTGGCACATACATGGTCGAAGCGTACAGCTTTCTTTAGGTCAGCCGCCGAGGTGACAATCATCTCGTGGGGATAAGCCTTGTTCTTCGGATTACCACTGCAATCAGCGGTGTAGAGCGTAAATTTCATTCGTTTTCCTCCTTCTCAAAAATACCGTTGCATTTCGGGCAGTGCGTGAAGTTCTTTTCCTTGCCGAGTTCATGATTACTACAGACAGGACATACAGCTTTTGTATCGAGGTGATGTTCTTCCTTACGGGGCTTGCGGCATTCCTTTTTGCGAAGCTCGGCAATGGCAGCGTCAAGCACCTTGATGTCGTGGTAGAATAGTCGTCATCGGGTCCGATATGCGACTCCGTATCTTTGCGGAGCGACATCAGCCTTGCAATAATTTCGCTGATCCTCATTTTTTCTTCTCCATTTCTGCCGTAAAGTAGCGGATCTTCATGTATTTGCGTTTTGCCTGTTTGATCTCCTCGCTCATGCCCTTGGAGATCACATCGCCGAACACCCACAGTTCACGGCAGTGACTGAGGAGAATATTGTTCATCAGCACCGCCTCGGCTCTCTCGTCCTCATCGTTCATAAACTGCGTAAAGTAGATGTGAGGTGTGATCGGCAGGCAATGGTTGTCCACCGCAAAACGGCTGTATTTCTTTGCGTTCTCGGTGTTCTGCTCGATGTTCCCTGCGTATGGCGAGCAGATGTATACGATAGGACGAAAGTTTGCGGCTTTTCGGGCAGCCTTTTCTTCCTTTTCGATGCAAGTCATCGCTTCATATTCGGTAGGGCTGAAGTAGCCCTCGGAGTTGTAGAGATTTGCCACGATTTATACCTCCTTTGCCAGCATCTCACGGAGAATAGCGGTGAAGATCTCATGGAGCTTTTTGTCGCCGTTGATGATGTCGAGGACAGACACCGCCTTAATAGTCGTCTTGGTTGCACCGGTCTCCAACAGGCGATTTTTCTTATTGCGCACCCTCGCTGTCAGGCATACACCTGCACGGTACTCCAATGCGTCATAGGCTCTCTGATAGACGGACTCAATGCCGGAGTAGTCGCCGCATTCTGCCATAGCAATCTTGCCGACCATACTGCGGACATCATCACGCCAGTCATCGAACTCGACCGTAAATGCTTCCTGAATGGCATTGACCTTGTCACCGACCGCTGTAATTTCAGCCTGCTGTGCATTGAGCTTCTGTTCTGCCTCGATCATCCAGCGGAGTGTCGGGGAAAGGCTCATATCGGCAAGGTAACCGCCGGTCTTGCGGATCGCAGGCAGTACCTCCGAGGTCACCCAATGTTTGAAGCGTTTTGCTGTGGGGAGCTTGCTGCAAAGAACGAGGGAGTAGAGACCGCTTTCGTTGATAACGGTCAGCTTCTGTGTTCCGCCAAGGGTGTCGCATTTTGCGACATCCTTATCCTCATCGTCAACGTGCTTGAAAATTGCATCTCTGGCATTGCTGTATCCGAGAGCCTTTGCTACATCTGCTCCTACGAACCACGGCTCACCGTTAATGTCCATTGTTCTGATTTCACCGAATTCGGCATTTTTGTAAATTTCGTATTTCATGTAAATATCCTCCAATTCTATCTGTCCGTATTGGTGCGGACAGTCCTTTTCGTTAGTTATACTGTCTGTATTGGTTGTTTGTGCGTCTTTACCAGAGCTATTTAACGTCTTTTAAAGCGAAGTGCAGCTCACACCACTTTATCGCTGTAAGTGTATGCTCACGGCTGTCTGTAAACCAGCCATTCGTCACCATAATCGTGCTGATCTTTCTTGAAATGCAGTAAAGATTCTCTATGCTGAAATCTGTCTTGTCCGAATTCAAAAAGACGATCACATGACCTTTCGGCACTTTCTTGCCGTGGTGCTGTTCCCAAATAAGCCGCTGTTTTTCGATATAATCCTGTGTCTTAATTCCTGTGTCTTTGATTTTCACATAGGTGTATCCGTTGGAATGGATCGACTCACTGCCAACAGGAGCATTATTCCATGTCTGATGTCCCTTTTTATATGCCTGTCTACCGGATATTAGTTTGAGAAATTTAGCGCAATGTGCCTGAATACCTCTTTCAGTCTTTTCCACACCAAATCGTTTATTGAAAGCATCGGCTACTGCAACATAATTAGCGTACTCATGGCAATGCTCTCTGAGCCATTCATCCTGCTCCTCGGTAAAAGGATGATGAACACCCGCTATACCAAGGCTTCTGCATTTATTTTTCAGCGATGATGCTGTAACGAAGAGTCCAAAGTAATCTGCAAACTGTATCGCAAGTTCTGCATAAGTTGCAGTTCCGACTTTATCACGAAGCCACTGCACTTCCTGCTCCGTATAGTGGTGCATCTGCCTCATCGGATCAGCTTCTCGATATTGGAGTTCTCCAGCTTTCCTTCAGCGACCAGCTTTTCGGTGCGGAGAACGACATCAGCGTTGTTGATCATCTGCTTGGCGAGCGAGGAGATCGTCTGAGAAAGCTCTGCCTCCTTCTTGCGCTCATCCATACTCATTTCAGTATTGCTTACGATGCGGATTCTCTCACCGAGAATTTCCTGTAATTCCATAAGTGTCATAATATTTTCCTCCTAATCTTTTTTATAAAATTCGCATTCATATCCGTCTGCACGGAGCGTCAGTCCTCTTGCCCATCGGGGAGTGATACACATTTTCTGCACGATCTCATCAACGGTTATATCGTCAGTAGCTTCGATAATGACTTCATCGTGTACATGAGCGACAATGCGATAATCCCTGAGATTCATCATTGCATGGAGCAGAATATCTCGTGCAATGCCCTGAATGATGTTCTCCACGAACTTCGGTCCGTAGCTTTCGATACGTTCCCACTTTTTCTGCTCACCAACACCCATGTAAGTGACCGATTCGCCGCCGAACTTGTTTTCGCCGATTTTCGGTTTCACATAGGCAAGTCGTCTGCCGGATGGAAGCTCGATGAACAGAAATCCTGACTCACAGAAGATATGCAGTCCCTTGACATTAGCCTCTGTCTTTTCCTTGATGCACTTTTTTACGGCACGGTCAACATCCCACCAGAGCTTTACGATATTTGGAGATGCATCCCTCCAGTCCGTCACGATCTGCTGGATCTCATCATCAGACAGTCCCATTTCCTGTGCGCCCATTGCTTTCATCGCACCTACGGAGCCGCCATAGCCACAGGCGAGCTCGGCTATTTTACCCTTCTGTCGCAGATGCCCATTAATACCGTGTTTCACAACGGGAACTCCGAATATCTTTGATGCAGAGATACAGTAGATGTCGCCGCCATTTTTGAACACATCCAGGCGCCACTGTTCACCTGCAAGCCACGACAGCACAACACCCTCAATGCTCGTGAAGTCCGCTACAATGAAGCGTTTGTATGGGGCTTTCGGTACAAGAGCCGTGCGGATAAGCTGTGACAGTACATCGGGAATATCTCCGAAGAGGAGGTCGAGCGTTTCGATATCATCGGCTTTGATGAGGTCTCTTGCTGTATCGAGGTGAGGCATCGAATTACGATAAAGGTTCTGGAGCTGTACCAGCCTCCCGCTGAATCTCCCTGAACGATTCGCACCGTAAAACTGAAACATTCCACGAATACGGTCATCGATGCAATGAGAACTGAGCATCGCATCGTATTTCTTAACAGACGACTTCGCAAGCTGCTGTCTTAGGGAGAGTACCTTTGCAAGCTCCGGCGGCGCTGTCTCCAATAGTTCCTTTACTGCCTGTTTTCCAAGGGACTCCGTTTCCATGCCGTTTTCGGCAAGCCACTCCTTCATCTGCTGTACGGAATTTGGGTTGTCAAGCATGGTAAGTGCCTGAATTTCGGCAGTGATCTCGTTTTTGATGTCCTCATTGATCGTGATAGCGTGACGCACAAGCTCCATATCTACACCGATACCACGATCATTGATCTGCTGGTCGAGGTGATATTCATTCCATACAAAATCCGGTACGGGATATTTGGCGAGCCTTTGCTGAATGGCGATCTCCACCTCAACATCCCGGCAGTTGTAGGACTTGAACAGTTCCCATTTGCCCGGATGTACCTTGGGATGATGACGGTTGCCGTCCTTGTCGGGAATACAGAAGAACTTGATGAGGTCTTTGCCCTCGGACATCTTCTGCTTGTCCAGACCGAGAACTGCACCAACACCGGCAAGGGACATGGGCAGACCGAGCGTTGCCGCCCAGACCATCGTGCAGTGCCACTGTGTCGGGTCAAGATATGTTCCCTTGGGAAGTCCGAGATGCTTGGAAATACAGATGCGCTCGAACATGGCATTGTAGGCGGTCTTGATGACATTCGGGTCAGTCAGTGCTGCTATAATATCGTCGGGGAGCTGTTCACCGTTTGCAAGGTCAATGACCTGCGGCGGATGTCCGTCCACGCTGTAGCCGAAGAACAGAATCTCAAAATTATCGGATTCCGCATAGGGATAAACTCCCGATTTACTCAGATCAACATCCGAATAGGTCTCTATATCAATTGAAAGTATTCTCATAGTTCAAATAATCCCACCCAAGCCGAAGCCCAGCGCCCCACCCGTCTGTATTCTTAGTTCAGGAAATCGTCATCGTCCTCATCATCGAGGTCAGCAAAGTCATCTTCCGCACTGGAACGGCTACCGAGAGGCTCACCGTCACGGAGCTTCTGGAGATTACCGAGACCGCAGGCGATACCACGGGCAGTTCCGGTATTGTATGCGTAGAAATTGATAGATACTCTGCCGTAAACGCCGGAGTACACCTCGCTGTGGGTAAGAATCGGCTGACGATCAGCATCTACGATCTCAGGTGCAGTGATGCTGTTGGCATTGACGAAGTATGCGTTTGCGTAGGCTTCATCATCCGGACGCTCGATGTCACCGTCACGAAGAGGTGTCTTGATTGCTGCCAGAGCCGGTACGGACTTGCCGTTGCCCTTGAGCTTGCCTGCACCTTCCTCGTAGGCAGCCTGAATTGCTGCCTTGATCTTCTGAATGGTGACGGTGTCGCTCTTGGGGATGATCAGGGAAACGGAATACTTCTCCTTGCCGCCGTCCTGACCTGCTTTCGGTTCCCATACATTTGCGTAAGACCAGCGGGTATTCACACCGGTCACGACCTTGGTCGGATTTGTCATCTTCTTTGCCATGTTACTGTTCCTCCTTGAAATCTTCATTTGCATCGGAATACACGGGACGCTTGTCCGTTTCGGGAACGAGCGTCGGTGCGCCCTTTGGTTTTTCTACATATCCGCTGAGAATTTCAGCGAATTTCTTCTTGCCGAGCAGCTTTTCCATTGCAGTGATGCCCATGATCTCAGGCGCACCGTAGGGGTCATAGCCTGCATCGGTGACAGCTTTTGCGGCTGCATCCTTGTCGATGTATTTGCGGACGCTGCGACCTTCGACCAGCTTATAGCCGTCATAATGAACTCCGCTGAGAGCCTGTGCAAGAGCATACTCCTTGACATCATTTGCCCATGTGACCAGCTCACTCGCCTTGGAGAGAATGATTGGAATTTCATGCTCCTCAAGGTTGTCGGGAGGAGCGAACTCATACTGTGCAAGGAGCAAATTCTGTTCAGCTCTTTTGCGGCAGACAGCCTTTGCCTTACAGAAACGGCAGTGACTTCCGGCACAGAATTCTCCCTCACCGTTATAGGCAAGCTGTGCGGTCGGTTTCAGCGTGTGTTCCGCCCATTCGAGCAGCTCTGCCACGCTGATCTCCCACTCATCTACATTTTCAAGTCTCGGCTGATAGATGATAAGGCGAACGGTGTTGATGTCATACAGGAAATCAAACATCGCAAGTGTGCCCAATGCGTAGGTCTTGAGCTGCGGATTGTCGGTTGCTTCGACCTTTATCCCCATCCCGTGCTTGTAATCCGATATGGTCATCGTGCCGTCAGCAACAATGATGCAGTCGGCGGTACCGAAGCATTCCGGGATATATTCGGACACATCAACTCGCTGTTCGAGCATGATCTCGGTCGTGGTGCAATTCTGCTTTGCGGTCTCATACAGCTCCATGATGTAAGCCGCATAGCCCTCGGCGCACTCCTGCATTTCAGCGTTGTAGAACTTCAGCTTTTTCTTCGGGTTACGGACTTTCTCGCCCAGTGCCTTGCGTACCAGATATTCGCAAAGCTCGTGAGCCTCTGTTCCCTCCGCAGCAAAGTCGCTTTCGGTATCGGGGAACTGCTCCGAGAATCTTGCGGACGGCGGACAGGCAAGCACTCTGGCGATGGACGAAGGTCCCACCCATGCGTGTGCTTTCGGCGGCATTACATCATCGCCTCCAATTCTGCGAGCATTGCGGGATAGACCTCCGCTTTCAGGTCGGAGAATTTCTGACCGCCGTACTTCTGGATGAGTTCCCTTGCTTCCGCCTTATGTCCGGCTCTGCTGAACTCGGACATCTTGGCGAAGAGCACCTCGCTGACATCGGGCTGCGGAGGTTCTGCTTCCTTAATTTCAGGCTGATCCGTTTCGGGATCGTAGATCGGAACGAAGTCGTCGGGGTTGATAGGCTCGGCGGGTTTCTCACAGGCGATATGCTCATTGGTTGTCACAGCGTTGGCATATTCCGCAAGGCTGTCTGCAAGATGTCTCATGTCGCTGACAACATCCAGCAAAAGTTTGATTTGGCTCATGTTTTTCACTCCTTTACTTTTTTACGATTTCAAACAGCACCCCAATAGCGGTGTGCATCTTCTTGATGAGTGCCGCATTGACTCTGAGCTGTGCCTTCGCCACCTTCATCGCCATGATGGTGAACTTCGGGATGTTCTTATCGGACAGGGCGATGTCAAGTATCAGCACACAGCAGGCAGTGTCATTTAAGGTCTTTTCAACCTCTGCGGAACTCAATTCTATATGATCCATTGTCCTCACTCCTTCCTAAGAACAACAAAAAAGCCCGATTTGACAATAGGAATCCGAGGGTAGACAGAATACAGCTTTACAGAGGTTTTCTTAGACTTAGCCCGTAAAAACGGGATGCCCTAATAAGCTGATATTCCGAGTACCTCAAGCCCTATTGCAAATCAGGCTTTTTGATGACTCTTTCGTTTTCAGTCTTGATGTTGTCCTTGACTGTGTCTATATCATACCATAGTTTTTCGTAAAAGAACAGTTAATAAAAACACGAGAAAATCCTTGTTGAATATGCTTTGTAATTGGTTGTAATTAGTGTTTGAATTGTTTGTTATTACTAAAAATATGCGTATTTTACTGCATATTCGGCAGAAATATACGCATTTTTTCGAGAAAAATTCGGGTTTTAAATCCGAGTTCATGCAAAAAAAATTCAGGTAGTCGTTTCAACTGCCTGAATGATTGATCTATACTGCTTTTTGCGCCTTGCTGCGTGGTTTATATCCCGTAGTCCATGTCGACTTGCCAATACTTCTCAAATAATCATTGACCTGATAAACATTAAAGCCGGGGACAGTATTCTTAAACCACAGATATGTCTTATACTCCTCGCTGTCAATTTCAGAGATCAGCTTGGTCATGATGAGGAGTTCGTTTCGGTAGACTTCTTCCAGATTCAAAGCCGTGAAGAATGCCAGCATCGTTCCGAGGCGAGGTGTGTATTTTTTCTTGCTGCGGAGAGCAGTCAGTGTTTCTACGCTGCAGTCAGCGGCTTCCGCAACCGCATCCTCCGTCATGCCGGAACGCTTCATCAGGAATTTGACGGTTTCGCCTCTGGTCATTTTTCGTGTCTGCTTGATGCCATTTTCTTCATACTCAACAGTCAGAAGGCTGAGAAGATATTCGTCACGGTTGGCTTCCAGTGCTTTCAACTGCTCGGCACTGAATGCCATTTCATAGAATCGAGCCTGCTGTTCCTTATTTAGTTCGCCAAAGGTATATCGATAGCTTTCCTTACCATACACACGGCGGAATGGCAGACAGCATTCCGCCATATTCTTTTTTGCTTTTTCTGTCAGCCACCAGCGACCGTTGAAATTGATAACATAGTCCGGATGATTCAGGCAAAGGTGTCCGTCTGCATAGACAAAGCTGCCTGAAAAGACTAACTTGTCAAATGTGAGGTTTGTGCCGAGTATTTTGGACATTTCCTCAATTGGAAGGGTGTATGTCCAATCATCTGGGAAATCATCCGAGATCTCATGTGCCTTGGCATACGACCTGTCGCCCCACTCAAATACACCTCGAACTCGCTTGAATCCCAAATGAAGCAAGCGATTCTTGGCGGTCGTGCGATAGGAGCCGTATGTTTCAGTGATATGCTCGATCAGTCTTTCATAGCCGTAGAGGTCGGTATGATGAATATCTCTGCCAAGCTCATCCTTAAAATTCTCAAGGGTAATATCAAGGTTTTCCTTGTAAACTACTGCACGGGCTGAGATCGCATTTGCCTGTATCTCCATGCTGCGTATCGTGTCCTGCTGATCTTCCGACATAAAGAACTCATCAAAATCCGGAATTTCCAGCTTTACAAGCGACCGATAGTAATATTGAAGCTCATAAAACAGCGTGTGATACTCAATATGAATGCACTCGTGAAGTATATTCATCAGATAATCAGGGGCACACTTACTGCTGACAAGAATTGTGCCGCCCTCTATCAGCTTCTGAACAGCCTTGTCACCTTCATATACAGTGACCATTTTGGTATGGAATATCGTCTTAGCTTTTACTTTTCCATTCCTTGAAAGCTGTTCCACCTGAATCCTGTAGCCCATAGCCTTTACAAGACTTTCTATATCAATTTTACACGGACCTTCCAATGCTTCCGGCTGATATTTCAATAGGAAGTTATAGGCGTAAGCGTCATAATGAACTTTACGAATATATGGAACAAGACAGTCATCAAGATGATGCTTCAAGCGCAGTCGTTCACCACGATAAATATCCACGCCGAGAAAATAATCCGAGGGAGAGTAAAACGCATGGTAGCCGTTGACGCAGTATTTCTGATAGTAGTCCTCACCGGTAACAGGATCATAGAAGTGGACATCGCAAATGACATACATTGCAAAAGAGAAGCTGTCGAGCTGGTCGTAGTAACCTTTATCGATCAGCACATCCACGATGACAGGCTTGCTGTAAGCACCGAAATACGGTACCGGCAGTCTGCCGTGGGCAAACTCCCGTCGAATAAATTGTCCGTATTCTACAACATAGTTCTCCTTGAGAATCTGCGTAAAGGAAACTATCTCCGGTGCTTTATAGCATCGGGGATTTCGCACTTTATATGAAAAGCCCGGACGCAGCGGATCCGGCTGCATCAGAATGGGCCCGATTTCGTAGTTCATTCAAACACCTCCGTTCAAAAAAGGTGTCTCCTCATAAGTTCTTCCACACGGTCACAGCAACACCTTGTATCAGACATTCCGTGACATATATTGGTTCATAATCATCATTTTCAGGCTGAAGCCGTATTCTCTTTTTCTTCGGCTCCGGATAGTATCTCTTGAGCGTGGCTTCGTCACCGATCAGAGCGACAATGATGTCACCGGGTTCAGCATAATTCTGCTGACGCACAACAACAGTATCGCCGTCATCAATATCTGCATCCTTCATAGAATCGCCGTCTGCTGTCAGGAGAAAGAACTCTCCGCTGCCGAGTAACGATGCAGGCAGCTTTACATATTCTTTGACAGCACTATCCGCAAAGATTGGCGGTCCGCAGGCGATGTTTCCGTAAATCGGACAGAGTTTCATTCCTGCTCCGAGTTGCATTTTTCTTGTAGCGTATCCCTTTTTTCCATTGTGTTCGAGTCTGCCCTCATCTGTCATTTTGAGAAGGTAACGCCCCACCGATGACTTTGATATTCCCGTACCTTCTGCTATTTCAGCGATTTCCGGTGATAATCCTGTTTCTTCATAGTATTCGTCGATGAAGTTTTCGATTGCATCCAAATTTGCCTGAATAGCTTCCGCAGATATTCGCATTATAATCACTTCCATTTATTAGGGATTACATTCCCTTTTCTTATATTATATCACACTATACAGCAATTGTCAATAGAAAAATAGAACGCTTGTTCTGATGTGCGGAATCATGCACATGACATAGTAAGAGGGGATAGGAAAAAGGATGCACCTGAAAAAGTAAAAAGGCATATAATTACGGTATTATATAATTGAAAGCTATTGAAAAAATCTGAATAGTGTTGTATAATATAGGTATGAAAACACCGTCTTGAGTAAACGGAGGAGAAAATGAGTATTTTAGATGAGATCATAGGCAGCACCTATGAGTATATTGAAAAAATGCCGAAGGAACAGCGAAAGCAGTATGGGCAATTTTTCACAAGCAAGGAAACTGCTCGTTTCATGGCAGAATTATTTAATATTCCCGAAAATACAAATGAACTGTCTATCCTCGATCCTGGAGCAGGCTCAGGTGTGCTTTCTGCCGCTTTGATAGAACGTCTGCAAAACTGTCCCAATATCAAATCCGTATATTTGACTTGCTACGAAACAGACGATAATATCGTAGAACTGCTTGAAAGCAATCTGGAATACATAAAAAACAACACTTCTTTGAAAATGACGTTTGATATTGTCAGGAAAAATTTCATTACATCACAAGAAGATAATTATAATGGGACATTTTTAGCTGATCCTGCTCCAACTAAATATGATATGGTGATCGGAAATCCTCCGTATAAGAAAATTCCTAAAGATGCTGTCGAGGCATTGTCAATGCCGGATATTTGCTATGGAGCTCCTAACCTTTACTTTCTCTTTTCACAGATGTCACTTTTTGATCTGAAAGAGAACGGGGAAATGGTTTATATTATCCCTCGTTCATGGACTTCCGGAGCTTATTTCAAGGCTTTTCGTCAGAAATTCCTGTCACAAGGTGCGATTGAGCATATCCACCTTTTTGTAAGCCGTGACAAAGTTTTTGAAAAAGAAAGTGTGCTGCAGGAGACCATAATCATAAAGGTCAAAAAAACTGAAGTAAAGCCTGAATATATTACTGTTACCTCTACCAACAGCAATCAGGACTTTACAGAAATCACAACATTTTCTGCACCGTATAAGACTGTTATTTCAGGCGACGATTGTTATGTTTATCTTGTAACGAATGAGGATGAAGTGAACACACTTGACTGTCTCAATAAGTTTGATGATACTCTTCCAAGCCTCGGTCTGAAAATGAAAACAGGACTAACAGTTGACTTCCGGAATCATGAAGCTCTCCGCAGTGAAGCAGAGAAACAGGCTGTACCTCTTTTCTATTCACAGCATATTCAGGACGGAAAGGTGGTATTTCCTATCGGTAAGGAAAATGAATATATCGTCACTCAGCAGCAAGGCTTACTGCAGAAAAACGCAAATTATCTCTTTGTGAAGCGATTTACAGCCAAAGAGGAACATCGGCGGCTGCAATGCGGTGTATATATTGCCCGTAAACATACCGGTTATGACAGGATCAGCACACAGAACAAGATCAATTTTATTGATGGATTGAAAGGACTGTCCGAGTGCGTTGTTTACGGTTTATATGTGCTGTTCAACTCTACCCTTTATGATTCGTATTATCGCATCTTAAACGGCTCTACGCAGGTAAACTCAACAGAGGTGAACTCCATGCCGATGCCGCCTATGACATCTATCGAAGCGATGGGTAAAGAGCTGATAAAAGTACATGATATGTCAGAAGCATCTTGTGACCGTATTTTAAGGAGTTATGTATGAGCAAAATTGAAGAAGCAAGAAAAATACTAAGTGAACTTAACGTCCCTAAGAAACAGCAGGCTGACCTGTGCTGCTATGTTCTTCTGGCAATGAGTGATATAAAAGAAGGAATAGCATGGACAGAGGCTACCAATAATCTGATAAGGATACATGATGTGCTTGTATTCACAAGAGAAAATTATGGGGTCGAATATGCTGAAAACAGCCGTGAAACATTCAGAAAACAGGCAATGCATCATTTCAGAAATGCAGCTTTCATTGAAGATAACGGCAAAGCTACAAACAGTCCTAATTACCGATACCGACTGACCGATGAATTTCTCGCACTTATTCAAAGCTATGGCACTGACTTTTGGGAGCAGAAAAAACAGGATTTCCTTTTAAACCATGAATCGCTCGTAAATATGTATGCTTCAAAGCGTTCTATGCAGAAAATGCCTGTTATTATCAATGGTGCAGGCTTTACTTTCTCGCCCGGAAAACATAATGAACTCCAAAAAGCAATTATAGAGGAATTTGCACCGAGATTCGCTCCAGGCTCGGAATGTTTGTATGTTGGCGACACAACGGAAAAAGACCTCGTTAAGAATGTAGAGAAGCTGTCAGGGCTTGGCTTTGAGATCACACTACATGATAAAATGCCGGATGTTGTCCTTTACTCCGCTGAAAAGAACTGGATATACTTTGTTGAATCGGTAACATCCGTTGGACCGATGGATCCGAAACGCATCAGAGAAATCGAGGAAATGACTCAAAATGTTACTGCCGGCAAGATATATGTAACAGCTTTTCTTGATTTCGCCACATACAAGAAATTTGCAGAATCTCTTGCATGGGAAACAGAAGTGTGGCTTGCCGAAATGCCGGATCACATGATTCACTTGAATGGCGATAAATTTATGGGCCCAAGAAATAAGTAAATGCGAGGCGATGCAACATGGTAAGCAGAACTTTTGATTTAGGCAGCTTGGAAACGTACAAGTACGTCGTTGTTCTCTCAGAGTACAACGGAAAAATATTACTGAGCCGCCATAAAGACCGCACTACATGGGAAACGCAAGGTGGTCACATCGAGGATGGTGAAACGCCCCTTGATGCTGCAAAGCGTGAGCTGTATGAAGAATCCGGTGCGATTGACTTCGATATAGAGCCTCTCTGCGACTACAGGGCATGGAATGAGGACACTGGGCATGGTGCGAATGGTGTAGTGTTCAAGGCAATAATCAGGGAATTAGGCAATATTCCTGAGAGCGAAATGGCAGAGGTTCAGACTTTTGATTCTCTGCCGAATGAGCTTACTTATCCGGCGATTACACCCGTCCTGTTCCGTTACCTTGAAACGGGACAAAACTCTGTGGTGCTTCATCGGATGAAGCTCAAATCTAAGCCGTTCCACAAGATCAGAGACGGACTTAAAACGATAGAGCTTCGCCTGAATGATGAAAAGCGGCAGAATGTTCAAATCGGCGATTATATCGAGTTTACCCTAATGGATGATACATCTCAGAAGCTGACAACACGAGTTGTTGCCCTACATCATTTCCCGTCATTCAAGGAACTGTATGCTTCGCTGCCGAAAGCAAAGCTCGGCTATGCTGCCGATGAAACGCCTGCTCCTGACCACATGGACGCTTATTATCCTAAAGAGGAACAGGAGAAGTATGGTGCATTGGGGATTGAAATTGAGCTTAATAATAATATATTATCATATCAACACAAAGAGTGTAATAACGCTATACTATGGAAAACTTTTGCTCATAGTCCAATATGTATGATGACAAATCAGCAAAAATGCCTTGAAAACAGACTCAAACTGTGGTATAATGGTTCATAAGAAAACGAGTATTCGTGAAAAACAGAAAGGATACAATTTATAATGCCCACACAGCACGATATAAACCTGACCTTCATCAATCAAAAAGGCTTTGACACATCATCAATCACTTCTCTCACGAAAGCTCTTCATTGGCTCAAAACCACAGATGTGGACAACCTCATGTACGGCGAACCGTCTGGTGATGAATTTGACAGAGCTGTTGGTGAGATGCGGAGACCTATGCTGATAGAGAGCGTGGAGAGGGAGATTAAGAGACTGGAAAGCACCAAATCCTAATAAAGAGCAATGATATAATGCAAGATAACCCGATCATCGACCGAGATACATAGCAAGGTTCAGCTATGTCGTGGATCACTATTATCTGTTTGGCATCTCGGCATGATGTGATTGCAGCGGAGACTGTGTGATGAGCATGGCCTACGTTATCAATATACTTGGCAGAAAGCAGTGATAGAGCATGAATAACCCTAAAATGATACTGTTTGACTATGGCGGTACACTAATGTATGAGCCGGATTTTGAGCCGATGAATGGCAACAAAGCTATTTATCCATACATCAGCGAGAATCCTCATAATGTAGGACTTGAAAAATTCGGGACATATCTGTTGAACCTGTTTGATGAAATACGAGCATTGCGTGGAGAGCTTATTGAAATACACGAGCATACCTTTCTCCGAAATGTGCTGGAACATTTTGATATGAGGTTGTCCATATCCATTGAGGAAGCCGAGTGGATCATATGGAACGGTATATCAAAGGGTATGCCGACACCAGGAGTAGTCAAAATGCTGTCAATGCTTCAACAGAATGGAATTCGCACAGGTGTGATCAGTAACTTATGCTGGTCTGGAGCAGTGCTCACGCGAAGACTAACAGAGGCTTTTCCAGATCACCACTTTGATTTCATCATGACTTCAAGTGAATACATCTTCCGTAAGCCGGATCAGCATATTTTCGATATGGCTATACGTAAGTCGGGGTTTGATAAAGCAGATATCTGGTACTGCGGGAATGACATCGAGGTTGATATTATAGGCGCACATGGAGCAGGACTATATCCGGCGTTATATGATGATAGAAGTGTACCGAGCAAAATTCACGAGAAAAACGATCTGATGCCAGTTGACTTTTCGTATATGAGGATAGGATGCTGGCAGGAGCTGATCGATATAATCGAATAGCAAGCAATGCATAACTGCGGTTGTGGAGTGATTTCCACAACCGCTTTTTTATTTGATGGTCTTTTTCCATTATACCAAGCTACCACCATTCATGCATCAACCTGACGGACACTTTCCGTTATCACCATGTCGGCTTCCACAGTTGTGACGGATGTTTTCCGTTAAAAAAGCATGGCTCACTTGGGGGACTGACGGAGATTTTCCGTTAAAACAGCATCCGGTGTTATGACTAATTGTAATATCACCAGATATCGGGGCGGTATTGCTTAATAAGTCCGGCGGTTTTAGCTATTGATTTCTCCTAAAAATTAGAGTAGTATATGATACTGATACCCAGAGTATAGGAATAAACTGCCCTATGAAACGTAAAAAACCACATCGCTCATCTGACGACATGGCTAAGAAACCTTAAAACTACCGCAAAAGCCGGTATTTTGCGAAAGGTGCAGCCACTTTTATTCAGTTTTCAAGATGCTTTTCATTTCAAAACGCCATCTGAACACGCTTCATATACTCTCGCTTCTGATCAAAAGAACTGTGAACATAGCGATTCAGTGTGATTTCTACGGAACTATGCCCCAGAAGTTCGCTCAAAGCCTTGACATCGAAGCCCAATTTGATGCAATTTGTGGCAAAAATGTGTCGGAGAGCATGAAAGTGGACTGACGGCAATTTTGCGTTTTTCAGAATGGTCTGAAAACGGTACTGCATTGCCCTCGGCTCAATCGGATTTTCTGTGCCAGTCAAGATATATTCATTTGGTTTACCCCTGAATTTAAGCAAAAAGCTCACCATACACTCCGGAATTGGAATCTGCCTGCGAGAAGATTCGCTTTTCGGGTCTGTAATGATGAGCTTCGTTTTACCAGATGCGGTTGGACACTGAATACGCTGCATGGTCTTGGTGACGGTCAATATCCGTTTTTCGAGGTCAATATCTCGCCATTGGAGTGGACACAATTCTCCTATGCGAAGTCCTGTGGTCATTGAAAGAGCTGTCCCCATTGTGCTGCGGTTTTGATGTGTCCCGATATACCGCTGTAAGGTTTTCTGTTCTGCTTCATCAAGCAGTTGAATCCCAGGAGACTTCTTTTTCGGCAGCACAATTCCATCCAGTGGGTTGAAAATCTGGTAGGTCCTGACAGCATATTTGAAAATAGTCTTCATCAAAATCACGATATCGGCAATATATCGCGGCGAAAAACCTGCTTTCTGCTTGTTGGAGATGAAAGTGTAGATGTGATCGGCTGTAATACTACTAACGATTTTTTCACCAAAAGCGGGAAGGATATGCTTGTCTGCTTTCATGAAGTAATTGGCTGATGTGGACTCCTTGACACGGTACAGGATGCTGCGATACCACTCGTTAAACAGCTCTGCCACGGTCAATGCACAGTATCCCTGCGGTCTGTTCTGCTGATAAAGTGCCTGGACACGCTCAATGCACTGCTCCTTTGTGCGTGCGATGACATATAAAAACATCCTTTTTCCGTCACTATTCTTGCCATTTGGCACTCTCGACTCATAGCGACCGTCTTTCCGCAAGTATAGATTCATGATAAATTCCTCCTCAACCTCTCCTTATTGTTGATTTTACACAAAATTCAAACCAGAGTATAAAAATTTTCTTGCCAGCACTCTTGACATTTGCCGCAGAGTGTGATATTCTTAATGTAGAATACCTGTCGAGTTTTGTCAAGGGGTGTCTTAGCTCAAAATAGTTGCCTCACCCTTCGCAAAATACCGGCTTTTGCGAAGTTAAAAAGTTCTCAAATCGGGATTTTAAATAATATTCATATAGAGGGAATGCAGAATGATAGACGCATTATTACAAAAAAAAGGAATACCGTCTTCAGCAAGAATAACATATAAAGCATTGATGTCAGTTGCAACAGTAGCATTAGCTGTTATTACTCCGCAATTAGTTCATAGCTTATTTGGAAATACTGGTGGTATTAAATGGTTGCCTATGTATTATCCGGTTCTGATAGGAGGATGCATATTAGGTTCGAAGTATGGATCTGTTATAGGATTCATATCTCCAATCGTGAGTTATATCATAACAACCCAAGTTGGAAACGCAATGCCTTCTGCAACTAGACTCCCATATATGATGGTAGAGTTGACTGTGTTTGCAACCGTATCTGGATGTTTTACGAAAAAGATAACTAAAAGCGCTTTATGGGCTTTTCCGGCAGTTATTATGTCACAAATCATAGGGAGATGTGCTTTTGCAGGAATGGCTGCTATATTGCAAAAATATGTGCCACTTTCTCTTAATACAGTATTGGGGCAGATAAAGGTTGGACTACCCGGTCAAATATTACAATTAGTCCTTGCACCGATTATAATTATCCTGGTTAGAAAGCAACTGATTAAGACCTGCAAATAAAAGTCAAGCCACAATTCAGTGAATTTACAAACAATTCACAAGATAAAAAATGGCATGACAAAAAGGCCGCTTCCAACTTAAAAAAAGAAGCAGCCTGATGAAAAGATGCGTAGAAACGTTACGTCGCATTCAAAATCTGATTCACTTTGGCATAGTATATTCGCAGAAATTTGTTTGCAGCAGCGATTCTGTAGGAATAATAATGCTTTCCTTCAGAGCGTTTCTTGATGATGAACTGATACACCGGTTCATCTTCTGGTTTGCTCAGGATAAATACTTCGGTTATTTGAAAGAGAACTTTTCTGAGAGCTGCAGAACCACGTTTGGAAATATGCCTGGAGGATACATCAAGCTGTCCCGACTGGTACGGCGGAGCATCAAGTCCTGCAAAAGCTGTAATTGCTCTTCTGTTTCTGAACCGTCTGGTGTCGCCGATCTCAGCGATGAGCTGTGGACCATACACTTTTCCAACACCAAACATGGACATAACGGTATCATATTCAGGCAGCGAAGAAGCAATTCTATTCATCTCCGTTCGGATAGAAAAAGCAGTTTCCAGTATTGTGTTCAGTTGGGAAACAACTTGTGTCACAATCAATTTTACACTCTCGTTTAGCGGAAGAACAGCAATGACTGATTTTGCATAAGAATGGATTTTTTCCGCTTTGGATTCTGAATATCGGTATTTGTTTCTGCTGCACCAGCTTTTGTATTTCGCTTTGAAAGCAGATAGGTACAGCTTAGCAACACAGTCTTTATGCGGAAAAGCATGCAGAAAATCCACCCATTTTTCATGACCGTCTGATTGTCTTTCCAGAGAAGTAAAGAGTCGGTTGATACCCGGAAATACAGAATCAGTCAAAGAAATCAGATTGTTTTTCATCGTGGTCTGTATCTTGATGGATTGATTATACTGTCTGTTCAGCAGCTTTAAGATTTTCCGCTGTTCATCGGCAGGAACATATTCATCAAGTTCTGTCCAGCGGTCGAGTGCATAGGAAGCAAGCTTCAAAGCATCTTTCTTGTCCGTCTTGACCTTTCTCAAAGAGTTTCCGCCATAGTTATGAACTAAGAGTGCATTGACTACGGAAACAAAGATACCGTTGTTATGGAGAAACTGTGCTATGGGTTCAAAATATGTACCGGTGTACTCCATAACAACCTTGGATTCTCCCGGCAGTGATCGGATAAGCTTAACAAGCCGTTTAAGGTCATTGTCGTTATGAATCACATCAAAAGGGGAAGCCACCACCTCTCCGAATGGTCTGAGCACCGCAACCGTGCTCTTGCCTTTGGAAACATCGATACCAACTGCGTTCATAAAATATCACTCCTGTTTGGATTTGTAATCGGAAACCACGCTTTTTCTCATTCCCTATTCAATCTGTTGGGTGACACGAACGCACCGATCTGGCGGCTCAACCTGCAAAAACGAACACTACAATGAAAGCATGGATGACAGTCTCGATCACGGGCGCTTTGTCCCAAGGAGGACATCCGTCATTCCAATCACTGCTTTCATTGTAGCTCAAAAATGAGTGCGTGTAAACCATAGCTGGTTTGCTGTGGATTTACCGACTATACTTATTGTAACAGGAGGAAAAATGACTGATGTTGAAATCGCGAAGGAGAATCTAAAATGTCATTCAATATGTGTCTGTAAGAATGGAACCTATTTTACAGATGATGGCAAAGGAATTTCTCCGATGATACGTTTTATTGATGAGAAAAGAATGCTGAATGGTTATTCTGTTGCTGATGTAATAGTAGGAAAAGCAGCAGCGTTATTATTTGTTAAAATGGGCATTGTAAATGTATATGGAAGCGTGATATCTAAAATGGGTGCCGATTTGCTTAATTATCATGGGGTTGACGTAACATATAAACAAATGGTCGATGTGATATTAAATAGAAATGGTACAGGTATATGTCCAATGGAAAAAGCTATCGCAGGGATAGATGATATAGATGAAGGGTATAAAATTTTAGAAAGAATTATAAAATGCCATAATAAATAATCATAAATCGTCCTGAGTTTGATTATCAAGCAATAAGCGATTATAAATAGCGAGGTTGTAGAGTATGAATGACAAATGGAGTGAAAGCTATTCCAGAAAATGTGAAATTTATGATATATTTAGCCAATACGAGGATTATAAGGGGCTAGTTTGGAATGAAATAATAGAACATGTAAACATAAGTGAAAAAGTCGTCTTTGAAATGGGATGCGGAACAGGAAAATACACAAAATTACTTGCCTGTATTGCAAAATTGGTATATGCTAATGACATATCATCTTCGATGATATCCTTTGCAGAACAAAAGTGTGCAGGACTTTCAAACATAATTTATGTAAACTCTTCTGCAGAAGCTGTGCCGGAAATCCCCGACAATTCTATTGATCTGATATTTTCAGCATGGGGATATGTTTCAACACCACCTATTGCCCGGAGAGTCGAAAAAGAATTTCAAAGAATATTAAAAGCTAACGGGGATATATGGTTAATAGATAACTATTTCGATGGAGAGTTTACAGATATGAGACAAAAGCACACAGATGGTGAGCAAATGTGTCTTATAACACAATATGGTTATGATTTGATTTCAGTTATCGATACTGCATTTGAATTTCCGAGTCTTGAAATCGCCAAAATGGTATGCGGTTCAATATTTGGAGAAAAAGCAATAGCATTTTTTGATAATAAAGACTCTCCGGTGTTAGAAGATAAAGTTGCAATACTTCATAAAAAGGGGCGAAAAATATGAAATGGGACTATAACGCTACTGATAACATTTGTTATCTGACTCATTCACCCAAAATCATGTATATAAATCGTTATGGATATATATATCCTGATTGCAAAACATATAAAACAAATCCTATATGTCATATTAAGGATAAAAATGCTGTCGAGATTGTTAAGAAGTATTACACAGATGATATTCCATATCACATGATAACGGTGGAATTTAACAGTGCATGTAATGCAAATTGCTTTTATTGCTTTCAACACGATAGTATTAATAATTCAGAATATGAATATTATGATGAATTATTATTATTTTTGATTAACTTTGATACACATTGGATTTTCTTTTCAGGCGGAGAAATTTTAGTACAGCCTAAATCAATAGAATTTATTTACAATTATCGTTTGAAATGTCCTGATGTTTGGATTCATTTGAAGACAAACGGCAATGCGGATACTGAAAGAATTAAGTTTATTACAGATTGTTGTAATTCCGTAATGGTTTCGTTCAATGGATTTAATTCAGCGATATATTCTACAATTATGGGAATCGATGTAGATAAAACTGTTGCATTCTGTAAAAGTATACGTGATATTAACAAAACGCATTTAGGGCTAAAATTTTTAAATTCTCCTATCGCACTGGTCGATGTTCCTGATTTTCTAGAATGGGCTTTGGCTTTGAATCCTCAATGTATTGCAGTACAAACTGCATATAACTATGATCTAACTGTAGAAGGAAGTTCCTCTAGAATTGGCTCTACTTTTGATGGCTTGAATATAAAATATTGGAAACCGGTAATTCAACGAGTATCCAAACGTATAGATAAAATCCTTCACAACAATTATGATATCATTAACTCTAATGGAAATTATCTAACGGCAGATAGAGAGTTTCTGTCCCTGTTAAATTTAAGCGAAATAAACACACAACAGTTTAGGACAGACGGTGTCTATAGAATCGAATAAATATTTTATAAGTATTAGTAATGAAATCATTTTTCCTCACCTGAAAAGGCAGTCATAGAGCAAAAGGAGGTGATAGAATGAAAAAGACATTCAAGGCAACAATCTCTAAGCTCGCTGATAAGAAAATCGTCCGTTTCAAGTGGTGCTGCTAATCGAACTTATCCAGCATTGAAATATTACTGGAATTAATATGACTGCCTTTTCAGGTGAGGAAAAATCGAATACATGAGGAGTTATGCTATGCGTTATGTTGTAAGAAAAGAATTTTATGGTGCTTTTATATATGATCGAGAAGAAGATTTTTGTTTTGCAGTAGATGAAGATTTCTATGAAGCGCTTTCAAAGATTCGAAGTACAGGGATTGCAGAATCAAAAATTGATAGTGATACGATAAGTTTTCTCCAATCAGAAGGCTTTATAAATAGTAATAACATGTGCGACTATGAGATGTTTGACAATGGAAACAAGTCGTATACGCTATCATCACCTGGGAGGGTTCACTTTTATTACACCACTAGATGTAATTTAAATTGTACTCATTGTTTCAGCAAAGACATTACAGAATATGGGAATGAATTAACATTTGACGAAAAAATAAAAATGCTAAATGAAATGCGAGAATTGGGTATTACTGAAATTCTTATAGGCGGTGGAGAGCCATTCACTAAATCAGATTTCCCCGATTTCGTAGAAGCCTGTCTAGATTACAATTTCGTAACCAAAGTATTTACTAATGGATTGCTTTTAAGTGATGAACTCATAGATAGGATGAGTAGCTGGAAAATACGGTACCTTTCAATTAGTGTTGACGGATACTCAAATGAAGAGTATGCTTTAGTGCGTGGAATAGATAATGGTATAGATATTATTAAAAAGAGAATTAAAAAATTAAAGGAGAAGTGTACCTTTCCTATTGCAATTTCTATAACGGTAAATAGCCATAATTATCAATTTCCATGTGATTTTTTGAGACTAGCTGATGAATTAGGCGTCGATAGAATTAAAGTTAGACCAGTTAAGCCAGGAGGAAATGTCAATAAGAATAAATCAGTGTTTTTAAGCGCAGAAAATTATGTTTATTTTATACGTGAAATGCAAAAAGCGTGGAATAAACATTATAAAGGAAAGTTCTTGTTAGATTTTTCATGGGGAGATTCTAGATTATATTACTCTCCTGAAACAAATACCGTTGAAGTGGTGAATATTGCTTTCCCTTATGAGGGTTATGGCTGCTATGCTGGAAAAGTAAGTATTGTATTTGATTCTTTCGGAAATGCTATACCTTGCGGCTTTTTGCCAAAATCAATGCAGAGATGTGATCATGATAATCTAAGGGAAAAAACTATAAAGCAGATATGGGATGATGGTAAGAAATTCAAAGCACTTAGAACACTACCTGGAAACGAAGAATGCGAGGAATGTAATTATTTCCCTGCATGTAGGGGTGGATGCATTGCCCGTATTCTTTATGAAGGAAAAAATATATGTGATACGGATCCTTGGTGTTTAAAGAAATATTTCCCAATTAAACTGTAATATACATAATCCCTATTATACAGGGAAATAAAGTATCCACGTACTAAATGAGGAAATGATGATATATGCAATACGAAGAATACTTTTTAGCTCATGAGCAAGATGCAATAACGCACGATTTACCAGATAAATTTTTTTATTCAGGGTATTGCTGGTATTTCGGTTTAGGAAGAAAAATTGACAAGGAGCGAGCACTGTCACTGTATAGCGAAGGATGTAGCCATAAAAGTTATAAATGTCTATATAGCATGGGTGTCATGAGCGAGAAATCAGAAGAAATAAATAATAAAGCATTGGGTTACTATCTCGATGCTTTTGATGGACTAATTGATGAAGCTAGAAATGGAGATATTGTTAGTCAGCGAATGATTAGTTGCTACTATCTATTTGGAACGAGAGGTGTGAAGAAGAATATTATATCTGCAACGTTCTGGTTAAGAAAATCTGCAATTGGTGGGAATCCCGAGGCTCAATATAATTTAGGCGAAAGTTATCTATATTCAAAAGGGGTAGAGTTTGATAATCAAAAAGCACAGTTTTGGTTAAAAAGAGCATTAAATGGCGGGTATAGCAAAGCAAAAAGAATGCTTGCTCAAATTGACGTAAACCATCCGTATAAATGCTTGAACCTCTGTGACCTTTTGATGTTCTCAAAATCTACTAAAGGGTGTAATGAGGAAATCGCAAAATTAATACAAGAGTTTCGTCCTGTGAGAATATATTTGGGTTCGTACTTTTGCTGCAATTATTGTATATACACAATTGAAAACATAGAAAGTGTTATAAATACATTTAAAAATAATCACGTTATGATAACATTGGTTATTCCAATAGTTACTCAGCAGTTTATGAATATTATGAAGCAGAAACTGTATGAATTAGCACTGAATCATATTAATATAATCGATGAAGTTACCGTAAATGATTATTCTATGCTTGATTGGCTGCATTATAACTCACCTTTTGATATATCATTAGGTAGGTTGTTTATGAAAGATCCTAGAGATCAACGTATTGCAGATAGCAGACAGATAGCACGTGCTCCTTTGTATATTAACTCACAAATAAAGAATTGTATTGAACAATACAATATCGCTAGTATCGAAATTGATCAAATCTATTCTGAATTTAATTTTGATGAAAGTTTAAAGCCAGTTAGCCTTACGGTACATTCACCATATTGTTATCAGACAACGGGACAAATCTGCTTATATGCATCTCTAAAAAAACCGCTTCAACAAAAATTTCGTGCTAATTGTATATGTAACTTTGAATGTATGAAGATGTACATCGTGTACAATACAGATGAGGGAAACTATCTTCGCCACGGAAGAGCGATATATTACAAAACAAATAGCAGTTTGATAAAAGGAATAGAAAATGGTTTAGTTAGATATTTATATTGGGCATTTGATAAATTGGAGGACAAAGATGAAAATACTCGTTCCACTGAAGAATACTGAGAACATAAAATCTTATTCTATTGCTGGTGCGGATGAAATGTATATTGGTTTTTATGACGAGGAATGGAATGAAATTTTTGGAAATTATGTTGATTTAAATAGAATGTCTGCATTAAAGAATAAAGCGAATGAATTAACTATAAATGAGATAGCGGATGCTGTTAGATTGGTTCATCAGAATGGGAAGAAATGTTATATAACCCTAAATGCAAATGTCTATTCGGATAAACAAATGCCATTTCTAAATTCATACATTAGTAAATTAGGCCAATATCGCGTTGACGGGGTTATATTTTCTTCACCACAATTAATCCCACTAATACTAAAACATAACTTAGAACCAGTTGCAAGTACGATGTGTGGGATCTACAATACAGATGCCGTAAAATACTATTATAGTGCTGGAGTAAAAAGGATGATATTACCTCGTGAATTATCATTAAGCGAGATATCAGAAATTGTTACTGCATACCCGCAGATTCATTTTGAGGTATTTCTCATGAGAAATGGATGTGTATTTTCCGATTCTAATTGCCTTTGTATTCATAAGAAGACATTCGGAGGAATCTGTCATACTTTAAGAGAAGCTCAGTATGAAATTCATATGGCTGATCCCTCATTTGTTAACCTCTATGAATTTCAGCATAATCATCTTTTGTATTCAAACGGTTTAATGAAAAATGCTTGCGGATTATGTGCAATTTATCAATTAATACAGATGGGCGTCTACTCTGGAAAAATAGTTGGACGTGTTGATAGAAGCAGCGGAATTCTCGAAGATATTAGAGTCGTTAAACACAATGTGGAAATAGCACTCTCGTCGAAAAGTGAAGAAGAGTATTTGAAAAATATGGTTATCCCATCGAGAAGACAAGCTACTTGTGGTCTTTCATGTTATTATCCTGAAGTTAGATTTTAGAAAGGTTGTTATGAATGTTAATAATCGATTCTTTTAAAGCTGAAGAACAGTATCTTCAACCTGATAATGTCGAAGATAAAAATGATTTCTTCGTCAAATTGTTTTTGAATAAAATAAATAATGGAAACAAAAAAATATTATATATTCATATGCCATTATGCGATGGGAAATGTAAGTATTGCATATGTCCAAGCGTTGCATTGAGAAACGAAAATGAAGTCAAGGAGTATGCAAATAATACACTGATTGAACAGATTAAACAATATGATATTGTTTTAAGAAAAACAAAATTTGATGAAGTGTATTTTGGTGGGGGAACACCATCATTGATGACTGCTGATGAACTGGAAAGAATATTTTCATCTATTCCAGGATTTTGTGATATCCCAATAAAATCAATTGAATGCTCGCCAAGTTCAATTTCATATGAGCATCTACAATTATTTAAAAAATATTCGTTTTCTTATCTTTCGTTTGGTATTCAATCTCTTGATAGCGATATATGTAGGTGGCAAAATAGAAAGTATATTGCTCCTGAAAAAATAAAGTTTTTATCGCAAACAATCCATAATGAGGGGTTATATTTCAATTACGATCTAATATGTTATATGTCAGATGGGGATATAAGAGATTTACCTTATTTTAAGTGGGATTTAGAGTATTTAATGAAATACTGTAAACCTTCTTCAATCTGCATTCATCAGTTACATCAATCGCATTTCACATGTGAGAAAACCCATAGATTAATGAAATTAATCCGTAATATGTTGGCATTATATCCTGAATATGAATGTATAAATTCGGAATTATTAGATCAGGATATTTTAGAAGATACGATGTATAGGGCGGAATATCGTTTGGTACGCGAAAATAGAGCATTTAAGCATTATATGTGGAATAAGTATCCAATATTACCGATATATGGATATGACGTCTTAGCTATTGGTACCATTAGAGGGGTAAATATCAAGTCAAACGTGGAAGATGTTTTATATTTGCCGGCGAAAGACAGCATTCAACATTTTCGCTTGAGAAGAGAATTCGCTCAGAGTGAGGAATTAATTCGAAAGAAAAAAGGGCTATTATAAAATTCATAAATGAAAGAAAGTGAAAGCTGTGCAATACCGAGTTTTTGGAAGCACAGGAGAAATGGTTTCCATCCTTGGCATGGGAGCTATGAGACTTCCAATAATAAATAATGATCCTTCAGTAATTGATGTTTCACAAGCAATCAGTTTATTGAGATATGGGATTGATTCAGGTATTAATTACATTGATACAGCATTTACATACCACAAGCAAGAAAGCGAAAAGATTGTAGGCTTGGCATTAAAAGGGTCATATAGAAAAAAGGTTAAAATAGCAACAAAATTACCTGTGTGGTATATGGAAAAAGCAACAGATTTTGAACGAATATTTAGTGAACAATTGCGAAGATTAGATACCGATTATATTGATTTCTATTTACTTCATGGACTAAATCGCGAAAAATGGACTAAGGCATTGCAGCTCGATGTTTTAAATAGCATATCTCAAAAGAAGAAAGCCGGGTATATAAAACATATTGGATTTTCATTTCATGGCGATTTTGATTTGTTTCAAGAAATCATCCATTCTTATAAGGAGTGGGAGTTCTGTCAATTACTATTAAATTACGTCGTAAATAATAGAGACCTTGGAATTGATGAACTTAATATAGCTGCTCAAAATAAATTAGGAATATCAATAATGGAGCCATTACTAGGCGGAAGACTTGCTAATTTACCGTTACATATTATGAAATATTATCCATTAAATATTGAGCCGGTTGAAGCGGCTCTTGCGTGGCTTTGGAACAAGAGAGAAGTAAATGTGGTTCTTTCTGGTATGAGTAATCTTGAACAGCTAAAAGCTAATATCGAGTTTGCAACACACTATTCTTCCCAAATTTTATCTGAGGGAGATTTATCTCAATTAGAAAGTGTAGCAAAACTATTTAGGCAAAGTTCATTAGTAAATTGCTCTGGATGTGGCTATTGTCTCCCATGCACCGCAAATATAGATATACCAAATATTTTTGAAATATATAACATGAGTGCATATGACTTAAATGCAAAATACCAATATAAAAATTTAACTGATAATGCGGCGGCTTGCGTTAGATGTAATGCATGCGTAAAACGATGCCCACAGAGTATAAATATTCCTGATATATTAGATGATATACACTCTAGTCTTGGTAAAATAAAACATTAATGGTAAGGGTGGTATAAATGAGATCAATAACGATACAATTGACAAAAAACTGCATGTTAAAATGCCCATATTGTTTTGCCGGAAATAAACTAAGCGAATATATAAGTGATGACGTTCTTGATACAATTAAGGAGTTTGTTGAAAGAAATCAGATTCCATTAATTAGAATTACAGGAGGAGAACCCTTTCTATATGATAAATGTGTTGATGTTATAAATTATTTTTCTGAAAATAGTATTGATTTAAAGGTTTTTTCAAATTTGTGTGTAGAAAATTGCTTTGACGGTATAACTTATCCACATAAAATTATTGTTCTGGCAAACATAAATTATCGTAGTTTTTATTCCTCCAATCAACTGAATATAATTGAATCTAACCTTCTTTCTGCATTAAAATCAGGAATACGCATTATTCTTGGAAGAACATATTATGAGTATTCATTTGATATTGAAGATTTGGTAGAATTAGCAAAAAAATTTAATGTAACAACATTAAGGGTTTCACCAGCAAATCCTACTATCAATGCCGAAAATTATTATATGGATTCATATCAAATAAATGATTTAATGACATATCTCATGAAAAAACAAATGGAACTAGATAAATTGGGAATTATAATTAAATTTGATTGTCCTATTTCACCTTGCATTGTAAATCCAGATGTGTATTCTTTTTTTGAAAAAAGAAAACAGTTAACATACAAATGTGGAAGACGTATAGTTGTATGCACCGATGGTTCTTTAGAACATTGCTATGTGACATCTCCCATCGTTAAGTTGCATATCAATCAATTCAATACATATGAAGAGATTGAAAGCTGTATAAAACAAAAACTTAGAGAATATTCTTTAAGTTGTTTTAATAATGAAAAATGTATTGGATGTTCTTATTATAGTGAAATTCCTTGTGGATGTTTCGGACTCCATTCAAGATTAAATGAGATGCAGGGAATTAAATGAGGTGATACAATGCGTAACTGGTCTATGTATATACAATCTCCCGAAGAATTAGATCTGACAAGAAAAAGAGTGTTCTCAGATAAAAATAACTTCTTCTGGAAAAATGTGTTCAATAGAGTAGATAAACCTAAAAAAATCCTGGAAGTTGGTTGCGGCGGAGGAATTCTTAGTAGAAAGATGGCAAGTATATTTTCTCACTCAGAAATATATGGAGTGGATTATGATACTGGACATATCGAATATGCTAGAAATAAGGCATTATCTTTAGGAATTAGCAATTGTATATTTGAAGTGGCTGATGCTACTAATCTACCTTACCAAAATAGCGAGTTCGATATTTGTATTTCACATACAGTTATGAACTTCTGCGAGCCACATAAATTTCTATCCGAACAAAAAAGGATATTAAAAAAAGGCGGATTAATTGTCGTATGTTTAGCAAAATCAAAACGATGTATTAATCCACATATTTGGATGCCAGAATCTGGTCTTGAATATGAACTGTTGATGAAGCTTAAAAATGCGGCCGACAGTTCTACAATAACGAATGTCACCTCTTATCACACTTCTGAAGACGAATGTTTAAAATATTTGCATGAAGAAGGTTTTGTGAATATCGACATGCAGATTCTTCCAAATATAATTTATTTTCCTGACAGTTGTGAAATTTCGTTTGATGAAGGTTTAGAACAGATCAAAGATAATCTACATCTTGAAGAGATATATATTGAAAAATTATTAAGAATTTCTCCTTGTGCTTTGAGTGGACAGGAGATTTCAGATTTGAAAAATAGGATGAAAGAGAGGTATAATCGCAGATTAGAGCAATATATTAATCACTTAAAGCAATGGGACTTTTCGGCTTCTCTAACATTTGTTGCTTCTGCGATTAATCCGGATAGACATGAAAGATAGAATAGTTCTTTTTTGTGGAGATCATTACGGTTCTCTTTCTCAGTTTATTTGCTTATCTGAACCGTATAGGAAGACTCATAGGGTTATATTATTGATATCAGTAGGCTCTGATAGTCAAAAAGAGCACCTTTATAGTATGCAAAGGGAGAATTTGTTTGAAATTATGTTTTTTGATTACCGAATTATGAGTCAGGAAAATGATTTAGTCGGCATAATGTCTGGACTTGATGCGTATTTTTCCCAGTTGTTTTTTAATCAACATATTGATTTGAATTATGTCGATGATGTATTTGTGTCAAATAGCGGTTACTTTTGTTCCTTTGAGCTGTTTTTATGTTATAGAATGATAAAATATAGTATTATAGAGTTTGCGGAAAATGATTTCTATTCCATGAAACTACTAAATTCATTTAAAATTTACAGTTCAATCTCCAGTGAGTATAAGAAGCTAGTTCAACTTTATGGTTGCATTATAGGGGATAATATTAATTGTATCACCCATATCTATTTGACAACGTCCATAATAAATGAAAGTCTGTCAAATAATATAGTTTATAATTTTTACAATGGTATAATATCACTGCCATATGTTACCAAACAAAAATTATTTAAGGTTTTTCCTTGTTTGAATAAAATTTCTAAAATTGATTGTCTACTTCTGCCAAATTCAGAAAGCTATACAAAAAAAGGACTAAAAGAATCAAAAGTACTTTTCAATGATACCATAGCTGCTTACACTTTACTATTGGATACTTTACCAAATTTCAATGAATCAACCGCTTATATTAAACCGCATCCATATGGATATATTCCATTTGACAAGTATTTTCCTTATCTTAAAGTGATTGACAAGGATTTACCGATTGAATTAATTCTTTTGAAAGAATCCATAAATGTGGACACAGCCATCTCTATAGACACTAATGCAGCATATAGAATTCGTGGAATAGTTTCAAATAGTGTCGTTATGGGAAGGTATTATTACACTGATCTAAAAACAGTGGTTCTGTTCAAATATTTACATTTTCTAAGTGCAGCGAATAAGAGCAGAGTATATTTAAATTGCAAACACTCATTGGATGTAGTTAGTATTTTCAAAAAAATTATAATCGATGATAATATGATTGAAGCTTATAATGGAGAATGTATTTCTAATTCTGAAATGATTCTTAGTTTGTATAATATAGAAAACAAGTTTCTGGATCGGCTTGAATTATCAGTAAAACTTACGCCGATTTCAGATGACTCCCCCTTTGAATCAATGAGGGGTTCAATTAGGTTGTATCATTTACCAGGTGCTGTACCCCATAGCTTTGAATATAGTCATAGTTATATAAATTCTAAATTCAAATTAATAATTGAAAAGATGTGAGATAGTAGTGAATTCTTTTTCAAATAAAATTGTAGCTGTTGTTCCAATAAAGTTTAATAGTCGACGTCTTAATGAAAAATGTATAAAACGATTTAAAAATAGCAAACCTTTGTGTTACTATATTTTTAATGAGTTGCTAAAGATTAAGGAAATACAATTAATATATGCTTTTTGTAGCGATGAAAGAATAATACCTTATCTACCTGATAATGTTATTTTTTTGAAAAGGCCTGAATATTTGGATGAAGACAATATATCAATCAATGATATTCTATATCAATTTATTAGTAATGTTGAGGCTGATATTTACATTCAGACGCATATAACCTCTCCATTTCTATCCCACCAAAGTATACTAAGTGGATTATCTGCTGTATTGACTCAGAATTATGACTCTGCGTTTTCTGTTACTATGTGCCAGGATTTCTTTTGGAGTAATGGAAAGCCAATAAATTATCGCTTAAGTGATGTTCCCAGAACTCAGGATCTTGTTCCTTTTTATAAAGAAACTAGTGGCTTTTATATATTCAAACGAAATGTATTTGAATCAACTCATGGAAGAATAGGCAGCAAACCATTTTTGGTTGAAGTTAATCAGATTGAGGCTATTGATATAGATACCGAGGAAGATTTTTTTATTGCTGATGCAATATATAATTTTAATCGTTAACTATTTTACTGGGGGTGTAGTCTATGAGTAAAGTTTTTTTATTAGATTCTACACTTCGTGATGGCGGTTATTGCAATAATTGGAACTTCGGAACAAAAATTATAAACCAAATTACTACGAATCTTAATAATGCAGGTGTTGATTACATCGAATCTGGAATTTTATCTCAACAGTACACGTCGAAAAGTGGTTGCACATTATATAATTCATTATTTGATTTTCAAGAAATTCAATTATTCTCAACTTCAACTCCTGTACTTTTAATGGATTATCACAAAAATAATTTATTAAATCTCTTATGTCATAACAAAGTATCGATGACCCCAGTTATTCGTTTAGCGTTTTACAAAGATGATGTCAATGAAGCTTTAGATTATGTACACAATCTTGTTGAATTTGGCTATTCTGTGTTTGTTCATCCTATGGCGATTCACTGCTATTCGTTACATGATTTTCGACAATTAACAGAGCAGGTGAATATGATTAAACCCTCTGCATTATATTTAGTCGATTCATTTGGAGCATTAATGCCTGATGAGTTACTCAAATACGTACTTATCGTTGAAGAAGGATTGGATATTAATGTCAAAATTGGTATTCATTTACACAATAATATGCAGCAAGCATTCTATTGTGCAACTGAAATATTACATCATGTCAATGAACATGACCTTATTATTGATTGTAGTTTAAGAGGATTGGGTAGAGGCGGAGGAAATATACCGACAGAAGTAATTTCTTCTCATTTATGTAATCTAGGGTTAATTAATCTAAATTATAATTCATTACTTTTGGCTCTTAACTCAATTACTAATTTCCCATTCAACTCATATACTGTCCCATATTATTTAACAGCTATTCACAGGTGTCATCCTAAGTATGCAGACTACCTTATAGAACATCATTGCGAAGATTACGATTATTTTAATAAAGTTTTAGATGAAATAGAAAAAACAGGAATAATGAGATTCGATTACAAGTTGATAGATGATATATTATCTCATATGTGAAATATAAGAAGATTGTTTAATTAGCATTTAATATTATAGTATCACGGGCTCAAAAATAATCACCTTCATTTCAATTATCTTGTCAGCAAATACACTTTAAACAATAGATGGTTGAATTCAGATGAGTAATTATCGGGAACAATACTATTGACTTACAATCCTACTATACAAAGGTAGAATGTATAAAGAGTTTGAAGAATATTTCTATTAGATCTTGTCGATTATCTTTGAACTGACAACTTAATGTTCAGAATTGAGAGAATCGCAGTAATTTGTGATAAAAGCTTTATATGCTTTTAGAATATATTTTGGAGGTATAATTATGGCATATGTTCCTACAACAGAAAAGCCGCGTTTCAAGGAAACCGGTACAACCCATCAGCCCGTTGTTATCTGCATTGATACCAGTGGCTCTATGAATGAGAAGGCTGAAGATGGACGCACAAAAGCAAGAATCGTTGAGCAGATGATCAACTCTCTTGCGGACATCAATCTCTCCGAAAGCGAGAAAGGAGCAATCGACCTTTGCATTCTTGTATTTGATGACGATTGCCGTGTCCTGCAAGACTGGATTCCTCTTTCGGATTTCAAGGGCGGGATTGAATTAGATGTAGCAGGCTGCACAGCATTAGGAAGTGCAATTATTGACTCAATTGATGCTACACGTGCGAGAAGAAAGGCGTATGAAGCAACTGGAATTGAGGCAAGGAGAGCTCAGATTTTCCTTTACACAGATGGAATGAGTACTGAGGACATGTCTAAGGCTATTAAGCGCTCACAGGAATACCTGAATAGAGACAAGCCTTCTGCAAAGCTTTATGCTATCCTTATTCCTCCTGCCACCGATCCTAGCGAGCTTAAGGCACTTGGAGATAAGGTTGCAATCATGCGTGCAATGGATTGTGTGAATGGAATTCCTAATACCTTCAAGTTCTTAAGAGATAGCGTCGTTGCTTGGTCTTCTTCCAATCCTGGTGAGGATGTAAAGGTTAAACTGGAAAACGTAGGTTTTATTGATGGTCAGGGTGGCGTTACAAAGGATGCCGAGGGCGGAGCAACTGTCACTGACGATGATGTTTGGAGTTTTTGATTTATGAGCGTAATGGGATATTGCTTTATAATAGAAGGAGCATCCCATACGGAAAAGAAAATACCTTGCCAAGATAGTAGCGGCATTTTAATTAAAGGAGCATGGAGACTCGCAATAGTTGCAGATGGAGTCGGTTCATGTAAACATTCTGATGCCGCTTCTAAATTGGCTGTTGAAACAGCAAGTAAGGTCGTGAACGCAGCTTTTCCGTATGAGGGTGATGCAGATTTCTTGGCACTGATACGCGTTGCAATGCATAGCGCCGAAAATGCGATAGAAACATATGTTGTGAAGAACAACGGTGAGTTACAGGATTATCAGACCACTTTAGCGATGGCTTTATTTAACGGAACAACAGTATATTATGGCAATGCAGGAGATTCAGGAATAGTTGCACTTGATGAATTCGGGGCATACCACATCTTGAGTTCTAAGCAAAACAATGAATACGGTGATGTCCATACATTAGCTGAAAGAAAATTCGAGGTAGGTAAAGCTGACTTTCGTGCATCAGCTGTATTTTGTATGACTGATGGATTGCTTGATTGGGTAGTTCCTAAATCACTTTCCAAGCATATTTATACCGTACACGTACCTCGTGCATCGCTTTTTGTACCACCAAGTATTTGGAAAGCTAAAGCTCCAATTGAAGAACAACAACTGCACGAATATCGAGATTTAGTAGAGGCCGAAATTAAAAAGATCGTTAGTTCTCTTCTCAATGGCACTACACAGGATGAAAACTATGGTGATTTGACAGAGGGCAATTTGAAAGACGATTTATCAGCTGCTGTATTAATTAATAATGAATCTCTGATCGATCCCAATAGCATTGCATGGACACCGCTTGCTGAACCAACAACAGATGAACTGTATTTGACGGAGTGGAGAAATATAAAAATAATGTACCCTTCAGTAGCAAAGAAGAAGTTTATTGAGTATATCACAAAGTGTAATCCTAAATGGAGTGAAGACAATGTTTTCGAATATGCTGAAAAAATTTGGAAGTTAGATGTAGCACAGCGTAGCGATATTGAAATAGAGACATCCCCAGAACCTAAGAAGAAAAACAAAAAAGGGAAACCAACACCACAAATGCAAGGTACTGCAGAGTGGACAATACCTGATGGTGCTAAAGTTGAATCTGTGGATTCAACAGCTATAGATGATTCCTCAGTACCAAAAAGAAAGGGGTTTTGGGGGACAGTAGCAGGAATATTCAGTGCAAAAAATGATGATAGCGATACTACTGATAATCCAAATGGAGATTAAATATGACATATTATGGAAATAATGGTCAGGTATATGAGCTGGGAAATGAAGTTGATCATGGAGGCGAAGGAAATGTCTACGAGATATCCGGAAATTCAGGAAAAGTTGCAAAAATTTTTAAAGAAAGAAAACTATCTCGTGATTTAAAGGTAGAAGCATTGGCTAAACTGCCGTGGCCTGAGGAAGTAAGAAAATATCTTGTTCTACCTGATGTAGCTCTATACGAAGATCCGGCTCAAAGAATCTTAGGGGGATACGTTATGGAAAATGTAGATTGTTCAAGCACACTGGCTGATGTTTATTCTGAAACGCATCCTCTATCAATATACAAGAAATCTTGTGTAGCTGAGAATCTGTGTAGAGCAGTTATAGCTGTTCATTCTACAGGAAACATAGTTATCGGAGATTTCAACTCAAAAAACATTCTCGTTGATAGAACAAGTGGGAAAATGAGAATCATTGATGTCGACAGTTTACATATGAGTGTAAAAAAGGGCACCAGGACTGTAGAGTTCCCCTGTGTTGCACTAGACCCTATTTTATTTATGCCTGAAATTCTTAATAAATTTCAGCAGCAAGGTGCAAAAAAACTGGAAGAGATTACAGGCGGAACATTTACAAAGTATACTGATTACTATTGTTTAGCATATCATATACACATGTTGCTAATGGCTCAAAAACCATATGGCGCCGCTTTAGACAGAAGTGACATCGAAAACTCTGTTCCAGCACCAACCCCAAAGTCAATGGCTTGTAGAGGACAATATGCGTATGTAAATCTTCCTGCAAGAGCTTCACTCCCCAAAATTTACCCTGATTTTGATATTATTACTCCGAGACTTCAAAATCTATTCATCAGAGCATTCAGAGATGGTTCATCTGATCCCTCTAAACGTCCAGATGCTCAGGAGTTCCTTTCTGCTCTGGAAGAATACACGGCAGGATTAAGGTTTTGCAAATGCGATGGATTTGATCACTATCTTTACAAAAACTATCGAAAGTCACACTGTGAATGGTGCCGCGTTGAACATGAAAAGCAACAAGAAAGACAAATTACTTTTGAAGATATTCAATGGATGACGGAAGACGAACTAATACATTTAGTTGACATAACAACGGGACAATTAAGAACTGTAGCTTATTTAGAATTAGGTAGACGATATTCTGGAACTAATAAGAGTGGAGTAAAATCAAAACCTGATAAAAGAAAAGCAAAGAAATATCTCAACAAGTGTATATTCTCCGCAAAGAAAGGTCGTGACGATAGGTTTATCGCAACTGTAAAGGAGTTACTTAAGTCAATAAAGTAGACAGGTACAATTATATGTGGCTGTCATTAGATAGCCACAATATAATTCTATGGAGGAATAAATATGTCGTTATTTTCTGAACATAAAAGGGGGACTTCAAATCCTTATAAACCCGCACGTAACAAAGTCTCTAAAATAATGCTTTGCAAATGTAGCAAAACGGATAAGGATTTTTGTATAAGAATTGATCGAGACATTAATGAGAGCGAATGGCATATGGCTTACGCTTTTCCATTTCATCCGTGTATGCGAGGGGAAAATTTTACGAATTCTGAAAAAGAAACCTTAACAATAGTAGATCGAACAAACGATTTTCATGGATGCCCACATTGCGGGAATTCGGTCATGAATTTCTGTTCGTGCGGTGGTATTTTCTGTGCCGATGGAGATGGAACGGGTAGACGTACTTGTCCTGTTTGCGGTGAAACTGATGTTTATGGATACCATGGCAATGATTTCAGCATCAAATCTTCATCTTATTAAATTGTATGATAACTCGAAAGTATTATTATTCCAAACTGTCACCATTGCTGCGTGATGTTTTGAACATTATTTTAGACAAATTACAGAAGCATGAATCTGAAATTACTATAATTAACCCTTCTGTAACGGCTAATGAAATAGGCAAAGTATTTGATATAATAGATAAGGACTTTCCTGAGATATTTTTTATCGATATTAAAGAGAGACCTATTGAAATTTCAGCTTATGGACCAGTCAAAAAGATTAGAGTAAATTATCTATATAGTATAAAAGAAACACAGCGGATTCAAATGGAAATCAAGCAGATTACTACCATAATTATTCCTCAAGAAATCATGTCTGAAACTATTCTAAACCGCGAAAAAATTGTTCACGATTATTTAGCTGAAAAAGTTGAATATCATTACAACAGCCACGATGCAACGGATTATACAATTGTCGGTCCAATTCTAGAGGGACAAGCAATTTGTGAAGGATATTCGAAGGCGTTTAAGTATGTTTGTGAACAAATCAGCTTGAATTGTTTAGTTGTTTCGGGCAGGGCTTTGAATTTAAAAACAGGTAACATCGATAATCACGCATGGAATATCATATATGTCGGTAATGGTAAATATGCCCATGTTGACGTAACATGGGATTCCGGTAAAAGTCATGGTTTAGATGCTATGTATAATTACTATAATTTGGGAGATAAAGCCATTGAAATCGATCACTATTGGGATCGGGGATTAGTTCCGGTTTGTATAGGTGTAGATACTGAGAGCGTTATTTCATTGAATTCAGCTCCTGAACTAGCTGACCATATTACCATGAAACTATATAATAAAGAAACTACACTTGATTTTAGAGTCAATAAGCATTTTCAGTCATCGGAAGAGCTTATTAAATTGATATCAACAATATTAAATAAGCGAAATTTAACGATGGTTAGGTCTTTTAAACTTATTTATAATCCTAACACTCAAAGTGCGCACTGTGAATTCGATCTATGGTAGACAAATAAGAATTTGGTGAGTGACATGAGCGATTATAGAGCCCCTAACAAGGGGTATATCAAAGTTAAAAGGAAATATAAGAAATCGAAAAATCTGAGTATAATTCTAATTCTCATGCTTATTGCAACTATATCCGGAGTTATACTTTTTAATTATAAAAGAAAGCCTAGTAAAAACGAAACAAGCAGTGAATCAAATTATAAAACAGGTAATCACTATGCAGATAATACTACAAGTGTTTCCGAACAAATTCTGAGTGATTTTGAAAAATATGAATCAAACGGAATCGATGTTGAACCATCGCTTGAAACTTGCTTAGATGGCATGTCATATTGGGTAGTATTTCATGAGGGGTTCAGAAACGGTCGTTTAGAAATGTCAACATTCAATGTGAATGATAATTATATAGTTATTTGGAATACAAATTTAAGATGTATTAATCAATTGGGTGATTGTAATCAATATTGCTTCGATAATGGGGACTGGAGACAAATTGGGACATATAATATCCTTACTGATAAAGCCTTAGATATTGTAGCATGTAATGTAGATATTTATGATGAAAATAACCTCTTAATTTTCGAGAAATCAAGGCAACCTTTCGAGGATATTGATTTTTCACAATATATAAATTAAAAATCTATAAGCACAGAGGAGAAATCAAATGAATGATTATTTAAATCCCAATGGTGGTTATTATAAGGTCAAAAAAGATCCGAAACGTCCTAATAATTCTATGGTTGTCATAGCTGTTGCTGCTGTGATTGCTCTTGGAGGTATTGGTGCTTTTGTATTAAAGAGTAGAAGTAGTGACAACACAAAAACTGCATCTGATTCTTCCACAATAACAAGTAACAGTAATAGCAATGAATCAAGCAGTATAAATGATGACCAATATCATACGACATTTGAAGATCAAGCAGTATATGAAGATGTTTCTACGACAGAAGCCAAACCAACAAATCTAATGATTGATCCATTTGTTTCCAAAGAACTGGTAATCGATAGAATAGAAGTTGATCAGATTCAAGATTCTATTTCTCAAGACGATGAGAAAAAAACTTATGAGTTAGCAACAACAGAAGCTGGAACGTATAGAATCGAATTTTCTGATGTGCCACAAAATGTGCAGTTTACTTTGTACCTATACAATGCTAACATGGAGCAACTAAAGAAAGAATATGATAGAACAAACGGAAGAGGGATAACTGCAGAATTAGAAACTAATTCGTTATATTATATTACTGTAGAGCAAGAAGACAAGACTGGATCTTACACACTTAACATTGGTAGACAAAAGGCTACAGTGGATATAACAGGTTGTACAAAAATTAGTGATAGCACACAGTTTGCGGATCAGAGAAATTATTATCAATATACTACATCGGAGGCTGGAACCTATCGCTTCGACTTTTCAGATGTTCCAAATAATATTCAGTTCACAGAGTATATTTATAACTCTAATATGGAACAACTTGCAAAAGAATATGATAGAACCAATGATCGTGGAATTACAATTGATTTAGAAGCCGAAACGACATATTATATTGTAGTTGAGCAAGAAGATGATATGGGTTCTTATGCATTAAATATCGGAGCACAAAAACCTCATGTAGAAATGCTTGATTACCTATCAGTCTCTGATTCTACACAGTATATAGATCAGAAGAACTATTACACTTATATTCCAGATACCACTTCGAGCTACCGCATTTTATTTGAGTGTTCTGAAAATGTTCAATTTACCGTCTACTTATACAATTCATACATGGAACAGCTCAAAAAGCAATATGATGTTGGTAATAATAGAGAAGTTATCTTTGATATGGATGCAGGAAAACAATACTATATTGTTGTTGAACAAGAGGATTATTGCGGGTCATATGAATTCTCAATTCAACAGTATAATGAATAGATGAGGGTGCGCCAGTTCGGTGCAGATAAAATAGTACGGTGAAAGTCCGGACCCGGTAAAGCCCAGCAAGCAACCGGTACACAGCCTTGGAGCCGAAGCCGCGAGGAGAGGTTTAAGCGTAGGCAGTGGAGCACGAGAGCCGCAATGCGAAAGCGTGAAGCAATACAGCTCCGTAAGTCATATAGAGAGGAAGCCGATACCTTCCTCTTGGTCGCAGGCAGTAATACGGCAGTCGATATGCGAGAATGTTGTAGGTTCCGTCGGGGTCAGAGAGCGTGGCGAGCGTGCAAAGAAGTATCTGCATACCTGGGAGGTCTGATAAGCTCCTGAAATAAGGTAAGGGCGATTTAAGTCTTGCAAACGGAGAGAACCCGAAGGCTTGTCAGAAGTCGGACTGACCCATAGTAGTAATGAAACCTGTGAAAGCAGGCGGAGCAAAGGGGTCAGCAAACAGCCGTTCCCGAGGCGGAAACATATACGGCACAAGAGGTCAATGTTGTATGGAAACGAAAACGGAAGGAATAAGAGAACAGTCGGCAAAGTATTCAAGAGTGCAGAACCTAATGCACAATGTAAATGAAGAAACGCTGATGACGGAGCATCGGAAACAAAGCCGAAGAAAAGCTGTAGGCGTGGACGGAGTAAGCAAAGAACAATACGATGAAAAAGCCGAAAGCAACATAAGAGAACTTGTGCAGAGAATGCGGAAATATCAGTACAAGCCAAAGCCAGTAAAGAGAGTGTATATCCCGAAGGCAAACGGAAAACAAAGACCACTCGGTCTGCCGTCCTATGAGGATAAGCTTGTGCAGGGCGTGATGGCAAACATACTGAATGACGTATACGAGCCAAGGTTTCTTGACTGCTCATACGGATTTCGTGAAAATCGAAGTGCACATGATGTGGTCAGGCTTATCAATCAGACGATAATGCGAAAGAAAGTCAACTATGTACTCGAAGCTGACATCAAAGGCTTCTTTGATAACGTAGACCATGACTGGCTCATGAAATTTTTGGAGCATGATATTGATGATAAGAATTTTCTGAGGTACATCAAAAGGTTTCTGATAAGCGGAATAATGGAAGGAACAGAGCGAAAGGACAGCGACAGAGGGACGCCGCAGGGCGGACTTATCTCGCCAGTGCTGGCAAATGTGTATCTGCATTATGTACTTGACCTGTGGTTTGAAAGGGCAATAAAGCCGAGACTAAAGGGAAAGGCATACTATGTCAGATATGCGGATGATTTTCTGATATTGTTCCAGTACGAAAATGAGGCACAAAGAGTAATGCAGGCACTGAAGACGAGACTTGAAAAATTCGGGCTTGAAGTTGCAAAGGAAAAGACAAGGATACTGCCAATAGGCAGATTCAAAGGAACAAAGGAAGATTTTGATTTTCTTGGTTTTACCTTCTACAACACAACTACACGAACAGGCAAATACAGACTGGGAGTGCGGACGAGCAAGAAGAAGCTGAAAGCGAAGAAACAGGCGGCAAAAGCGTGGCTGAAAACAAGGCTGACGAAACCGCTTGCGGAAACGATGAAGATACTGGCAGCGGTAATCAGAGGGCATTGCAATTACTATGGAATGAACGGAAACTTCCATTCGATACAAAACTTTTGGAAATATCTGAAATACAGCACATACCGAATGCTGAACAGAAGAGACCAGAAAGGAAAGTTCAGGTACGAAAAGTATCTGAGAGTGTGGAACTACTATGTATCCGAACCTCATTTAACGACCGATATATGGGACTGGTCTCCAATGACTGTTTGAAGAGCCGTATGCGGGAAAACCGCACGTACGGTTCTGTGAGGGGCAGTAGGCAAGCCTTTCACTTGAAATACTTTGAAAGGAGTGTCGAGATTGTCTACTCGACTGATAAAAGTGGATTTAACAGAATTACAATCACTACTTATGAAAGGTTTTTCTATTTCTGAGAAATTTGCCAAATCGGCCTCAGAAAGATTGCTCAAATGTGGTGATAAACAATACTTGGACAGTGTAATAAATTATATTAAAACAGGGATCCCAACATACTTGGCAGTAGATAAGTATAATACTGATTTATTGCAATCCCAATATAATATGGATTACCTGAATTCTGTATTAATGCTTGTTTGGATCGTCGAAGATACTAAAACCGCATTATCGGCTTTAGATTCTGGTTACGATGAGATAGTGGGGTAATACATCCATGAGCAATATTGGACGTTGGGAATCTGATGATAATACCTCATTAGAACAAGAGTATCAACATTATTTTGAAAAACTGGACGATTCCAAGTGGCAGACACTATCTTATGACGAGAGAAAGGAAGTGCTGCAAAAAGTTGAAGAGTATGAAGCAAGGAAAACGAACAGATCTCCTGCATCATTCCAAACAAAAGATGGGATGCCAATTGTAAGTAGAGGCTATTACTCACCTTCTACCAATTCAATCACTCAGAATTATCAGTACACAATGGCTAACACTTCAGAGACCTCCCTAAAAAATGTATTGCATGAAGGGAGACATGCATATCAATGGGACTGCGTTAAAAATCCACAAAATCATCCAGAGGTTGATCCGAAGCAGATAGAAGAGTGGAAAGCTAATTTTGATAATTATATTTCTGCATCTAGTGCAGAAGATAAAATGCAATATTATATGCAGCCCGTTGAACAAGATGCTAGAGGATATGCAGATACTGAAGTTGAGCAATACTCAAAATATCAATCAAAGAGTAAAGTGAAATCAGAAACAGGAAGATGGGAAAAAGAGGCAGGAAGCAATAATTCTGAATCATCCTTTGATAATAGTGCTTCTCGTCATTCAAAGGGAAATTCACATAATAAGCGGTAATAAACTGGAGGTTTAATTATAATGGATAGATGGGAAAATAAAACGCCTGAAGAACGGGCTCAAATTCAGAAAAGACAAAAGGAAATTGCTGACAGATGGTCAAAACAGCAGGCACAGAAAAAAAAGCCAAATTCTGAATCTGCATCTAAGGGAGAACGTGAGCGCGAACGTGGACGAGATCATACTCATGGTCAAGGTAGATAGGGGGAAAGATCATACAGAGATCGATTTCTATGAATATTAATTCAAGAATGATGTTTGGAAATAGCGTTTCTAAAACATCTCTTCCTCCCAAGAAAAACAATGCTTTTGTTACATTAAATGGAAAGTTTAACGGCACCACTGCCTCTTTCGATCTAGATGAAGATACCTTAAGTAAGCACACTATGCTCATTGGAGGCACTGGATGTGGTAAGACAACGCTCTTTTTTCATTTCGTTGATCAAATTAGAAGAAAAATGACTTCCGATGATGTAATGATTATATTTGATAGTAAAGGTGATTTTTATCATAGATTTGGTACAGATAAAGATCTTGTACTTGGTAATTCAAAGGGATTCATTAACAAATCGGTTAGATGGAACATTTATAAAGAAGTTCTTGCAGATGGTATTGATGAACATTCTTATATTCTAAATATCCAGGAAGTATGCCGTTCTTTCTTTGCTAAACGACTTGAAAAGACTACTAATTTATTTTTCCCAAATGCAGCAAGTGATTTACTGGGTGCTATTATGACTGCAATCATTCGAGAGTCGATAAACGATCATGAACTCAGAAACAAACGCTTTTTCAATGATTCACTTAAAGAAGCTATTGATTATTTGACTCCGCAAATGATTATTGATAACTTATCAGACCACCCGGATTTGAACTCAGTGCGTTCTTATATTGAAGGTGAAAATGACCAATCCCAAGGCGTGCTTTCAGAAATGTATTCAGTTTTGAGAGAGATTTTTGTAGGGGTATTCTCAGGTCATGGAGCCTTTTCTATTCGAGAGTTTGTAAGAAATAAGGGGAAAAAGACACTATTTATTGAATATGATCTTTCCATTGGCAGTGTTTTAACCCCCGTGTATAGTTTGCTATTTGATTTAGCACTTAAGGAAGCTCTCGGAAGAAGTCACCCTCAAGGTAATGTTTACTTAATTGCAGATGAGTTCCGACTACTTCCTAATCTTCGTCATATTGACGATGGCGTTAATTTTGGACGTAGTTTAGGCGTAAAAGTGTTTGCTGGCTTACAAAGCATTGAGCAACTTACTGAAGTATATGGAAATAGTCGCGGAAAAAATATAGCTGCAGGTTTTTCGTCTGTATTTGCATTTCATGCAAATGATACGGCAACGAGAAATTTCGTTACAGAATTGTTTGGAAAAAACCTAATACTTGAGCAATATTTATCATTTGATGATAAATATCGTGAAGAGAAGAGAAACGGTCATACTGTTGAGGACTGGGATATGACATCTTTAGCCATTGGAGAGGCAATTGTTGGACTCCCCTTCAATCAACCGTTTAGATTTAAATTCGACGAATACAAATAGGAAGATTTACATGAACTTATTTATTGTTATCATGCGTTTTTTCATTGGCATGTTTGTGGCAATGTGGAACGGTATGATGAATATTATCAACAGGCTTATCGAAGGTCATAATAAAAGGGTCATAGAAGAGAATAACAGGATTAGTCGTGGCGTAATTGAGGATAAATCTATTTCTTCAGTGCAAGCCTTTGATGACGGTTGCACTAGAAATTCTCTTATCTCCGGAAGCGAAGAGTTTATAAGGGCAGAATTGGTAACTGAGGCTGTAAAATATGCAGATACTCTTAGAAAGCCTGTGATTATTATTCATGAATCTAATTCTCAATTAGAATCATATATATATAATTCGCTTGGAAATACTACAACCATAATCAATTCTGCAAATCCATGCTATGATCCATTTAGGGAACTTAGTGATGAAGAGATAATTAAAATTATTCTTGAATCATCGAAAATTGGTTATGGTGTCAAGGACTCTGCAAGGTATTGTATTAGAGGTATTATAAGATGTTTACGCGCAGCCGGTCGTGAACCGACATTAAGAAGCCTTGCGACTTGTCCATACAGAGATCTATATGGAAAAGTTGATAGCTTGGTAAGTAAGGGAAAATTGTCTCATGAAGCTGGGGAAGGAATAAAATCCGATTTAATGAAGGGGCAAGATGAATACGCCAAACTCGAAAGCTTTTTTACAGATCTCTTATTTCAATCTGAATCAATAGTTGCATCGAATATAAACAGGAACGCTTACAATGTAATAAAAGCGGTTAACGAAAGAAAGATACTTGTGATAGATATCGGGTCGAGTCTTAACACATTATTACTAGATGTATTGATTAATTCTATAAAATTGATAATGAATCGAAGTTATCTAACTTTGGTATTGGATGGAATAACTATTGACACAAGTCATGAGAACCTTAAAAGATTCGTCTGTGCTAATTACAAAAAATGTGCTGTAACATATTCTACATCTGATCTGTACGCTGCCACATGTGGTGATGAAAAGTTGTTTTATACCATTATTGGAAATAGCGAAAAGAACATTATTATGCAACATCAATCAGCGGTCAGCGCCGATAAATGGTCTAAAGCCATCGGATACTATGACAAAACTGAAAGTTCGTATACATACTCTAAGGGTAAAACTAAAGGTGGTATTTCACTTTTCCCCAGCTATAGCGTAAACGAAGCTACTAACTATACAATGAAACGGGAAGAAATAGTGAAAACCGATCAAATTCAAAGAATGCAAAACAATGAGGTCTATATCTTTGATCGATCACAGAATCAACTGCTTCATACATACCTCTTATAATAATATCAAGAAGGAGTTAATATGTCTATAATTGAAAAAGCGAGGTCAAAAATTAATAATCCTGCTAAACGAACTAAGGAATCAAAACTTCTATTATGTATATGTGCTACAACAAAGAAAAAGTTCTGCGTCAGACTTGATCGTAGAATTGGAGAGTTCGCTTGGCACATGGCATATGCATTTCCATACCATACGACAATGCAAAATGAAAGTTATGTCGATTCCCAAAAAGAATATATTCATATTTCTGAGGACTTATCAGAATGGAACGGTTGCCCTTTTTGTGGCGGAAAAATTATGGAATTCTGTCAATGTGGTTCGATTTTTTGCAGTAATAAAATGGGGGTTCTTACATGCCCATCATGTGGCGTTACGGATACATACAGTGCAAGCTCTGATTTTAATGTAAAAACCGCATCGCATTAACATAATTTTAGGGAGTGCTTTTACACATGAGTGACTTTCAAGCACCAAACGGTGGACATTTCAAGTTTAGAGGAAAAAAGAAAAAATCCAAAGTGGTGTTGATTATAATTGTTATCGTTGCTATCCTATTATTTATATTGATATTCCACGATTCTTTAATTGAATTACTTACATATGATTCCAAAAATGATATTAAAGAACGGCATGCAAGTGAATCACAGTTTGGTGAAGTATACACTGAAAACGATAGTTCAATTGATACTCAAGCACAAAAGCAGTCTAGTGAATTGTTCTATCCGAAAGAGGCTGTTGAATTTGATTCACATATGTATTGTTTCTATGAAATATCATTGTCGTGGACAGAAGCTGAAAATTATTGTCAGGGGTTGGGGGGGCATCTTGTTTCGATAAATAGCTCTGAAGAGCAGTTGTTTGTTGAGTCGCTTACTGAATCAAGTTCTAAAAACAATATTTGGATTGGCGGCTATTTAGAAAATGGTTCTTGGCGATGGAGCGACGATACATCTTTTGCATATCAGAACTGGGACATCGAGAAGCCTGATAATTATCAGGATAATGAATTCTTTTTAAGATATGCCAATGCAGATTTAGTCTTCTCTACTTGGTCGGCCTTTAAGGGAAAGTGGGATGACTGTGCTGAAAATGCAAGTGGTGATGATAGTGATGCAACTTTGTCTTCATTTGGATTTGTATGTGAATGGGTGAAAAAATGAGTGATTATAATAAACCAAATAAAGGTGTTATAAGGTTCAAAAGCAATTCAAAAAAGAAGAGCGTGAAGGGCGTTATTACAGGTCTATTTTTTGCAGCCTGTTCTAGTGCAGTTTTCTTCTTTGTATATAATATAAGCGATGATGATTATACAAGCAACCATCAGAATAAAAATGAAACTACATATAGTTCATATGAACATCAAACCGTTCCAGAAATGAACCAAGAAGCATCCACTGTCTCGACAGCAACCTTCCAAAATATGTATGATTCAGAGCCAAATATTTCAACATTAGAATATGAGACTGTTGGTTCAAAATTCCAATATGGTGGTCATAGTTATCAATTGTATTGTTTATATGATGCAACAGGCGTTGATGCAATTTCATTTTGTAACAAGCAAGGTGGGTACTTTGCACATATTAATGATGAATCAGAGAACCAATTTATTGCATCAACGATTGACTCCCTTGGATGTGATATTGTTTACTTTGGGTATTCTGATGAAAAAAGCGAAGGCAAATGGTATTGGATAGATGGTGAATATTCAGAGTTTGTTAATTGGCGTTCTGGAGAGCCAAATAATGAGGCAGATGAAGAACATTATGCTTTAATATCTCCTAATGGTACATGGAATGATGGGAAATTTGAGCGTGACTCACGCAGTGGCGTGATAATTTTATGTGAGTGGAATGAATCGTAACCGCCAACCAGACCAGCGGGCAAAAAAATGAGCCGAGATCAACCTCGGCTCAAATCCCGTATTCGGTTCATCACAATGAATTGCAGTGAGTAACTGTGAATTACTGTGCGGTGAAATACTGTCAATTACTATGAAATACTGTGGATGAGAAGCTGTCACTTAACCTCAGCCATGTTTTCA
>OMNT01000321.1_pt1 | contig 52601 bp, 48 predicted proteins | sample 1672551 | NCBI WGS metagenome assembly OMNT01 (sample SAMEA3136698, study PRJEB25190) | human gut metagenome | reverse complement strand
TCGAAGCTGAATACGAAGAAGGCACCTTCCTCGATGTTGACGGCGACGAATGGTATGCAGATGCCATCGCCGCAGCAGAAGAGCTCGGCATTCTCGGTGGGTATCCAGACGGCACCGTTCGTCCAAACAACAACATCACCCGCGCTGAAGCCTGCGCGATTGTGAACAGAACCCTCGGCCGTGTGCCAGATGCCGATCATCTGCTGCCAGAAGACGAGATGAAGACCTGGCCAGACAATCCAGAATCTGCATGGTTCTACGCAGACATGCAGGAAGCCACGAACGGCCATGAATATGAGTGGATCACGGAAGATGGCAACAAGATAGAAAACTGGACGGATCTGCTCGATAAGGATTGGAACGATCGCTGAGGATTTTCAGCGACTACAGGGCGCCTCGCGGCGAAAGCTGCGGGGCGTTTTTTGACGGCGGCCTATAACTCGCTACAACTTTTGCGGTTTGAAACCGCAAAACTTTTGAAAATCGCTGGTTTTTGCGATTTGAAATCGCAAAATGGTGGCGGTGTTTTTCTATCTATGCCTGCATGCTGCGGCTGGTTGCAAGCGGTGGGTTCATCGTGGCGGTTGGTGCAGAAAAAACGTTGATGATTTTTAGAAAAATGCTTGATAGTGGGTTCTGTTTAATGCTACTATGTGAAGTAGATGAGTATGTATAAGGAGGAAGCACAGCGATGGCTTTTTTGAAAGAATTAATGAATTTACAGATGACATGCTTTAGTCATGATGAATTAGAAGAAATGATCCAGTGGTACATTCTGCAGCGCGGGGACGCGAAGGAAACAGGCAATGGGATGATCACGCATTATTATGATGAAAATCGTCACCTGCATTTCTTCCATTACCTGGAAACGAACGACGAAAACATGGAAGCGGGCATCTGGCGCGTGGATGTGCATTTTGACACTGGCCGTGCAAGCGACACGGTGGTCGCGCTGGAAAAGGATCTCGATGTGTATGTATCGAGCGAGGACGACCGTTTTGACACGGCGCTGCCTGTGAACTGGAAGATCGGCGAAAAGGTGATCCCGGTTCTTGTGGAAATGGCGAACAAAAATGATCTGCGCGATGTCAAGGCTGGTGAACCGATCCCTGCGAACATCAATATGTTTGCGTTTGATGCGGACATCATCAACACGAAAAAGGATTACAACGCGAAGAAGAAACTGGTCGGCGATCTGCCGGAGATCGGCGATTTCCTGCCAACGGGGCTGATCTATTCGGCGCTGACTGCGGAAGATGCGGACAAGCGCGACAAAGATTTTGAGGCTATGCTGCAAGCCCTCGTGCAGGATTATCGCATCATGCCATTCTCCTTCAGCCAGGGGATTTTCAAGATCAAATCCTTCGAGAAGGTGGACATGGGCCAGTACACCACGCTTTATGATATCGTTGTTGACTGTGAGGGCCAGGAGCTCCACGTTATCGCGCCAGTTTATCTGTCGGCGCTGAAAAATCTCAAGAAGGGCCGCTATCTGGATGTGAGCGGGATGCTCACGGGGATGATTCTGCCGGAAGAAGATCTCCGCCACAAGCAGGGCGAAAAGAACAATCTGCTGCAATTTAAGCCAGCAAACTGAGCACAAAAAAATCGCAGAAACGATCTGATGCTGATCGTTTCTGCGATTTTTCTTTTTCAGCGGCCGTGCCAATCCTTGAGCTTGCGGGCGAGATTCGCGACGGAATCTGTCCAGACTGGCTGCTCGGGCAGGGAATTGAGGAAGGTGCGGCCGTAGCTTTTTGTGAGCACGCGGTTGTCGAGGATGATGATGCAGCCGCGGTCACTGGCGGAGCGGATGAGGCGTCCGCAGCCCTGGCGGAAGCGGAGCACGGCCTGCGGCAGGCTGTTGGCGGCGAAGGCATTTTTGCCCTGGCTTTTCAGGAGATCGTTGCGTGCGCTTTCGACGGGCATGGTCGGTGGTGTGAACGGCAGCTTGGTGATGACGACGGTGCGCAGGCTAGCGCCTTTGACGTCGACGCCTTCCCAGAAGCTGTTGGCACCGAGGAGCACGGTTTTGCCGCCGTCCTGCAGCGCTTCGAGGAGACTGGTGCGGCTGCCGTCCTGGCCGTGGGCGAGGATGCGGTAATCGGAGAGGCGCTGATCCTCCTTGAGGGCCTGCTGTACTTTGTTGAGCATGGCATAGGAGGTGAAGAGCACGAGCATATCGCCGTCGACGGCGGGAATGAGCTGCTTGAGATCGTTCACGACGGTGCGCGTGTACTCGAAGTCGCTGGTCTTGGAGTAGTCCTTGTGGTCGTTTGGAATGGCGATCAGGGACTGATGCGCGTAATCAAACGGCGAGGCATTGATGGATGCGAGATATTCTTCCGGCGCGAGGAGAAATTTATCGGCGGTGTATTTGAGATCGCGATTCACGGCGAGGGTTGCCGAGGTGAGCACAACGGTTTTCTTGGCGGCGAAGAGCTTTTCGTGGATCAGCGGCATGATGTCGATGTAGGCGGCGTTGAGCAGCAGATTGGCGTAGCTGAAATTTTTGTAGGTTTTCGCCCAGTAGACAAAATCGTCGTCGATGCCGGCAATGAAACGCTCCAGCCAGTCGCGCTGTTCGGCGAGACGGTCGCGGGCGTGGGTCATTTCGCGCAGGAGAGATTCGATGCTTTCATCCTCGCCGAGCAGGGTGAGCAGGCGATTGATGGATGTGACGGCGGTGGTCAGCGCGCGATGGCTCTTGCGCAGCGATTCCTCCAGCTGCAGCCACCAGCCGCTGTTGCGGATCTTGTCGGTGATGCGCAGATCGCCGATGTTGGCGAGCTCGGGGATCCCGGCGGCGAAGGTGATGGTGGCGCTGATGGCTTTTGCGCCGTCGACGCCGTCGCCCATGGCGCGGTTGGCGCGCTCTGCGATCTCGGCGCTGTTTTCGGCGAGGGTTTCTGCCTTGCCGAGGGCGACGTTGACGCGGCCGAGAAAACCACCGTTGCGGGTGAAATTGTTCAGGAGCTTGGTGATGAGCTCGAAATCGACGGTGTCGGTGAACTGATGGGTGGCTTCGTCCTCGAGATGGTGCGCCTCATCGATGATGACACGATCGTATTCCGGCAGGAGGCTGCCGATCTTGAGATCCTGGAAGAGCAGGGAATGGTTGGTGATGATGACGCGCGCCTGTTCGCAGGCACGTTTGCTGCCAAAATAGCAGCATTCGCTGTAGTATGGGCAGCGGCGCCCGAGACAGGTGTCCGGCGAGCTGGCGATGTTTTGCCAGTACTGATTCTCGGCCTTGTTGAGATTCAAATGCTCGCGGTCGCCGGAGGCATCGTCGGCGTGCCAGAGCACGAGGGAGGTGGCGAAGATGCGCTCACGCTCCGAGGCTGTGGCGGCGCGGCGGCAATATTCGTGGAAGCGGCGCAGGCAGAGATAATTGCCGCGTCCTTTGGCGATGGCTGTCGCGAAGGAATAGCCGAGGGCTTTTTTGAGGAACGGCAGGTCGACGTGGTAGAGCTGCTCCTGCAGATTGATGGTGCCGGTGGCGACGACGACGCGGGCGTCGTGCTCAAAGCTCCAGAGCAGCGCCGGAACGAGATAGGCGAAGGATTTTCCGGTGCCGGTGCCGGCTTCGATGAGCGCGTGCTTGTCAGTGTCGAAGGCCTGCTTGATGCAGTCGAGCATTTCCACCTGCTGCGCGCGGTATTGGAAGTCGGGCTTCACCTGCGAGAGAATGCCACTCGGCGCGAAAAAAGATTCGGCGCTGGAAAAAGCGAGCTTTGGTCCCAGGCTGTCGTCGGGAAACGGCAGATCGACATAGGAAAGGGGCTCGGCGCTTTGTGTCGCTGTGGCTTTTTCGGCGATGCGGAAGAGCAGATCGCCCATGCTGTAGTTGCTGCTCGCGAAGAGGGTTTCCTGCTGGCCGCTGTAGGTGACGGCCATCTCATGGAGCACAAAGGGATCGCGCGTGCAGGCGCCGTCGAGAATGCGCAGGAAAACCTGGGCGCAGACGATGGCGTCGTTCAGCGCGCGGTGGTGATCGGTGTCCGGAATGTGCAGATGGGTGGCGATGGCCATGAGCTTGTAGCTCGAGAGCGTCGGCAGGAAAAGCTTGGCCATGTCGTGGCTGTCGAGCCAGACATTGTCGAGACTGCGGCCGAGTTGAAATTCGATGCGGCCCTTGTCGAAAGGAAAATTGTGAGCCAACAGCAGCTTGCTGTCGACGAGCGCGAGAAATTCTTCTTCGATCTCGGCCCAGGATGGCGCATTTGCGACCATGTCGTCGGAGATGCCGGTCATGATGGCGATGTCTTTAGGGATGCGTTTCTTCGGTTTGACGAGACTTTGCCAGGTGCGGGCAACGCTGCCGTTTTCAACGACGGCGAGACCGATTTCGATGATCTCGGAGTCGTCGTTCAGGCCGGTCGTTTCCACATCGATGGCGACAAAATTTTTGTACTTGTTCATGATCACAGAGCCCAGCTGTTGAGATAGTCTGCCTGCTCAGCGGTGAGGCTGTCGATGGAAACGCCGAGGGACGCAAGCTTGATCAGCGCGACGCGCTTGTCGATCTCCTCCGGCACATCGTAGACATGGGCGTTGAGCTCTGGATGCTCGCAGAGATACTGCAGCGAGAGCGTCTGCAGCCCAAAGGTGAGATCCATGATCTCAGCCGGATGACCGTCGCCGGCGGCGAGGTTCACGAGACGGCCTTCGCCGATGAGGTAGAGCGTGCGGCCGTCGCGCATGGTGTAAGCGACGACGTTTTTGCGGGCAGGCGCGATGTTGGTGGCGAGTTCTTCAAGGGCGTGCTTGTTGATCTCCACGTCGAAATGGCCGGCGTTGCAGAGAATGGCCTGATCCTTCATGACTTCGAGCGCATCCTTGTCGATGACGTTTTTGTTGCCGGTGACGGTGATGAAAACGTCGCCCTGTTTGGCAGCTTCCACGATCGGCATGACGACAAAACCGTCCATCAGCGCTTCGGTGGCTTTGATCGGATCGATCTCGGTGACGATGACTTTCGCGCCCATGCCTTTGGCGCGCATGGCCACGCCCTTGCCGCACCAGCCGTAGCCGACGACCACGACGGTCTTGGAGGCGATGACGAGGTTGGTGTTGTGCATGACGGCTTCCATGACAGATTGGCCGGTGCCGTAGCGATTGTCGAAGAGATGCTTCATCATCGCGTTGTTGACAGCGATCATCGGCGTGCGCAGATCGCCGTCGGCTTCCATCGCTTTGAGACGGATGATGCCGGTGGTCGTTTCTTCACAGCCGCCGAGGATTTTCTGAACGAGCGCTGGATGATCGCGGTGGAGCATGGCGGTGAAATCGCCGCCGTCGTCGATGAAGAGATCTGGCTCAAACTCGGCGAGCTTTTCAATGTAGAGATCGTATTCTTCCTGGGTCGCGCCATGTTTGGCGAAGGCTGTGATGCCATTTTGCACGAGCGCAGCGACGATGTCGTCCTGAGTCGAGAGCGGATTGGAACCGGCGACAGCGACTTCTGCGCCGCCAGCCTGGATGACGAGCGCCATGTAGGCGGTTTTCGCTTCGAGGTGGAGACAGATGACGATTTTTTTGCCGGCGAATGGTTTTGTTTCGCGGTATTCTTTTTCAATTTCGTTTAAGATCGGCATGTGGGCGCGCACCCAGTCGATCTTGAGCTGACCGGCAGGCGCCAGATTGATATCTTTGATGATGCTTTCCATTGGGCATCTCCTTTCTGGGATGTTTAGGTAGGAGGGAGGAGGTAGCTCGCTTCGCGAGGCGGACGCGCTGACGCTTGTCCGCAGGTAGGAGGTTTTGCTGTTGCTGCGCGATATCGCTGGCGATTAATGAGAACGATTCGCTGACGATCCACGATCGTTGATCGGTGGTCGTCAAAACCTCCTACCTCCTACCTGCCAGCGAGTGGAACGAGCTGGTCGCGCAGCGCTACCTCCTACCTGATCTTCCACTAGTATAAAATGTAGAAAACGAATGTGCAAGGCAAAAGGCGATAACGTTTCCCATCCTGCGCGTTTTGTGCTAAAATGAACATGGAAATCTGTGTGGAGCGACACCACACGCTATGTACTGAGAACAAAGGAGGATCATCGTGGGTTTAAAACATAAAGATCTCATCAGCATCAATCAGCTCAGCGTTGAAGAGATTCAGGAAATCCTGACTCTGGCGCGACAGATGCGCGATCAGGTGCGCAGCATGAAACAGACCGAGGATCTGCGCGGCGTCACCGTCGTCAATCTTTTCTACGAAAACAGCACGCGCACGCGCTCGTCTTTTGAGCTGGCTGCAAAATATCAGGGCGCCAACGTCCTCAATATTTCTGCGTCGTCGTCGAGCGTCCAGAAGGGCGAAGGGCTCATCGATACTGCCCAGACGATCAACGCCTATTATCCAGACGTCATCGTCATGCGCCATCCCAACAGCGGCGCTCATGAATTGCTGTCCAAGCACGTCAACGCGCACGTCATCAACGCCGGCGACGGGATGCACGAGCATCCAACGCAGGCGCTTCTGGATTTCATGACGATCTGCGATTACAAAAAAGAACTCAAGGGTCTCAAGGTTGTCATCGTCGGCGACCTGTCCCATTCCCGCGTTGTGCGCAGCAATCTGCTCCTGCTGAACAAATTTGGCTGCGACGTCACCGTTTGCGGACCGGCCACGCTCGTTCCTGGCGGCATCACGAAAATGGGCGCAAAGCTGGAGATGGATTTTGACAAAGCCATCAAGGATGCCGACGTCGTGATGATGCTGCGCATCCAGCTCGAACGTCAGAAAGCCGGGCTCTTCCCATCGAAGGAAGAATACACCCATTTCTACTGCCTGAACAAAGAGCGCCTCGCTCTGGCCAAGCCGGATGCCATTGTGCTGCATCCAGGTCCGATCAACCGCGGTGTGGAGATCGACGGCGCCATTGCCGACGGTCCGCAGTCGAAGATCCTGGAGCAGGTCACCAACGGGCTGTGCATTCGCATGGCGCTGCTGAAGCTGTTGACAGAGGAGGAATAAGAGATGTTATTAAGAAACGGACACTTGGTCGATCCTTCCCAGGCCATCGACGGGGTGACAGATATCCGCATTGAAAACGGCGTTGTCAGCGAAGTTGGTCCGGATCTGCCGGAGCAGGACGGCGAAGAGATCTTTGATCTCTCCGGTTGCTATGTGATGCCGGGGCTCATCGACACCCACGTTCATCTGCGCGATCCAGGCCAGGAAGAATCGGAGGATCTCGAGAGCGGCAGCAAGGCAGCCATCGCCGGCGGTTTCACGACCGTCGTCGCTATGCCAAATACGTTCCCGGTCGTCGATAATGTGCCGATCGTTCGCTACATTAAAGATAAATCTGCGCGCCTCGGCTATGCAGATGTGCTGCCAACAGCGGCCATCACCAAGGGCCAGGAAGGTCAGGAGATCACCGAGATCGGTTTTCTCAGGGATGCCGGCGTCATCGCTTTCACCGAAGACGGAAAATCCGTCGCCAACAGCGGCATTCTGCGCAAGGCCATGACCTACAGCAAGCCTTACGACGTGCTCTTCATGAGCCATTGTGAGGACAAGGATCTCAAGGGCGCTGGCTGCATGAACGCTGGTGCGCTCGCAACAGAAATGGGCCTCGGCGGCATTGCCAACGAAGTTGAGGACATCATCATCATGCGCGACATCATGCTCGCAAAAATGACCGGCGTGCGTCTGCATATCCAGCATCTCAGCACCGCCAGCGGGCTGGAGCTGGTGCGCGAAGCCAAGGCCAAGGGACTGCCAGTGACCTGCGAAGTTACGCCGCACCATCTTTTCCTCACCGAGGATGCTGTGCGCGGCTACAACACCGACGCCAAGGTGGCGCCACCGCTGCGCACCGCCGCTGACAACGAAGCGCTCATCAACGGCCTGAAGGATGGCACGATCACCTGCATCGGCACCGACCACGCGCCACATTCTTCTGATAAAAAGGACGTGGAATTTGAGCGTGCCGCCAACGGCATCTCCAGTATCGAGATCGCGTTCCCGCTGATCTGGACGCATCTTGTCGAGACCGGCCGCTTCACCTTGAGCGAGATCGTTTCGATCATGAGCTGCAATCCGGCAGAGCTTTTGCGCATCGACCGTGGCAGTCTTTCTGTCGGCAAGGTTGCCGATGTGCTGATCTTTGATCCGGAAACAGAACGCGCCGTCAACCCACAGGAATTTTACAGCAAGGGTAAAAACTGCCCATATACCGGCGAAGTGCTGCGCGGCTGGCCAAGCATGGTGCTGCGTGCAGGCCGCGTTGTGCTGAAAAATGGTGCGATCGTCTAAAAGAGGAGGTCAGGATGGAGTTACATGAGGTAAAGATCCTTCGCAAAACGAAGCTTGCGGAGAACGAATGGCACTTCGATTTTGACGCGCCGGCGCTCTGCGCAGAGGCTGTGCCGGGACAATTTGTCATGGTGGAAACGAGCCACGGCCCGACGCCATTTCTGCGTCGCGCCATCAGCATCAACCAATGCAAGGATGGCGTGCTCTCGTTGATGTTCGCTGTTGTCGGCGAAGGCACGGAAGCGCTGGCCGCCATGGACGAAGGCGAAACCGTGAGCCTGCTCGGTCCCCTCGGGCGCGGCTTTGATCTGGATATTGAAAATAAGGACGTCGTCATGATCGGCGGCGGCATCGGCAAGGCGCCGTTCGAATATCTCACCGACGCGCTGCTCGCCAAGGGCAACCGCCTCACGTTCATCGTCGGCGGTCGCAGTGCGGCGCAGCTCGCCGGGCTGGAACCTTACGCAGAGAAAAACGTGCGTCTGCTTTACGCGACAGAAGACGGCAGTCTTGGCGAAAAGGGATTCGTCAGCGCGTATTTTGACGCCATCAAGGACTGTGACCGCATCGCAGCCTGCGGACCAACGCCAATGCTGGCAGCGGTGAAGCGCTTTGCAGATGAAGCGGGCATTCCTTGCCAGCTTTCGCTGGAAGGAAAAATGGCCTGCGGCGTCGGCGTCTGCCTTGGCTGCACGTGCAAATCCGGCAACCCGGATGCGGCGGTGTATCCGAAGGTTTGCCAGGACGGTCCGGTATTCTGGTCTGAGGAGGTGGAACTGGCATGAGCGTGAACATGGAAACCACTTTTGCAGGTGTGACATTCAAAAATCCTGTCTCGACCTGCTCTGGCACGTACGGCTTCGGCATTGAGTACGGACGTTTTGTGCCGGTGGAACGCCTTGGCTCGATTACCACGAAGGGACTTTCGGCGTATCCTCAGAAAGGCAACGCCGGTGTGCGCATCACGGAAACGCCGGCTGGTATGCTCAACTGTATCGGGCTGGAAAATCCAGGCGCCGATGTGTTCAAGCAGGACTATCTGCCACAGATGCGCGAGCGCCTCGGCGACTGCAAGATCATCGCCAATATTTTCGGCGGCACCCTCGACACCTATGCAGCCGTTTCGAAAGCCCTCAACGACGTTGACGAGATCGTCATGTACGAGGTCAACATTTCCTGCCCGAACGTTCATGCCGGTGGCATGGTCTTCGGGACAGACTGCGCCGCAGCGGCGGATGTCTGCCGCGCTGTCAAAGCAGAGACAGACAAACCAGTATTAATGAAGCTTTCGCCAAATGTCACCGATATTGTCGCGATCGCCAAAGCCTGCGAAGAAGCTGGTGCCGACGGGCTCTCGCTGATCAACACGCTGATGGGCATGTCGATCGACGTGAACACTCAGAAGCCGGTGCTCGGAAATATCACCGGCGGACTTTCCGGCGCAGCCATCCGTCCGGTTGGCGTGCGCATGGTTTATCAGGTGGCGCAGTCGGTTGGCATTCCGATCCTCGGCATGGGCGGGATCGTGACCTGGCGCGACGCGGTGGAATACATGCTCGCCGGGGCGCAGATGGTTGCTGTCGGCGCAGCGAACTTCCGCGATCCGATGGCGCCAATGAAGGTGCTCGAGGGTATTGAAGCCTATTGCGAAGCGCGCGGCATCACGGATGTGAACGAACTCATAGGGAAGGCGTGGAAATAATGGCAACGAAAGAACAACTGATCATCGCTCTGGATTTTAGCAAGGGCGACGATGCCATCGCTTTGGTGGATGCCATCGGCGATGCAGCGAATTATTATAAAGTGGGGCTGGAGCTTTTTCTGAATTCGAAAGGCAGCGTCATCGAGCAGCTGAAAGCGCGCGACAAGCACGTTTTCCTCGATCTCAAGTTCCACGATATCCCAAATACCGTGGCGGCAGCTTGTCGCTGGGCGGCTGGTCTTGGCGTGGATATGTTCAATGTGCACGCCGGCGGCGGTCTGGAAATGATGCAGCGCGCCATGGAAGCGACAGCTGAAGGCGCGCAGGCGAATGGCCTCGCGGTGCCAAAGCTGATCGCTGTGACCATTCTCACGAGCTTTGATGAAGCGGGTCTCTCCCGCGTTGGTTTCAGCGGCGCGGTGGACGAAAATGTCAAGCGCCTGGCTGCGCTGACTGCAGAAGCTGGGCTGAACGGCGTCGTCTGCTCCTCGCGCGAGGTGCCGCTGATCCACGAAGCAGTCGCAGCGCCTGATTTCCTCACGGTCTGCCCGGGCGTACGTCCAGAATGGGCGCAGAAGGGTGACCAGAAGCGCATCATGACGCCAGCCCAGGCCATGGAACAGGGCGTGAGCCACATTGTCGTGGGGCGTCCGATCACCAAAGCAGAGGATCCTGTGGCAGCGACGCTGAAAATCCTGGAAGAAATGAACGTACAATAAGATTTGGAGGAATGAATTATGGCTATGACAAATGAAGAATTGATGCAAATCCTGACAGAAACCGGCGCTTACCAGACTGGGCATTTCAAACTCAGCTCCGGGCTGCACAGCGGCAACTACATCCAGTGCTCCCAGCTGCTCAAATTCCCTCGCGTGGCAGAAAAAGTCTGCTCCGAGATCGCTGCGCTGTTCAAGGACGACAACATTGAAATGGTCGTTGGGCCAGCCATCGGCGGTATCCTCGTCGCTTATGAAGTTGGGCGCGCGCTTGATGTGCCAGCCATTTTCGCTGAACGTCAGGATGGCAAGATGACGCTGCGCCGTGGTTTCCACGTAGAACCAGGCACGCGCTGCCTCGTTACTGAAGACGTGCTGACCACTGGCGGTTCTGCCCAGGAAGTTGTCGAACTGCTGCAGGCGCAGGGCGCTGAAGTTGTTTCTGCAACCTCGATCATCGACCGCACCCCTGGCAATACGCTGAAGCTCAAGGTGCCATTCAAATCTCTGATCCAGCTCACCTTCCCAACCTACACCGAAGAAGAATGCCCAATGTGCAAGGAAGGTCAGCCAATCCAGAAGCCAGGCAGCCGTCCTGGTATCTGAGCCCATTGTTCATGAAGAAAGGAGGCGCCGCTCATGGAAAAACTGTTTGGTCAGATCGACGGCCTGAGCCGGCGCCAATGTGACGATCTGCATGCGCTGCGCGACATTTCGGTGGCGCGCAGCGAGATCGTAACGCGGGAACTGGCGGAGGCCATGCTCGCGATCTCTGAGGAAATACGTCGCGAGGTTGCGGTTTTTATTGACCGCAGCGGGCAGGTGCTGATGGTTTCCGTCGGCCAGGCCGACAAGGCGCCGGTGCTGGCGCTTTCCAAGCGCCGCTGGCAATATGGCTACGCCGGCGTGCGCTGTGTGCATACGCATCCCGGTGCGACGGCCCATCTTTCGGAGCCGGACATCAGCGCGCTGAAAAATCTGCGCTACGACGCCATGATCGCCATCGCCCGTCCGGAAGGCAAGCTGCGCGCATCTGTCGCCATGCTCGAGCCGGTCGAGGGAATGCTCGCCGATGCCAGGGTGGTCGGCGCAGAGGATCTCGATTGGGCGACGTTCACGCGCCTGCCGCTGGCCGATCAGCTTTTGCATTACGAAGGCTTGCTGGCGCGGCAGAGTACCGTCGCCACTGGCTCGGAGAAAGAGCGCGCCATTCTCATCCTCCAGCCTAAGGGTAACACCCAGGATGATGTGGAGATCGCCCGCGAAGAGCTTTGCGAGCTTGCGGACACCGCCGGTCTCGACGTCGTCGACGTCATCGTGCAGGTGATGCGCGGCAATCAGCACAAGCTCGGCGCCGGCAAGCTGGAAGAGATCGCTGTACTTGTGCAGAACGAAGCGGCAGATGTTGTGGTCTTTGACCAGGCGCTGACGCCGTCCTACAATCAGATGCTCTCAGATCGTCTCGGTGTGAAGGTCATCGACAAGACGGTGCTCATTCTCGATATATTTGCCCAGCGTGCCCGCAGCCGCGAGGGTAAATATCAGGTGGAGCTGGCGCAGCTCAATTATCTCCTGCCGCGGCTCACTGGCATGGGCACGGCGCTGTCGCGCCTCGGCGGTGGCGTTGGGACCCGTGGCCCCGGCGAGACCAAGCTCGAAACCGATCGCCGGCATATCCGCCGGCGCATTCATCACATCACCAGGGAGCTCGAAAACGTCAAGAGCAATCGCGAGCTTCAGCGCAACGCGCGCATGAAGCAGCAGGGCCTTTCAGTCGCGCTCGTCGGCTATACCAACGCCGGCAAGAGTACGCTGCTCAACTGCCTCACCGACGACAACATTTACGCCGCCGACCAGCTCTTTGCGACCCTCGATCCAACGACGCGTCGTCTCGAGCTTGAAGGGGGCGAGGTGCTCCTCGTCAGCGATACGGTTGGATTCATCCGCGATCTGCCGTCGCAGCTGCTCGACGCGTTCAAGGCGACGCTCGAGGAATTGCAGTACGCCGATGTGCTGCTGCATGTCGTCGACGTTGCCAAGGAAGGCATCGACGAACGCATCCGCGTCGTCGAGGACATTCTCATGTCCCTCGGCCTCTCGGAAAAAACGCACATCCTCGTCTGCAACAAGATCGATCTCTGCGAAGAACCGCCGGTCTTTTCTGCAGGCCTGGCTTATCAGCAGAAATGCTTCATTTCCTGCGAAACCGGCCAGGGATTGGCGGAGCTCGTCGATCTGTTGAAAAAGATCGCTCAGGCGTCGGATGTTGTCCTTGAGATGACGCTGCCTTACGACAGCGCGCAGGGACAGCGCATCGCTCAGGCACATCAGTTTGGCAGGGTGCTCGCCGAAGAATACGACGAAACTGGCGCAAAACTGAAGGTGCAGATGCCGCTGCCAGAGGCAAAAAAATATTTTCGGGAATTTCTCCCGCAAGAAACAGAAAACGAAACGAAGTGGTAGAAGAATATGTCATTATTTTTTGATCGATTGAAAAACTATGCCGGTCTGAGTGACGACGATGTTGCGCTCGTTGCGCGCTGCCTCGATGAGCTGTCGCCACAGTGGGCGCATTTCACCGACGTCACCCAGGCCAATCAGATAAAAGTTTTGGAAGCCTTTCAGAAAAATCAGGTGGCGGATTTCCACCTCAACGGTTCCACCGGCTACGGCTACGGGGACACCGGCCGCGATGTGCTCGAACGTGTCTGGGCGGATATTTTCTGCGCAGAAAAAGCGCTCGTGCGTTCCAATCTCGTCAGCGGCACCCACGCCATCGCCACTGTGCTTTTTGGCATCCTGCGTCCTGGTGACGAAGCGGTCTCCATCAGCGGTCTGCCTTACGACACTTTGCAGACGGTCATCGGAAAAAGCGACGACGCCCAGGGAACGCTGCGCGAGTTCGGCATTCATCACAAAAGCGTGCCGCTCAAGGACAACGATTTCGATGAAGCGGCCATCCGCGCTACGGTGACGCCACAGACAAAGATGGTGATGATCCAGCGCTCTCGTGGCTACGAATGGCGCGACAGCCTGTCCATCGAGAAGATCGCCCGTGCCTGTGAGATTGTCAAAAGCATTTCGCCGGAGATCGTCATCTTTGTCGACAACTGCTACGGCGAATTTGTCGAGGAGCGTGAACCCCTCGAAGTCGGTGCAGATATCATCGCCGGCTCCCTGATCAAAAATCCAGGCGGCGGTCTCGCGCCACGCGGCGGCTACATCGCCGGTCGCGAGGATCTAGTGAACGCCAGCGCGCAGCGCCTGACAGCGCCGGGCATCAGCGACGACGTCAGCTCGTCGTTGGATTTCAACCGTCCGGCTTTTCAGGGGCTCTTTATGGCGCCGCTCATTGTCGAGCAGGCGCTCAAAGGCGCATCCTTTGCTGCGGCCTATCTTGGCGCCAAGGGCTACGTCGTTTCGCCGACAGCCGACGCCCAGCGCACAGACATCATCCAGTGCGTGGCGTTTGGCGATCCAGACAAGCTGCGCAAATTCTGCCAGGGCATCCAGGCAGCCTCCGCCCTTGAAAGCTATGTGACGCCTTACGATGACCAATTGCCGGGCTACGACGATCCGGTCATCATGGCAGGCGGCACCTTCATCCAGGGCTCATCCATTGAACTCAGCATCGACGGCCCGATGCGTGCGCCGTTCATCGGCTACATGCAGGGCGGCCTCTCGATTTCACATATCATTGCATCCGTATGTTTGGCAGCAAAGAAAATGGAGGGATAAGATGGACGTTTATACTTGGTTACTGATCGTAGCAATGGCCGCCGGTGTGATCGGCACGTTTGTGCCGATGCTGCCGGGTTTCTGGCTGGTCTTTCTCAGCATGCTGGCCTATGGCATTTTTGATCACTGGAACGCGTATCCGATCTGGTTTGTGGTGATCGTTGGCGTGCTCGCCGTCGGCAGCTCTGTGCTGGATTATTATGGCACGATGCTCGGCGCGAAACGTTTTGGCGCATCCAACGACGCCTCGATCGGCTCCACGCTTGGCGCTGCAGCCGGTGGCTTCATCGGTAAAGGCCGCGGCAGCGTGATCGGTGCGACCCTTGGCACCGTTGGCGCAGAATACAGAACCCACCGTTCTCTGCAGGGCGCAATGCGCGCCAGCGCCGGTTCCCTCGTCGGGACAGCTGTGGTGTCCTTCATCCAGTTTGTCGTGGCGCTGATCATTTTTGTCATTACCTTCGTTTTATTGTGGGGGGCTGCATGATGTTAGATAAGAAGTTAAAAATCGGGGTCGTTTTTGGCGGCCCTTCCGGTGAATATGACGTTTCCTGCGTTTCTGCGAATACGATCGTCGGCGCGCTCCTGGATGCTGGCTACGAAAATGTGTTTCCGATCGGCATCGCCAAGGATGGTCGCTGGTACGGTCCTGTCGCGCGCGAGGATGTGGAGCATTTCGACGCAGCTGGCTACGCCGACAGAGAACTGATCTTTCCGCAGTATCCTGGCGGCGTCATGCGCAATGCCAAAACCTTCGCTGAGATCGGCCAAATCGACGTGGCATTTCCGATCATTCACGGCTCTTATGGCGAAGACGGCCATCTGCAGGCGTTCTTCGATATGTGCCGCATTCCTTATGTTGGCGCTGGCATGATGGGTTCCATGGTCGGGATGGACAAGGTTTTCATGCGCGACATTCTCAAGGCCTACGCCATTCCGCAGACAGATTATGTGGCTGTGCGCCGCTACGATTTTGAGAACAACACAGAGGCCGTGCTTGATCAGATTGAAGACGCCCTCGTTTATCCGATGTTCGTCAAACCATCCTGCCTCGGCTCCAGCGTCGGCATCAGCAAGGTGGAAAACCGCGATGCTTTGCGCGAAGGGCTTGCCGGTGCAGCGCGCTACGACAGCAAGCTCATTGTTGAGACAGGCGTCAATGCGCGCGAGATCGAGACTGCGCTCCTCGGCAACGAGGAAGTAGAAATGGCTGTGCCTGGCGAGATCGTGACAGAGGGCGTGTTCTACGACTACGAATCGAAATACATCCTCGACAACAGCACGACCAAAGCGCCGGCCGATCTCACTGAAGAACAGGTTGCCGAGATCACGCGCATTGCCAAGGAAACCTACAAGGTTCTCGATCTCGACGGCATGTGCCGCGCCGATTTCTTCATCGACAAGGACAACGGCCGCATTCTGCTGAACGAGGTCAACACCCTGCCAGGCTTCACATCCATCAGCATGTACGCAAAAATGTGGCAGGCTTCCGGTCGTCCGCTGATCGAGGTGATCGAGCGCCTGATCGCGCTGGCATTTGAAAAACACAACGACGATATGAGAAACTACACCGCTTTTGGAGGCTAATCTATGGCTGGAAAATCTAAGAAACAACAAACCATTGCCGGAATGAATGATGATAAGAACGAAGCGCTCAAGCACGCGCTGAAAGCGATGGAGGATCAGTTTGGCCCAGGCACCATCATGCGCCTCGGCGACCAGACAAAGCTCGAGGTCGAGACCATTCCAACCGGCTCCATCGCCCTCGATCGCGCGCTCGGCGTTGGCGGTCTGCCAAAGGGCCGCATCATTGAGATCTATGGGCCGGAATCCTCCGGTAAGACCACTGTCGCGCTCCATTGTGTGGCAGAAGCGCAGAAACGCGGCGGCATCGCTGCGTTTATCGACGCGGAGCACGCGCTCGATCCTGTCTATGCGAAAAACATCGGCGTCGACACGGAAAATCTCCTGATCAGCCAGCCGGACAACGGCGAGCAAGCGCTGGAAGTCTGCGACGCCCTTGTGCGCAGCGGCGCTGTAGATATGATCGTCGTCGACTCTGTTGCAGCGCTGACGCCACGCGCCGAGATCGAAGGCGAGATGGGCGACACCCACGTTGGTCTGCTCGCGCGCCTCATGAGCCAGGCGCTGCGCAAGCTCACCGCCAACATCGGCCGCACGAACACCGTCGTCATTTTTATCAACCAGATCCGTGAAAAGATCGGCGTTCTCTATGGCAATCCGGAAACGACCACCGGCGGCCGCGCGCTCAAATTCTATTCCAGCGTGCGTCTTGAGGTGCGTCGCGGCGAAGCCATCAAAAAAGGCAACGACATTGTCGGCAACCGCACCAAGGTGAAGGTCGTCAAAAATAAAGTGGCGCCGCCGTTCAGAACCTGCGAGTTTGACATTCTCTACGGCGAAGGGATCTCCAACGAAAGCTCCCTCATCGACATCGCTGCTGAGATGGGCGTGCTTGAAAAGAGCGGCTCCTGGTATTCCTACAAGGGTGAACGCCTCGGCCAGGGACGCGACAACGTCCGCATTTATCTCCGAGAGCATCCGGAAATGGCGCAGGAGATCGACCAGCGCGTGCGCGGCGTTGCTGTTGACGAAGAACCGGAGAAGAAGGAGGAAGCCCTTCTGCAGGAAAATATGAACGCGCTTCTCGACGACGATTTCCTCGCAGATGTGGACGATGAACTCTGATGGAAGAAAAACATAAGCAGCTCGCCCTGCGCTATCTCACCGTGCGCATGCGCTCAGAATTCGAGATGCGCCAATATCTGGAGAAAAAGCAGGTAGCGGCTGAAGAGATCGACGAGATCGTCGCCTATCTCTATTCCTATCATTATCTCGACGACGCGCAGTTTGCTGAAAGCTTCGTGCGCGACAAGCTCCGCTTCAATCCCTGCGGGCGGCTCAAGCTCACCTTTGCGCTGCGCGATAAGGGCATCGATTCCTTCATTATAGAAGATACCCTCGCCAGGGAATATCCAGAGGAAGCCGAGATCGCACAGCTTGAGCGTGAGTATGACAAGTGTCGGGAAAAAGGGAAAAAATACCAACAAACGATGCGCTATCTTTATGGAAAAGGCTACAGCGCTGGACTTCTTTCGGAACTCGAGCGTTATTGACTCACCGCCTGGAAGGCTGAAAAACCTTGACACTACGCGCTTTTCAGCGTAAAATAATCGTAGACTATGGTGAGGTAATTGCTTTGACCGCTGATGTGCATGGATGTTAACCGCTTTGGTAACATATAACAGAAATGAAACATTTTGTCATATGGTTGATTACTATGAAGAGCAAACCAAGATAGTTGGTTTGCTTTTTTTATTGCCTTAGTCTCAGAAATTACAATTGAACAAAGAATTCTTTAGAAAGGAGGAAGATATGCTCGAGCTCATTATCGCTGTGATCGTAGGTTTGGCGATAGGTGGCATCGGAGGTTACATTGCACGAAAAAAATCCTCGGAATCCCTCATCGGTTCCGCGGAAGCCGAAGCGCAGCGCATTCTGGAAGCGGCCAACAGAGACATTGAGGCCATGAAAAAAGAAGCGCTGATCGAGGCCAAAGACACTGCCCTGCAGATCCGCAACGAAGCGGAAGTAGAGGCAAAGGAGATCCGTTCAGAGGCGTACAACACCGAAAAACGTTTGGTGCAGAAGGAAGATGCCCTGGACCGCAAATCTACCAATCTTGAAAAGAAAGAAAACGCGCTTCTTGAAAAAGAAAATAAACTGGAAGAAGCACGCACAGAGTTGAGCGAACTGATCGACAAGCAACAGCTGGAATTGGAGCGTGTTGCCGGCCTCAGCGCCGAAGAAGCGAAGAATCAGTTGTTCAACCAGGTTGAGAGCGACGTAGACCATAGTCTCGCGGTCATGATCAAGGACAAGGAAGCCGAAGCCAAGGCATCCGCTGAAAAAACCGCGCGCAACATCATCGCCGGCGCCATCCAGCGCTGTGCTGCAGATCATGTTGCAGAATCCACCGTTTCCGTCGTTCCGCTTCCAAATGACGAGATGAAGGGCCGCATCATCGGCCGCGAAGGCCGCAACATCCGCGCCCTCGAAAATCTCACCGGCGTCGATCTCATCATCGACGACACGCCGGAAGCCGTCGTGCTCTCCTGCTTCGAACCGATCCGTCGCGAGGTTGCCCGTGTGGCGCTTGAAAAGCTCATCGTCGACGGCCGCATCCATCCAGCCCGCATCGAAGAAATGGTGCACAAGGCCCAGAAGGAAGTGGACGCGACCATTCGCGAAGCCGGCGAACAGGCCGTGTTTGAAACAGGTATCCACCAGTTGCATCCGGAGCTGGTCAAGCTGCTTGGCCGCTTGAAGTATCGCACCAGCTACGGCCAAAATGTGCTGAAGCATTCCATTGAAGTTTCCCATCTCTCCGGTCTCATGGCCGCCGAGCTTGGTGTGGACGTGACGCTGGCAAAGCGTGCCGGTCTGCTCCACGATATCGGCAAAGCCATCGACCACGACACCGAAGGCTCGCACACCACTCTGGGGGCAGACATCGCCCGCAAGTACCGCGAACCAGCCGGTGTTCTCAATGCCATCCTCTCGCACCACGGAGACGCAGAGCCTAGCTCGGTCGAATCCGTCCTCGTGGCAGCAGCGGATGCCATTTCCGCCGCCCGTCCAGGCGCGCGCCGGGAAACCCTGGAAAATTACCTCAAACGACTTACCCAGCTGGAAGGCATCGCCAACGATTTCGATGGCGTCGAAAAAACCTACGCCGTCCAGGCAGGGCGAGAAGTGCGTGTCATCGTCAAACCTGAAAAGATCGACGATGCCCAGAGTGCAAAGCTCGCTTACGACATCGTCAAACGCATCGAAGCCGAGATGGAATATCCCGGCCAGATCAAAGTGGTCGTCATTCGCGAAACTCGCAACGTGAATTACGCCAAATAACATCGCAACCAAAAACGCGTGCCAGCTGTGGGGCACGCGTTTTTTCGTGGAATATTGCGCAGGAATGCGGTATAATAATCGTAGAGAAAAATTTTTAGGAGGTGAGTGGTAATGGCCACATCGAGTATTTTTGCTGACTTTTCTATTCACGACCCTAAAACTTTGAAAAACTTTATCGACGCGCTGGAAGCTTCCAGAGCAGAAGTTGAAAGAAAAGAACCACAAGCCGATTCGACAAGTCCGGTTCGTCAGCTGACAGACCCAGCTGAGATCAAAGATTTTCTGTTGAAATAAGGGGACAATCATGACATATAGATCGATCAATATTTTGGATGCTATTGAGCAAATCGGAGAAAGTGCTACACAGGAACTTATCTCCGATTTTTCTTGTAGTAAAAATCAGGATATCCAACACTTTTTGCAGCATAATGCGATTGATTTTGCGAAGAGAAAAATTTCGATCACCCATCTTGTTTTCGACGAAGAAAAGAGGATTGTGGGATATTATACGCTCACCCACAAGCCGCTCTTGATCTCAGAGAAAGACAGAGCGTCTCTTTCAAAATCAGATGAAAAGAAAATCGCACGATATTGTAAATTGGATGAAGACAGTGGTGCCTATACAGTTTCAGCATTTCTCATTGCACAATTTGGTAAGTCTGACCGCAGTTCGATAGGTGGAAATGAACTGATGCAAGCAGCAGTCGCAACATTGACCATGGTACAGAGACAGGTTGGTGGCGGGATTATCTTTCTGGAATGTGAAGATCATGAGAAACTGTTGGCTTTCTATCAAAATGAACAAAATTGTTATAAGCGTTATGGCTTTAGAAAATCTGACAAAGATGCAAAGACCTATGTCCGTTTATTGAGATTTTTTCATCGTCAACGCGTGCCAGCTGTGGGGCACGCGTTTTTTCGTGGGCGTTGAAAGTGTTCGGGAAAACGACTATAATACAATCAACACCCAGTGAAGGAGGAGCGCATCATGGCTTATATCAGCGTGGCAGAAGCAGCCGAACGATGGCAGCTTTCTGAGCGTCGCGTGCAGAAATTCGCGCGCGACGGGCGCATTCTTGGGGCGAAAAAATTCAGCGGAAGCTGGGCCATTCCGGAGGATGCCGCGCGCCCACAGGATCCGCGAAAGCCTGGCGGCGCTGCGTCCCCAAAAACGCAGGCCTTTCTTTTGCCGATGCCACTTATGAACACAACCTTTGCGCTCGGGCAGGCAGCCGAAGCGGTGGCGGCCATCTCAGATCCCGACCTGCGTCAGATCGCTTGCGCGGAACTCGCTTATTTCAGCGGACGGGCCGAAGATGCTGCAGCGATCGCGGAATGCTACCTTGACAGCGACGAACCGGCGCTGTGCCTTTCCGCTTGTCTGATCTTTTCCTACGCCAATCTCACTCTTGGCCAGATCCAACGTGCCAGAGCGGCGCTTGTGCGTGTGCAGCAAAGCATTGATGCATTTGATGCGGACACGCCGCCCGAGCTGCGCGCCGCCGGACTTTTCATCGTGACCACAGCAAGCGTGCTCCTGCATCTGCCGCTTTCGAATGAGATGCCGGATCTTTCCGCAGCTTTCAAATATCTGCCGCCGGGCCTGCGCCAGTTCGCTGTGTATGTGCAGGCGCATCAGAAATACCTCGCCGGCGACTACGCCGGCAGCATTGCCGTGGTGGAAAACGCGCTGAATTTCGAGCGCGCCGTCTATCCCATCCCCGCCATCTATCTCCATCTCGTCGCTGTCATGGACGCCATGAGCCTCAAAAATCCTGCCCGCGCCGAAGCGCATCTTCTCGCCGCCTGGGAGCTGGCTCAGCCGGATGATCTCATCGAAGCCTTCGGCGAGCACCACGGCCTTCTCGGCGGCATGCTCGAAGTCGTCATCAAGCCAAAGTGGCCGGAGGATTTCAAGCGCATCATCGACATCACCTATCGTTTTTCCTGGGGCTGGCGCCGCGTGCACAATCCAGACACCGGTCACGATGTTGCCGACAATCTCAGCACCACCGAGTTTGCCATCTGCATGCTCGCCGCCCGCGACTGGAACGATGGCGAGATCGCCGAGCATCTGAATCTCTCGGTACACACCGTCAAGAGTCATCTTTCTAACGCCTACAGCAAGCTCGGCATCAAGGGTCGTAGAGCGCTCAAAGATCACATGCTTCTTTAAGGGACGTCTGCCCTGCGCAGGCATCCCTCTTTTTTGTGTAAAAACGCGCCATGGCAAAACCGGTTTTTTATGGTATATTAATCATATATGGATTAACATATGATACATTAAAAGGAGGAATGACAATGAAAAGAAAATTGTTAGCGATGCTGGTATGTGTCGCGCTTGTGAGTACGCTGTTCCCGTTTGCGGCCATGGCCGAGGAAACGCAGGTGCGTTATGTCGCCATTGGCGACAGCATTAGCTCGGGCTATGGGCTCGAAGCGCCGGAAACAGAGGCGTTTCCGTCCCTGATCGCGCAGGATAACGGCTACACACTGACGAATCTGGCCGAAGCCGGTGAAACCTCTGTGAGCTTATTGGCAAAACTGGAGAACGCAGAGATGGCTGAAGCGTTAAGCACGGCAGATGTGATCACTCTCACCATTGGCGGCAACGATATGCTGGCAGCGCTTTTTGATTATCTGGCAGAAACCACAGACGGCCAGATGACGGCGCAGGAAATCCTCATGCTCTTCATGGGGCAGGGCGAAAATGCAGATCTTACAACCCTAGCGCCACTCTTGCAATCCATGACCGCTTTCCCACAGTCGGCGCAGGCGACAGAGGCACTGGCCAGCTTCGGCGAAAATTTTGCCAGCCTGTTGGCAAAGATCAAGGGACTGAATCCAGACGCCACGCTTGTTGTGGCGACGCAGTACAACCCTTACAGCCATCTCGATGGCACAGCGCTTGGCGGTGCAGTCACCGGTATCATCAGCGCATTTGACGCCGGTGTGACAGCGCTCAATCTGCAGCTCCAGACGCTGGCAGCAGCGACCGGCTGTGATGTGGCAGATGTCTGCAGCACCTTCAAAGCAGAGAACACCGCTGCAAACCCACTCTGCAATGCCACCCTCTCGCCAGACGTGAATATGGATATTCATCCAAATGCCGCTGGCCATGCTGTGATCGCAGCCGTCATGGAAAGCGCGCTGGTCAGTGAACCGCCTGTAGAAGCAGCGCTGCCGTTCACCGATGTGGCGGATGGTGACTGGTTCTACGATGCTGTGGCATATGTGTATGGCCAGGGGATTATGACCGGCACCAGCGACACAGCATTTTCACCAAACCTGACGACCACGCGCGGCATGATCGTCTCCATCCTGAATCGTCTGGAAGACGGACCAACCGCTGAGGTAGCAGGATTCACCGACGTCGCCGACGGCGACTGGTACGCAGATGCTGTGAATTGGGCAGCGAGTGAAGGGATCGTTGCAGGATATGAAGATCAAACCTTCCGACCAAACGATCCGATCACCCGTGAGCAGCTTGCAGCGATGCTGATGAACTATGCCGCCTGGAAAGGCGAAGACGTGAGTGCCCGCGCAGATCTCAGCGGCTACAACGATGCAGCCAGCGTCAGCAGCTGGGCAGCGGAGACTGTGCAGTGGGCTGTCGCTGAAGGATTGATCAGCGGCATGCCGGGCAATCTCCTGGAGCCACAGGGCAGTGCGACGCGCGCTCAGGTGGCTGCGATCCTTGAGCGATTTCTCGAGCAGTAAATAATATGCGGCGGCTCTGCGAATGATCGTGGAGCTGCCGCTGTTTTATTGGAAAATGCTTGCGCAACGAGGGCGAGACGTATATACTAAGTATATACGATGAGGGGAGGCGATCTTATGTCGGTGACGATTCAAAAATGGGGCAATAGCCAGGGTATCCGTATTCCAAAAGCGATTGTTGAGGAGCTGCGTTGGCGGGAAAACGAATCACTTGCGATGCGTGCCCAGGATGGTAAACTGATCATTGAGCCGGAAGCAAAGCGAAAAAATATCAAGGAGCTGTTTGCAGATTTTGATGGGAATTATTCGCCTGTGGAGATTGACTGGGGAGATCCTGTGGGGGATGAATTATGGTAAGGCAAGGCGATATTATTAAGCTGAACTTTAATCCTCAGGCTGGTCATGAACAGGCGGGCTATCGCCCGGCGCTGGTGATCAGCAATGATTTCTTTAATCAAAAGACGAATCTCACAATAGTTTGTCCGATCACAAACACAAACAACAAGTTCCCACTGCATATTCCGTTGGACGACAGAACGGTGACGACGGGTGTTGTTTTGTGTGAGCATGTTAAGGCGCTGGATCTGAATGCGCGCGCCTATCGTGTCGTCGAACAGATTCCTGAAGATTTGCTGCGTATGGTGATCGATGTGGTTTTTGCTGAGGTGGAAATCGTAGAATAACAAGCAAACGCCCCGGCGTTCGTTCTTCGCGAGAAACGAAGGACGCGCGCTGGGGCGTTTTGTGTTATAATAGGGCGGTGCTGATGCGGTCGTGGATGACGAGCTCGGCGTTGGCATCCTGCGGCGTGGCGCCCTTGTTGATGACGACGAGGTGCTTGCCCTTGAAGTAGTAGATGAGGCCGGCGGCTGGATACACGGCCAGAGAGGTGCCGGCGATGATGAGGCAGTCTGCCTGCTGGATCTCGCGCAGGGCGCCTTCGAGAACATCCTGGTCGAGGGCTTCTTCGTAGAGGACGACGTCGGGCTTGACGATGCCGCCATCTTCGGGGCAGCGGGGAATGCCGGTGGTGTTTTTGACGAAGTCAAGGTCGTAGAAGCGGCCGCAGGTCATGCAATAGTTGCGCATGACGGAGCCGTGGAGCTCGTAGACTTTTTTGCTGCCGGCGAGCTGGTGTAGACCGTCGATGTTCTGAGTGATGATGGCGGAGAGTTTTCCTTCGCGTTCCATCTCGGCGAGCTTCAGATGCACGGCGCTGGGGCCGTCGTTTGGCGCGATCATTTTGGTGCGGTAGAATTCGAAAAATTCCTCGGTGTGGCTGTCGAAAAAGCTGCGGCTGAGCATGGTCTCAGGATCGTATTTGAATCCTTTTTGATGGTAGAGGCCGTCTTTGCTGCGAAAATCGGGGATGCCGCTTTCGGTGGAAACGCCGGCGCCGCCGAAGAAGACGATGCGGTTTGAATCGTCGATGATGTGTTTTAACTGTTCATTCATTGTGATCACCTCTTGTCTCTATTTTATCGCAGAGAGGGACGGTTTGCACGATGATTTCCAGATAAAGGAGAGATTCTTTTGTTAAATATTGTGTTGTACCAGCCGCGTATCCCGCAGAACACGGGAAATGTGGCGCGAAGCTGTTTTGTCACGGGAAGTCGGCTGCATCTGGTGGGGCCGATGGGATTTCGCATCGACGAGGCGAAGCTGCGCCGGGCGGGGCTGACGTACTGGCACCAGACGGACATTGTGACCTACGAGAGCTGGGAGGAATTTCTGGAGAAAAATGCCGGCAGCCGCATGATCCTGATGACGAGCCACGCGACGAAGTTGCATTCGCAGTTTCAGTTTGAGGACGGCGACTACATCGTGTTTGGCCGCGAGGATGCTGGTGTGCCGGATGCGGTGCACGCGCAGTTTGGCGAACGGCAGTTTCGCATTCCGATGATTCCGAGCGAGGAGGCGCGCTGTTTCAATCTGGCGACGAGCGTGGGGATCGTGCTGATGGAAGCGGAGCGTCAGCTCGGCTATCCGGGGCTGGTGTGAGGAGGACGAGAAATGCTGACGATAGAGGAAAAAATGTTCGCGGATATTCCCTGCTTTGAGATCGCAGTAGCGGGCGAAGAATCGCTGGCAGAGCTCTTGCTTTATCATCGAACGCGGAGAAGCAGCGCTTTCGCGGACAGCTTTTGGCGGCGTTTGGCTATCGGGTGATCGTGCCGGAGATTTCCGGTCACGGCGTGCGTGGTGCGCTGGCGTACGACGGCCCTCAAGCGGCGCTGGATTTTCAGCGCGTGCTTTTGCAGAGCATCGGCGAATGTGTGGCGCTGGCGCAGGCGGTGTTTCATCCTGGGCGGGCGCATTTTCTCGTGGGGCATTCGCTGGGCGGGATGATCGCGCTTGGCGCGCTTACGCCGCTGGCGCGAGCGTTAAACGGCGTGGTCGCGATGAACAGCACGGCGAACTGGGCAGATGTCACAGCGGCGCTGGCGGGCGTTTTTTGCGACGGTGGCGCGGCGCTTGCAGCGCTGGCTTCTGACGAGGGCGAAAAGCTGCAGTCGGCGCTCGATGCGTTTGATCCGGCGCGGTGGTCTGCGCGCGGGATCACGACGCCGGTGCTCCTGACAAACGGCAGTCTAGATCAGACGCTGCCGGCGTCGTTGAACGCCGATTTTCTGACGCGCCATGATTTTGCGCAGGTGCGGCAGGTGGTGATCGAGGATGCTGGTCATGTTGTCACGGACAGCGCTTTGCGCGAGGTCGTGGCGTTTATCGAGAGTCATCGATAAATTTTTTCATGGGAGGGAATACAGCAAATTCTCTGCAATTGGTTGACAATTGTCCGCACCTGTGATACCGTAAAGTGTAACCAAATGATCAGTCTAAGGCAATGCAGAGGCGCGGGTACGAAGAACGAGCGGCGGAGATGAAAAAGCATCGAGGATACCGTTTGGCAGGCGTGGCCGCCGAAGCTGGGCGTAACTTTTTTTGCGTGCGGCTGGATCTGAACTCAATAGGTTTAGGGCTGTCGGCGGCGGGAGCCGTCGTTGTGCTGTATGCTTGGCGTTTATTCAGAGTTTTGCATGTCCACAGGTCTCATCATGGTCCTGTGGCTTTTTTGTAGAGACTTCTTTGGTGAAAAATGAATCCATAAGGAGGACGATTATCATGGAAACCATTCGCGTAGGTGTTGTCGGTGCGACCGGTAAGATGGGCCGCGAGATCTTGAAGGCGGTGACGAACGATCCTGCCACAGAGGTAATCTTCGGCGTGGGTCTTGTCGACGAACCGACAACGATCACTGTAGAAGGGCGCGAGATCCCTGTGACGGCTGATCTCGACGCGGCGCTCAGCGCAAACGATGTCGATGTTGTCATCGATTTCACGAATGCTGACGCCTTCCGCCAGAATGCGAGCGTGACGCTCGCGCACGGCGTGCATCTCGTGAGCGGCACCACCGGGCTCAAGCACGAGGAGCTGGAAAAATGGGGCGAAGAAGCGGCGGCCCAGGGCAAATGCTTCTTCTATGCAGCGAATTTCGCCATCGGCGCTGTGCTGATGATGCGCTTCGCCGAGGAAGCTGCGAAGTTTATGCCAGAGGTGGAGATCATCGAGCTGCACCACGATCAGAAAAAAGACGCGCCATCGGGCACCGCTGTCGCCACTGCCCAGCGCATCGCCAAGGTGCGAGAAGCCCACGAGCAGGGCCTGCCTGGCGAAGTGGAAACCCTCGCCGGTGCGCGCGGCGCGAATGTGGAAGGCATGCACATCCACAGCGTGCGTTTGCCAGGCTACAACGCGCATCAGGAAGTGATCTTCGGCGGCCTCGGCCAGACGCTGACGATCCGCCACGATTCGATCAACCGCGAATCCTTCATGCCGGGCATTCTCTTTGCGACGAAGCGCGTCGCTGGGCGCGTTGGCCTGGTGGAAGGGCTCGACACCATCATGTTTGAAGACTGAGAAATAAAAAGGAGAGGATATTACCAATGAAAAAATTAAACGTTGCCATCGTCGGTGCGACCGGTGCTGTCGGTCAGGAACTGCTCAAGGTCATGGATGAGCACAATTTCCCATACGCTGGGCTGAAGCTTTTGGCTACGAAAAACAGCGCCGGCAAGATCATCAATTTCCAGGGCAAGGACTACGTTGTTGAAGAAACCACCGCAGATTCCTTCGACGGCGTGGATCTCGCACTCTTCGCCGGTGGTCCTGCCAGCCGCGAATTTGGCCGATTGGCCCAGAGCAAGGGCGTCGTTGTCATCGACAACAGCTCCACCTTCCGTCTCGAACCAGATGTTCCGCTGATCATTCCGGAAGTCAACGGTCAGGCAGCCAAAGATCACCAGGGCCTTATCGCCAATCCAAACTGCTCCACCATTCTCATGGTCGGCGCGCTCTATCCGCTCTACAAAAAATCCCGCATTGACCGCATCGTTGTCAGCACCTATCAGGCTGTCAGCGGTGCCGGCAAAGCGGGCATCAGCGAGCTGACCGAGCAGGCGCGTCAGATCCTCGACGGCGAACTGATCCATCCGGAAGCTTTCCAGCATCAGATCGCGTTTAACCTCATCCCACACATCGACGTTTGGCAGGAAGAGGATTACACCAAGGAAGAAATGAAGCTTGTCCACGAGACCCACAAGATCCTCGATGACTACGACATCAAGATCACACCAACCGCTGTGCGTGTGCCAGTCTTCCGCAGCCACGCCGAATCCATCTACATTGAAACGGAAGCGCCAATCTCCGCCGATGAAGCGCGCGAAATTCTCGAAGCCGCGCCACGCATCATCGTGCAGGACGATCCGCACAACAATGTCTATCCAATGCCAGTGGATACCGCCGACACCGACGACATCTACGTCGGCCGCATCCGCAACGACCTTAACATCGAAAACGGCCTCGCCCTCTGGGTCTGCTTCGACCAGATCCGCAAAGGCGCAGCCGCCAACGCCGTTCAGATCGCCGAGCTCCTGCTCGAAAATGACTGGATCTGATCGCATAGAAATCGCCGCCAGCGAAGGAAAATCTTTCGCTGGCGGCTTTTTTTTGCCATCGGCAGTGCCGATGAAAAATATCGGGAGCTGATGCTATGCAAAAGCTCGCCACTTTCTTATAGTAAAGATAAGAAATAGCTGCGCAGCTTATAAAAATATAAGGAGTGATGAGGTATGCCACCTATCATTGACAATAATAAATGTGTGCGTTGTGGTCTGTGCGTTCAGATTTGTCCGATGGATATCTTGCGTATGAAAACGACCGCAGATGAGAAATATGTAGAAGTTGTTTATCCGGAAGAATGTTGGCATTGTCGTGCTTGCGCTATTGATTGCCCACAACAGGCGATCAAATTGCGTTACCCATTATCACATATGTTGTTGACCGTTGACGTGCCAGATATCGAAGGGAGTGCAGCAAAATGAAGCAGAGAGAACAAATCATTCAAACCGATGTATTGATCGTTGGTGGCGGGATTGCAGGTATGCAGGCTGCGATCGCTGCTGCAGAAGAAGGCGCGAAGGTTATTGTTGCTGAAAAATCAGATACGCGACGTTCCGGTTCAGCGGCAACAGGGAACGATCATTTTAAATGTTACATTCCAGAATATCATAAGGTTAGCTTGGATGAAATGATGGCTGAAGTTGGTCAGTCTATTGTTCGTGGTGTGCAGGATTTGGATCTGATGCGTATTTCTCTGGGACGCTCTTTTGAAATCGCGCAAAAATGGGAGTCTTACGGTATCAATATGCGCCCAACTGGAAAATGGAATTTTGAAGGACACACAATGCCTGGTCGTCCGAAGATGTGGCTGAAATATAATGGTTGCGACCAAAAGCCGTTGCTCACAAAAGCAGCAAAAGAGCGCGGTGTGACAATTATGAATAAGTTGGTTGTCAACGAAGTGCTGACAAAAGATGACTGTGTAGTAGGTGCTATTGCCATCGATATTCATGAGGAAGAACCTGAGCTGGTTGTTTTCCAGGCAAAATGCGTCATTGTGACCACTGGTCATACCATGCGGCTCTATCCAGGTATTAACCCAGCGTTCTTATGTAACTTATCAAACTGTCCAGCAAATACAGGTTCTGGCACAGCAATGGCTATTCGTGCTGGTGCTCGTGTTGCGAACCTTGATTTCCCTTATAGCCATGCAGGTCCACGATTCTTTTCCAGAAGTGGCAAAGCGACGTGGATTGGTATCTATACAGATGTCAATGGTAAACCGGTTGGCCCATTTGTTACAACGCCTACACGAGAACTCGGTGATGTAACGCCAGATGTGTGGAACGATATCTTCCGGGAAAAAATGGAAAACGGAACTGGCCCTGTGTATATGAATTGTTCAAAGACAGCTGAAGAAGATATTCAATATATGATGAAGCAATTTATTTCAGAAGGGGATACATCTTTGCTGGAATACTTTGATCAATATAATATTGATGTTCGTAAAAAAATGGTTGAATTCGGTATGTATGAAAACAGCTTTGCGGCAAAAGGCGTCGAAGTTGATATTCATTGCATGAGTTCGTTAAAGGGCTTATTCGCCGCTGGTGCAACGGCAGGTAATGTGCGTTCTGATGTAGCTGATTGCGCTGTTATGGGACAGGTTGCTGGTGAAAATGCAGCATGGCTAGCAAAAGAAATGGATTTTGTAGATGTGGAGGATCATCCGCTGATTGAGCAAAAGAAGGCTTTATGTGAAGCAATGCTTTCGCGTGTAACAGGTGCTCACTGGAAAGAAGCAAATTCAACGCTTCAACAAATTATGGATGCTTATGTTGGAACTAAAGTACGTTCAGAGAGTCTCTTAAAAGCTGGCCAGGCCTATTTGAAAGACCTGAAAAAATATGCCGAAGAACAATTGCGAGCAACAAATGGTCACGAACTGATGCGTTGTTTAGAAGTCCTTGATTTAATTGAAGTTGCCTATGTTGCTGACATTATGGCAGAAAATCGCAAAGAATCTCGCGGCATGTACCACAAGCGTACAGATTACACATTTACGAATCCTCTGCTGAATAATAAAATGCAGTGGGCGCGCAAAACAGATGAAGGGTATGAACTCGGTTATCGCAATGTTAGAAAATAATGGGGTGAGGGTATGTCTGCGAAAAAGAATACATGGTATTGGATCAATTCCGCCATTTCTTTATTGTTGATGTTTGGTTTTGGATTTCTTCCAGCTCCTGACCCAATCACACCGATGGGTATGAAAGTACTGGGGTCCTTTTTAGGACTCCTGTACGGCTGGATGTTTGTTGAACTTGGATGGCCAAGTCTCTTTGGCGTATTGTCATTGAGTCTGAGTGGCGTAATGACGATGGACCAGATTCTTGTAGCTGGTATTGGTAGTTCTACGTTTGCACTCGTCTTATTTATGTTGATATTTGCTGCATTGGTAGATTCTGTTGGCGGTTGTAAATATATTGCAACCTGGTGCATTACGAGAAAATGGATGTCAGGGCGTCCGTGGATTTTCATTTCGATTTTCCTGTTTGCTGCTTATGTAATGGGTGCAGCTATAAATTCAGTACCTGTTATTTTGGTGTTTTGGGCGATCTTGTATAGTATTTGCAAGCAATGTGGATATAAACCGTTTGATCAGTTCTCGTCATTTATGGTCATTGGTGTTTTTTACGCCAGCGTGTTAGGGTTAGCTATTTTTCCGTTCAAAACAATGCCGTTGGTTGTTTTAGGGACATTTGAAAAACTTGGCGGACCATCAATTAATTATCTGTCATTTTTCTTATTTACTTTACCGCTTACTATTTTGTGCCTTGTCGTTTATTTGTTGATGGGAAAATTTATCTTTAGAATTGATACGAAAGCATTGGCTCAAATTAAATTAGAGGAAATCGATAAATCTGATCTGAAATTGGATCGAACGAAAAAGTTGGTTTTAGGTGCACTTGTACTCTTGATTGTATTGATGTTGATTCCTAGTGTATTGCCAAAAGATTTTGTCCTGACACAAATCCTTAATAAATGGACAACTACAGGTATTCCAATGCTGTTTATTGGTGTCTTCGCCTTGCTAAAATTTAATGGTGAACCTGTATTGCCCTTACAGAAAGTTGCTGCCCAGGGCGTTAAATGGGATGTAATGTTTTTGGTTATGGCAGTATTGCCTTTTTCATCTGCTATTCAAAATGAGGAATGTGGGATCACCGCTTTCATGATGGATCGATTTGCACCATTCTTATCTGGAAAATCCTCGCTGTTTTTCATCATAGCAGTTATGGTAGTGGCGCTGATTTTAACCAATTTCTTAAATAACGCTTTGGCTGGATCTATTATTCTTCCTGTTGTCTATCCGTTCTTTGCTACAATTGGGATTGATCCTGTTATCATGTGTATGCTTCTGATCATTGTTTTAAACCTGGCGATTTTGACTCCAGCGGCATCACCAATGGCAGCTGTTTGCTTCAGTAATAGTGCTTGGGTGAAGATGAAAGATATCTATAGATTCTGTATTCCAAGTTGTATTGTTGCATTTTTAATTTGTGTTGCACTAGGTATTCCGTTGGCAAATATTATTTTCTAAAAGATAGTTAAGTAGCAAATAGTGAAAACTTGTTTGCTACTTTTATTTTATATAGTAAAATATAGGAAAGAAGGGGCTTATAAATGTGATATATTAGACAAAGGGGATTCTTACAATGCGAATTAGCCAATTTGAGTATTTAGTGAGTCTGGAAAAATATAAATCTTTTTCAAAAACAGCACAACATATTTTTGTTGCACAGTCTTCCATAAGCCAGGCGATTAAGGAACTAGAAGATGAGATGGGATTTATGATTATTCGTAGGAGCAACAAAGGGATTAGCTTTACTCCGCAAGGAAAATTAGTGTTAGAGAAGGCAAAGAAGATTATGCAAGAAATCGAAAGCTTGGAAGAAATGAAACTTACTGGTACACATTTTCTCCAAGGGGATCTTTCTATTGGAATAAGCCCACATATCTTATCATTCTTGCTCACAGATCTTGTTATCAATTTTAAAGAGGATTATCCAAATTTGAATATTATGCATAAGGAAGCGGATAGTTTATCGATTATTAATGATGTCATTGAATCAAAGATTGATCTGGGAATACTTTTCTTATGCAAACCTGACCGACTGAAGATTGGGCGCAGAATCCATCAAAATGGTTTTGAAATTTATAACCTTTTCACAGGAAATATGCGGTTGGTGGCAAGAAAAGGGCACCCACTGTTTCATCTGAATAAAAAGATTACCTTGGCAGATACCGTGCATTATCCACATGTTGTATATAGTGATGCTGTACGTCAAATGATAGTCGAATTATATCGTGATTATGGTATGATCGAAGAAGTGACGACAATGAACAATTACGATGGGATTCTCTACTACATTACTCAAACTAACGCTATTACATTAGTGATTGATCAGTTATTCCTAAAAGAGACAAAACGTTTTCCGTCGGATGAACTGCAACCGCTGTTGATTGATGGATTTGTGTCAGAATGTACAGCAATTTGCATTCGCAATTCTGGTCCGCTTACAGAAATCGAAAGATTGATATTAAATTATTTAAAAAGTGCTTATTAAAAAGCAAGCTCTAGCTGCAAAATGCGTAGCTGGAGCTTGCTTTTTAATATGATGTTATCTTTCTAAGGCTTGTTTCAGCGTCTCGAGAAATTCTGCGGCGACGCCGGTGATCGTTGGCGAATAGAGGAGGCAGCAGGACACGCTGAAGAGCTTGAAGAAACCATCGATCTCATTGCCAGCGGCGTGATCGATCCGGAAAAATATGTGACGGAGGTGCTCCAGCTCGACGAATTGCAGCATGCCTTTGCGCGGCAGACAGATCTGAATGATCCAATGGTGAACTCGGAGGATCGCTCTGAGCGCGGCGCGCTTTCAATTTTCCTCGCCGTCCAAAATGGCGAGGGCTTTTTGATATTTCTGGCGCAGGCGGGCGCGGGTGGCGTCGTCGGTGGGGCTGTGGGCGAGTCGGGACTGGTCGCTGTTGTGCAGAAGATCTGCACGTTTGACGGTGGCAGCGATGGGGTCGTCGCGGAGGGCGCGAATGTAGTCGTCGTAGGAGGTGCCTGGTTGATGGGTGAGGAGGGCGAGGGCGTTGGTAATCGCTGGCGGAAAATCTCCTGCAAGATCATCGAGCGTGAGGGGCGTATCTTCGATGACATCATGGAGCAGGGCGACACAGGTGGTGAGTTCGTCGGGCATTTGCTCAGCAAGGTGGAAGGGGTGGAAGATGTAGGGGACGCCACCTTTGTCGAGCTGGCCGTGATGGGCGTCATAGGCGAGAAGCATGGCTTTCTGAGTGAGTGGGGTGTAGATCATGATGGACCTCCTCGTGGGTTGATGATTGATAATATTATTATAAACGGACGAAAAGTGGTGTTCAAGAATTTGTAAAGCTGGTATTAAAACGGACAATGGTGAGAAATCGTTGTATAATCGATACAATCTTGTTGGATTTTTCTGACATTTAGTGCCGCTTTAGGGCGTATAATAAGAAGTGGCCTATTACAATTATGACAAGGAAAGGAGAACGGCTATGGGAAAGATTTTGACAACAGTAGATGAGATTCAGGGCAGATTGGGAATGACGCAGGAGGAAGCTGCGAAGCTATCGGCGATTGTGGAAACCTATCCTATGGCGGTTCCTGAGTACTATCTGTCGCTGATCGATGAGAATGATCCGAACGATCCGATCCGTCGCATGTGCATTCCGAGCGAGGATGAAATGGACGGAGATGGTGTCTATGATACGAGCGGAGAATCGGACAACACGGTGGCGACCGGCTTGCAGCATAAATATCCACAGACGGTGCTGATCCTTTCGACGAACCACTGTGCGATGTATTGTCGCCACTGTTTCCGCAAGCGGATGGTCGGCGCGACAGAGGCGGAGATCAACAAAAATTTCCTGGAGACGGTGGATTATATCAGCGCGCATCCGGAAGTGAACAACGTGCTGATCACAGGCGGCGATGCGCTGATGCTCTCACACGAGATGCTGGGGCGCTATCTGGCGGCGCTGACGATGATGGAGCAGCTGGATTTTATCCGCATTGGCTCGCGGCTGCCGGTGGTTTTTCCGGAGAAGCTCACCAGCGATGAAAAATTGCAGGAAATTCTCGCGAGCGCGGCGAAAAAGAAGCAGCTGTTTCTGATCACGCAGTTCAACCATCCGCGCGAGGTGACGCCGGAAGCGGCAGAATGCGTGCGGAAATTTCGCGAGATGGGGATTGTCGTGCGCAACCAGACCGTGCTCTTAAAGGGCGTGAACGACGATCCGCAGGTACTCGGCATGCTGTTGCGAAAGCTGACGGCGATCGGCGTGCTGCCGTATTATGTGTTCCAGTGCCGGCCGGTGCGCGGCGTGAAAAACCGTTTCCAGGTGCCGCTTGTACAAGGCGCGCGGATCGTGGACGAAGCGAAGCGCATGCAAAATGGTCAGGGCAAGGCTTTTCGCTACTGCATGTCGACGCCGAAGGGAAAGCTGGAGATCCTCGGGCAGTTGGACGATGGTCGGATGCTCTTCAAATTCCACCAGGCGAAGGACGCGGAAAATCACGGGCGCATTTTTGCACGCACGCTGGAAGCAGGAGAATGTTGGATCGAACCATAAACAAAAAATCGGACGAATCTCCTCGGAGGTTCGTCCGGTTCATTATAATAATATAGGAGAAGAGAGGGGAGCTCATAAAAAAATCCGGTTCAGAAATCTGAACCGGAAAGCTGCGCCATGAAGGACTCGAACCTTCGACACCCTGATTAAAAGTCAGGTGCTCTACCACCTGAGCTAATGGCGCATACTGGGGTAGCAGGATTCGAACCTACGAATGACGGAGTCAAAGTCCGTTGCCTTACCGCTTGGCTATACCCCAAAATCTCATTTTAGAAGGGTGGGTGATGGGAATCGAACCCACGAAATGCCGGAGCCACAATCCGGTGCGTTAACCACTTCGCCACACCCACCATATTTAATTAAACGTGCCTGGAGGGATTCGAACCCCCGACCCTCGGATTAGAAGTCCGATGCTCTATCCAACTGAGCTACAGGCACACAGCGGGTGATGGGAATCGAACCCACGTAGCTGGCTTGGAAGGCCAGAACTCTACCATTGAGTTACACCCGCAAAATCTCTAAACAAAAATTATCGGGGCGGAGGGATTCGAACCCCCGACCCCATGGTCCCAAACCACGTGCGCTACCAAACTGCGCTACGCCCCGACAACATATCGAATTTTACACCAAGCGGATTGCGCTTGTCAACACTTATTTTAATTATTTTTTAGAAATTCGCTACACGATCTTAATCGATGGTGCGTCGGCGCAGGCTTTGCATGCGGTGATCGATCTCGTTGATGAGGTCGGCGCAGCTTTTGAGCTCGGCGGAAACGCTTTCCGGATCGGCGATCTTTTTCTTATATTTGATCTTGTGCTCAAGAGTGGCCCAAAATTCCATGGCGATGGTGCGGAACTGGATCTCAACAGGAATATCTTTGCGTCCCTGGGAAAGATAGATCGGGATGGAGACAATGAGATGCAGACTGCGGTAGCCGTTCTCCTTGGGATGGGCGATGTAGTCTTTTTTGACGTGGACGGTGATGTCTTCCTGAGTTTTGATCATATCTGCGAGGGTGTAGATGTCATCGAGGAAGGAGCAGATGACGCGCGCGCCGGCAATATCGGTGAGAGATTTCTGGATGCTTTCGATGGAGACGGGCTGGCCGCGGCGATGCATTTTTTCAACGATGCTGTCGGCAGATTTGAGACGGGTGGAGATGGATTCGATGGGGTTGCGGTCGTGGCGCAGATTGAACTCGCTGTCGAGAGCGTGGAGCTTGGTCTCGACGATCTTGAGGGCTGCGCCGTATTCCAGCATCATGTATTGAAAGGCTTCAGACTGTCTGAGTGTTTTGATGGGATTTTCCCGCTGATCGATGATCTCTTCAGTAGACAGGGTGGTGATGAGTTGTTCATCTTCCGTATGGGTGCTCATAGAGCGCTCACTCCTTTGTTTGCTGTTGGCTGATGAATGTGGCGGCCCATTTTTCGTCGATGGTGTGGAACTGGTTGACGCTTGCCTGTTCTTCTAATGGTTTGGCAAACTGGGTCGCAAAGTAGACGTAGTAATCTTTCGAGAAGTCAACGCTGGCCATTTCGTGGCTTTCGCCGAGGATGAAGACGATCTGCGCGTCGTCGTTTTCCGGCGATGGCATATAGAGGCTGGCAAGGACGGGACCTTTTTTCTGCAGATCTGCGCCGTAGTGTTTGAGGTAGGCGAGTTTGACGAGCTCAACGACGCGGTCATCGAGATGGGCATCCTGGATGTAGATCTTTTCCAGAAGTTTGTCGACGCTGTTGACGAGACGCGCCTGGTAAATGCTGGTGTGATCGCCTTCCATGCCCTGGATGAGGGACAGGAGTTCGTTTAAGCGGTCGGTATGTGTGTCGAATCCCTGTGGCACAAGGTCAATGATGGTTGGCACGGCTGGATCGTGATAGAGCAGGGGGCCGGTGACAGGAATGCTTTGACCGCAGGATGGGCAGGTATATTTGAAAAATTCTCCGGAAAGGATGGCTTCCTTGAATTCCGGCTTGTCGCTAACGTTGACTTCTTCATAATAAGGGATGCTGATCTCGGCGTCACAGTGTGGGCACTTGGCGCTGATCATGGTTGGTTCTTGCAAGTTGATTCCTCCTTGAGAATTGATCTTAACATGGTTAGTATAACAAATTTTTTGGCTTTTGTGTGAAAAAATATGCACAAAATGACAAGTTCTCGTTAAGGGCCTGGAAGAAAACTATCAAAGACAGCGAATTTTTGCGATGGGCGAATAAAGCGGAAAAAGTTGGTTGACAAAGCGTGAGATATCATGTAATATATTCCATGTTGTTACGACATAATTTGATGTCGCGAATAATTCAAATATAAGCGGATGTGGCGGAATTGGCAGACGCACCAGACTTAGGATCTGGCGTCTCACGACGTGGGGGTTCAAGTCCCTTCATCCGCATATGCGGAAATGGCTCAGTGGTAGAGCATCGCCTTGCCAAGGCGAGGGTCGCGAGTTCGAATCTCGTTTTCCGCTTTATAAAAAATTGCGACTGAACCAGTCGCTTTTTTTATATGATTTTATAGTAGTTTATGCTTGTAGTATGTTACTATAAGATTAAAAATAAAAGGCTCATTTAGGAGGATAATTATGAAGGTAGAAAAGAAACAGCTTGATAAGGTACAGGTAGAACTTACCATCGAAATCCCACAGGATGAATTTAAGGAATACGTTGAAAAAGCGTACCGCGACAAGAAGGGTAAGATCAACATCCCTGGCTTCCGCAAAGGTCATGCACCACGCCAGCTGATCGAACAGTACTATGGAAAGGATTTCTTCTATTTTGATGCAGCTGAACTCTGCGTTTTCCCTAAGTATGTAGAAGCGATCAAAGAAAACGAAGACATCAAGCCAATCGCTGAACCTAAGTTCGACGTTGTGACGCTGGAAGCTGGCGAGCCTTTCGTTTTCACTGCGACTGTTGACACGAAGCAGGAGATCACCCTTGGCGAATACAAGGGCATCGAGCTGGAAAAGGTTGACACGACTGTAACGGACGAAGACCTCCAGAAGGAAATCGACCACGCTCGTGAAAACACTGCGCTGATCGAAGATGTTGAAGATGCAGACGCTGCTGTTGAAAACGGCGACATTGTTCTGCTCGACTTCTGCGGCAAGAAGGATGGCGTTGCTTTCGAAGGCGGCACAGCTGAAAACTATGAACTGACGATCGGTTCCAACAGCTTCATCCCAGGCTTTGAAGAAGGCATGGTTGGCATGAAGGTTGGCGAAGAAAAGGATCTGGATCTGACTTTCCCAGAAGAATACCATGCTGCTGATCTGGCTGGCGCTGCTGTTGTCTTCACTGTGAAGGTGAACGCGATCAAGCGCAAACACCTGGCTCCACTGGACGACGATTTTGCAAAGGATGTCAGCGAATATGACACCCTCGATGAATACAAGGCACATCTCCGCGAAGATATGGAAAAACAGCGCAAGGAAGCTGCTGACAACCAGTACAAAGCGAAGATCGCTCAGAAGATCACTGAGGATTCCGATGTAGTGGCTCCACAGTCGATGATCGAAAAGGAAGCTGAAGGCTATCTCAACGAAATGACCTACAATCTCCGCGCTCAGGGCATTGAGATGGATATGTACTATCGTCTGGCCAACACGAGCGAAGAAGAGGTTAAGAAGGAATTCAACGAACGCGCTGAAGCTTCTGTTAAGCAGCAGCTGGTTCTGAGCGAAATCGCTGAACGCGAAGAAATCGAAGTCAGCGAAGAAGAACTGGACGCTGAACTGGACAAGCTCTCGAAGCTTTATCAGATGGAAAAAGATCAGCTGAAGCAGATCTTCATGGTTCAGGGCCAGATGGAAGCACTGAGAAACAGCATCAAGTTTGAAAAGGTTATGGATCTCCTGTTTGGTAGCGCTGTCATCAAGTAAGGCCGGCGCGCTTCAGTAGACAGGAGCATTGAAAGGAGTTTACAACGATGAGCTATCTTGTCCCTTATGTCATTGAACAAACTGGTCATGGAGAACGCTCCTACGATATCTATTCGAGATTGCTAAAGGACAGAATCATTTTCCTCGGTGGTGAGGTCACGGATGATTCTGCCAATGCGATCATCGCACAACTTCTTTTCCTGGAAGCTGATGACCCAAAGAAAGATATTTACATGTACATCAACAGCCCTGGCGGTTCTGTAACTGCCGGGCTGGCGATCTACGATACGATGCAGTATGTGAAGCCGGATGTCTGCACGCTCTGTGTGGGCATGGCTGCAAGCATGGGCGCATTTCTGCTCGCTGCAGGCGCGAAGGGCAAACGGTTCTCGCTGCCGAACAGTGAGATCATGATCCACCAGCCACTGGGCGGTGCATCTGGTCAGGCGACGGATATCGCGATCCACGCGAAACGTATCCTGGAGATCAAAGAAAAGATGATCCGCATTTTGGCGGAACGCACTGGTCAGGATCCTGAAAAGGTGCGCCAGGATACGGAACGTGACAATTTCATGGAACCGGCTGCAGCGCTTGAATACGGTCTGATCGACAAGGTCATCGACCGTCACTGAGGAATGGAGTGCATCAATGAGTAAAAACGACGAGCAAAACGAAGAAATCCGCTGTTCATTTTGTGGCAAATCGCGCGACGAGGTCAACAAGCTGATCGCTGGTCAGGGTGTGTACATTTGTGACGAATGCGTGAAGATCTGTGACGAGATCCTCGCTGAAAGTGCTGTGATGACGCACGCGGATTTCTCGCAGGAAAATATCCTCAAGCCTGCCGATATCAAGTCGGTGCTCGATGAGTACGTGATCGGTCAGGACGAGGCGAAAAAGGCGCTCTCTGTTGCGGTGTACAACCACTACAAGCGCATCAACCACATTGATGACGCGGCGTCGGACAACGATGTGGAGCTGCAAAAGACAAACATCTGTCTCATTGGGCCAACAGGGAGCGGTAAGACGCTTCTGGCGCAGACGCTGGCGCGTGTGCTGAATGTGCCGTTTGCGATCGCAGATGCGACATCGCTGACGGAAGCCGGCTATGTCGGCGAGGATGTGGAAAACATTCTCCTGAAGCTGATCCAGGCTGCTGATTTTGACATGGATGCAGCCAGCCGCGGCATCATCTACATCGATGAGATCGACAAGATCGCCCGCAAGAGCGACAATCCGTCGATCACCCGCGATGTTTCCGGCGAAGGGGTGCAGCAGGCGCTCCTGAAGATTATCGAGGGCACGGTGGCGAACATTCCACCGCAGGGCGGAAGAAAGCATCCGCATCAGGAATTCATCCAGCTGGACACGACGAACATTCTCTTCATCCTCGGTGGCGCTTTTGACGGCATCGAGCAGATCATCGACCGCCGCATCGGCAAGGGAAGCCTGGGCTTCGCTGTGGATGCCGAAGATGCTGCAACGCTGGCGAAAAAAGATCTGCCAACGATCAAGAAGATCGAGCCTGAGGATCTCCTGAAGTTTGGTTTGATCCCAGAGTTCATCGGCCGTGTGCCATATCTCGTGACGCTGGAGCAGCTCGACAAGGAAGCGTTGATCCGCGTGCTCGTAGAGCCGAAGAATGCGCTGGTCAAGCAGTATCAGAAGCTCTTCGAGATGGACGATGTGGAGCTGGTGTTTGAGGACGACGCGCTGGACGCGATCGCTGAAGAAGCGCTCAAGCGCAACACCGGTGCGCGAGGCCTGCGTGCGATCCTGGAAAATGTGATGATGGACATTATGTTCGACATTCCAAGCCGCGACGACATTGCGCGCGTGCGCATCACCAGGGATGCGATCCTTGGCGCTGGCGCACCGCTGCTGGAATACAAGGAATAAGATGAAAGGCTTTGCAAGGCTCTCTTTGCAAAGCCTTTTTGAGTAAGGAAGTGATACGATGAGTGCAATTAGAAGCGAACGTGGAGTGATGGTGCCGCTGCGCCAGCTGGTGCCGCTGCCAAATACAACGATCACTGTGGACATTGGCCGCGAGCTTTCCAAGCGTGCAGTGGATGCTGCCCGTGCGGAAAATGGCGAGATCTTTCTTTTCACGCAGATCCATCCGGATGTGGAGACGCCAGATATGGAGGCGCTTTATCCGATCGGCGTTCGTGCTGAGGTGACGAAGCTCGAGAAAAATACAGCGATCAACGGCTATAAGATCACCCTCGACATCGGTCAGCGTGTGCAGGCGCTGCAGCTTGAGGAAGAGGATGGCATGCTCATGATGCGCGTCTTCCCGATCTACGACGATTATTCGAGCGAAGCGGCGAAGGCGCTGACTCAGAAAACAGAAGCGCGTCTGCAGACAGAGCTTTTGCGGTTCAACAGATTGACGCGCAAGCTGAGCTCAGCGCAGCTGACGATGATCCAGAATCAGACAGACATCGCCAAGAAGATAGATATCATGACGCATTTGGTTGTGAGTCAAATGGAAAACCGCTATGCGGTGCTTTCCAATGTCTATATCGATCAGCGGATGGAAAAACTCCTGACATTCCTAGTGCAGGAAAACGAGCTGATTCATTTGGAAATGACGCTCAACCAGCGCGTGAAGGCGGCGATCGATAAATCCCAGAAGGAATATTTCCTGCGTGAAAAGATCAAGGTGATCCGTAAAGAACTGGGGGAAGAGGTCGACAAGGATGCCGAGCTCGATGAGCTTGAGCAGAAGATCGAAGCTTCGCTCATGCCGGAGACGGTGAAGGAGCGTGCGCGCAAGGAACTCAAACGCATGCGCAACTCAACGCCGATGCATCCGGAATATGGCAACATCCAGAACTATCTGGATTTCCTCGTGGGGCTGCCGTGGGGCATTTACAAGGAAAACGATCACGATCTGGTTTACGCTGCGAAAATTCTCGAAAAGGACCACTACGGCCTGGAAAAGATCAAAGCGCGCATTCTGGAATTCCTCGCTGTGCAGTTCAAGCGCGGTGACAACGCCGGCTCGATCCTTTGCTTTGTCGGCCCTCCGGGGATTGGCAAAACCTCGCTGGCCCAATCCATCGCGCGGGCGCTCGGTCGCGATTTCATTCGCGCAGCCTTGGGCGGGGTGCAGGATGTGGCAGAGATCCGCGGACACCGACGCACCTACGTCGGCGCGATCCCGGGACGCATCATTCAGGGGATTTCCGACGTTGGCTCAAGCAATCCGGTGTTTCTCCTGGATGAGATCGACAAGCTGACGCGCGATTTCAAGGGCGATCCGTCGGCAGCGCTCCTGGAAGCCCTTGATCCTGAGCAGAACAATACCTTCAGCGACCATTATCTGGAGGTGCCATACGATCTGTCGAAGGTGTTTTTCATCACCACGGCCAACGACATCAGCCAGATCCCAGGGCCGCTGCGCGACCGCATGGAGATCATCGAGATGTCCAGCTACACGGAATATGAAAAGCTGCAGATCGCCAAGCGTTATCTTGTGAAAAAAGCCATGGCTGCCTGCGGCCTGGAAAAGGGAAGCATTTCCTTCACCGATGGCGCACTCAGAGAAATCATCACGCGCTACACCCGCGAGTCGGGCGTGCGCGAGCTGGAGCGCAAGATCGAAGCCTGCTGCCGTAAATTTGCCAAGGGCGAATACATCGCAGACGAAGCGCTGCCAGCGCGCGTGACCAAAGCAAATGTGAAAGACTATCTCGGTAAGCCACTGGTGGACCATCTCGCTACAAGCGAGGAGAACGCTGTTGGTGTCGCTGTTGGCATGGCCTGGACGCCGGTCGGCGGCGAGATCCTGCAGATTGAAAGCGTCGCCATGCCCGGCAAGGGCAATCTCCTGCTCACCGGCCAGCTTGGCGATGTGATGCGCGAATCCGCGCAGATCTCGCTGAGTTATCTGCGCAGCGTCGCTGCGCGCTACGGCATTGCCGACGATTTCGTCGAGACCCACGACATTCACGTGCACGTGCCATCGGGCGCTGTGCCAAAAGAAGGGCCGTCTGCCGGCGTGACGATGACGACCTCACTTCTCTCGATGATGACCGGCAAGCCGCTGCGCCAGGATGTCGCCATGACTGGTGAAATGACCCTGCGCGGCAAGGTGCTCCCTGTCGGCGGCATTCGCGAGAAGGTGACCGCTGCCCATCGCGCAGGCGCGAAGATCGTGCTCATTCCTGAGGACTGCCAGCGCGATATCGACGAGATTCCACAGGAAGTGCGTGACGATCTGGAGATTCGCCTGGTCAAGCGCGTCGAGGACGTGTGGGAAGTTGCATTTGCCCAGATTGGCACCAGCGGAAATGAGGTGATCGGATGATCGTTAAAAACAGCAAATTTCTCATCGGCGCTGTGTCGCCGAAGCAATATCCCGACACCGGCTATCCTGAGTTCGCCCTCTGCGGTCGCTCGAATGTCGGAAAGTCGTCGTTTATCAATCGCATCATCCGCCGCAAAAATCTTGCGCGCACCAGCTCGCAGCCGGGGAAGACCCGCGAGCTCAACTACTACGAGATCGAAACCGACTACTCGCCGTTCTATTTCGTCGATCTGCCTGGCTACGGCTTTGCCAAAGCGAGCCAGAAGGAACGCGAAAAATGGGGACAGTTCATCGAGAACTATCTCCTGAAACGCGACGCCTGCCAGCTTGTGCTGCAGGTGATCGATCTGCGTCATCCGCCGACTAAGGACGACATCGCCATGTATCAGTGGCTGCGCTATTACGACAAGCCTGTGCAGGTCGTCGCTACCAAAGCCGACAAGATCGCCCGTGGTCAGTACGAAAAGCAGAAAGCCCAGATCCGTAAAGCGCTGGAAATGCCAAAAGGCGAGGAGATCCTCTTGTTCTCCGCAGAAACCGGCCTCGGCGTTGACGCTGTGGAAGCGCTGCTTGAGCCGTATCTGCTGAGCAAGGAATGAGATTTACAGTATGAGGCGTGGAGCGTTCGTGATCAGTCACGAACGCTCCGCTTTTCATTTGCGTGCGGTGTGATTGCGTCGGGAATTATTCTCTGTTATACTTATACAAGACCAAAGGGAGAGGGAGATTCCATGAAAATTGTCATTATTGGCGCTGGTAAAGTCGGCTACAGTCTGGCGCGTATGCTGTCGAGCGACGAGCATGACGTGATCGTTGTGGAGCCGGATATTGAGCGCGGCAATATCATCAATGAAAAACTCGACGTGCAGGTTGTCAATGGCAACGGCGCCAGTCCACGTCTGCAGCGGGCGATCGGGATCGGGAATGCAGATCTGGTGGTAGCGGTGACGGACCGCGATGAGATCAACATGCTTTCCTGTACGTTCGCCAAACAGGCAGGGGCCAAGCGCACAGTGGCGCGTCTGCGCGATATTGAATACGCCAACGACATCGCTGCGCTGCGTCGGCTGATGCCGGAGGTGGATGTGTTCATCAATCCGGAGCAGGTCACGGCGGAGGTCATCAGCAACTACATCCGTATTCCAGAAGCGAAGAACATTTATTATTTTGACAAGCGCAAGCTGATGATGGTGGAGTTGCCAGTGGCGCCAGACAGCCTCGTCAATGGCAAGGCGCTGAAGGATCTGCCGAAGATCAAACCATTTCTGATCACGTCGATCCTGCGCGATGGTCGATTCATCATTCCAAACGGGAATGAGATTATCCGCGAGAACGATTATATTTTCCTGATGACGCGCACAGAGGATATGAAAGAGATCGAACGCTCGCTGGGCTTCAAGCGCAAGGTCATCCAGGAGGTGATGATCCTTGGCGGCGGGCGCTTGGGCTATTATCTGGCGAAGATCCTGGAGCCAATGGATGTGCAGGTGAAGATCATCGAGCAGAGTCTCAAGCGTTGCGAATTTCTCTCCGGCATGCTCGACACGACGATCGTTTTAAACGGCGACGTCGGCGATGCGGACATTCTCGCTGAGGAAGGCATCAGCGACGTGGACATTCTCGTGGCGTCTACAGACAACGACAAGCTCAACATTCTTGCCTGCCTTTTGGGCGCGCAGCTTGGCGCCAAGCAGACGGTGACGCAGATCCGCCGCACGGATTATATGCCGCTGATCCAGTCTGTCGGTATCGATGTGGCTGTGGATCCGCAGACGTTGACACGCGAAGCCATTCTCAAACTCATCCGCAAGGGCAAGCTGGAATCGCTGACGTTGATCGATTCCGGCAGCGCCGAGGTCATCGACCTCATCGTCAACGAGGATCATCGTAAGATCTGCGGCCAGAAGATCAAGGACATTCCGTTCCCGCAGGGCGTGATCATTTCCTCCATCGACCGCAACGACGATGTCATCATCCCAAACGGCGAGGATGTTGTGCAGCCTGGTGACCGTATTACGATCTTTGTCGGCAAGCGCGCTGTGCGCAAAGTGGAAAAACTGATCAATATATAGAGGCGACTCAGTGTGAATCGAACGATCATTGGATTTTTAGGAAAGCTCATCATCCTCGTCGGCCTGTCGATGGTGGTGCCGCTGTTGATGAGTGTGTATGACAACGAACATATCATGGACGTCTACCTGACCTCGATCGCGGTGACGCTGGCCTGTGGCGGGCTTTGTCTCGGCATTGGGCACGGGGCGAAAAGCTTGCTGCGCATCCGCGATGGGTTTCTTTTGGTGACGCTGGCCTGGCTCAGCGCGTCGTTTTTTGGCACGATGCCGATGTTTATGAGCGGCTATTTCCCAAACTATCTCGACGCTTTTTTTGAGACACTCTCTGGCTTCACAGCAACTGGGATCACTGTGCTCGCTGAGGTGGAAAGTCTGCCGCGCAGCATTCTCCTGTGGCGGAGCATGACACAGTGGCTCGGCGGCATGGGGATCGTCGTCCTCTTTGTGGCGATGCTCTCTGGCGTCAGCGGCAGCACCCAGCTCTTGAACGCCGAGGTAACCGGTCCTGTGAAAGAAAAACTCAGCCCCCGCAGCAGCGATTCGGCGAAGATTCTCTGGATCATTTATCTGATCCTGACGCTCCTGAATTTTCTCGCTCTCGTCGTTTGCGGCATGGGGCTTTTTGACGCGGCCAACCACGCCATGAGCACCGTCTCCACCGGCGGCTATTCGACGCGCAACGATGGCATTCTGGCCTTCCCGCAGCAGAGCGTGCAGTGGGTGACGATGGTGTTCATGTTTCTGTCGGCCTGCAGCTTTGCCATGTATTATCGTGTTTTCCGCCGGCGCAGTTTGCGTGTGCTCTGGCACAACGGCGAGTGGCGCTTTTTTGTGCTGCTCGTGCTGCTCTTTTCGGCGCTCATTGTGATTGTGCTCTATCCGAGCGGCGAATACGGCCTGATGGAAACCATCCGCATCGCGCTTTTTAATGTGGTGGCACTTTTTTCGTCGACCTGTTTTGTCACCGTCGATTACGACGTCTGGCCGCCGTTTTTGCAGCTGCTCGTGCTGCTCATCATCTTCATGGGTGGCTGCGCGGGATCGACCGCCGGCGGGGTCAAGCTCGAGCGTGTGATGATCCTTCTGCGCCAGTCGCGCAACGAGCTGCGCAATATGCTGCATCCGCGCATGATCACTAGCCTCAAGATCAACGGCAGCGTGATCCCGAACCGCGTCGTCATCAACGTCGCCATTTATGTCTTTCTCTTCGCGGCCATCATCATCTTTTCGACGTTTTTTGCTGCCGCTGTCGGTTTGCCGATGCTCGAGGCATTCACAACCTCGCTCACCTGCATCTGCAACAGTGGTCCGTCCTTCGGCGCGTATGGTCCAACAGAGCCGTTTTCCACGCTGCCGTCGGTGCTCAAAGCGTATTACTGCGCGCTGATGCTTTTTGGCCGTCTTGAATTGTACACGATCCTCGTGCTCTTTTTGCCGCGCAACATCAAACATTAATCCCAAAGGAGGTGGGCGCATGATCATCCTTGGTCTCGATCCCGGCACCGCCACAACAGGCTATGGCGTTATCCGTATGACCAATTTCAAGATCAGCTGCGTTGCTTACGGCGCCATCATCACAAAACCAGATATGGATATGCCCCAGCGGCTTTCTGTCATCTACGACGACCTGGGACAGATCATTCGCCAGTACCACCCCGACGAAGTTGCCGTGGAGAAGCTCTATTTTGGCAAAAATATTACCACCGGCATCAGCGTCGGGCAGGCGCGCGGCGTCCTGCTTCTGCGGCTGGCACAGGAAAACCTCCCCATCGGCGAATACACCCCGATGCAGGTTAAGCAGGCGCTTGTCGGCTTCGGCCATGCAGAGAAAAAGCAGATCCAGTACATGGTGCAGAATTTTCTCAAGCTGCCCGAGCTGCCAAAACCAGACGACGCCGCAGATGCGCTGGCCATCGCTATCTGTCATGCGCACAGTCGCAGCGGATTGTTATAATGGAGGAAATAATGATAGGATATTTGAAAGGAACCGTCGCTGCAAGCGACGGTCAGATCGTCACCCTAATGGTCGGTGGCGTCGGCTTTGAAGTGATGATGCCGAACGACGGCGAAACCCTTTTCACCATTGGCGAGGAAGCCGCCATCTACACTTACATGCACGTGCGCGAAAATGAGATCGGTCTTTACGGTTTTTCAAGCGCGCTTGAGAAAAAACTTTTCAATGTGCTCATCGGCGTCTCCGGCATCGGACCGAAAAGCGCCATGCAAATGCTTGGCGTTTCTTCACCACAGGGTATCATCACAGCCATCACCACCGGCGACGAAAAAATGCTTTCCTCGCTCCCGGGGATTGGCAAAAAAACCGCTGCGCGTCTCATCCTTGAACTCGGCGAAAAGATCGCCAAGGAATTTCCGCTCATCACTCAGGATGCGCCTGCTCCTGTACAGAAGAAAGCTGCGCAGCAGCCAAGTGCCATTGAAAACGATCTCACCGACGCGCTCATCGCTCTTGGTTATCGCGCTCATGAGATCAAGGAGATGCAGGATGCCACCGACGTGCTCGAAGAAACCGACGTGAACGCAGCCCTTAAAAAAGCGCTGCAGTATTTTGCGAGAGGATAAACCATGCTTGAAGAACGCATCATTTCCCCGAGCGAAAGCATCGAGGATGTAAAAATACAGAAAAACCTGCGCCCGAAACGTTTCAGCGATTACATCGGCCAGGAAAAAGTGAAGACCAAGCTCAAGGTCTATGTCGAAGCAGCGCGCGTGCGCGGCGAAGCGCTGGACCACTGTCTGTTTTACGGACCGCCAGGTCTCGGCAAAACAACCCTGGCGCAGATCATCGCCAATGAGCTCGAGGTTAATATCCACATCACCTCCGGCCCGAGCATTGAGCGCGCCGGTGATCTTGTCGCGCTCCTCACCAACATCCAGCCGTACGACCTGCTCTTTATCGACGAGATCCACCGCCTCAATCGCGCTGTCGAAGAAGTGCTTTACTCTGCCATGGAGGACTATGTCCTCGATATCATCATCGGCAAAGGACCGAGTGCGCGCAGCCTGCGCATGGATCTGCCGCCGTTCACACTGATCGGTGCCACAACCCGTGCCGGCAGCCTTTCTTCGCCGCTGCGCGATCGTTTTGGCATCATCGAGCGCCTGCAGTTTTATTCCACTGATGAGCTGGCACAGATCATCGATATCAACGCCCGCTATCTCGATGTACCCATCGAGGCTGACGGTGCGCGTCTCATCGCCAGCCGTTCTCGTGGCACGCCGCGTATCGCCAACCGCCTGCTCAACCGCGTGCGCGATTTTGCCCAGGTAGAAGGAGAGGGCGTTATCAATGCAGAGATCGCGCGCTACGCCCTTGATCGTCTGGAAGTCGACGAAGCCGGACTCGACAAGCTTGATCGCGACTTGCTCATGACCATCATAGAGCAGTACAAAGGCGGCCCTGTCGGCCTGGACACCCTCGCCGCCAGCATCGGCGAAGAGCGCGTTACGCTCGAGGATGTCTGCGAGCCTTATCTCCTGCAGGAAGGATTCCTTGCGCGGACGCCGCGCGGACGCGTCGCTACAGAAAAAGCCTACAACCATTTTGACCTGCCAATGCCAATACGCATGCAGGAGCAAAATCAGCAGGAGACATTGTTTATCAACGAAGAGGGAGAAGAGACAACAATAAATGAAGACAAGTGATTTTGATTACGAACTGCCAGAAGAACTCATTGCCCAGCATCCCGCTGCACAGCGCGACCACTCGCGTCTGCTTGTGATGGATAAATACACAGGCGTCGTCGAGCACCGCGTTTTTCGGGACATCGTCGATTATCTTCACGCCGGCGATGTGCTCGTGCTCAATAATACCAAGGTCATCCCTGCGCGCATTTTTGGCGTCAAGGAAGGTGGCACCGCCAAGATCGAAGTGCTGCTCCTAAAGCGCGACGACGATCTTCCTAACACCTGGGAGGTTCTCGTTCATCCTGGCAAGCGCGCCAAAGTCGGCACCGTCATCGATTTCGGCGAGGGTCGGCTCAAAGGCGAAGTCATCGCCAATACCAGCGCCGGGCGCAAGGTGACGTTTCACTTCGACGGCATTTTTGAAGAGATCCTCGAAGAACTCGGTACCATGCCGCTGCCGCCGTATATCCACGAGCAGCTCGAGGATCAGAACCGTTACCAGACCGTTTATGCAAAAGTGGACGGTTCTGCAGCAGCGCCAACAGCAGGCCTGCATTTTACCACTGAGCTGCTCGAGACGCTGCGCCAAAATGGTATTGAGATCGAAGAAGTGCTGCTCCATGTTGGCCTCGGCACTTTCAAGCCGGTGAGCGAGGAAGACATCGAAGACCACGAAATGCACTCCGAATACTACGAGATCAGCCAGGAAACCGCAGACCGCATCAATAAAGCCAAGGCCGAAGGCCGCCGCATCATTTCCGTCGGCACCACGTCAACACGTGCTCTTGAGAGCGCTGCCAAAGATGGTCGTCTCCAAGCTGGCAGCGGCTGGACAAACATCTTCATCTATCCCGGCTACAAGTGGCAGATCATAGATGGTCTCATCACCAATTTCCATCTGCCGAAATCCACCTTGATGATGCTCGTCAGCGCCCTTTCCACGCGCGAGCACATCCTTGCCGCTTACAAAGAAGCGGTCGCTCAGCGCTACAGGTTCTTCTCTTTCGGCGACGCCATGTTCATCAACCCAGGAGACAAAAAATGAGTTTTGAATTTACAATAGAGAAAAAATGCAGCCACACTGCTGCCCGTCTTGGACGTTTATCCACACCTCACGGCGAGATCGAAACACCAACCTTCATGCCCGTCGGCACCCAGGCCACTGTCAAGACCCTGACGCCTGACGAGCTCAAAGACGCAAAATCGCAGATCATTCTTTCAAATACCTATCACCTGTATTTGCGGCCAGGGCATGAGCTTATCCGTGAGCTCGGCGGTCTCCACAGCTTCATGAACTGGGATCGTCCGATCCTCACCGACAGCGGCGGCTTCCAGGTGTTCAGTCTCGGTGATTTGCGCAAGATCATAGAAGAAGGCGTGCTTTTCCGCTCCCATCTCGACGGTTCCAAGCATCTTTTCACGCCGGAATCCGTCATGGAAATAGAGAACGCTCTTGGCGCCGATATCATCATGGCTTTTGACGAGTGTATTCCGCACACTGCCGATCGCAGCTACACAAAAAATTCTCTCGAGCGCACCACCCGCTGGCTCGAGCGCTGTGTCAAAGCGCAGAAAGATCCAGCGCACCAGGCTCTTTTCGGCATCGTCCAGGGCGGCATGTACGCCGATCTGCGCAAACTCAGCATCGAGCAGATCGCTCAGTTTGACCTGCCAGGATTTGGCATTGGGGGACTCAGCGTCGGTGAACCAAACTACGTCATGTATCAACTCCTCGCAGAAACCGTGCCATTCATGCCCGAGCATAAACCGCATTATCTCATGGGCGTCGGCAATCCGGATAACCTTGTCGAAGCCGCCGGCCTTGGCATCGACATGTTCGACTGCGTCCAGGCGACGCGCATTGCCCGTCATGGCGCATTCTGGACTCGCCAGGGTCGTAAGAGCATCAAGCAGAGCCAGTATCTCAAAGACCTCTCGCCACTGGAAGAAGGCTGCGGTTGTTATGCCTGCCGCCATTTCAGCAAAGCCTACATCCGTCATCTTTTTAAGGCGAATGAAATGCTCGCCTATCGCCTCATCTCCATTCATAATATCCATTTCCTCAACAATCTCATGGAAGAGTTGCGGCAAGCCATCCGCGAAGACCGCTATCCAGCATTCAGAGAAGAATTTTTCGCGAATTACCAGCTCTGAGCAACGTAAATTGACACATTCTCACAATCTTCAGCCACAAGAACAGCGGAGATGAGAGAATGTGTTTTTTATTTTGTTGTGCCCTGGACATACAAGTGTCCGCGAGAGATAAAAGTGTACGCCCTTCGTGTATTAAATTATTCAATCGACGGACGCCTTGTTGCGTCTGGTCATTGTAAGGTTTTTGTGCAATAATTATGTTTATCGGTTGAAAGGCCGAAATCATAAAACGAAAGAAGGGGAGTGGCAGACAGTTTCCACACCGTCTGCAAATAAACATGAGTATCAAAGAAGCTTTTCACAAATGGAACAGCATCAGCCTCGTTAAGCGTATTCTCTGCGGACTGATCATTGGTATTATTCTCGGCCTTGTTGTTCCACAGGCGACAGGGATCTCAATTCTCGGTGATCTCTTCGTCGGCGCCCTCAAGGGCATCGCGCCAATCCTCGTATTTTTTCTAGTCATGAGCGCACTTTCCAATATGGCAGAAGGCCAGCGCACCAACATGAAGGCCATCGTTGTCCTTTACATTCTTGGTAATCTGACCGCAGCCATGGTCGCAGTCATTGCTCACTATCTGTTCCCAGTCAGCATGACCTTTGCATCTGGAACAGACGTTGGTGATGTCGCTCCACCAAGCGGGGTTACCGAAGTCCTCACTAATCTGTTGATGAACCTCGTTGATAATCCAGTCAACGCCATCGTCAACGCCAACTACATCGGTATCTTGTTCTGGGCCATCATTTTCGGTATTGCATTGAAGAAAGCAAGCGAAGGCACCAAGAATGCTCTTGAAAATGTTTCCGATGCAACCTCCATCGCCGTACAGTGGGTCATCAGCTTTGCCCCATTCGGGATCATGGGTCTTATCTTTACCACCATCTCCGAACAGGGACTCGGCGCCCTCGTTGGTTACGCCAAGCTCATCGTCCTGCTCGTCGGCGCCATGGCCGTCGTCGCTTTTGTCGTCAATCCGATCATCGCTTTCATCTGCATCCGCAAGAATCCATATCCGCTCGTCCTCACCTGCCTCAAAGAAAGCTTCATCACCGCATTTTTTACCCGCAGCTCTGCAGCGAACATTCCAGTTAACATGGAACTCTGCAAAAAGCTCCAGCTTGATGAAGACACCTATTCCATTTCTATTCCGCTCGGTTCCACCGTTAACATGGCCGGCGCAGCCATCACCATTTCTACAATGGCTCTCGCTGCTGCCACCACTCTCGGCATCGAAGTCTCCTTCGGCACAGCGCTCATCATGTGTGTGCTCGCAGCAGCCAGCGCAGCAGGCGCGTCTGGCGTCGCTGGCGGATCCCTGCTTTTGATCCCACTCGCCTGCAGTCTCTTTAACATTCCGAACGACATTGCCATGCAGGTCGTCGGCGTCGGTTTCATCATCGGCGTTATCCAGGACTCCTGCGAGACCGGTATCAACTCTTCCACCGACGTACTCTTTACCACCTGCGCAGAAATGCGTGATCGCAGACTCCATCCAGAACGCTACGTTGGAAAACCAGAAGCACTCATGAAAGTGCCAAAAGGTGAAGCGTAAATAAGACTAAAGATACATAGCCCTGCCTGTTTCCATAGGAGACAGCAGGGCTGTGTTTGTATTTGCAGCGAAAATAGATAGGCTCTGGAAAAATAGCACCAAAATCGGCAAAAGTGTTAAAGTTTCGCTTGCAATCAGTTAAGGAACGTGCTAGTATATACACATCGTCACAGCGGCGCTGAAAAGCCAACAAGAAAATTCGTCAAAAAAGATGGAAAAACCTGTTGACAGAAAGCGCGAGAGATGATATTATATATGAGTCGTCGCGAGAGCGGCGGCCCTGTTCTTTGAAAATTAAACAGCCAAGCGAAACAAACCAGT
>OMNT01000313.1_pt1 | contig 53041 bp, 42 predicted proteins | sample 1672551 | NCBI WGS metagenome assembly OMNT01 (sample SAMEA3136698, study PRJEB25190) | human gut metagenome | reverse complement strand
GTCCGCGCCGCCCGCGGCGTTCTCGGAGCCCGCGCATCCCGCATTGCCCGAATCTTCCGCAGCACCCGCACCGTACGCGCTTTCCGCAGCGCCTGTGGGATCCGCTCCATTCGAGACATCTGAGTCATCTTCTGCAGCATCGCCTTCCCCACCAGGCGCGACGGCGCGATATGTGTCCGCCTTGTTGCCAGGCACGGCGGAAGGCCGATAGGAGGCCCCATCCGATGCGGCATGCCACAGGCCGTCCGCCCCGGGAATATCCCCAGCGCTCGGCTGCGGCAGGAAGCACTTAGAGCCAACCCAGGCAAACGACTCGCCGAGCGTCACCTCTGCAAGCCTGGAGCAGCCGGTGAACAGGTCTGCCATAGTCTCCACATTCGACGTGTCGAACGAGGACAGGTCGAGAGTGGCAAGCGAGGCGCAGTTGTAGAACATCGACGCGAAGGTGGTTGCGGCGCTTGTGTCGAAGTGCGACAAATCGAGGGACCTAAGCGAGCTGCACCCGTAGAACATCTCCTTGAATGTGGTAACGTTGCCCGTCTCGAACGACGAGACGTCGAGCTCCTCAAGGGATGCGCATTGGATGAACATCTGCCTGAAGTTATTCCCGCTCGATGTGTCCCAATCTGCGAGGTTTACGCTCCGAAGCGACGAGCAGTCCTGAAACACGTCGGCAAACGACCTGACAGAGCTTGTGTCAAGCGTAGAAAGATCGATATCTGTGAGGGACTTGCACCCCGAGAAAGCATATTCCAGGCTCGTCGTTTTCGACGTATCGAGCTTGGAAAGGTTGACCGACAAGAGATTGGCGCAGTTGAAGAACCATGCATACATCGTCTGCGGGGCGACTCCCTCATCGACGACCGCGACGCGCTCTATTTTGCGCGCGATGCCTTTCCACGGCGGAGTGCTCTTCGTATTCTGGATATTTGCGTACACCGCCGTCGCCGTCTTGCCCTCGAAGACGCTTCCCTCGACGGGCAGGGCGCGGCGCTTATAGAAAGTGAGCGAGGCATCGTCTTCGGAATAGACTGCGAACGGGACGGAATCCGAAGCACTCGGTTCTGTCGACTGAGCACAGAAGAGAAACGACGCCGAAAGCAGCGTCACGGGGTGCTGGGCTGCTTGCTCGAACAGGGCGGCATGCACAGCGGGATCGAGCCGGGACACCGCCCAGCTCACATCGAGCGACCCTTTCGCGGGAACGATCAGCGTCGGGTCGTAGGAAGCGAAGCCTCCTGAGTAGTCGAGCAGTGTCGACCCGTTTGCCTTCGCCGAAGCTGAGATGCCGTCGTAGGCGGTAGTCGCCGTGGCCATAGCAAGACGCGCAGGGGTGCTGCCGGAGTTCTCGATCTTCCACGAAGTCGGCGCCACAACTGTCCCGTCGGAGTATTGCTCTAGTGATTCGCGCGCTATTTCTGTTCAGCGGCGCTGTAGCGAGACGATTACCCTGGCAGAAAAGCTAATCGCGATGCGACACGTAATATCCCGCGTCCTCCACCGCTCGTTCGACAGCGTCGCGGTCGATAGGGGATTTCGCCAAAATGTGAGCCATGCCCGACCCCAGGTCGACCCTCGCCCATATCCCCGGCTGAGCATTGAGGGCGTTCTGCACGCGCCCGACGCATTTTTCGCAGGTCATCCCCTTCACCTTAACGTCAAGCAAATAGGGATAGTTCGCCTCGTCAGTGTCTTCCACCGTAACAGCAGCCACCTTCTTCGCCTTGGGAGCTTTCGGGCCGCCGCCGCAGCAGTCATCCTTGAGCGAGAACACGCGGTAGGCTCGGCGAAGCGCGAAGACCATAAGGATTGCGATAGCGACGATGATGATCAAGGTTGGTGCATTCATTCGGCAGCTCCTCCGAAAGCCTTCGCTTCTTGATACGCAAGAAGTTTTCCTTTTGATACTTTCGGCAGTGTACCACGAGAAGTTAGCGAGGGAAAACCGTCGCGAAAGAAGACGCCACAGAGTATCCATATACCCTCAGGGGGTATATGAGAATGCACGAGCCAGCAGTGATTCGGCGCCGAGGGGCGCAGAAGGCGGTTGAAGCTCCCGACCGACTATTCCCCCAGGTCCTCGGCGAACCCTACGCGATAGTTCGCGAGCACCACCCCGTCACCTGCCTGTGTGGCGTCCAAATCGACATCGGCCGCTATCGCGAAATCGCTGTCGCCTTCCGCATCGTGGAAAATCTGGCGCACATGCCATACGTGGGCCGATTCCTCGTCGGACTCATCGAGCACGAGATAGGCCTTCGAGCGCGCATCTGCATCGAGGAGCACCTCTTCGTGTGCGTCATAGAACTCGTCGAGCGCCACCGCCCAAGCACGCTCGCCGAAGCCCCAGTCCGCATCCATCTCACCAAGCGTCGCAACGTCACGGTGCGCCGCCGCACGCACACGGCTGAACAGGGCGTTCCGCACAAGAACGGTAAGCCCGCGACGATCGCGTACCACCGGCTCGTCCTCGGGCAAAGGCGGCGCGGCATCGAGCGCGGCGCCCGCGTTTTCCCACTCGTCGACCAAGCTCGAGTCGACCGAGCGCACGATAAGCCCCAGCCAAGCGACGACGTCCTCGAGCCGCTCGTCGCGCTTGCCCTCGGGAACCGTGCGGTCGAGGGCGCGAAACGCCTCAGACAGATACCTGAGAAGGGCACCCTCGTAGCGCGTGACCCCCAGCTTCTGGATATACCCCTTGAAGTCCGCGGCGCTCTCCAGCATATCGCGCAGCACCGACTTCGGGCGCAGGCAGAAGTCGCGCGCCCACGGCACGCCCTCGCAGTATTTCTCGAAGGCGGCATCGAGCAGATCTTCGAGGGGCTTTTCGTAGGTCACGTCCGCGATGCGCTCGAGGCGCTCCTCGTATTCCACGCCGTCCATCTTCATCTCGGCCATGGCGCGGTCGCGCGCACGGCGCTCCTGGGCGCGCAGCACCTGGCGCGGGTCTTCAAGCGTCGCCTCGACCATCGACACCACGTTGAGCGCATAGTCATCATCTTCAGGGTCCAAAAGTTCCAAAGCCGCGAGCAAGAAGGGTGAAAGCGGCTGGTCGAGCGCGAAGTCTTCAGGAAGGTCAACCGTCACATAGTAGCTTGCGCCCCCGTCGGGCAGATCCTCTTTCACGACCACGCCCGCGGCGATGAGTGTGGCGAACACCTCGTCGGCACGCTGCGAGAGCGCCACCTTCTCCTCGTCGGTTTGCAGCGAGTCGGCAATGAGCTCCTCCACGCGGGCGCGGGCGTCGCCCCCCTGCTCCACCTCGGCGAGCACCATCGAGTGGGTGACGCGCATGCGGGGCGTGAGCTTCTCGGGAACCGATTCCACCAGGCGGTTGAAGGTGTCCTCGTTCCAGTTGACGAAGTTCTCGGGCGGTTTCTTCTTCTTGATCTTGCGGAGCTTCTTCGCATCGCCCGCAGCCTTCACCTCGGCCTTGTGGTTCTCGATCTCGTGCTCGGGCGCCTCGGCGATGACCACGCCTTCGGTGTCGAAGCCCGACCGCCCTGCGCGCCCCGCGATCTGGTGGAACTCGCGCGAGCGCAGACGGCGCATCTTGTGGCCGTCGAACTTCGTGAGCGCGGTGAGCACGACGGTGTGGATGGGCACATTGATGCCCACGCCGAGCGTGTCGGTTCCGCAGATGACGGGGAGAACGCCCTGCTGGGCGAGCTTTTCCACCAGCAGGCGATAACGGGGCAGCATCCCTGCGTGATGCACGCCGACACCGCAGCCGAGCAGGCGCTTCAACGTCTTGCCGAACGCCGTGGTGAATCGCGCGCCCTTCATGGCCTCCTTCACCGCCTCGCGCTGTTCCTTCGTCGCCACGCCGTAGCTCGCCAGTGCCGACGCGCTCGAAAGCGCCGCGTCCTGCGAGAAGTGGACGATGTAGAGCGGACCCTCCCCTTTTCGCAGCGCGAGCTCGACGGTGCCCTCAAGCGACGTGAGCGCATATTCGTAGGAAAGCGGCACCGGGCGCGGTGCGTTGATGATGCGGGAGACGTCCTTTCCCGTCTGGCGTTCGAGCAGCCCAGCGATCTGGTCAACATCGCCAAGTGTGGCGCTCATCAGCAAAAACTGCACATTGGGAAGCGCAAGCAGCGGCACCTGCCAGGCCCAGCCGCGATCGGAGTCGGAGAAAAAGTGGAACTCGTCCATGGCGACGCTCTCAATGGGGGCATCCTTCCCCTCGGCGAGCGCTTGATTCGCGAGGATCTCCTCCGTGCAGCAGATGACCGGGGCCGACGTGTTGATGTGCACATCTCCCGTGATCATGCCCACGTTCTCGCGGCCTAAGATGTCCACCAGGTTGAAGAACTTCTCGCTCACAAGCGCCTTGATGGGCGCCGTGTAGTAGGAGCGCTCGCCGAAGCACATCGCGATGAAGTGCATGCCGAGCGCGACGAGCGATTTGCCCGAACCGGTCGGCGTGCCCAAGATCACGTGGTCGCCGACCATGATGGACATGAGGGCCTCTTCCTGATGGGGCCACAGCTCGATGCCGCGCGATTCGACCCAGCCGATGAACGCCTCGTAGGCTTCTTCCTCCGTAAGGTTAGGGTTCTCATCGTAGAGCTTGCAGGCAAGTGCGCCGAGCTCGCCAGGCTCATGCGCGCGGGATGCGTCGGCAAGCTGTGCGACCTCGCTCTCGGGGGTCGTGACGTGGACAGATGCGCCGTCGTTGGTTCGTTCAGACAAAAGTCGCTCCTCGTACAGGTTCGCCCGCGCGACAAAACGGGCGGACCTGCTGGCCCGCCCGACTCAGTCACCGCGAATTCGCATTCAGTTCTTCGAAGTGTAGCGCAGTGCAGCCGAATGATGCTAGCACTGCTCAAGAATGGCACGCAGATACTGCTTGTAGCTCTCCGCGAGCGACTCCGGCCCCTCGATGCGGACCGTACCGTTGCACCGCACAAGCCATCCATAAAACGCAGGGCCTTCCTCAATCCGAGCCTCGATGCGCGCCGTGCCGTCACCGAGGTCGGTGGAGGCAACGTCGCGTCCGAAGCGGTCGACAACGGCGTTCATGGCGTGGCCATCGGCGATAAGCGTCGCGTCGACGAACGCGCCGCCAGCCGCACCAACGACCGCATTGTCGAGCCGCTCGACCGAGAAATCGCTTTGACGGGGAACCTTCGCCGCCCGCTCCTCGGAGACCTCCACGTAATCCATGCGCCCAACACGAAAGCCCTCGAAGTTGTCGGTTTCGGGATTGTAGGTGACCAGGTAGTACACGCCTTGGTTCACGATGATTTCCACAGGCGTCTCCACATAACGCTCGCCGCTGCGGCGCATGACCTTCTCTTTCGCGGCGTTGTAGCTGAAATAGCGGAACGACACCTTGCGCTTGCCCGCGATCGCCTCCAGGATGCGGTCGACATTGTAGAGCAGCGAGTCGCCCTGGATTTTGATGCGCCCGCTTACGGAAAGGTGACGGTCAAGCAGGTCGCGCTCGCGCTTGGGCGCGAGACGCTTGATCGAGCGGACGAGCGCGTCGGACTTGCGCTGCGTCAAATGGCGCGAGCTCTGCACGGCGTCCACGATAAGCATCAGATCGTCAAGCTCGATAGATCGCGTGACAAGGGCGTACTCGAGCGGCGCTCGCTGAAACGTCTGGATATCGAGGCCGAATTCCCGCAGCGACTCGATGTCGCGATAGACCGACTTGCGCTCCGCCGTGATGCCGTGAGCCTCGAGGCGTTCGAGAATCTGCGCCATGGTCAAGCCGGCGACAGCGTCGGTCTCCTCCACGAGCATCTTCGCAATGTAGAGGAGCTTGAGTTTTTGCAAATTGGCCGCCACGGGACACCCTCCCTTTTATGCCTCAGTTACCACACTGATTATACTTCTTTGTTTCCCCAGGTAAACTAGCATTCGTTACAAAAATCACGTCGATTATGACATTTACCCGTCCCAAAGTTGTCTCAGAAGACGTCAAATTATCGAAAAGGGCGCAAGCGAGCAAGGTCGGCTATAATCGCAAGGCAGATGCAACCGGACGACGACTTGGATGTGACTTCATGAACGCAGGCACCCTGGCAGGCAACGATTCCCTTCGCGCGGCGCTGCGCCACTACGACGAGGTCCGCGAGACCTACCTTCGCGCGCTCGCCGAGCATGGCGTGGAATTCGCGCCCGCAGGCTCCTCCGATGCCGAAATCGCCCAACTGCGAGACGAGCTTGCGCAACGCGGAGCCGAGTTCCGTAACGCAGGTGCGTCAATTCGCATGGGCTGGATCTCGAAGGCATGCATCGAGTGCACGGGAAACAAAGGCTCCGAAACGTTTTCCACCACGTTCAGGTGCCATCGCGACTGCTATTTCTGCTTCAACCACAACCAGGAGGACTACGACAAGTTCGTCCGCGAGGGCTGCCCATGGGAAGAGGGCCTCGCCCGCGCCGCCGAAACCTACAAAAACGGCCTCGCTGTCATAGGGCTCACGGGAGGCGAGCCGCTTTTGAGCTTCGATGCGTCAATCGCGTTCCTCAACCGCGCACGCGAGCTTTTCCCCGAGGCGCACAAGCGCATGTATACCTCGGGCGACCTGCTGACAGAGGACATGGCGCGGGCGCTGCGTGATACGGGGCTGCAAGAGATCCGCTTCAGCGTGAAGGACTTCGACCCCGAGCCCATGCAGGAGCGCGTGCTCGATGCGATGCGCCTGGCGAAGCGCTACATCCCCGACGTCATGGTGGAGATGCCCATCATCCCCGGCACCGAGGCGCGCATGAAAGAGCTGCTCGCGAGCTTCGAGGAAATAGGCATCCGCGGGATCAACATGCTCGAGTTCTGCTTCCCCTTCCACAGCTGGGACGAGTTCGCGCGCCGCGGGCTTGTCGTGCGCAACCCACCCTTCGACGTGATGTACGACTATGGATACTCAGGCGGCCTTCCCATCGCCGGCAGCGAGCAGCTTGCGCTCTCGCTGATGATATGGGCACACGACCAGGGGTTCTCGTTTGGCATGCACTACTGCTCGCTCGACAACAAGCACCGAAGCGAGATGCGGCAGCGAAACGAGCGCGCCGCCCACGTGCACCCCTGTTTCACCTTCGACAAGGGGGATTTCTTCCTAAAGACGGCGAAGGTGTTCGGCCCCGACCGCGAGGTGGCGCGTCCCGTCCTCGCCATTGCCGGCTGCGACACGATGGTCGATAGCGACGAGGAGGACTCGACAACTTTCCCCTTGCGCTATCTGGAGTTTCTGCGCGGCGTGAACGTCACGCCCGCCGTCGCGTATGCCGTGCTCGAGTCTGACGAGAACGGCTCCTACATTCAAGAGCTCGACCTGCGCGCGGCGGAATAGCGCGCTTGGGCGCCCCGCAGCCTTCGCAACCTAAAAGCCAAGAGAACGACGGCCCGTCGGTACGAGCGCGATACCAAATGCTGCGTTCGAACCGATGGGCCTCGGCAGCTTTCTACAGCGCAGACTCGATTGCGGCCAAAAGCTCGTCGTATTCCTCGAGCGTGGGGACATCGGGGTTCTCGGCCTTCGTCGACGGCGCACCCTTGAACAGCCAGCCCGCTTTGCTTGCGCGAATCATTCCCAGGTCATTGTACGAATCGCCCGCGGCGATGGTCTCCATCCCGCAGCTCTGCAGCGCGCGAACGGTCGTGAGCTTTGTCTGGTCGCAGCGCATCTTGTAGCCGGTGATGGCGCCGTCCTCGCCCACTTCAAGCGAGTTGCAGAATATGGTGGGCCAGCCGAGTTTGTGCATCAGAGGCTGCGCGAACTGTTCGAAGGTGTCGGAGATAATGATGACCTGCGTCTTCTCGCGCAGCGCATCGAGGAATTCGCGGGCGCCCTCCATTGGGTCGATCGTGGCGATCACGTCTTGAATCTCGGCCAGGCCAAGTCCATGTTCGCGCAGGATGTCCAGACGGAAGTTCATGAGCTTATCGTAATCGGGCTCGTCGCGCGTCGTTCGCTCAAGCTCGGAGATGCCGCTCGCCTTGGCGAACGCGATCCAAATCTCGGGGACGAGCACACCTTCCAAATCCAAGCAAACCACGTTCATAGGACATCCTTTCCTTATGCAGGCTCAAGGCGTTGGAGAATTCCAGCGTAACGGAAGTTAGGGTCCGCAGCACGCAACGTCGCGAGCTGGGCGGGCACTGCCCTATGATAGCCTATCGAAAACGTCGGCATTCAAGCAATCGGCTGGACGGCGCCCGCATACGACGTCGATGGCGCTTTGCATCGTTCGCTCGCGTAGCTCAACTGTTCGGGGTGCCCGTCCCGCCGCCCGCCTCGAACCGTGCAACAAGGCCAATCCTGTCGTAAACGGCACGAGCGAGGTCATTTCCCTCATATCACTTGAACTGCCGGGCAGACCGTGCATAATGTTCAATTCGAATGGCTTCTACGATATCCCACATACCCTCTTCAACTGCACGGAAAACATGGGGGTCTCCTCGCTGCGCAAGTGGCAGGAGGTTCACTTCGCAAGCTCAATTGAAGAGGTGGCTGGCATCCTAGTTCCATGCTAGCCGTATCATTTCTCCGAATTGCCAGGAGCACAAGCAATCATGAGCATCCTCGACAAGCAATACCCAACGAACGTTTATCGGCTCATCCTCATCACGGCCGCCGCCATCTGGGGCTTAGGCTTCGTGATCGGCAAAAGCGCCATAACCACCGTTGGCGCCACCTGGTTCACCGCCATCCGTTTCTTTGGGGCGGGCATCGTTTTGCTCATCATCCTGTTTCCCCATATCAAGCGAAGTTTCTGTCGAAAGACGCTGAAGGCGGGCATGATCATAGGCGTGGCAACGTTCCTCGGGTTTTGGACGCAGTTTCTGGGCCTGGGCATGACGACACCATCGAAGAACGCCTTTTTGAGCGCGTGTTATTGCCTGACTGTGCCGTTCATCTGGTGGGTGGTCTCCCGCCGCCGCCCGCCCGCCAAAGTGTTTATCTCCGCGGCAATATGCACGGCCGGCATCGGGATGGTATCGCTGACCGAAGGCTTCTCCATCAGCCTGGGAGACGGCATCAGCATTCTCTCGGCGTTCCTCTACGGCGCTGAAATCGTGATCATCGGCCTGGTCATGCGCGATAACGATATTCTGACCACCACCGTCGTCCAGCAATTCACCAGCGGAATCTTGGCCCTGCTGCTCGCCTTGACCACGCAGCCCATGCCAACGGCGGCGCAGGTGATCACTCCCGAGTTCATCGGCGCCATGGCCTACGTTGCCGTCCTTTCGGCGGCCTTTGGGGCCGTGGCGCAGAACACAGCGCAGGCACATGTGTCCCCTTCCGAGGCGGGCCTGCTCTGCTCGCTTGAAAGCGTGTTCTGCGCCCTGTTCAGCGTGGCATTCTTCGGCGAGGCGCTCACGCCGAGGATGGCGTTAGGCTTCGCGCTCATCTTCGCCTCCGTCGTGGCAACTCAGCTTGGCGACAAGGGCGGTAGCACCGCTGCTGCTGCCGCTGCCGACTCCACCCTCGACGAGTCCGCCGCCGACGGACCAGCGGCCACCACAAGCCGGGAATCCAGCGAACCTGTCAAACGAAACCGTGGAAGAATCGCCCGCTGAACTGCGAGTATCGCAGCTCGCAAGCCTCTTTTGGCTACTAAACGAGAAACCCCGCATTCTCGGTGCCAAGTCCGCGATTGGCCGCGGAGCATAGGTCATGATAGCGGTTAAGCCCGACGGCGAAACACGAGATAGCTGTTCAGGGTGCCCGTCCGGCCATCCGCCTCGAATCGCGCAACGAGGCTCGCCTGGCAGTCGACGGCACGAGCGAGGTCAGCCACCTCCTCGTCCGAGAAGGTGTGACAATAGCGGTATGCATGCTGCCTGTTCTGCCACCCAAGCAGGTAATCGCCCTCATCGAGCGCGGGCAGCCCATACTCCACGCGAGCTTTCGCCGTCGTTTCTACCGCCCTTGCTGCAAGCTCGGGACTCTTCGCGAACTGCCAAAGCGACACCGCCACGTGCCCGCCGGGGCGCACGCTATCGACGAGTGCCCGCAGAAGCGCCGCCCGCGAATCGGCACCGGGGACGTGGTGGAAGAAGCCGAAGCACACCGCCATATCGACAGACGGCGCTTTGATTGCGTGCCCAATCGAGCCGTCTATCAGTGAGTTTGCGATATCAAGCTTCTGGAAGGCAACGTTGTCGGCGTCGCCCGCGAGCCCATCGCGCGCAAGCTGCTCGCAATCGTCCACCGCGAAGTAGGCTATCGCCGCATCGGGCAACGCCTCTTGCAGAAAGCGAAGGAAGCGCCCGTTGCCGCACGCCACATCGAGCACACGCAACGGATCGCGAGAAAGCCGGCCGGCGAGGGGGGCGACATCTCCGGGAAGAGGGCCTTCCGGACGCTCGCCGCAAGACCCCGCATCCTCGGGGCGCTCGCCAGCATCGCGCTCCAACTTGCCAGGACGCGCCACGCCCTCGTGTCGAGAGCCCTCGAGGTGCGACCCGCTGCTTACCGCCGCCGACGTCCCGGCGCAAAGCCCCATCTCGTCGAGGCAGCGCACCCAACCCGCCCACGAGGCGCGACGGGTCGACGAGAACGACGAGGCGTTCTCGCGGTAGAAGGTCGAGGTTATGTCACACAGCTTTCGGGCGGTTTCAGTATCCATAAGGCATCCCGTGCATTGTATCGCTTCGCGGTTCAACGCGCCGTCCGCAGCTGGCCGGCGATCCGCCAGCGCGCGCCGGGTCCGCATAGCGTACAATGCCGCTTATGCAGAAAACCCTCGAAATCATACTGTCGGCCCTGAGAGAACAGGGGCAGCCGCTCGACGCGAACGCGCTCGACCGAATTATCCGCGCGCGCAACCGCGAGCTACGAGGCCCTGTTCGCGCGGTGGCAAAAAAGAAGCTTCTCCCTTTCTACCAAAAGGTCAAGGAATCCGACCCCGAGCTATGGCGCGGTTGGGACATCGATGACGCGCTCGAGGCGCTCCTCGTGCGCACCCTGCGGATGAAGCCCATGCGCACCGCGTCGGGTGTGGCGACCGTGACGGTGCTCACCAAGCCGTGGCCCTGCGCAAGCGCCTGCCTCTACTGCCCGAACGACATCCGCATGCCGAAGAGCTATCTGGCCGACGAACCCGCCTGTCAGCGGGCCGAGCGCAACTGGTTCGACCCCTATCTGCAGGTGGCGCTTCGCCTTCGCACGCTCGCTGACATGGGGCACACGACCGACAAGGTAGAGCTCATCGTCCTCGGCGGCACCTGGACAGACTACCCGCGCGAGTACCGATTCTGGTTCACGCGCGAGCTCTTCCGCGCACTGAACGAGGCCGCGAACGCAGATGCGCAACGCGCAAGCATCGCCGGGCGACGCGCCTTCTACGAGCATTGCGGCGTTTTGAGCGAGCGAGACGACCTCGCCGCATTTGCTCGCAACGAGCAGGCTCGGGTCACCTGCGGCGAGCTCACCTACAACCAGGCGATTCGCGAACTCTACGGGAACGACGCGGGCTGGCAGCGGGCAAGCAAAAGCCAGACGGCCGCGCTCGCAGACGTCACCCTCGAACACGAGCGCAACACGCAGGCCACGCATCGTTCGGTGGGACTTGTCATCGAGACACGCCCTGATTGCATCACCCCCGGAGCGCTCACCGAAATGCGGACACTCGGCGCAACGAAGGTGCAAATCGGCATCCAAAGCCTTGACCAGCACATACTCGATGCGAACTTGCGCCGCATCTCCCTCGATCGCATCGGGCGCGCCTTCGAGCTCGCAAGGCTGTTCGGCTTCAAAATCCACGCGCACTTCATGGCTAACCTTTACGGGGCCACGCCCGAGAGCGACGTCGCGGGGTACCGTGCCCTTGTCACCGACAGGCGCTTCCTTCCCGACGAGGTGAAAATGTACCCCTGCGCGCTCGTCGACGGCACGGGTCTCGTGGCTCACTGGCGAAACGGCACGTGGAAGCCCTACACCGAGAGAGAGCTTATCGACGTGCTGGTCGCGAATATGCAGGCCACACCCCCCTACGTTCGCGTGTCGCGCATGATCCGCGACATCTCCTCGCACGACATCATGGCCGGCAACAAGAAAGTGAACCTGCGCCAGATGGTCGATTGCGAGCTAGCTCGTCGCGGCGGCGGCGTGGAGGAAATCAGAACGCGCGAGATCGGCGCGCGCGGGGCGGATTTGACCGAGCTTGCGCTCGTCGAGTTCCCCTACGAGACCACCGTGTCGAGCGAACGCTTCCTGCAGTGGGTAACGCCCGAGGGGAAAATCGCAGGGTTTTTGCGTCTGTCGCTGCCGAAAGCGAGCGCGATCGAGGCTGTGCGCGCGGAAGCGGAAAGCGAGCGCGGAGCGATCGGCTCAACGGGGTGCGAGGCAATGCCGATCGAAGGCAAGGCCATCTCTCACCAGGCCGCACGCGATATTGAGCCCGCAAGCGCAAGCGCGCAAGAAGAGTGCTCCGCCCGCGGCGCCTTCCCCCTGGCTGCAGACGAGGCCATGATCCGCGAGGTACACGTGTACGGCGCCGTCGCCGCGCTCGGGCATGCAAGCACGGGCGCGCAGCACACGGGGCTGGGCCGCAAGCTCGTTGCGCGGGCATGCGAAATCGCGCGAGAGGCAGGCTACGAGCGCATAAACGTCATCAGCGCGGTGGGAACGCGCGAGTACTATGCGACCCTCGGCTTCGAGCAACACGGCCTTTACCAGCAAAAAGAGCTTTAAGCTTGCAAAGCACGCAGGGGCAGCCCCTAACGACCGGCGCCCCCGCTATTCTCGACGTCGGCCCTTCCCAAAAAAGCAGAAAGCAAGACAATCGCCCGACCCCCGCCTCACCGTCGAAATTATCGCCGGCAGAGAGCTCACCGCACCCGCAGCTCCCAGAAGGCAACGGCGCTTGCCGCGGCCACGTTCAGGGAGTCGACATCGTGTGCCATGGGTATCTTCACCGTGTAGTCGCTCGCGTCGATCGTGGCTTGAGACAAGCCCTCGCCTTCAGTTCCGAGGACGATCGCGAGCTTCTCGCAGGAGCGAAGAGCCTTATCATCAAGCGAGATGGATTCGTCGGACAGGGCCATCGCCGCGACCTTGAACCCCAGGTCGTGAAGGAGCGGAATCCCCTCCCCCGCCCAAGACTGAACGCTTCCGATCCGCGTCCAGGGAACCTGGAACACCGTCCCCATCGACACGCGGGCGGCACGGCGGAAGAGCGGATCGTGGCACGACGGGGTCACGAGGACCGCGTCGATGCCAAGCGCGGCTGCCGAGCGGAAGATTGCCCCGATGTTGGTCGAGTTCCCGATATCCTCGAGCACCGCCACACGACGTGCACCCAGACTGTCCAGCAGCTCGGTCGCATTTGGTAAAGACGGGCGCTCGAACACGGCAAGCGCGCTTCTGACCACTTCGTATCCGGTAATCTCCTTGAAGAGCGTCTTGGGCGCGACGTAAATCGGCGTCGAGGCATCTGCCGCAAGCGCACGCTCGATGACGGGCATCGTGTCCTCGAGCAGCTTTTCGGGCAGCAACATCGCGCGCGGGACGGCGCCGGCGACCATCGCGCGCTCGATCACCTTGAGCGACTCGCCGATGAACAGCCCTCTTTCGCGCAGTTCTGCGTCGGCCGTGCGCGTGAACAGGGAGAAGTCCCCGCCCCTCTCGACATCTGCGTCGCCAGTCTGCTCCAATGTGATTATCGGCATTGCTCTCCCCTCTTGCGACATCGCCTACCGGCCACCAATCCACGCCTCCCACGAGGCTGCCTCGCGTTGCGCCTGCGCGTAGCCCGCATCGTAGGACGCGCAAAGCTTCTCCCAATTCGTCTCTTTGTTGTCAACGGGCATCTCGTCGGGATAGAAAACGCAGGCAGAGCCCTCCCGTTCGAGCCGCTCCACCTCGTCGCACAGGGCGTTATAGCGAGATGGCCTCTCGATGGTGCGCTCGGCAACCAAGGGATGGTTCCGGAAAGCGGCACGGAACACGGCGCGCGGCAAAGCACCAAGGGGCTTTTTGCGATATCCCCGCGGCTGTGTTCGCACAATGAAGAAGCGCTCGAAACCGTCGCGCCGCGCCGCGTCGAGACAAATTCCCCAGCTCGTCCCCATTCCGCCGTCCATATAGGTACGACCATCGATCGTCGTCGGCGGCATGAACAGGGGCATAGTCGAACTGGCGCGCACGCGCAGCATCATGTCGAGCATCGTCGGCATATCCGCCTTCGTCCACGCCACGGTCTCGCCGGTTTCCCAATCGAATCCCTCGATGTGCACCTCGGCCTTGTTCGCAAGGAACGTCTCGAAGTCGAAGGCCATCACCTCGTCGGTGCCCGCCAAATCCTCAGCAATTCCCTCGTAGAGGTGATACGCGTTGAAAAACCCTTTACCAGATAGGAAGCTACCGACACCTCCGAACTCAGGGTCGCGCACCAAATCGGTGAACGAGGCGCGCGAGCGCTCGATATCGCGCGACACGTAGTTGACCGTATGGCTTGCACCAGCGGAAATGCCGTAAACCTTTGGAAAGCTCAGCTTGCGTTCGAGCAGTGTCGTCACCACACCGGCCGTGTAGCTCGCGCGCATGCCACCGCCCTCGAAGATAAGCGCGACGTCGTCTATGTTGGGTTCGTATTGAGACATGGCAGGGATTATACCCCGACGAAGCCCTGATTGTTGGTTGCATCCATGCGATTGGCCGCGCTTGCGAAACCTCTATTTGCTGCTTCCAGATACGGTGCCGCTGGAAGCAGACGACGACCCCGATGCGGAGTCCTGGCCAGAAGAAGTGCTTCCGCCGCTCGCGCTCCCCTGCTCTCCCGATGAACTTGCACCTGCATTTGTGCCCGAAGATGTCGAGGTACCGCTTTGCCCCTGGCCGCTTCCCTGCGCTCCCGATTGAGAGGACCCTGACTGATTTTGCGAAGTCGAGCTATTGGTATCCGAAGAATCGCTTTTCGCCGCATTCGAAGTTGCGCTCGACGCGGACGCGCTCCGGGAATCACCGCTCGCCTCAGAATCGGCCACGTGCTGCTTGTCCACCTGGGCATCTTGCTGCGCGTCCGAATCCTGGTTCCCCCGGACAACCTGCTCGATCGCCGCTGGCTTCGCGCCAAGACCCTGGCCTTGCGTGGTCAGCATGACAAATCCCGCGCTCACCGCCACCGCGACGAGTGCGGACACTATCGACACGGCAATAACGCCTCGCTGCATGCGCTTATCATGCTCGCGCTTCTCGCGAACATGCTGTGCAGTGATGTCCCCAGCGAGCGACTTATCGCCCAGGTGAGGCGTCGCCGTGGCGCGGCCGGGCACTCCCCCAGCAATCACACGCCCTGAGGCGAGCTGATCGACGGCCCTCATCGAACCGCCCGCAAACTCGGTTTGTTCGACTTGCCCCGCTTTCGGGCCGTCGGCTCGCACATCTTCTTCCGTCGAGGCTGTGTCATCTTCCTCCATCCCAAATGGGACCGCCTCGAAACCTTCCAACCCTTCAGCGTCGCCAACGCCGCCAGTACTCGATTCCTCATCCGAGTCGCGCATGCCGCGCAGCTTAGTCGCCGACTGCTCCAGGAAGCGCTTGTATACCTGCGACGCGACCGTCGAGACGACCGAGCCAACCGCAACGCCGATTACCGACCCTGCGATGCCAATCTGCGCCGACAGCAACATCGACGTCACCGCGGCAAGCGCGCCCGCCGTAAGCTGCGCGCCAGAGAGCCCCTCAAACAAGCTCTTTGCCGTGAATGATGTGTTCTTTGCCCGTTCAGCCATGTTCAACCTCGTGCTTATCATCTTCTCGCTTGCTTTCCGAAGGTAGAACATATCCTCCTCATGTGGTGGGAATTTGAACCAGGAGAACTCTTCGCCAGATTGATACCCAACCCTCACAGATATGCCACTTTCGCCCCACTGCACGGCTCTACCGCGATCGAAGCCGCCAAGAAAGTTACCTAAGCGTATACTTGCCGTAGTGTTTCCGACTGAAAGGATTCTCGATGGAAAAGCCTATTCTTTATTACTGGGCGCCCTGTTCAACCTGCTCGGTGGCTGTGAACCTCGCCGATGAGCTGGGGATAGAGCTCGACAAGCGCGACGTCGAGCAGGAAGCCCCCTACCAAGAGCTGCTTGCGCTCGGCGGCGACGCGAACAAGATTCCCTATCTCTACGTGGGAGGCGAGCTTATCGAGGGGCAGGAAGCAGTACTGGCGAAACTCGAAGCCATGAAATAAAGGACCTCATCGCCTTGTGCCGCGCGGCCGCCTGAGAGTGCGTTGCCCATCTCTGGCGTCGCGCGGTTTTGTTCTACCAGTCGTCATCGGCCTGCCCGTTTTCCCGTCGTTGTGCTAACCTCCGAACATAAGTTGCAGCACTCCCGTTTGGAGGTATCTATGAATCAAACCGAAGGCCCTATCGCCTACACCGCCATCCCCGACAAGGTCACCCGTAATGCGCATGCGGCCTTTGCCTCGGACCCAGCCGCGCGCATCGCAAAGAATGCCGTTTCCGCAAGTCCGATCCGCAAAGTCGCTCGCGTTCCCGAGGCGCTCAGCCTCGATGCTGGCACCTTCGATGTCCAGCTCTCCCAAGGCGACATCACCAACCAGAAGCGTTCGGGTCGCTGCTGGATGTTCGCAAGCCTGAACACCATGCGCTTTCGCATCATGAAGAAGCTCAACCTGAAGACGTTTGAGCTGTCGCAAGCCTATCCCCTCTTCTGGGACAAGTACGAGCGCGCCAACTGGTTCTTCCAGAACATCATTGCCACCGCAAATGAGCCTGTGACCTCGCGAGATGTTTCGTTTCTTCTCCTTGACCCGCTTTGCGACGGCGGGCAGTGGGATATGTTTCGATCCATTGTGAAGAAATACGGCGTCGTGCCGAAGGACACCATGCCCGAAACGCACTGCTCGTCGAACACTGGAGATATGGATGCCTTCCTTACTCGCTTCCTTCGCGCTGGCGCTAAAGCGCTTCGCGATATGATTGCGGGCAGTGCCGACAAGGAGACCCTTGCCGCAAAGCAGGCTGAGCTTCTCGCGCAGTTCTACCGCATGCTTGCGATTTGCCTCGGCGAGCCGCCGAAGTCGTTTGAAGCCCGTATCCGCGACAAGGACGACAAGCTGGTCGTTTCGGGGACCTTCAGCCCAAAGCAGTTCTTTGACGAATACGTAGGCATGAACCTCGACGACTACATCTCGGTTATCAACGCTCCGACCGCCGACAAGCCGTACTATCGTTCATATTCCGTAAGGTTCCTTGGTAATGTTGCCGAAGATGGAGGGGTCCATTACGTGAACCTTCCCGTCGAATCTCTAAAGAGAGCGGCAATCGCCCAGCTCAAGGACGGCCTTCCTGTATGGTTCGGCTGCGACGTCGACCAGAGCTACCTGCAAGACGACGGTATGATGGGTATCAGTACCATGGATGCCGACGGGCTGTTCGGCGTGCCAGTAATGGCAGGCTTGGACAAAGCGGCTCGACTCGATTACGGCGAATCGCTTATGACACATGCGATGGTGTTTCAGGGAGTGAACTTCGACGGCGAGGGGAAGCCCACGCTTTGGCGCGTCGAGAATAGCTGGGGCAAAGACCACGGCCATGACGGCTATGATCTTATGACCGACGATTGGTTCTCGGAATACGTCTATCAGGTCGTCGTCGACAGGAAATATCTCACCGAGGATGAGCTTGCAGCCTACGACAGCACCCCCACTCCCCTAGCACCATGGGACCCCATGGGTGCGCTTGCGTAGCATTATACCTGCTAGATTCACTTTTTCGCCACAATCCTGATGTTAGTGGTGACAAACCGAATCCGCAACGATTACAATGTGGCCACTCTTTGCACTGCATTGCCGCGACAGTCAACGCGACAAGCTTTTACAGCGCAAACTGATCAGGCCGTGGTGTAGCGCCATGGAGCCGGGCCGGCGGGGACGTCGGCAGCAGATGCATCTTTTGGACGCGCCTGCGGGACAGTTGCCGTTCCGCAGGCGCGTTTTGTCTTTTTCGAACGCAAGTGCGGGTAGCTAAGAGACACTGTTCCCTACCCAAGGAGTTCGAATCATGGCAGACAACCTCAAAACCAACTCTAGGAATGACGAAGGCCCGAAGTCTCGCAAGGACAGCCTCATTCCAGATAGGCAAAAAGTTACCCAGCAAGTCGCCGCTGTCGGAGTGGGCGGAAATATCTTCCTTGCAGCTTTTAAGCTGTTCGCAGGCATTTTCGGCAATTCCACCGCAATGATATCCGACGCCGTCCACTCTCTTTCCGACGTGTTTGCGACCGCAATCGCATTCGTGGGTGTGAGGCTCGCCGAGCGCGACGCCGACAGCGATCACCCCTATGGACACGAACGGTTCGAGAGCATTGCATCCCTTGCCTTGGGGCTTATCCTTTTGTTCACAGGCTTGGCAATCGGATACTCTAGCTTGGAAAGCATTGCGACCCGGTCTTATCTTGACGCTGAAACACCGAGCCTCATTGCTCTCATTGCAGCAATTGTATCTATCGTCGCAAAAGAAGGGATGTTCTGGTATACCCGCCACTGGGCGCGCGCCATAAACTCGAGCGCATTCATGGCCGATGCATGGCACCATCGCTCTGACGCGCTCTCCTCTGTTGGCGCACTTGCCGGTATCGGCGCCTCGATGCTCGGATTTCACGCAGGAGATGCGATTGCCAGCTTGGTCATCTGCGTCATCATATTGAAGGTCGCATTCGATGTCTTGAAAGAATCGCTTAGTAGCCTAACTGATACCGCTTGCGATTCAGCATTCGAACATGAGCTTGGAAATGTCATCAGCAATACGCCGGGAGTTATCCGAGTCGACGATCTTCGCACACGCAAGTTTGGAAACAAGGTATACGTTGATGCGGAAATCGCCGTTGATGGCTCTCAAACGCTTACTCAAGCTCATGAAATTGCAGAAGCCGCTCATGATGCCGTTGAATCTCATTTTGACAACGTAAAACATATCATGATTCACGAAAACCCTGCATAGAAGCCCCTATTTGAGCCTTGATATAGTCTAACGATTGAGTCTTTAAAAGGCCGTCACATTCCTCGTGGCGGCCTTATCTATCTTGATGCTTATATCTTATGAATCGATTAATCACGATTCATACTATGCGTCGCATAAGTTGGATCGTCTTCCCAAAGTCGAAGCTCCCCCTCCGCTCTTGTTTTTGCAAGATCGATAATTCTCTGATTGGACGATCCTTTGAACCTGAGAGTAATGTCATGCTGTTCTTGCTCGAATGGGCCATCCACCAAAATATCAACGAGGGATAAAATCTCCTGAGTTTCCTTGCAGCTGCATCGAGATCGAGAGTCAAGCAAGTTCTCATAAAGCTCGCCTGTATAGCACCAGATGGTTTTTTCAGGAAAGCGGCTTCTTACCCTCTGGAGAAACGGCAGCAGACCCGTTTGATTCTCCGGCTCCATTGGCTCACCGCCAAGAATCGTCAAACCATCAACGTAAGAAGCATTCAAGCTCTCGATGATTTCATCTTCAATCTCGCGAGTGAATGGTCTCCCTGCTGAGAAATCCCATGCTTCTGCGTTAAAACAACCAGGGCAGCCTCGCCGGCATCCTGACACGAACAGCGTCGTGCGAACGCCCTCACCATTAGCAATGTCGAAATATTTGATTGTGGAGTAATTCATCTTTCCACCTCTTCCCTTTTACCTTTGAATTATCTCATTGTTTCGCTTCCCTGCTTCCACAATTTCTACTTCTCCGTCAACGGAGATATCAATGTCATTTCCGATGCCATCCATTATCTTCCTTTTCTTATGACAGGATTTCATCTTCCATTGACTCCTGTCATCTCGGGTCAATAACCAAATACACAAACGTTTACTGTGCAGCGACTGCACAGGGCCACGACGAGCAACCTTTAATCTTATTTCAGAAGGCACGTTCCCCTTGCTGTGCAGCGACTGCACAGTGCTATATTGCTCACTCGTCTTTTAGTCTCATGAGGAAACTACTGCAACTGTGCAGTCGCTGCACAGTTGCAGTAGAGCATAGAATTATAAACACAGACATCGGTAATTAACGTTAAGTGAAAAGATATGTATTATCTTGCAAGAAAAGAAAATAGCGAGTAAATACGCTTGTCGAATAAAAATGATGCGTATAGAATGATGCAAAAGACAAAGTGTGCAGCGACTGCACAGAGCCAAAATCAAACGAAACAAAAACACAGCAATGATAGGATACGGCATGTCGAAAAATCAGTCGGAAACGAAAGAGGTCAAAATGGCCACCAAAGGTAAATCGAAAGGCGGAGAAAAGCAACAGCAATCGCTTTCTCTGGGCAGGGAGACCGTAGAAGAGCTTGAAAGGGAAGCTGAGCGCCGGGGCCTTAACAAGTCGCAGCTTGCCGATTTGCTCCTTAACGGACAGCTTACGCAATCCGCGGAGAAACCGACTATTATTTCGATCATGAGCTACAAAGGCGGCGTCGCAAAAACTACAACTTGCACCTGCCTTGCAGTATGCCTATCTGAAATGGGATACAAAGTTCTGGTAATCGATATGGATGGCCAGGGAAACGTAAGCCAGAGTCTCAGAGTATACGACCCACGCTCCGAAGAAGCATGCATCGCGGACGTTCTCTACCAGACAACACCGAACGGACAGAGGAAAAGCCTCCGAGATGTGATGAAACCGACCGATTACAATAACGTATTCTGTGTTCCATCGAATTTCCGATTCGCAGACGCAGATACACGCCTGAAAGCAGAAATCGCAGGAGGCGTCGATACAAGACTATGTTATGCAATCGAAGACCTCGTAGAAGAAATGGCAAAAGAAGGCGATGATCGCTTCGATTACATTATCATCGATTGCGGACCACGTTTGGATATGACAACTACAAACGCCATCGTGGCACTTGAAGCTGGAAACAATGCTTCACACATTATTATCCCGATCAAAGTAGATGGTTTTGCGATTGCGGGGCTATCTCAGACGATTGATACTATTAATCGGACCGCAAAAGAACGCCGCCGACTCCCGCAGCATTGGAAGATTCTGCAAACGATGATTGAACGAAAGACCTCTGCCTACAAAGTCGGATGTGAATTGCTTAAGGAAGCAATTCCGAACGCAGAGTACTTCAATACCAAGATTGAGAAAAGTACAGTGGTCCCAGAGGCAAGCCTTGCAATGGAACCGTTGATTACCTACGCGCCCGACAGCAAACCTGGAATGCAGTATCGTTTGCTCGCTCAAGAAATCGAGGAAATGAATGCCTAAGAAAAAGCTACAAGCTGCCATAGCTCGAAATGGGGGAGCAGTGGCAAACGTTGTCACAAAGCACGAGAAGCTCTCGGAAGAAGAACTGCGAGTCGCTGCATTTAATGCAAGAGACAACCAGAACGCGTCGATTACTGACAAAATGGCCAACGATAATCGACGCAATACGCTTTTGAGTGAGATGGGGTTTGACTGGTTCGACATCGAAGACATCAAGCCAAACCCGAACAACGCGTACAAGATTACCGAAGAAGACGTAAAAAACCTCGCCGGTCTCATCTACAACAGTAAAGAAGTAGAGCCACTCATTCTGCGCGAAACCGAAGACGGTGTTCAGATCGTCGACGGAGAAAGGCGCTGGCGCGCCTGTAAGCTTCTGGCAGAAAAGTATGGCGATGCATGGCGTATGGTTCCGGGCCGCTGCCATAAACTTGGGTCCCTCAGTGATGAGCAAGCAGAGTTCATTATGCACTCAAGCAACATGGGGCAAAGGAACATCACGCCCTCCGAGAGAGCCCAGGGTTTCAAAGTGCTTGCCGACAAACTCGTCGAGTGGAGAAAGGACGATCCAAGCCTGAAGGGCCGCAATACCAAAACTGTGCTCGCGGAGCATTTCGGAGTGTCGGAAAGAACAGCGCAAGTATTGTTAAACATTGCTCGTAATCTGGCAAAAGAGGGCAACGACCTGCTCGATGAGGGGAAAATTACCCAAACTCAAGCTGAAGCAATTTCAAAGCTGCCAGGAGACAAACAGAATTTCGTAATCGAGTCAGTTAAATCGAACAGCTACGACAGTGATGAGATAACAGCACTTGTACAGGAAATCAAAGAAACTGATCTTCCGGTAGACCCAGACAAAAGCAACGAAATAGCATTGAGTCAAAGGCAGGAGACATCCTCAAATCAGCATCCAAGAAAGCCGAAAGACATCAACGGATATCTCAAGACAGCTAAAAATGCACTGCGAAAGGCCGACAAAGTCTCAGGAGAAGCAGACTATAAGCTAATCGGTGAGATTAAGATGCTACTAAGAGAAATAGAACAGCAACAAGAAGCACTCGATAAATCGAGGTAATCATACGATCCAACTTGAATTGAAAGAATAAAGGGGCATAAGACGAACTACAGATAAACACGTATGACAAAAAATTGCATAGTTGCTGAGAATCTTGTTAGACTTGTTTTCATGTTGTTTGTTAAAAGAACGTTCTTTCTTTCGGTTGCGGGTGTTCTGTAAGTCATGATTAGACCAGGTAGCGCTGGTGCTCGGCCTACTGAATGCGAATGCGCGGCTGGATGTCAATCGCATCTGCAACAGCTTTTCATTTTGTAGATGCGATTGACCGATGCTGCATAAAACAATCCCTCTACGTTGTTGCATAACAAAAGGAACTGCTAATTGCAGCTTCGGAAGTGAACTGAAGTGCTGTCGTCTTGCTCGCGAAAGAACGCTCGCAACGGTTCTTAATGAGCAACCAACCCTTTGCGCGATTTCGTTTTGAGTGAAATCGCCGCTTCGATAAAGATTGGAAATCTTTTTGTCTCTTGAGGCCCGGCGCGACGCAGTGGCCTCCTTTGCCTTCTCCCGAATGATTGAACGAGTTGACGTGTGGAATCGGATCTTTATCTTCTCTTGCTCGGTTAGTGCGAGCATCTCCACTATTCTTTTTGCGCTCAAAACGTAATACCCACGTTGACCCCGCACATTCACAACTCGATCGACCGAGCGAACAACACTATCGAGCTCAGCTTGCGAAAGAGGCTGCGTGAAACGAGAGTTGAATGAGCTAAGCTGGCGAGAAGCATCGTTCGGCCCGACAAGTTGAACGGCAGTGTTGTAGAAAACAAAGCACATGAGCTCACGCGAGCCTTCGCAGTTGAAATTTCGAAGAGCTTGCAGAGAAATCACATTAGCTAAGCGAGACCGCAAGAGCGGACTGTCGTCACCGCGTTTCTTCGAGAATAGTGCGTTTGGCGAATGCCCCACCTCGGGCGAGACGACATGCTTCGCAAATCCACCAAGCATCACGTTAAGATCGCTCAGATCGTAGTAAGAGCCGCAAGACGACAAAAGGCGAGCATAACGCTGGGCAGCAGGATTGAAACTCCCCGGCACACGCGAGACACGAGTGAAGTCGAACACCTTCTCGTCAACGCCAATGCAATCGATCGGTTCCATGAGGTGGGAGAGAGCTCTTGATAGTTTTTGCTGAACTAGTTGGAATAAACTGAGCGCCTTCTCGTTGACAGGGCCGTTAGCAGAGCATCGATAGGGGATGGAGCGGTTCAAAACATAGTAAAGGTGCAGACCGCGACCGGAATCGACGGTGAGCGTTGGACGAGGAAGCTTCTCAATCCGTACAGCCTCGCTGATGATTTCAAGTGCATTACAAATTGCGTTGTCGGTTTGAGAGCGAGACGATCCGTGGCAATCAAGATCGAAGAAAAGAGCGTTGATCTGCCTGAGCGAATCAAGGCGGCGTCTATCTCCGGAAAAACCGTTCACAGAAACATAGAGCGACCCATTGCTCGGCGCGCCGATGAAAGAAAGGTGCGAGTTTTTGTGCATTGACTCACGCCAAGTGCCGTCAATGCAGGTAGCAAGGGCATAAGAGCTGTTGCGGTCGTCGTGAAAGAGGGCACGGAAAAACGTGTCCCTCTCATCGAGATCGCAATGCGAAGAGTCGTTATGTGAAAACCCTACCGACACAATGCACCTAACCAACGGTCGAATCAATGCCCCAACCGTTAGACGAGCGAACAATTCCTTATGTCGATATGGAAAAGTGACGAAGAACACGCGCGTATTGCACGTATATCGTCTAAGTGATAAAATACTCATTGCGACGTGAGTGATTTCGGTCACTTATCAAATCCCCCTCAGTTGGCGCTGAGGGGGATTTCTTTTTCTTATCGACCGAATGCTTTCGCATCCAACTTACAGCGAGAGATTATAACAAGAAACATAGAAAAGTCCACCGTTATTTGTTACCGAAGACGGGGAAACGCCTGATGCAGAGTCGCTATCAGTAAACATAACAAGATTTAACGCGTAAAGCAATGAAAAGAAATAATGGGCCTGACTAGCAGGAAGCGATAAAAGAAAAAGAATTTGATGAGGGAAAACTGGGTAAAAGAACGCTAAGACGTTGTTGCTCAACAAAAATGAGCAGAGATCAGGTTGAGAGAATCGAACTAAATCTAGAGATACAGGGTTGTAAGAGACTCTCCACAGTTCCTTCACATATCAAATCATAGCCGCGGACGGTAAGGTAAAGGACCGCAGGGGGCATTCGAGGTACAATAGATCGAGTTCGAGAAAGCTGCCAGGAAAGGAAGCAAATGGCTGCCTACGATTTTGAGGGCCATATAACCGACATCCCCGACTATCCGGAAAAGGGAGTGGTGTTCAAGGACATCACGACGCTGTTGAAAGAGCCCGAAGGGTTCCATGCCGCAATAGATGCAATCGCTGACCATTTCAAGGACGCGGGTGTCACGAAAGTAGTCGGCGCTGAAGCGCGAGGGTTCCTCATCGGGGCGCCGGTTGCGTACCGTCTTGGCGCAGGATTCGTGCCTGCGCGCAAGCCGGGCAAGCTGCCTCGTGAGGTCCGAACGGAAAGCTATGAGTTGGAGTACGGCACCGATGAGCTCCAGATGCACGTGGATGCCCTCGACGAGGACGACGTGGTGTTGATCATCGACGATTTGGTGGCTACCGGCGGCACGGCAGTCGCGCAAGCGAAGCTTGTCTCGCAATACGGTTGCAAGCTGGCGGGGATGGGCTTTCTTATGGAGTTGGAATTCCTTCATCCGCGCGAGGCTATCGCGAAAGAGACCGACGTGGACGTGTTCGCGCTTGTGCAGGTGAAGTAGGGAAGGGTTTTCCTCACGGTAAGCCGGGTCTTTTTATAAGATTAAGTTCAATAGGGTACAAAAAGATAAGGCCTCGTTGAGAGGCCTTATTCATGGGTTAGAAATGATGAGGATCCTGCTTTCCTTTACGAAAGCGTGGCGTCGACCGCCCTCATGACGGCTCCGCGCATCCCTGCATTTTCGAGCGCAGCGACGCCTTTGATCGTCGTGCCGCCGGGGCTGCAGACAGCGTCCTTCATGGCGCCGGGGTGCGTGCCCGTGGCGAGATGAAGCTCTGCCGTGCCGGCCATCATCTGAGCGGCGAGTCGATAAGCGGTCTGGCGCGGAAGGCCGTTTTTCACGCCGCCGTCAGCGAGTGCCTCAAGGAACATGGCAGCGAAAGCAGGGCCGCAGCCGGCAAGCGCGCTCGCGACGGAGAGCAGATGCCCGGGAAGCACCTCGATAAGCGCGATGGGGGAGAAGAGCCCGACGAAGGTTTCCCATTCATCAACGTCGAGCGTATGCCGTTCTTCACAGGAGATGACTCCCTTGCCGATGGCGATCGGTGTGTTGGGAATCGTAGAGAGATGTCGCGACCCCTCGCCGAGCAGGTCCTCGTAGAAGTCGAACAGAAGACCGGCGGCGACGGAGATGACCGCCTTCTCGCGAAGGGCCTCGCGAACAGGGGAGAGGACCTCGCCGACGAGGTAGGGCTTCACCGAAATGACAACAAGGTCGCAGTTTTCGACCACTTCAGCAGGCGATTTGAAAGCGCGAATACCAAGGGGCTTGCAACGCTTCCCGAGCGAATCGAAATGTGCGGCGCATGCGCAGATACGGGACCCTTCTATGCCAGCGCACTCGATAAGACCCTTGGCCATGGCGCTTGCCATGTTTCCGAAACCGATGAATCCGATGCGTGCCGATTGAGCGTCCATGATGCCCCTTTCAACGGGAAAGCTGAGTTTTCGCCATTGTAGCGCAGCTTGCTGGATGAGCGATTCGTGCGATATTCGAAGCAGGCGAAAGCGTCAAAATAGTGCGGCATGGCGTGAAGGAGCGCGTCGAATGAGATGATCTTGGCTAAACGGGCGTACTCGGATTCGGAACCGTACGAGCCAGGGCGGATAGGCCACTGTGCGAATCGAGAGCGCTCTCGCGGTGGGAAAAAGAAAGGAGCCTCATGAGAGGCTCCTTCTCGTTTCAATTGCTTTTCCCACGTGCGCTTTTCCTTCGCGCGACAGTACTTCGCATTTCCGTGCGCACCATGACCGCATGCGAATCCGTTGCAGAGCGGCTTCTTCGCGAGTGTTGCTTCGTCAGACGACTGGTGCCAGACAGGCCCTGTCTTCGATGTACGCTTCTTTTTTGACATCCCCTCACCTCCTCCGTAATATGTGTTTCGGGCGAGCCTCATTATATCGCGTGCAATTGAGCTGAGAGAATGCAATTGCAGGCTTGAGAGGTATGTTGACGCACCAGGGCTCATTTGGAAGATAGTGTGGTATGAAAGTGTGGTGTAGTGGTGACTTTTCGAGGGTTGCGAACGATTGGCGGCGACGTGGCGCTGCAAATAATGAAAGTGCGAGGGTCGTATCCCACCGTATGCCCAGGTCGTTGGATTCAATTGTTGAGAGCTTTCATCATGCCGAGAAATCGAATCGTTCACAACCCCCGAAAAGTCACCAAAAACGTCCCAAGAACCGCCTCGATCACAGTTTGCGGATAAACACATTGCCTTAATAGGACAATGGAGTCGACAGGGCCTACTCAAGGCGACGAAAATCACTTGGCCTAACGACTTCAGACCAAAGCGCAAATTGCTTATGCCAGATAGCGGTACGTCTCGCCTCGAAATCAGCTTGCGCCTCGCCCGCTTTTCGAGAGGGGTCATCTCGCTTGCCGAGAGCGCGTCGGATACGAATGGCAGTCTGCTGGTACTGATTGAAATCGTGCACTTGCGGCGAAGCAAGGGAGAAGTGAGTGAAGTTCGGAAGCGCGGCAAATTCATTCCTCCGCTCGATGTCGCGTACGATATCGACTTGACCTGCATGGAAGGATGAGCTGTCGTAATCTATGGCGACGCATCGGACGATGCCGTCGCGCCCTTTTGCCTCGATAAGGATATCGGGCCTGCGCGTAATGAAACGGGAGTCACCTTGCGTGTTCTTGTTGGTGCGAATCTTAATGGTGGGATTCATCGTCACGTTGCCAAGGTTGAACCCTCCATGGCGAAGCGGCATTTCGAGAGAAAGAGCGAGTCCGGACTCCATGGGCGAGAACGAGTTGTCACGCACGTAGGTGAGGGCACGTCGGGCACGGGCACTGCCTCTGACTGGGCCAATCCTGTCGAGGAAAGTTGCGATTTTTCTCGTTGTGGTAGGGGAGGGGTCGTCCTGCGCTCGGAGAGCGATGCCTCCAGGAGTCCATTCGTCGATTCGGTATAAGGAGCAAAGGGCAAACCCGAAATAGGCAGCTTGCTCTAGCGGATAGGCCGCAGCAAGCTGCAAGAACGTGAATTCGGGTGATGAAAGAAAGAGGCGATTGCCTGGCGGGAGGAAATCGAGGGGAACAGCTGTGCCTGGAGGCAGGTTATCTGAGTAAAGATGCGATCTTAAAGCCTCGGAAGATCGACGCCCTGATTCGCAAGAGACGATGACGTTTAGGCATTCATCGGAAAGCGAAAGTGAGAGAAGGGCGTCTCTCGCAGATTCGGCGCTTGGCGCAACTGGCGGCAAGCGCCTCATGCGGCATTGGCGCGATGAACCACGCAATGGGTTAGCGTTGCGAAGATACCAATGAAAGGCGGTTATGTGAGATACGACGATATCCATTTGAGGATTGTATCGCAAAAAGAAAAGGCAACTAAAAGAGAGAGGGGACAAAAGATTGCATTGATCGAGAGTTTGTCCTGTATTTATCGATTTTCTAATCGAAGTCCACTTTTACTTGGATTGAGGTTGACGTGGGCGGTTTAGTTCAAGGAGTCTTTGCCCAAAGGGTGCCTGGAAGATAGCCTTCTAATCTTAGTTGAAAATTCTGAACGCAATGGGGGCAAAAGATAGGAAACGATAAGTAAACGTGAGGCGCTGGAGAGGGGGTCCGTGGCAAAAAATCGTGGGGTAGTGGTGACTTTTCGGTGGTTGTGAACGACTGAAGGGGGGCGTCAAATGCCGAATCAGCATAGCATGAAAGCGAGGTCAGCTATTTTCCCAGGTCGGCATTGTTTGAGGTGAGGGCACGGCAATGCGCTGCGTAATCGAATCGCTCACAACCCCCGAAAAGTCACCAAAAGCGACTCTATAACTGCCACGCTAGGGGTTTTCGCAGTTCCGGTCTTCGCATCAGCCTTGTTGGCAACCTCGAAATGGATGGAATCTCAATTTCGAGGCGTGGCACCGAGAACCCGTATTGGGCTAACTTTCGGGGGTGCGGTGATGATTGCCCACATTGGACCAGCGGCTCGTCTTTATAGAGGATTTTCCTCCCTCGAATTGCGACCTTGTCCTTTGCCCCTCGCTTCGCGGCTGCGGCTTTCTAGCGTTGCGTCATCGACTTCCTCACTTCACGACCAAGGCTCCTCTATAATGGCTACTCGAAAAAGAGAAAGGCTCACTCATGAAGTACAAAGTGCGTTTCATCAAGGATTCCGAGCGGTCGGACGTGTCGTTCGTCTTCGAGGAGACCGAGCTCGAGGCCGAAAACGAGGCTGCGGCGCGTGCTGCTTACGAGGCTGCAAAGTCGTCTGCCCCAGAAGGCGCTCTGCGCATCGATTTAGTGCGCGGCGAGGGCTACAACTGGGAAAAGGTGGTAGAAGACACCTTGTAGACAGGGGCGCATCCCGCTCTGGCGCGCGATCGGGGGTGTCAATTGCACGCGCCGCTCACCGACGCGATAAGCGCCTAACCGCGCTTTACACGGACTTTACAATTACAAGATATTTCCCAGACACGTCCTCCCTATTGTGTTCATCGGCCTCGGAGGGACGGGTTGGGCTTGCGCCCTTCGAGCGGTGAGAAAACTCGAAGGGAGAACAAAGACACATGGATCCGGCAACTCTGGTTGTGGTGGTGCTCGTCATCGTCACGGCTCTCACGTTCGACTTCACGAATGGATTTCACGACACCGCCAATGCCATGGCGACCTCCATCGCCACAGGAGCGCTTAAGCCGAAGACCGCCGTCATCGCAGCGGGAACGCTCAATCTAATCGGTGCATTTCTGTCAACCGAGGTGGCGAAGACCATCTCGGGCGGCATCATCAACGAGCAGCAGGTCACCATCAGCGCGGCCTTCATTTTTGCAGGATTGGTTGGCGCAATCATATGGAACCTCATCACCTGGCTCGTCGGCCTGCCGTCGAGTTCCTCGCATGCCCTGTTTGGAGGCTTGGTCGGTGCCGTCATCGTGGGCGCAGGCGTTGAAGGCGTGAACTTTGCCGCGGTGTTCACCAAGGTGCTCATCCCCGCGCTCGTAAGCCCGGTGGTGGCGGGGCTTGCGGCGTTCTGCGCGGTGAAGCTCATTTTCTTCGTGGTGCGCAAGATGAGTGAAAGTCAGGTTGAATCGGGCTTCCGTCATGGGCAGACGGTGACAGCGTGCCTCGTCGCCCTCTCACACGGCACCAACGACGCCCAAAAGACGATGGGCATCATCACGCTTACCCTAATTGCCGTGGGCTTTCAGCCGTCGGGCACGGGTCCTGAGCTGTGGGTCGTCGCTATTTGCGGGCTTGCCATTGCGCTCGGCACCTACATGGGCGGCTGGCGCGTCATCCGCACGCTCGGCAAGGGCCTGACCGAGATCTCGACGCCGCAAGGCTTCGCCGCAGAGGCGGCTTCGGCGACTACAATTCTCGTCTCCTCGCACATGGGCTTCGCGCTCTCGACCACGCAGGTGTGCTCCGGTTCCATCATCGGCACGGGACTCGGCAAGAAGGGCAGTAAGGTGAACTGGCGCGTTGCGGGAAAGATGCTCATCGCATGGATCGTCACCTTCCCGGCCGCTGGCATCGTGGGCGCTCTTGCCTGCGCGCTTGCGAAGACGAGCGTGCGGGGCACCGTTGCGGTCGCGTTCATCGCGTGCGCCGTCGCGTTCATCATCTGGCGCTTGTCCCGTCGCAACCCGATCAATTCCGCAAACGTCAACGAGCGAGCCGACGTGAAGGTCAACGCCAACCCAGGCGCGAAGACCGTCGCCGCAGCTGCTTAGCAAGTGCCTAGCAAGGAGGAACTCGTCACATGCTGACCCAAGAAATTGTTAGTTTTATCACCGTTCTCGTTGTTGCCGTTTGTGTTGCGTGCTCGATTAGCGTACTGTATGCATCGGGGCTGCGCTTGTGGGCGCGCGCCGATGGGGACGTGGGGCGCGAGCTTCGTTTGATGACCCGTCTCGCCTCGGCAGTCTGCTTCGCCGCCTGTGTGGCCATTGTGCTCTTCGCACTGTGGCTTATGATTCCGATGTTCCACTAACTGGAAGAGAAACGGAGGCCTCCTATGGCGAGCATTCTCGTTGGTGTCGATGGGAGCGAGCGCGGTCGTCGCGCACTGGATTGGGCGGTCGCGCGTGCCGAGCGCACGGGTGCAAGCTTGATGCTTCTTGCGGTCGTGAATTCCGCTGAGGCGAAAAAGCTTGGCGCCGAGGTCGAGATGGTGCACACAACCGTCGAGGCGGCGCTTCACGAGAAGAAAGAAGTGCTCGCGGCCGAGCATCCCGACGTTGCCGTGGAGGCCAAGATTGTCGATGGCCCTACCGTCGATTCGATCGTGGAGGAAGCATCCAGCCACGATATGGTGGTCCTGGGGTCGCACCATGGAGCCTCGATCACCGAAACGTTCGGCGGCGCGACCGGCCTTCGCGTCTCTGTGCAGGTGAAGATTCCCACGGTCGTCGTGCCGTGCGATTGGGACGTGACCTGCGCTGGCAAGTCTGGCGTTGTTGTGGGCGTGGGTCCCGACAACGTGTCGGATGCCGCGGTGGCGTTCGGCGTGGGCGAGGCGATCGATTCCGCCCAGCCGCTCGAGCTGGTAAGTGCATGGGGCATCCCCGCCTGGATGTCGCGTCCCGCGGAAGGCATGGGCGGCGGCCTTGAAGAGGTTGGCCGTCAGCGTCAGGCAGAAGTCGATGAGTTCGTCGCGCGCATCACGACCGCAAACCCCGCGCTCGAGGTGGCGGGCCGCTCGATCGAGGGGCCTTCTCCCACGCGTGTGCTTTTGGATGCGTTGAAGGATGCGCAGCTGCTCGTCTTAGGCACGCATTCCCGTGCCGCGCTCGGCCGTGCGCTGTTCGGCTCGGTCACGCATAGCATGCTTTTGAACCTGGCTACGCCGACGGTCGTCGTGCCGAAGGCCTAGGGCTTAAGGCAACGTCCCTGCGCAAGCTAATCTTGCCCTGACGGGGCCCGCAATCGCAGCTTATCGCTGTCGGTTGCGGGCCTTTTTACGTGAAAATGAGCACGTGTAGCGTGCCCGTAACACACGCGTATGCGAAGTGTAGGATAATAAGGCTCGCAACCATACACCACAAGCTGGAAATCACGAGGCTGGCCGCGAGGCCCGGGTGAGATAGAGGGGTTTCTATGATCAAGCTTTACGATGGCGGAGTGTTCCTGCGCGAAGGAACCGAGATCGTTCCCGAAGCGGAAGCGGCGGCGCGCGGCATCTCGAAGACGCCCGACGAGGCGCGGCGGGAGACGATTGCATACTCGATTTTGCAAGCGCACAACACCTCGGGCGATCCGAGTGCGCTGAAGATTCGCTTCGACGCGATGGCCAGCCATGACATCACGTTCGTCGGCATCATCCAGACCGCGCGCGCATCGGGCATGACGGAATTCCCCCTGCCCTACGTGCTCACCAACTGCCACAACTCGCTGTGCGCCGTGGGGGGCACCATCAACGAGGACGACCACGTCTTCGGTCTTTCTGCCGCGAAGAAGTACGGTGGAATCTTCGTTCCCCCGCATATTGCGGTGATCCATTCGTTCATGCGCGAGAACTTCGCCGGCTGCGGGAAGATGATTTTAGGCTCTGACTCGCATACGCGCTACGGCGCCCTCGGCACGATGGCTATCGGCGAAGGCGGCGGCGAGCTGGCGAAACAGTTGTTGAACGATACCTACGACGTGTCGTACCCCGGCGTTGTGGCAATATATTTGGAAGGTGCCCCGCGCCCTGGCGTCGGCCCGCACGACGTGGCGCTCGCCATCATTCGCGAAGTGTTCGCAAGGGGCTATGTGAAGAACAAGGTGATGGAGTTCGTGGGCCCGGGCATCGCGTCCATGACGACCGATTTCCGCAACGGCATCGACGTCATGACGACCGAGACCACGTGCCTGTCCTCAATTTGGGCCACCGACGAGGACACTCATGCGTTCCTTGCAGCTCACGGTCGTGGTGAAGACTACAAGCAGCTCGCCCCGGGAGATGTGGCCTACTACGACGGCTGCGTGCGCGTGAACCTCTCCGAGATTCTCCCCATGATCGCGCTGCCGTTCCACCCGTCGAACGGCTACACGATCGCCGAGCTCAACGAGAACCTCGAAGACATCCTGCACGAGGTCGAGGTCGAGGCGGCGCGCATCGGCGGCGATAAGGTCAACTTCAGCCTGCTCGACAAGATCGAGGGCGGGCGCCTGCGCGTGCAGCAGGGCGTCATCGCCGGCTGTTCGGGAGGCAACTACGATTCCGTCGTCCAGGCGGCCCGCGCGCTCAAGGGCGCCAACATCGGCTGCGGCGAGTTCTCGCTGGCGGTCTATCCCACAAGTCAGCCGGTCGCGCTCGAGCTCACGCGCCGCGGCTACATCTACGACCTTATGGAGGCGGGCGTTATCGTGCGCACTGCCTTCTGCGGCCCGTGCTTCGGTGCCGGCGACACGCCCGCCAACAACGGCCTTTCCATCCGCCACACCACGCGCAACTTCCCCAACCGCGAGGGCTCAAAGCCTGGAAACGGCCAGCTCTCGGCGGTTGCGCTCATGGACGCGCGTTCGATTGCGGCGACGGCGGCGGCGGGCGGCATCCTGACCCCTGCGACCGACCTTCCCGACGAGACGTGGGACGAGGCTTGCGAGTACGCCTTCGACAGCGCGCCCTACGACAAGCGCGTGTACTGGGGATTCGGCAAGGCCAAGCCCGAAAGCGAACTTGTCGAGGGGCCTAACATCAAGCCGTGGCCCGCTATGGAGCCGCTTGGCGAGAATATCCTTTTGAAGGTGTGCTCGAAGATCATGGACCCGGTGACCACCACCGACGAGCTCATCCCCTCCGGCGAGACGAGCTCGTACCGCTCCAATCCGCTCGGCTTGGCGGAGTTCACGCTCTCGCGCCGCGACCCCGAGTACGTGGGGCGCTCCAAGCGCGTCGACGCGGTGGAAAAGCGCCGCGTGGCGGGGGAGAGCCTTATCGAGGCCGACCCCGAGCTCGCCGTCGTCTTCGCATCGCTTAACGGAGCGGGCGTGGACGCCGATGCCTCGCGCGTGGAGTACGGCAGCATGATCTATGCGAAGAAGCCGGGCGATGGAAGCGCGCGCGAGCAGGCGGCGAGCTGCCAGCGAGTGATCGGCGGGCTTGCGAACATCGTGGAGGAGTACGCCACGAAGCGCTACCGCTCGAATGTGATGAACTGGGGCATGGTTCCCTTCCAGCTCAAGGGCGTCCCGCCGTTTGAAGTGGGCGACTACGTGTACGTTCCGGGCATCCGCGAGGCAATCGGCGGCGACCTGTCGAGCATTCCGGCGTGGGTCGTGCATGCAGGTGAGGCGCGCGAGATATCGCTTTACGTGGCGGACATGACCGACGAAGAGCGCGCTATCGTGCGCGCGGGCTGCCTTATCAACTATAATCGTACGCGTCGCGAAAAAGAGTAGGGTCTCGCGCGGGCGGTTGCGCTCGTCATAGGCCATAGTTGCGCGGCGGGAAGCCGCGTGATAGGAAGAGCATCGAACACGGGGCATAGCTGAGATGCGGCCCCGTGTTTTCGATTGGAAAGGGTTTTCATGGAACGTGAGAGGTTTGGTTCGCGCCTTGGGTTTATCCTAGTGAGCGCGGGCTGCGCCATCGGCTTGGGAAACGTATGGCGATTCCCCTATATCACCGGCGAGTACGGCGGCGCGGCGTTCGTTGTGCTGTACCTGATATTCCTCGTGATATTCGCGCTGCCGGTGCTCGTGATGGAATTCGCCGCGGGCCGCGCAAGCCAGCGCTCGATCGCGCGCAGCTACGATGAACTCGAGCCAGAGGGTGGGAAGTGGCATCGCTTCAAGTGGGTCGGCCTTGCGGGCAACTACCTGCTCATGATGTTCTACACGGTGGTGGCGGGCTGGATGCTCGCCTTCATGGTGAAAAGCGCGATGGGCGAGTTCAACGGTGCGAGTACCGAACATGTCGCAAGCGTGTTCGGTCAGCTTCTCGCTGACCCCGTTCAGATGACGATTTACATGCTGATCATCGTGGCGATCGGCGTGATCACGACGCGCGCGGGCCTGAAAAACGGCGTCGAGCGCGTGTCGAAGGTGATGATGGTCGCGCTGTTCGTCGTGCTCGTGGCGTTGTGCGTGCGCGCGGTGACGCTGCCGGGCGCTGAGGAGGGCCTCGAGTTCTACCTGATGCCCGACTTCGGGAAGCTCTTCGCGGGCAACACGCCCGCCGAGCAGTGGGCGACGTTCGGCGATGCGGTGTATGCAGCCCTTGGCCAGGCGTTCTTCACCGTGTCGGTGGGAATGGGCTCGATGGCGATCTTCGGCAGCTACATCGGCAAGGACCGTCGCCTCACAGGCGAGGCCGTGCGCGTGGGCGTGCTCGACACGCTGGTTGCGCTCATGGCGGGGCTCGTCATCTTCCCGTCGTGCTTCGCCTTCGGCGTGGAGCCGGCTTCGGGGCCGTCGCTTGTGTTCATCACGCTGCCCATCGTGTTCAACGCGATGCCCCTGGGGCAGCTGTGGGGCACGCTGTTCTTCCTGTTCATGAGCTTTGCCGCGCTGTCGACAGTGATTGCCGTGTTCGAGACGATCATGGCGTTCTCTATGGACCAGTGGGGCGTGCGCCGCGAGAAGGCGTGCCTCGTGAACGGCGCGCTCATCGCGCTTTTGAGCATTCCGTGCGTGCTCGGATTCAACGTGCTTTCGGGTGTTGCCATCCCGGGCATCGGTGACATCCAGTCGATCGAGGACTTCCTCGTATCGAACAACATCCTACCTTTGGGTGGCCTCTTCCTTGTGATGTTCGTCACGAGCAAGCGCGGGTGGGGATGGAAGAACTTCCTTGCCGAGGCGGACACGGGCGAGGGCTTGCGTTTTCCCGCCTGGTCGTATCGGTACATGAAGTACGTGCTGCCTGTGGGAATCGTCATTATCTTCGTGCTGGGGTATGCGCCCATTGTGAGCACGTGGTTGGGGATTTCGTAGCGATATATCTTTCCGCCTCAAGAGTGCCGTGTGCCAGGTTTTGATGAGGACTTGCGACCAGCGCGCAAGCCATCTGCGATGACTCCTCGCGGTCGCAGCTGGTGGTTTGCGCGCAAAAGAGGGCGAAACCGGAACGACGGGACGGCAGATTTGGAGCTATCGAGTGGGAATAACGTACATACGTTCGGTTATTTTATAGTACCAGGTAGCATGTGTAGTTTCAATTGAAGCTGCACATGCTACTGCATATGGGTCAATGTCGGCATCAATGCCCGCGATGCTTCTGATTGCGCCTCAGCGTTCGTCGCCCGAAACGCTCCTCCACCTCTTCCGCGCGGCATCGTACCTTCCCTCCTCGGCGCGCTTCGCCAACCCAACACAAAATTGGCCATCGTAATATACAGTCAGGGTTGACGACAAGCTGATCTGCATGGTTGATTCCCCCTTTATGTAGACGACCATGCAGACAAGGGGCAACCGAGGAGACGGGTTGCTGATGCAAACTCCTGCATGCCCGCCACTACTCGACGGAGACCGTGTTTTGTTTCCAGTGGCCGCGCTGAAGGACGCCGGAATCATCCAGAGCATGTCCAAGAAGATCGATACTCTCAGCACCAGAACATGACCGTGCTAAATGAAGATTTTTTCGACTTTTACAGGAAGAATGAGTCTTCGCAGTTTGATCTCATAATTGGCAATCCTCCGTACATTAGGTATCAGTATCGCGAAAGCGCCCAGCGCTCTCCCTATCCTCGATATTGACCTCGCACAACATGAAAGCAAACAAGCTGGTCAAACAAGCTAGTTAATGCTTGGGTTGGATTTGTAGTCGCTTGTACCGATATGCTTCGTAATGATGGAACTCTGGCTTTTGTTATTCCAGCCGAAGTCATTCAAGTTGCGTACGCGCAAGACCTACGATTGTTTTTATCAACACATTTTTCGAGCATTACTTTGCTCACATTCGAGGAGCTTGTCTTTTCTGAAATAGAACAAGAAGTGCTCATGTTTGTTGGAAAAAAGGGAACCGATGACGGCAAAATCCGTGAAATTGAGTCAAAAGACATAGAGACTTTGTCGAAACGTGACATCTCCACTATTCCATTTCAGCCAATAAGGCGCATTCATGAAAAATGGACGAAGTGTTTCATTGGCGCTGAAGATGCCAAAGTTCTATCTGAAATTAAGCGAGACTCGAGATCCGTGCATTTTTCGGACGTCGCTCTAATCAACGTGGGCATAACGACAGGAAGCAACAAGTTTTCTCTCTCTCGACGACAACACCTCTGACAAGTATGAACTGGATTGTTACCATGCCGCCAATTGGCAGAAGTTCGCGTGCATCGAGAATTAGATTCGAGGAGCACGACTGGAAAGAGAACAGGGCTGCAGGAAAGAGGTCTCGACTACTCGTCCTTAAACCCAATCAGTACGGCATGCTGAACCCCGTTCAGCAGTCGTACCTTGACGAAGGTGAAGAGAATGGCGAGCACGCAGAATATAAATGCTCGATAAGCGGCAGCTGGTATTCCGTCCCATCCGTATGGGTTCCCGACGCTTTTTTCTTAAGGCGTAACAACCTGTATCCGAAGTCTGTTCTCAATGCATGTTCCGCGGTTTCCACCGACACGATGCATAGAATGAAATTCAACGATGGCTTCAATCATGAAATTGCGCTATTGGCGTACTACAATAGCATTGACTTTGCTTTCATTGAGCTATGCGGACGAAGCTATAGTGGCGATGTTCTGGAAAACCTCCCGAAGGAAGTTGGAAGCGTGATGCTCCCCGATTTGTTTTCCCTGGAATTCGAAGAGGGGCAATAGAGGAATACCTGCATTTCATCGATGGCGCGACACGCTCCAACCCGAACATAGGAGTTGTTTTGGACCGTATTGATTCTGAGATCCTTGTTAATCGACTTGGACTAGCACTCGAAATGTGCAATCCCGCCGACGAGTTTGGAAAACACCCCAGAAAAGGTGTCTACTCAGAGTAGAATAGTCTCCTTATCCAATAAGTATCGAAAAGACTCACAGAGGCAAAGATGGCAATATCAGCACCAAAATCAAATGACACGAATCTTTCCGATTTGCTGTTCAGTATACATAAGGGAGAGACACAGCTTCCCGACTTCCAACGCAAATGGACCTGGGACGATAATCGAATTAGAAGCTTGCTCGCAAGCCTTTCGCAAGGTTATCCAATGGGCGCATTGATGCAACTTGAATATGGTGGCTCGGAGGTTAAATTCAAATATCGCACCATCGAAGGAGCTCCTTCCTCAGAAGCAACACCTCGTTATTTAGTTATGGACGGTCAGCAGCGTTTGACTTCGATGTATCGATCCCTGTACGGGAAGGATGCAGTTGCTACAACCAACGACAAACGCGTCGCCATCTCGCGTCTCTATTATCTGGACATGAACACTTGCCTTGATCCGGAAGCTGATAGGTATGACGCCATTGTTTCCGTTCCCGAGGACAGGAGAATTAAGGAGAATTTCGATCGAGACGTCAAGCTCGACTTATCTACCCGTGAACTCGAATATGAACATGAGATGTACCCTGCAAACATCCTTTTTGACTCCAGCGCTGCAACGCAATGGCTTCTTGGATACATGGCTTTCCATCAATCATCTCCGGATGCTATGGCCAAGTTCAACAAGTTCCAGCAAGATGTCATCGAGACAATCACCTCATATAGACTTCCTGTAATAACCATGGATAAAAGCACGCCGCGCGAGACTGTTTGCAAGGTATTCGAGAACGTCAATACCGGAGGCGTATCCCTCACCGTATTCGAGCTCGTTACTGCCACTTTTGCCACATACGAGTTTGACCTCCGGGGCGATTGGGAAGCCAACAAGCGCCGAATCCATGCGCTCGACAAGGACATTCGCACCGACGTTACGGAAAGCGTGGACGAAACCGCGTTCCTGACCACAGTGACACTGTTCACGAACTACAAGCGCAAACGCGATGGTTTGAGTGGAGCCGTCAGCTGCAAAAAGAAAGACGTGCTGGACCTGCGATTCGAGGATTATCAGGCAAACAAGGAAGTCGTCATCGAGGGCTATGAGCTTGCTCGCGAATTTTTGCTATCGCAGTCCGTATTTAGGAAGCGCGATCTTCCATACACAACCCAGATCATTCCATTGGCTGCAATTGCAGGCTACGTGGGCTCCAAGCTGTTCAAAGACCCTAAGAGTCAGAAAATTGTTGCGCGCTGGTTCTGGTGCGGAATCTTCGGTGAGATGTATGGCGGCTCGAACGAAACTCGCTACTGCTATGACATCGAGGATGTAGTCGCTGAAATTGAAGGCGCTGAATCCGAGATGCGCACCGTGAACAATGCCCACTTCCAATCCACCCGACTTTTGGGACTCCAGTCGAGGCAATCGGCAGCATATAAGGGAATCATGGCTCTTCTCTATAAGGGTAAGGGTCTAGATTTCATGCGTGGTATATCCATCGATATCGTGAACAGCATGGAAACGGCTCCTGATATCCATCACATCTTTCCGCAGAGTTACTGCGAAAAGATGGGGTACGACAGGCAGAAATGGAATTCTGTCATTAATAAGACGCCCCTACTTCCTGAATCGAATAGAGAAATCGGAGGTGCGGCTCCTAGCGTCTATTCAGCGAAAATCCTCAAGAAGGCTGATATCGAACAAGATGAGCTTCGTAATCGAATCGAGTCGAACCTCATCGCATGGGACGCCTTTATTGTGGATGATTTCGACGCTTATTTCAAAGCTCGTGCTATTGCCTTGCTTGATGCGATTGAGCTTGCTATGGGCAAATCTATCTCCGACAGAAGCACAGAGGAAACGATAAAGAGATTTGGTTGTTCGCTGGAATAACAAGTTATTAGAGTTTGTATTATTCACGGAAAGAAGGCTTGATGACCGATTTCGAAGCTTTGCAGCAGTTATGCAACACAGCCGATCAGTTGTCCAATAGGTATACCAGCGCCAGCTCGCCTGACTTCAAAGCATGGAAGACGAAAGCCGACAGGCTTTTGATAAGGCGATTCGGCGAAGACAGCTACGAATTCAAGAGCTTTAATAAAATCAGTTATTCTCTGTCTCTCTTCACTACCAGCACACCTGACTCAGCGTTCGTTGAAGCTTGCACAAGCGGCCTGCGAAAGGCGAAGGCCGTACTTGAAACATACCTCGATGAATTTTCGGACCAGGAGGAGTCTGCATCGATAACAAACATAGGTGGCTTTTCGAAAGTATTCATTGTTCATGGTCATGACGGAGAACTTCGAGAGAGAGTTGCAAGAATCATCGAAAGGCAGGGCTTGAAAGCGGTAATTCTAAACGAGCAATCAAACCACGGTCAGACAATCATTGAGAAATTAGAGACAGAAGGAAACGCCGCTGGTGCCGTATGTCTCTTTACCGCAGACGATGAGGGAAAATCACGTGTTGAACAATCAGCAAGGCCCAGGGCACGACAGAATGTCGTCTTTGAAGCGGGATACTTTATCGGTCGGCTAGGCCGAGAGAACGTCACCATCCTCGTAGATAAAGGAATCGAAATCCCCTCCGATCTTCAAGGCGTCGTATATACCGGAACAGATAATTGGGAATTCAGACTCCTGAAAGAGTTGAGATCGATGGGATACTCCATTGATTTCAACAAGATGGACTTCTAACTAATCCAGTAAGCCATTCTTCGCGCGATAAACTTTCGCTTCATAATGCGTTCGCCGTTTGATCCAGAAGCAAATCGTGACCCACCGTGGCCCACGAAACCGCCCTGCCCCGCCCCGAAATCTGTGACCCAAATTTGACCCCATGGACCCGCGACCATTTTTGAGACTGGATGCAAATGGGACAAACTGCAACAAACTGGAGGCAGTTTTTTAACCATTGAGTGGGCGTAGCGATATTCGTTGATTTCAAGCCCTCGACCTGCGACAACAGGTCGGGGTTTCTTATTTTGCAACCTCTGCGCAACCTTTGCGGTTTCGCGTCCCGTGAACAGGGGACGTAGCACTGTTCACGTCTGGGCCCATGTCGGCACCGATCAATGCCCGCGCTGCTTCTGCTTGCGCTTCAACTTCCGCTGCACGAAGCACGTCGCCCGGGGTTCCTCGCCAGAGGAGAGCTGGCCGTTCCTTGCGAAACCGCGAGACCACCTATATCCGCTTGCTGCGGGCTTGCTTGAGCCAGTTCCTCTTAAAAGAGCCGATACCTCCGAAGAACTTGTTGTACGTCTCGCCGTTCTCCTTAGCTTCGTACTTAATTAAGGCAAGTTCGATTGTGCAGAGGTAATCCGCCACTTGCTCGAGGCGGTAGTCGGTCATCGAGGTCTTGCGGCGTCGGACGACCCCTTTTGAGAGGACCTTGCCCACCGAGCGGTCGAGCGCCTGCTTGACAATGTCCTGACCGTTGTCGTAATAGACCTTCACATCGTCGAAGTATTGGAAAAAATCCAAGTGCTCAACCATGGCGGAGGAGATGTCGCGCCCCATGCGCTCCATTAGCCTTGCCGGGTCTTCGAACTGGCTGCGGCGGTAGACGAACGTGATATAGGAAATGGGAAGTTTGCGGACGAACGAGGAGAAGTAGGCGAGCATCACCTTGCGCTGCTCGATGTTAAGAAACTCATAGTCCTTGTGCCCGTTCATGAGGGGCTCGGAGTGAAACGGGATGTTAGGGAGATCGGCCCTGGCGAGCTTGGCCTCATAGCCCGTGACCGCCTCGGCGATGCTGTCTGCCTGGTCGTGAAAGACGAGCGTGAGCAGGTAGTAGCGAGCCTTGCCGCCGCGGTCGCCGCTCTCGTCGACGAAGATGCTGAGCTCCTTGGCCAATGGGGACTCCTAATGGAATGGATAAAAAGACGATATGAGTAGAACATTGTGAGCCCCTACTTCATGTCGTCTTCCTAATGACCGTGGATCATAGGCTGATAATGGTCGTGCGTCATTTATACAACCGGCAGTTTTTCCTAAGTTGCCACATACATGAGAGGGGCTCACAATGAACCATGTTACTTCAATCGGTCTGGATGTCCATGCCCGATCCGTTACAGCTGTCGCACTCGACTCAATCACAGGCGAGGTTCGGTCACAGAAGTTCGGTTATTCGCCCGCGGAGATCGCAGGATGGATTCTTCAGCTTGACTCTCCCAAAGCGGTCTACGAATCCGGCGTGACGGGGTTTCATCTTGTGCGCGAGCTTCGAGAGATGGGCGTGGACTGCATAGTGGGCGCCGTATCCAAGATGCACAAGCCCGCATCGGACAGGCGCAAGAAAAACGACCGCAACGATGCGGAGTTTCTGGCGCGCCAGCTCATGGCGCACAACATCGTGGAGGTGTTCGTGCCCGACGTCGAGACAGAGGGCGCCCGCAACCTCTCTCGTGCGCTCGAGGACATCCGCGACGACCTCACCCGCGCCAAGCACCGCCTCACCCATCTGCTCATCCGGTGGGGATATATCTGGAACGAGTTTAACGAAGATGGAAAGCGCCGAGGCAGCTGGACCCATGCGCACTGGGAGTGGATCCGGGGAATCGAGCTTCCCGACGCTGCCGCTCGAGAGTCCCTCGACTACTACATCTCCGAGGTGCGCCATATCGAATCGCAGAAGAAGGCCATCGAGAAGAGAGTGGCCCAATGCGCCTCAAGGCCTCGTTGGCGGGATCGCGTTGAGGCGCTCAGGTGCATGAAGGGAATAGAGACCGTGACGGCGTTCGCGCTCACGGTCGAAGCCGGCGTGTTCTCCCGCTTCGATTCGGCGCGCGCCTTCGCGAGCTGGCTTGGGCTCGTTCCCTCCGAGCACTCGAGCGGAGAGCGCGCCTCCCGGGGCGGCATCACCAAAGCCGGCAACTCTCACTTGCGGAAGCTGCTCGTGGAGGCATCCTGGCACTACACCCGCGCCACGAAAGAGCGGAAGCGCTCGCTTTACGATGAGAGCGTTCCCGCTTCCATATCGAACCATGCGGCAGTCGGCGTTAGGCGCCTTGCGGAAAGGCGCCGCCATCTATCTTGCGAGCTGCGCAAGCGACCTGTGGTCGCAAACGTCGCTACAGCGCGCGAGCTGGCTTGCTGGATATGGGCGCTCGGGCGCATGAGCGAAGGAGCGCTCGCGTAGAGGGAGCGATGGCAATCCCATAACGGTCATTCCCCGTGGCTTCTTCCATATCGACTGGTCGTTGGATGCAATCCCAGATCCGTTTTTGAGCAGCGGGACGACCGCCATGCTCGCCGAAAGATTCTTCTTGTTAGAAGGTGCGCGCATCCAGCCGTAGCAACGAAATGCGAAGCCAGGGCGGCCGACATAGACGGGCGATGACGCGGCGGACCCGCGTGCGGTCCGCGCCAGCCCGAGGCCGTCAACCCGCGAATATTAAACTGCGAATACGAGCGTCGGTTTGATGACACAACCTGTCGGAAGAAATCATCGGGTGATGATAGAAAGGCCCAAGTCGGGAAAGATTTTCCTGGCTTGGGCCTTCATTGCCTCTTGACAATGTTCTACTCATATTAAACAGAGGGCCCCCTGAGGGACCCCCACTGGAAAACGCGTGATCTGCGAGAAGCTGCCGGCAGCTTACTTCTGCGCGGCGATGCCCTGCTGGGCTTCCGAGAACTCCTCGACGTCGACCGAGATGCTGTGCTTGATCGGCTTCCACTGGCACTTCTTCACGAGGGCAACGAGCGCGATAGGCACATACGTCAGCATGAAGAACGGGAAGGTGAACATGTAGAGCACCTTCTTGCGCGTGGGCGCGTGGATGGAATCCCACTCGACGAACGTGGTGAGCACGCCGAAGAGGAACATAAACATGACGTAGTTGAACAGGCAGAAGAAAATCGACGAGATGGAACTCGCAATCATAACGCCCGTCGACATGGCGCCCGTCGCTGCAAGCACGATGATAATCGTGTTAAAGACGACCGACACGATGGTGAGCAGCATGCCAGGAGCGATGGTCATGAGCATGTCGTAGCAGGCGAAGCGGGAACCTTTGGGGTTGGTGAAGACGCCCTTCGCAAGGCGCGCGCCGTAGTGCCAAAACACCTGGTAAAAGCCCTTCGCCCAGCGGAAGCGTTGGTTCCAGGAATCGCGGAAGGTAACGGGCTGCTCGTCATAGAGCACCGCCGTCGGAGTGTAGGCGATGCGAATGCCCTCGAGGATGCTGTTCGCGGAAAACTCGATGTCCTCGGTGAGCAGGTGCCATCTCCAGCCGTCGTTCTTCTCGATAATGTCCGCTGCGATGAAAAAGCCCGTGCCCGACACTGCGCAGCTCGTGTTGAGCGTGAGGCGCGCCTGGTTCAAAAACTTGGCCTCGCGCAGGAACCACACGGCGTAGCCAGCAGAAATCCAGTTGGAGTCGTAGTTCTTGGAGTTGCGGTAGCTCGTGGACGCCTTCGCGCCGTTGTCGAAGGTCTTGTTCATCTCGCGGAAGTAGTTCACGTCGAGCACGTTGTCGGCATCGAAGACGAAATACGCCTCGTAGCCTCGGTCGGCATACTGGCTGCGGATGATCTTGAAGCCGTAATCGAGCGCATAACCTTTGCCAACCTGTTCTGTGTTGAAGCGCTTGAACACAATCGCGCCCGCCTCGCGCGCCACATCGGCGGTGTTGTCGGTGCAGTTGTCGGCGATGACGAACACGTCGATCAGCTCTGTCGGGTAGTTCTGCACCTTGATGGAGTGGATCAAGTCGCCGATGACCGCGCTTTCGTTGCGGGCAGAAACGACGACGGCGTATCGATGGTTCTTTTTCGCGACAAGCTGCTTCGGCTTGCGTGAGAGCACGACAAGCACGTAGTAGAGCTGATAGGTATAGCAAATGGTAAACGTGATGAAGACGCAGAAGTTGAAGATATCCACAAACGATATCTGCGAGAAGAATTGGTCGAGCACCAGCCCTGCCCCTTACAACTTGTGGCCGCCCGCGCACGGGCGAACTTTGACTTCGCCGCATCCGTCCGCGGCACTTCCGTTCAAACTTTCTGGATTATAGCGGCCTTGAGCGGTTTTGTGCATCTCACGAGGGAAAGCTGTAGCCGAAACGCCCTTTTCGGGCAATAAAAGGGCAGCTTGCACACCTTGGGTGCACAGCATCTTCATATTAACGAGGGGTTGCTTGCGGGCGCACAGCATGTTTTGCTGCACACTGCCGCAACGCCGAGCAGGGGAAAACGTAACCGCACGATTACATTTTGAGAGAACGTGACAAGTAGCATTTTCGCACATCAGATCGAGAAAATCACGACTGAAAAATGACTATCTCATTAGGTATCATACTTTTCGAGGAGAGGAGTTTCCTAAACATACAAGGGCAAAAGCCGCGCCCACACCAATAGCTGAAACGCCTCTCGAAGCGGGCGCCGGACCGATCATCTGGCGCTCGCTTTCATTTTGGTCTCGATGAGCCCAAGCTCGCAGAATCGTCATCAAGCTCGAACAGGGGCGATGTCCTCACAACCACTGGGCCCGAACGCGGATCACTGATAGAAGCGCAACACGCCGCGGGGCACGCCGCGCAACAGGCGGTCCGACACGTCGATACCGTCGGTGTCCGCGTCGCGGCAGGGCAACAAGAGGCTGAAGAACCTGCTCGTATTCTCTTGCAACTGCCTTGCGCGCAGCCGCAACCGATGGGGCGAATATTGCGCGCGCTGCCGCGGCAGGGGCACGCCGCACGGCAAGGCGCTGAAAGCCGTGGCGAGGAAGCGGCTCGAGGTGATTTACGCGATCATGGGGGACAAGGTTCCGTACGCAGCCTAACGGCCGGCGGAGGTCGCAGGCCCGGCAGGGCCTGCGTCAGCATTGCCAAAAACGCCCATCGAAATGGCGAATCCCCCTTGACAGAACTATAGGAACACCCCCCACACTACAACTCAACCACGCTTTCGGCGTGGACCCTTACTGGTAATTCTCTAGGATTGCCGATAGGTATCCCGCATATGCCTGGCGCAACGACTGCGGCTCTTCGATTTGCACGCTCGACCCGAACGTCGCGAGCCACCCGTAAAACGTGGGCGCGGCCATAACCGTCACGCACACGCGCGCCCAACCGTCTTCCGCAGGCAGCACTTCGACATCTTTACCGAAACGGTCGACAATCGCACTCATCACAGACCCGCGCACGAGCAGCGTGACGCCGACCGATTCGCCATGGAACATGCCGAATACACGCTGCTGATGCTTGGCCACGTCAAATGATGATATCTCATCGTTGCGCGTGGCCGCTTCACTCGACACCTCGAGGTTCTGCATTCTATCGACGCGGTAATGGGTGAAACCGGCGTATTTGTCATTCCATACAATGAGATAGTATTCATCGTCCATATATGCAAGCTGAACAGGGGTTTCTTTATATATCTCACTTCCGTCCCCATGCTTGCTCGTAACGCGCTTCTTATGCTCGTCGTATTTGAAATAGCGGAATTCGATTTTGCGGCGAAGCGATATCGCACGCTGAATGGCGTCGATGTTGTAGAACACCGACTCGTTTTGGCTCTTGATGCGACCCTCGACGTGCACCTGCTTTCGCAGGTTTTCGTCCATATATTTGCTGCCAAGCTTTCCGATGCCTTCGACGAGGGAGCGACTCTTGCTTTCGGTAAGGAATTTCGACGACTGCACGGCATCAGCCAGAAGCAGCAGCTCTTGCTCTTGGAAATCGCGCGTGGCCAAGCCGTATTCGACGGGCGCGCGATTGTACTTCAGAATGTTGTAGCCGAATGAACGCAGACAATCGATATCACGATACAAGGTTTTACGTTCGACATTCACGCCGAGCTCGGCGAGCTTTCCGATGATTTGCGGCGCGGTAAGGCCGTGATCGTCGTCGGTCTCGCGCTCGAAAATGCGAGCCAAATGCAACAGCTTCAATTTGCCTGCGACAACTTCGGCCATGTTCGCTCCAATCGCCAACGCCCATGCTTTGCTCGGAACAATTACATTCCGAAAAAGAAGATGAGTGTCCCTCGTGGTGTACACACCGAAGAAGGCTTTCGGTTAAGACCATTCTGTTTCGTTTCGCCGCCGACACGCCGCCGCGCCCATTCCCTTCTATAATGCGCTTGTGAGAATTCCCAAGCGAAAGGAACTGCTTTGGAGCACAAGAACGCATGGCTCGCATACGACGAGCCGCAGCTGGCCGAGCTCGAGAAGCTCGCGACCGACTACATCGATTTCATCAGCACCAACAAAACCGAGCGCGAATGCGTGGCGACTGCCATCGAGCAGGCGCGCGAGGCGGGTTACGTTTCGCTCGACGAGGCGCGTGCCGCGGGCAAGCAACTCGTTGCGGGCGACAAGGTCTACGCCGAGCTGTACGGCAAAACCATCATTTTGGCGCACATCGGCAGCCGTCCCATGCAGGACGGCCTAAACATTCTGGGCGCGCACGTCGACAGCCCGCGTTTGGACGTCAAGCAAAACCCGCTCTACGAATCGGGCGATTTGGCGCTGCTCGACACGCATTACTACGGCGGCATCAAGAAGTACCAATGGGTCACGCTGCCGCTCGCCATTCATGGCGTTATCGCGAAAAAAGACGGCAGCGTTGAGCGCGTGAACGTGGGCGAAGACGCAGGCGACCCCGTGTTCTGCATCACTGACCTGCTCATTCACCTCGCCAATGACCAAATGCAGAAGAAGGCCTCCGAGGTTGTCGAGGGCGAAAACCTCGACGTGCTCGCAGGTGGCCGCCCTGCCGCGAAGGCGGAAGATAAGGAAAACGCCGAGAAAACCGAACTCGAGAAGCTCGCGGAAAAAGAACCCGTGAAAGCGACCATGCTCGCGCTGCTCGCCGAGAAATACGGCATGGAAGAAGAGGACTTCCTTTCGAGCGAGCTCGAGGTCGTTCCCGCCGGCCGCGCACGCGAGCTGGGCTTCGACCGCTCCATGGTGCTCGGCTACGGCCACGACGATCGCGTATGCGCCTTCCCCAGCTTGGTCGCGCAGCTTGAGGCGAGCGACCTTGAGAAAACGGGCATCTGCATTTTGGTCGATAAGGAAGAAATCGGCAGCGTGGGCGCTACGGGCATGACATCGATGTTCTTCGAGAACACCATCGCCGAACTCATGGATCTTGCTGGCCAGGCAGGCGATTTGCCGCTACGCCGTTGCCTCGCGAATTCGTCCATGCTTTCGAGCGACGTGTCTGCGGGCTTCGACCCCAGCTATGCAAGCGCCTTCGAAACGAAGAACGCCGCCTATCTGGGCCGCGGCGTGGTGTTCAACAAGTTCACCGGCGCGCGCGGCAAAAGCGGTTCCAACGACGCGAACGCTGAATACATGGCCAAGATTCGCTCCATCATGGACAAGGGCAACGCCGCGTTCCAAACCGCCGAGCTCGGCCGCGTCGACGTGGGCGGCGGCGGAACCATCGCCTACATTCTGGCCGAATACGGCATGAATGTCATCGACTGTGGCGTGCCGGTGCTCTCGATGCACGCGCCGTGGGAAGTGGTCGATAAGGCCGACATGTATGAAGCGCTGAAAGCCTACCGCGCATTCCTGAAATACGCTTAGCACCACATGCGCGAAACGCTCGGCTTAACCTGTCGTTTCGCGCCCCTTTCATATGAGCACAAACCGACCCGCGCGGCGGGCGCGTTTGCACGCACAACCAAGCAACCGACCCAAGGAGCAATCTGGTGGCAAAAACGTTTTCGATCCTCGGCGATTCCATCTCCACATTCTACGGGTGGAACCCGCCGGGCTTCGACGTGTTCTACTCCGACGAGCGATTGGAGAAAACGGGCGTTACGCATGTCGAACAAACATGGTGGCACCTGCTCGTCGACCATTTTGACGGCACGCTTTTGAAAAACGACTCGTTTTCGGGAAGCCTCGTGGAAGGCGGGTTCTTCCCCGCCGGCGATTCCGATGCGCGCGCAGACGCGATTCTGGGCGATGAGGGCGAAGCTCCTGACGCCATCGTATGTTTCATCGGCATCAACGACTACGGCTGGGGCGGCGCGAAAATGAATGCTGACGGCCATGGATCGGCCTGCCCTGCTGAGCTTTCCGCACAAGCACCCGTCGAGAAGGTTCTTGCCGAACTTGCAGCACCCGGTCAAATCGAGCGTTTCAAAACCGCCTATGCTTCGATGCTCGCACGCCTTCGCGCACGCTGCCCCGAAACTGAAATCTGGTGCGTCACGCTCGTTCCCGGGCGCATTGCGGGCCATGTAAAACCGCAGTTCGCTTACGATTTCCGCGGCGTTCCCTTCGCCGAATACAACGACGCCATTCGCGCAGCCGCCCATGAAGCCGGCGCTCATGTGGCCGACGCCTTCGCCTGCGGCATGGACTACGAAGCAATTGAAGGCACGCACCCCACCGCACGAGGCATGCGCCAACTCGCCGGCATGTTCGCCTGGTCGATGAAACATGAAACGGAAATTGACGCCGCCCTTGGGCGCGATGCGCGCGAGCTTGCCACGGTTCCGCAAAGCATGCTGCCCGCCGAACTGCTCAGTGAATGGGAAGACGCCACCCTGTGGCGCAGCGCGCCACTGTGCGCCGATAAGCCCTGCAGCTTCTGCGAGCATGCCATGGCGCCGAACAATGCCTGGCTGCTTATGTGCGACAACTAGGCACGCACGCTTCAAAAAGGCGCCGGTCCCTCGTTTTTCCGAGGAGCCGGCGCCTTCGTTTTATCTAAGCGCAACAAGCGCGCATCTGGACAGTTCCTTCAATTGCGCAGCAACATCAAAACTCGCTTGAAACCACTCAAACGAAATGCTGGCAGCCGTCAATCCCGGCAGCGTACGGCGATTGCGCCGCATTGCGGAATGCGCGAAGGCCGGAGCGAAGCTCAATTGGCGCCACCCTATCGACGACTTACGAAATACCCCGCCGCTTCAACCGCTTCCTCAACAGAAGCCTGGTCAAGGGCGTTCTTCGAAAGAATATGCGCCGTCTTCGAGCCCAAATCGACACGAGCCCACACATTGCCCGCATCAACGGAATTGATGGCATTCTGCACGTTCTCGACGCATTTCTCGCAGGTCATTCCACCAATCCTCAAATCGAGCGCATGCTTGTAGTTCGCCTCGTTCGTATCGCTCACGCGCTGCGCCTTGAATTTCTTCGACGAGTCTTTCGCGCCGCCGCCGCAGCAGTCGTCCTTCAGCGAAAACACACGATACATGCGTCGCGCGGCGAAGACCATGCCCACGACGATGACCGCCAGCAAAACTGCCGTCTGAACATTCATGCCTTCCATATGTAAATCTTCCTTAACATCGAGTTTACTTTCATTGACTTTCGCAAAGTGTAACACTACTCTTACTTTTACAAAAAGTATGCATGAGCGAACATCGTTCATGCATAAACGCATTCGCGATTCGTCGCGATTCGAAGGAGGACAAATATGAAGAAGGCTACATTCAACACCCTGCTCGTCGGCGGCGGCTTCCTGCTGGGCACCGCAGGTATCAAGGCGCTTACGAGTGCGCCCGCAAAGAAGGCCTATGTGCATGGCATCGCATGCGGCCTGCGTGCAAAGAACTGCTATCAGGATATGGTTGAACAGGCAAAAGCCGAAGTCGACGACCTGGTCGCCGAGGCCACGTACCTCACGAGCGACGCCAAAGCCGCCAAGGCCGATTCCGAGCCTTCCGCCGAATAAAGCCTTACGGCATTCGTCATGAAGTTCTCGATAATCAAAGAGATCCCTGGCAGGGCCCGCCTGAAGAGGACCTCGACGCGCTTATCAAACTCACCAAAGAAATCGACGGCGTGCGCCGCGTGCAGCTTTACGGACGCATCGGTCAGATGTCGGTCGACTTCGAGGCACCCAAACGCACAAACGTGCTCGATGCGCTCTGCGAAATCAACGCCGAGAAAATCGCCGATGCAAAAACCGGCTATTCCGTGCAATTCGAGCCGCGAACGCATGCGCTGTTCATGAACCTGGCTGTTCTTATTGGCGCCCGCTATGCGCGCAAATGGTTCTTGCCCGCGCCCATTCGCGCCGTGTGCACGGTAGTCAGCTTCCTGCCGTTCTTGCGCGCCGCGCTGTTCGAGCTGTCGCGCTCGCGCCTTACCGTACCCGTGCTTGACGCATCGGCAATTGGCATTTCGTTCGTGAAACGCGATTTTGACACAGCGTCGCAAACCATGTTCTTGTTGAACGTGGGCGAGCTGCTCGAAGATTACACGCGCACCATGAGCGAAAACGAGCTCATCAATTCACTTCTCGATGTGCCCGACAAGGCGCAAAAAGTGATTGGCGACACCGAAACCAGCGTTCCGGCAAGCGAGCTTATGCCTGGCGATTTGGTAGCCGTGCGCACTGGCATGTCTATTTGCATCGATGGCGTGGTGGAACATGGCTGCGCCATGGTAAACCAAGCCACCCTGACAGGAGAGCCACTCGCGGTCGAGCGCACCGTTGGCGATGACGTGTTCGCTGGCACCGTCGTCGAAGATGGCGAAATCTTAGTGCGCGTGCGCGCCAATACGTCGCAAACCAAGCTTCGATCGATCGTTTCGCTCGTCGAAGCCGCCGATTCACTGAAATCGGAAGGCCAGTCGCGCATGGAAAACCTGGCGAACAAGATTGTGCCGTGGAACTTCCTGCTCGCAGGCCTTGTAGCACTCACTACGCGCAGCCTTGTGAAAACGTCGGCCGCACTCATGGTCGATTACTCATGCGCGCTGAAACTCACGGGCTCTATCGCCGTGATGACTGCCATGAGCAATGCTGCCAAAGCCGGCGTCATGGTCAAAGGCGCGAAATACTTCGAAGCATTCGCCAAAGCGGACACCATCGTGTTTGACAAGACGGGCACGCTCACCGAGGCACAGCCGAAACTCGCGCGCGTCATTCCCACCGACGGGTGGAGCGAAGATGAAGTGCTGCGTTTTGCGGCGTGTTTGGAAGAGCACTTCCCCCACCCCGTTGCCCGCGCCGTGGTTGCCGCCGCCCAAGAACGCGGGCTCGAGCATCGCGAGCGCCATGCGGCCGTGGAGTACATCGTCGCACATGGAATCGCATCAGCGCTTGACGGCAAACGCGCCGTCATCGGATCGGCGCACTTCGTATTCGAAGACGAACACGCGCATTTGGATGCCGAGACTTTTTCCAATGTCGAGTCCGCAATGGAGGGCCTTTCGCCTTTATTCTTGGCCGTCGATGGCGAAGTCGTTGGCGTGTTGGGAATCGAAGACCCTTTGAAATCCGGCGTGAAAGAGTCCGTTGCTGAGCTTCGCAATTTAGGATTCAAACATATCGTCATGCTCACGGGCGATTCCGCACGCACCGCTGCGCGCATCGCTTCTGAGGCAGGTATCGACGAATTCCAAGCCGACCTGCTACCTGAAGATAAGTTCGCCTATGTTGACCGCGTCAAGAGCGAAGGTCGCTGCGTCGCTATGGTTGGCGACGGCGTAAACGATTCGCCGGCGCTTGGCCGCGCCGACGTAGGTCTTGCCATGGGTGGTGGCAGCGATATCGCCAAGGAAGTTGCCGACATCATTTTGTCCGACACCGATCTGCAAGCCGTCGTGCGCCTGCGCAAGATGAGCCAGGGCCTCGTCAGCAGGCTCAACGGGTCATACAGCAAGGTCATGATTACCAATTCCGCCTTGCTAGCGCTCGGCATCGCTGGCATCATCACGCCGCAAACTTCGTCGCTTCTGCACAATGCTTCAACGATTTTGTTCAGCCTCAACAACACCAAGGCTTATTTGCCACCAAAGAAAGCCTAAGCAACACAATGGGCGCCCTAACGGACGCCCATTATTTTCACGGTAATAGTTTCTTTTTAATACCAGATGCTATTTTGATATTAGATTACTAAATATATGCTTGGTATCTAATAGAAACCTAATTTTTATTTTGCGTATAATGTATTAAATGAAACTTGCAGCCATTTAGTGATTGCAACCGCAGTCATGCCCGTGCTCGTGGCCATGTTCCCCATGATGATCGTGTCCGCAACCGCAATCGTGGCTCTGGCCAACCTCTTGCGTCGCAACGGCACCATTCTGCGCAAGCGCGGCGGCCACGGCGGCCTCTTCCGCCGTCGTTACAACCTCATAAGGCCACGAGGACAAACCGGGGGCGTTGTAAACATTCACATAGCCGAGCGATTCCATATGCTCGCACGCACGAGCCGATCGCTCGCCAGCATTCGAATAGAGCACGATGACCGAAGCGTCGTCGGAAAGCTCCATGCCTTTACCATTCGCGATAGCGTCGAGGCCTCGCTCACCGAGCGCCTCATCGAACAAGCAATCGACGATATCGTCAACCGACATATTGCCAGCGCCAGGAATGTGGCCCGCATCGAATTCCTCTTCGTCGCGCACGTCGACCAACAGCATATACGGGTCATTGGCAAGCATTTCCTGCAGTTCCGCGTGATCAAGTTCCATAGCAAGCCCTTCGTTATAAATTGTTTTCACGACCTGGGCCGTGTTATAATACGGTCAGATGGCAGCGCCCGCCGAACTAACACACTTTCCAGGGGAGTTAGCTACGGGTGATGCTTTCGTTTATGTTGGGCCGGTCTTACGACCGGCTTTTTTCATTTCCTAGGCACCATTTTCTTTTCTCGTTTCTTCCTGCTTTGGATTCGCTTTTATGA
>OMNT01000308.1_pt1 | contig 53307 bp, 75 predicted proteins | sample 1672551 | NCBI WGS metagenome assembly OMNT01 (sample SAMEA3136698, study PRJEB25190) | human gut metagenome | reverse complement strand
CCAACCCCAACCCCTGATCCAGAGCCATCCGGTCCATCCACAGGGGACAGTACCGGCTGGGACGACATTCTTGACGAGCTTGAGAACACCGCAAAAGGCGACGAGATCACCATCGACATGGGCGATGAAACCAAGGTCCCAGCAGAAATCTTTGAGAGCCTTGCTGGCAAAGACGTCGACGTGACCTTCGACCTCGGCGACGTCCAGTTGAGCGTGAACGGCGCAGACATCCCAACCGACACCGACTTCACCGACCTCGACCTCGGCGCCAGCCTCAACCCCCACGGCATCCCTGTGAACGTCATCAACACCATCACCGGCGAAGTCGGCACCGTCCAGATCACCCTCGCCCATGACGGCGAGTTTGGCTTCACCATGACGTTGACAGCCCCACTCGGCAAGGAAAACGCCGGCTACTGGGCCAACCTCTATCATTACGACGAGAGCGCAGAAGCCCTGAACTTTGAAGCCGACGCGAAAATTGATGAAGACGGCAGCGTCACCATCCCATTCAGCCATGCGTCACAATACGCCATCGTCATCGACACCCACAGCCACGCCGCAGTCGACGTCAGCGACATCTTTATCGACATCGCGCCGGATGCCTGGTACAAAGACGCCATCCAATACGCCTACGACAATGGCCTGATGACCGGCGTTTCCGCGACAGAGTTCGCCCCAGAACAAACCACCACCCGCGCCATGATCGTCAGCATCTTAGCGCGTCTGGAGAACGTCACCACCGCCGAAGCCGCAGGCTTCGCAGACGTAGACGACAACGACTGGTACGCCACCGCTGTGAACTGGGCCGCCAGCGTCGGCGTCGTGAATGGCTACGAGGACAACACCTTCAAACCAAACACCGCCATCACCCGCGAACAGCTCGCCGCCATCCTGATGAACTACGCCGCCTACAAGGGCGAAGACGTGAGCAACCGAGCCAGCCTCGCAACCTACACCGACCAGCCAAGCACCTGGGCAGAAGAAGCCATCTCCTGGGCCGTCGCCGAGGGATTGATTTCTGGCGTCACCAACGACCAGCTGCAACCACAATCCAGCGCCACCCGCGCCCAGGTCGCAGCGATTTTGCAGCGCTTGCTGGAGGCGTAACGATCTTTTTATTGACGCGCACAGTAGACTAGCGTATACTATATGTAACAGCAGAGTTATCTGCGCTTGTAAATATTGTTCGCTGGCTGGAGTGCGACGCATAAATATCCAGTTCGTAAATATTGTTCGCTGGCTGGAGCGCGACTCATAAATATCCAGTTCGCAAATCAAAGGCCCTGTCGCAAGACGGGGCCATTTTTTCAGGTGGGGATGACATGGAACATCAACAGGGATATGTGTATCATATTAAAGAGGAGTATTTCAAAAAAGTTCAGGATGATAAGCTGATGCAGAACAAAGAAGGCGGCAATCTAAGGCCGACGTTTTATTGTTATCGAGATGAGAAAACGTCGCTGCTGTGGATGGTGCCGCTGAGCAGCCGTGTGAAAAAATACAGAGCCATTTATGAGCGCCAGGTGCAAAAGTATGGCAGCAGCCTGACGATTGTTTTGGGCGTGTATGCTGGGCGCGAGGAAGCGTTTCTGCTGCAGAATATGTTCCCGATCACCGAGCGCTACATTGATCATATTCATACGATAGAAGGAAGAGCTGTGCCGATTCCTGATGACATTCAAAGGATCATCAGGCAAAATATGAAGAGGATCTTCACGCTGCATCGCAAAGGTCGGCGGCTTGTCTATCCGGATATCGATCGCCTGGAGCAGCTGATGCTGGCTGAACTGGAAGAATGAGCGCAGGTGGCAGCGATCTTGCAGAGATTCCTCTGCAAATGATTAATGTTTAATGTTTAATTAGTAATTGATGTTGGCTAGAGATCGATACGCCGCGCCGCGTCGCATCGACTCTAGCCTTTTTATTTTACCTGCGAGCGTGCGCACACCACAAATTTTTCCCGCTTTGTTTCGAAGAAACAAAGCCACCACCATTAAACATTACTAATTGCTAATTTATCATTTGAAACAATCACGTGTGCCCTTAAAGTGTACAGATAGTCTCCCTTTATAGCGGACAGTGAAACCTGGAAGCTGTGAAGGGAGCATTTTTTGTTTTATGAAAATGAACGGCGTGGGGTTCAATGTGCGTCAACTGAGGAGCGTTTAATGTTCGCTTGACGGGAATCAGGCCGCAAACATGACCACAATGATACTTTTTATAATAGTAGGTATCAGAATGAATTTAAGGTTTTCCTATGGAAATATCGGGATTTAATCTTGTTGGAAGAGATGTTCTATGCTAGAATGATCGAAATAGTAGTAGAGTTGTCCTATATAGTTTTACTGCTGTTCATATTCTTTGAGAGTAGGTGATTGAGGGAGATCGTTGTTTCGGACGCGAGCGACGACCATAGAGAAAGTGAACGGTTTTATATGAAATATGAAAATGGAAGGAATTTAAAAAACAGAAAGGAGATTTTATGAAAAGGTTATTGAAGAAAGCCGTGGCGTTGCTTCTGGTGACGGCGATGTTTGTTAATGTATTTCCTGCAGTTGCGATGGCTAAGGAGGAAAGCAGTGGGACCATCACTCTGACACCGGATCCGATTGAGACAGGCAGTGTCATTCTTGACAAAACCGGCGAGCGCACTGGCGCAGATACCTGGATTGTAACGTTGAAAGTCACAGTAAAGAATACAAACCCTGAGACTGAACTGAAGCCCAGCGCTGATGACGCGATGGTTGATGATCTGATAGGCCAATATTTGGAGCCTGTGGAGATCATCTCTACAGAGGTACAGAATGCCGGTGGCGTGACTTATCCACAAGCGAGAATCGAGAGAGAAGATGAAGAAGACGAGCCATTGCCTTATTATTATGTGCGTTGGGATCCGGGCGAAGGCCAGTCTCTGAAATCAGGGCAAACATTGGTGATTCGTTACAGTCTCAAACTCAATGAAAAGTACCTGCCGGAATTGTATGAGGCTGCGGGGAATGACCACGGGTTTGGGATAAATTTGAATGATGGGGCAAGTTTGACTTACATGTCGGATGATAAAATAATAACAAGCTTGTTCCCAGAACCTGGGGATGAGATTGAGCTCAGTAAGCTGATAACGACTGTCTATCTCAACGACGAAGCAGTGACAGAGCCTGAGCCGGAGGTGCATTACAATATTGTCTATAACGACAACAGTCTGGACCTGAATTTGCCGGAAGAAGAGACACCGTATGTAAAAGAGGGTGTTTCTTACGATTATTCTCAAAGTACGTACGATAACAGCATCACCACTGGCGGCGCAGTAAACTGACTGTGGGTGAGCATTATCTGAATCATTACTACTACGATGCCAGCACCCGCGGCGCCATCGTCTACCATGCCAATGGCGGAAGTTTCTCCGATGGCAGCACAGACGTTGCGCGGAGCGCTTTAAAACCGGACGAATATACGCTCTGGACAAAAGATGGTCAGGGCGTGAAACCGAAGAAACAGCGTACGTGGCCACTTCATGCGGCAGAAGGCAATCGGGACGTTGTCATGGTTGGCTGGTCATTGGAAAATACAGCAGAGAAAGTATATGGTAAGGACGATCCCCTGCCGGCGCTCGTTGATCAGGCGGACGTTGCTGCCGGTCAGACCACCGACGTTTATGCCGTTTGGAAGAGCGACAAAGATCGGACTGGTGTACCGGATAGTGAAAAAATTCTGGTTCATTTTGAAGTAGCGGATGGCCACGGTGTTGTGACGCCTGACAGTGTTGAGATGCAGTCGAAAGATACGCTGAACAAGGCGCTTCAAGCTGCGCAGCCGGTGGTCAAACCGGAAGCTGGCTGGCGTTTTACCGGCAATTGGCTGCTCAAAAATGGCGATGGCACGGTGTTGAGCGGGGATGAGCTGCTCGTACAGCAGCCGGCTGACGGAGCGACTTATGTGGCTCAGGTGGAAAAAGACACAGACCCGGTCCAGCGTTATGACGTCACGGTTATTGACAGTTACGCCGAAAAGAATGGCGCTGGCAGATATGCAGCGGGCACGACTGTGCAGATTGACGCCGGTCAGCGCCCGGGATATCGTTTCAGCGGCTGGACCAGTGACGATGCGACGCTGACGCTGGTTGACGCCAACAGTGGTGTGACGACGTTCACCATGCCGGAACGTTCTGTTACCCTGACGGCTCATTGGCAGCGCAACGACAGCCCTGGCAGCGGAGGTGGCGGCGACAAACCGCCGGTACTGAACACTGAAGATCATTTTTCCTATGTGGTGGGCTATCCGGTCGACTATCGCACTGGCGAAACCACCTCAGACGAAACACTCTGGCCGGTGAAACCACAGGGCAATATCACTCGTGCGGAAGTCGCTTCGATCTTCTATCGTCTTTTGAAAGACGATGTGCGTGCAGCCAAGACCACGAAAGTCAGTCCGTTCAGTGATGTCAGTGCCGACGATTGGTATGGCACTACCGTGGCAACGCTCGCTGAAATGGGCATCGTTGGTGGCTACGAAGATGGCAGCTTCCATCCGAATGCACCGATCAGCCGCGCGGAATTTGCCGCCATTGCGACGCGCTTCTTTGAACAGGCCGATGTCGATTACAATAAAGGCTTCTTTACCGACATCACTGGCGATGAATGGTATGCCGATGTTGTAGCAGCAGCTGTTAAACTTGGTTTGCTTGGCGGTTATCCAGACGGCAGTGTGCAGCCGCAGGCCAGCATTACCCGTGCTGAGGCATGCGCAGTTGTCAACCGTACACTGGACCGCCGTCCACATGAGCAGCATTTGCTGCCGGTTGACGAGATGCGCATTTGGCCGGACAATCAGCCAGGAGATTGGTACTATGCCGATATGCAGGAAGCAACAAACGGTCACGAATATGAATGGATCACGGACGGAAGCCGTAAAGTGGAAAAATGGACGGCGATCCTGCCAGGCAACACTTGGGCAGATCGCTGAGACGTTTTGGAACATTCTCCATGAGGGGAATGTTCCTTTTTTGTTTTGCGGAAAATATTATCTGCCTGGCGGCGAAACGGTGCAAAAAATTTTCGGAGAGCGCGAAAGAAAAGCGCGAATGTTGGCTAGAGATTGATACGCCGCGCCGCGTCGCATCGACTCTGGCCTTTTAATTTTATTCGCAGCCTTTGCGCAAGAGGGCGCAGGATTCCATTGCAGCGTTAGGCGTGATATGATAAGCTATTAGCAAGTGAGGTGTGAAACGTGAACAAAGATTTTGTATATAAGCATCTGAAAAAAGCGCTCACTGGGCCGACGAGTCTGGAGGACATCCTGGCGCTTTTCGATCCGCGCAAGATCGCGCCGCAGGAGATCTGCGAGGCGCTGGATGGGCTGGAGAAGGACGGCCGCATTGTCAAGACGCGCACGGATCACTACGGCATTCCGGAGCAGATGAACCTGCTCACCGGGCGCGTGAAAAAGCTCAAGAAGGGCTACGGCTTTCTCGTGACAGACAACATGGACATGGAGGATCTCTTCATCCCGCCGGACAGCCTGAACTCGGCGCAAAACGGCGACCGTGTCATTGTGCGCATCATGAAGCACCGCAGCGCCGCCGGCCAGGGCGGCAAAAACCGCGACGAGTGCGAGGTTGTGCGTATTCTCGAGCGCCACAACAAGATGTATGTCGGCACCTACAAGCCGAAAGCACATTATGCGTTCGTTGTGCCGGACAACCAGACCTTCGGCCAGGACATCATCGTGCCTTTTGACAAGACCTATGGCGCCGCCGACGGCGACAAGGTGCTTGTGGAGATCACCTACTGGGGCGGCAAGGGCGAGATCCCGGAAGGGGAGATCACCTGTCGCCTCGGTCCGGCGGATGCGCCGGGGATCGATGTGCTCTCGCTGGTCTATCGCTACGATCTGGCGCCGAGCTTTTCGCAAGAGGCGCTGCGCGAGGCCGATCGGCTGGCAGCTCAGCCTGTGGAAGGCCAGCTGGAGCGCCGCCGCGATTTCCGCTTCTACAGCCATGTTGTGACCATCGATGGCGCCGATTCCAAGGATCTTGACGACGCTGTGCAGATCGTGCCGCTGGAAAACGGCAACGTCATGCTCGGCGTGCATATCGCCGACGTTGGCGAATACATCCGCGAAGGCGCCATCCTCGACAAGGAGGCCTACCAGCGCGGCACCAGTGTGTATTTTGTCGACCGCGTGCTGCCAATGCTGCCAGAGGCGATCTCCAACGGCATCTGCAGCCTGAACGCCGGCCAGGACCGCTTCGCCCTTTCCTGTGTGATGGAGATCAATCCGCGGGGCCAGGTTGTGACAGCAGAGATCAGCGAATCGATCATCAATGTCGAGCGCCGCTTCACCTACGACACCGTCAACGAGATCCTGCAAACGCAGGAATTCGCCGAAGATCCATCTTACGTGGACACCTTCAACGACATGCGCGCCCTCGCGAAAACCCTCTACAACAATCGTATAGAGCGCGGCGCGCTCGAGTTTGATCTGCCTGAGAGCAAGGTCGTCCTCGACGACGCCGGTCACCCCGTCGATATCGTCGTGCGCCAGCGCGGCGAAGCCGAGCAGATCATCGAAGAATTCATGATCCTCGCCAACGAAACCGTCGCCGCCTATTTCTTCCGCCGCCGCATGCCGTTTATCTATCGCGTCCACGAGGAGCCAGAGCCAGAAAAGCGCGACGCCTTTCTGCAGTACATCCAGCGCCTCGGCATCGTGCTCCCCGGCGGGCCAGAGCGGGAATTTACCGCCAAAGACATGCAGTGGATCCTCGCCAAGGCAGAGGAGAAGGGCTGCGCCGAGATCGTCAGCATGATGATGCTGCGCACCATGAACCACGCCTACTACACCACCAAGAAGACCAGCCATTTCGGCCTCGCCAGCCGCCACTACACCCATTTCACCTCGCCGATCCGCCGCTACAGCGACCTTTCCATCCACCGGCTCATCAAGGAATATCTGCAGTCCGGCGGCAGGCTCAACGAGCACCGCATCCAGCATTATGACAAGCGCTTCATCGACGCCAGCGAGCAAGCCTCCAGCTGCGAGCGCAACGCCGAGGAAGCAGAGCGCGCCAGCGTCGATCTCAAGATCGCCGAATACATGCTGCCGTTTGTCGGCGCAGAATACCAGGCGCAGATCGTCAGCGTCACCTCCTTCGGTTTCTTCGTGCGGCTGGAAAACACCGTCGAAGGCCTCGTCCACATCTCCACCCTCGTCGACGACTACTACAACTACGACGCCGACAGCCTCAGCCTCATCGGCGAGCACAGCGGCCGCAGCTTCAAGCTCGGGCAGAAAGTCGCCGTCGTCCTCGACGCCGTGAGTATGAAGGACAGCACCATCGACTTCGTCCTCAAAGAAAACGACCGACCAAACCGCATCACCATCACCAGCGAGCAGCACCCAAAAAAGCCAGCGCAGGTCACCGCCACCGCGCGCAAGCAGAAAACCGCCGCTCGCACCGCCGCCCGGAAACCATCCGCCAGCAAGAAATCATCAAGCAAGAAGAGGAAGACACACCGTGGGTCAAAAAATAATAGCAGAAAACCGAAAAGCAAGGCATGATTATTTCATCCTTGAAACCTTGGAAGCCGGCATCGCCCTCAAAGGCACCGAAGTCAAATCCATGCGCGCCGGCCACGCCAATCTCAAGGATTCCTATATTTTCATCCAGAACAACGAAGCCTTCATCGAAGGCATGCACGTCAGCCCCTACGAGCAGGGCAATATTTTCAACGTTGATCCGCTGCGCAAGCGCAAGCTTTTGCTGCACAAAAAAGAGATCCTCAAGCTGCGCGCAAAAACGCAGGAAAAGGGCCTCGGCATCGTGCCGCTCAAGCTCTACTTCAAAGACGGCCGCGTCAAAGTCGAGATCGCCGTCGTGCGCGGCAAAAAGCTCTACGACAAACGCGCCACCGAAGCCAAGCGTTCCGCCGAGCGCGAGATCAACCGAGCACTCAGAGAAAGGGAGAGACACTGACCATGGCCAAGAGATACAAAAACAACGAACTCCGCCGCGCCTTCCTCGGCAACGTCTTCACCACCGCCAAGGACCGCACCACCGGCGCCATTTTCCTAGGCATCATCGCCGCCGGCGCATCCATCCTCCTCGGCGCGCTGAAAAACGACCAGGCCGCAGACGAGGAAGAGATCTTTCGCGAGTAAAGACTTCGCTTTGCTTCGTTTAGGTAGGAGGTAGGAGGTAGGAGGTAGCGCGCTCCGCGCGACGGACGCGCTATCGCTTGTCCGCAGGTAGGAGGTGTTTTCAATGAGCGAAACAAATAACGAACAGGATCCGTTTTATTCGCAGGAAAATATGGAGTACCTCAAAAAATCCGTTCAGGAGCTCAGAGAAGGTAAGGGAACAAAACACGAACTTTTAGAAGAAGAGGAATAAAAAATACGGAGCGTTCGTCGATTTGTGACGAACGCTCCGTGCTGTTTTGGAACGTATACAGAGAAGGAAGTTGAAAACCTCCTACATTCCCGACGCGAAGCTAGTCCTGTAAAGGGTACCTGTGCGCGAGCAGCGCGATGCGCACTGCGCAGCACTACCTCCTACCTAAAAACTACCTAAAAATCAGCGAATCACCTTTGGCGCTTCCGGTTCGTAGCCGTTGAGCGTCACAATCATCTTCTCGATGACCTCGTCTTCCAGCGGCTTGTCCGAGAAATTCGTCTTCGCCTCAGCAATGCGGTCCAGCTCGTCAAAGCCGTCCACCAGCTTGCCAAAAGCCGCATAGGCGCCGTCCAGATGAGGCGCTTTCGCATGCATGATGAAGAACTGGCTGCCAGCGCTGTCCGGATGCATCGAGCGCGCCATCGAGATCACCCCGCGGTCGTGCTTCAGATCGTTCGTCACACCATTCTGACGGAACTCGCCCTTGATCGACCAGCCAGGACCGCCCATGCCAGTGCCCTGAGGGTCACCGCCCTGGATCATAAAGCCCTTGATCACACGGTGGAAGATCAGCCCGTTATAGAAGCCATTGTTGGCTAAAAATAAAAAATTGTTTACAGTGTTCGGTGCAACCTCCGGATACAGCTCAACTGTCATCGAATTGCCACTTTTCATCTTGATTTCAACCTGAGGATTTGACATAATTCTTTCATTCCTTTCTGGAAAATGGATATTTACCACAATATATGCTATCATAAATGAGTGAGTATCACAATATCAAGTGTCACAAAGACACCAACACGAAAGGAAGATTGGATGCAGTTCAAAAAATTTGTCTGTGCTTGTACCCTTGGCGCCGTGCTCGCTACTTCCGCCGCTCTGCCAGCAGAAGCCGCCGGCGCAACCAATATAATCATCAATGGCGTTTCTTATCAGTGTGACGCGTCCTGCGCACCGCAGAATATCAACGGCCGCGTTTATGTGCCACTGCGCGTCGTCAGCGAAGGCCTCGGCCACAGCGTTTCCTGGGACAACGCCACCCGCACCGTGCTCATCGACTCCCAGCCAGCCGATATCGACGACACCGCAGCCATGCTTTCGTCGCTTTCCATCTACATCAACGGCCGAGAGCTCCAGGTCGATCTCTCCACCGGCGTGCCATACATCACGCCAAGCGGCTACACCATGGTGCCAGTCCGTGTCGTTGCTGAAAACCTCGGCGCCACCGTTAACTGGAACAGCACAAGCGGCAGCGTCACCATCACCACCAACAGCAGCTCCGGCAACAACGGCTCCACCGCGCCAACCCTGCCAGATGTGACCTATCCAGATGTCAACCCATCCCAGCCAGATAACAACACCGGCTCCGTGGCGGGCGACAACTCCTCCGGCAGCGTGCAGCAGCCAAACGACAGCACAAAGCCACAGAGCGCCGACCAGGTGACCCTGCTCGGCCAGAGCTACTGCAGCCTTGAGCAGATGCAGCGCTACATCACCAACATCGAAAACACCATGCGCGCACGCGCAGCCGCTAGTGGCACCACCTTCGTGCCGTTCCCAGACAACATCGCCTACCAGTATTACACCATCGGCCAGAAATATGGGATCCGCGGTGACGTCGCCCTCGCGCAGGCCCTGCTCGAGACCGGCTACTTCCAGTATGGCAACGAAGTCAAGCCATGGCAGAACAACTACTGCGGCCTCGGTGCCGTCGGCCACACCGCCACCGAAGAAGACGTCGCCACCTCGCTCCTCACCAACATCGACCACAGCAGAGCCTGGCTCCAGGTCGGCATCCACGGCTGGATCTATGCAGATGTTGCAACTGGCGTTGAAGCCCACATCCAGCATCTCTATTCCTACGCCACCGCCGCCTCCCTGCCAAGCGGCTGCACCCTCGTTGACGGCCGCTTCAACCACGGCAACCGCGGCGTCGCCACCGTCCTCACCGACCTCAACGGTAAATGGGCAGTACCAGGAAACGGCTACGGAGAAAACATCTACAACAACATGCTCGTCGCAATGATGAACAGCTGATCGCCACAAAGCAGAGGGGAGATTATCATGAACATCAGAAAGGAGATCCAGCAGGCGCTCGTCGCGCAGGATTTTGACCGCGTCGTCCAGTGCTTCGAGGCAAACGACGCCCAGACCACGCGCTATCTGCAGATGCACGTTTACGGCAGGCCCGACGATCCCGTGCGCTGGACAGCCATCGACCACCTCGGCCGTCTCGCCGGACGCTACGCCGAAGACAACGACGCCCTCTTCCGCAACATCATCCGCCGCTTCATCTGGCAGATGTGCGAGGAAAGCGCCAACGTGCCGTGGGCCTCAGCCGAAGTCGTCGGCAGCATCATCGCAAACGTCCCAGGCAAGCGCTTCGAGGAATTTATCGGCCCGCTCTTTTACCACACCGATCTCAACGACATCTGCTACGCAGGACTCTACTGGGTGCTGCCGCAGCTCATGCGTCACCACGCCGAAAAGGTAGAAGAGTATCTGCCAAACACCTACTACTGGTTCGACCAGTTCGACATGCCAGATCTGCGTGCCTATGCAGCGCACTATTTTCACCAGTATCCGCACGCCGAGATGGAAAAACATCTCGCCGCCTGGAAAGAAGACCAGCGCATCGCCGTGCTCTATCTCGACGGCGAAGTCGTGCAGAAAAAAGTGTGCGAGATGATTTAAGCTTGCGCAGGATCATTTTCTGCGCTATAATGGATCGCGTTAGCAGGTAGCGATCGCGGCGAAAGCTGAGGAAAGTCCGGGCTCCACAGGGCAGGATGCTGGCTAACGGCCAGTGGGGGCGACCCTAAGGAAAGTGCCACAGAAAACAAACCGCCTTCGGGTAAGGATGAAACGGTGCGGTAAGAGCGCACCAGCGGCTGGGTGACCAGTCGGCTTGGTAAACCCCATCCGGAGCAAGACCTAATAAAAACGATAACGCGGCCCGCGTTGTTTTGGGTAGGTCGCTGGAGATGCGTGGCAACACGTATCCAAGATAGATGATCGCTGATACAGAACCCGGCTTATTACCTGCTAATGTTTTTGGAATTGAGGAAGCCCTACAGATTTGGCTGAAACGCCTGTCTGTAGGGCTTTTTCTTTTTTGCAATGTGACATTTTTTTACGCAGCTCATAAATCCTTCAACCCGTGCGCAACCCACGGGGCGGTTTTATGCATGGGCTTGCATATCAGCGCCTTGTCTCTTCCATAGCGTTCGTGAAGATGTCCGCGACAATGGTTTTATCTGGATTGGCGTGGGCGTAGACGTCGAGCGTTGTTTTGGCTGTAGCGTGTCCCAGGCGTTCCTGTACATCCTTGATGCTTGCATTGGCGTCGAGGAGGATGGTGCAGTGCAGGTGCCTGAGTTTGTGCGGTGTGCTGTTCGGGATGTGCGGATTCTTTGCGATGATGCGATGCATCCACTCTGGAACTCGCGATGGCAACACGGGGAACATTCTATCTTTGGATGGGCTGATGGTTTTCCAATCTTCGAGGATGGAGATGGTTTCCTGATCGAGAGCAATGGTTCTCTGAGAGCTTGGCGTTTTTGTGTCGGATCCCATTACATAGCCGCTGTCATAATCCACAGTCATGGTGCGTTTAATGCTGAGCTGATTGCCCTGGAGATCAGACCATTTAAGAGCTGTGAGCTCTCCGACACGTATGCCGCTATAGGCAAGCAGGCGGAAGAGGGGGTACACGATGAGGCTATTTTCTTTTTGGCAGGCTTCGAGGAAGTCTTTGAGGTTTTCTTTTGTCCACATTTGGTATTCCGTTCCTTTCTTTTGTTGCTTTGGCATTTTGAATTTCCGGAAGGGGTTCTGATCAATGATCTCTTCATCAACAGCAAAAGTAAAAATGGATTTGATACGTGCGATGCGGATTTTGATCGTGCAGTAGTGGTAAGAGAAGTAGTATGCAAGGTCTGCGACATCATCTGGAGTGACCGCTGAAATAAGCTTGTCACGAGGAATGATGGGGTAGGACGACTGGATCTCAGAGCATGCAGTGACGTATGTCGAAGGCTTGACAGTGGGCTTGTATTGCTCCAGCCATTGGTCGATAACATCCCCATAGGTAAGAGGCTCTTTCTTCTTTGGTACGCCCAGGATCTGCATTTCCGCGATCCATCTCTTTGCAGCTTTTTTGGTCGTGAAACCACGCTTGCTTTTCTTTTGATGGTTGTCCAGATAGGCGACAGCTTTGTAGCGGATGGCGCCGTTTGATAGTTTATAGGTTTCAATGGCCATATCTGCCACCGCCTCACTCAATCCAGCCGTCGGCGGTCTGGTCGATCTCTGGATCTTTTACCCAGCGGACTTCAACGGGACCTGCCCATGGTGGTAATTCTGGACATACTATCGGCGGTTGCTGGAGCATAGGATCGAGCGGTTCGAGTGATTTGTTGATGTTCTGGAATGTTAGCATAAAAATACCTCCTTAGGATTTTTGGGTGCAGAAATCCAGGAGGTGTGATATACTGATAGTTGGGAGCTATGAAGTAATCACACTTCCTAGTGCGGTCCGTCCTGTTGGCGCAGGGCGGGCTTTTTTTGTTTGTGTTATTTTTTTCGTTTTGCCGGAGACATGGTAATTTCTACATCTATTTTTCCATCTTCATATTCGAAAACATCGTAACTAAGAGTATAGTTCGGGATGAACTTAATATATTCACGCACCAACCAAGTCTCATCTGCTGGAACATAACCTATTTGGCCAAGCTTGTGGTGAACGACCATAATTGCATCAGGGTCATGGGGATTGTCTGGCTCAGAAACTAGTGATATGGAAGTGCCACCATCTCCGAAATCGTCGCTTTTAACCTTTTCTAATCGACCTTCATAGGCAAGCCCGGCGACGTCAAAGGAGAACTCTTCGTCAGGCTCAAACTCTCTGTCATCATCGTCATCGTCATAGTCAATGGTAGGTGCTTCTTCATCTGGTTTTTTCATGGATGCGCGAAATTCTTTCCAGTCTCTTCGCATATCGCGTAGCGCTTCTTTTGCAAGTTCTTTTTCTTCTTCTGAAATTGGCTCTGATTTCCAGCCTTTGCGGACTGCAATAAGACCAATGATGCCAAGGAGCAAAAATACTATACCGAGATCTGGCCCGCCACCAATAAACATTATTAGCGACAATAGGACGGACAGGCTGAAAAATATCGCCAACAACACAAGAATCACTTTCTTCACAAGATCCCCTCCTTGTTTTTTATGGTTCTCTTTTTAATCTAAGTAATTGTATCTTTTTCTTAGTTCTACCAATACTCCGAGTGGTCGCACTGGTTTTTCCTCCTGTTCTTCAGGAGTAAATATTTGTGGTTCATGAGCAGGGTTGAATGGTTGCAAAGTGAGAAGCCCGTTTTGAGCAATGCGTACACGTTTGAGAGTTGCGTTATAGCCGTTGACATAGACAGCCATAACCGCTCCATTTTGCCATTCGTAGGATATTTTGATTACAGCGATATCACCGTCACATATTGTCGGCTCCATGCTGTCGCCTTCAACGCGCAGTGCTATGTATTTTTGTCCATTAGAAAACATGCTGGCAGGCACTTCTACCCAGTCATCTGGGTCGATATCTTGATAAGCTTCAATCGGTGTACCACCGGCAATTGCGCCTATCACAGGCAGCTTGTAACATTGTGTAAGTCTGCCAAAAGGATTACGCTCTTCAAGGAGATCACTACGCTCTATGTTTAACACGGAACATAGAGCATCGATTTTTCCCATACGCGGCATTGATTCGCCTTTAACCCATTTATTGACTGCTGCAGAGCTGACATCTAATCTTCGTGAGAGCTCGTTTTGTGACATTTCACGGCAACTCAAATAGTAATTGAGATTTTTGCTGAAAATCTGCCGCAGTGTATTTTCGTCGACCATGATTCCACCTCCTTACACCGTATTATAAAACCAAAAGTTAGAAAAAACAACACAAAATAGATTATTTACTAATTTTAAGTGTTGACACTAACTTAAAGTTGATGTATTATAATGGCATAAATTGTAAAAAGGAGTGAATGTGATTGGCCGAGCGACTAAAAATTAGTCTCAGAGCTGCAAGGGTTAATGCGGAAATGACCATGGATGAAGTGTCAAAACAGCTTCATCGTGGGAAAAAGACGATATCAAGCTGGGAGACAGGTAAGACAGAACCAAAAGCATCTGAGCTTGAGGCCTTGTGCGAGCTTTATGGGTTAAATATGGATGATATTTTTTTGCCCCAAAAATTAACTTAAAGTTAGTAGATGCAAGAAATGACCACATGAAAAACGACCAGCGAAGCTGGCCGCGAAAGGGGGTGATCGAATGAATGAAAAACTGAAAGGATTTCTTTCAAAGGACAATCCTAGTGATGAAGAAGTTAGAAACGCAGCTGAGCAACTTATTTATATTAGCGCTGGCTTGCGATTTGGCGCTATGGATTTGCTTGATTCTGCTCGGGATCAGCTTCTTTTGGCGTATATATCCATAGCTGAAAGAAGTGGTGATTTGCTGTCAGAGTCGAGTGAATCTCTGCAAGATATTCAAGACGAGGTTATCAAACAGATTGGCCTGCTGGAGTATCTCTGTAAGCAAGAAGGCGAAAATGTTGCTGAATCATTCAAGAAGCAAAGGAACCATCTGTATCGCACAAAAAAATATGCCCGCCAGCTGAAAGAAGCGAGCGAGCAAAAAGGTTAAAAATATGCAAATTGTATTAATGCTGTTGTCAGCGATCCTGATACTGGCCATAGGAATTCTGTTAATGGTGATTGCCGTGGACGACATTTATGATAATTCGACAAGATGCTTAAAAAAATCAAAGGAAGCTTTGTATTGGGCAATCGACTTATGTGTCATTACATCTGGAATATGTGGTGTGGTCTTTGCCGTTTGTCTTATAGTTTTTGCTCTCCAAGTTCTATGATGCCGTTCGCGATCATTTTGAGAGAGTACTCGTCGTCCGGCTGTGATGGTCTGGCGAAACAAAGATCGGAATAAAGGTGCATGTTGATGGTTGTTTCTTCGGTATAAATTTGGCCGGTTTCTGATTTGTATGTAAGCGTGATATTGAATGTGTAGGGTTTCTGGTTGGTCTCTTCCAAGAACTGCTTTGTTTTAACTGGATCGAAGTATGTATATATTTTGTGGCCAGGTGGCAATTCAGCATTCACGATGTTTTGAAACGGTGTGCCAAGTTCTTTGTATACGAACGGCGTCCAGTCAAAATTTTCTGCTTTGAACCCGAGAATTTTGGCTGAACTGGCGCCAAAGTTTTTGATTACTAGGTAGTAAGAAACGGTTTGAACGTATGTTACTGCCAGGTACGGCTTGATATATGGTCTTGTAGAAGCCTCTATGTTTTGGCTGCTTTGCTCTAATGTTTTTCGAGCGATGTATACAGAGGCGATAGCCGTTAAAGCTGTGATGACTGACAAGATGAGACTTATCCAAGAAGTGGCTGGTACTGAAGGTTCTGTTGATAAGCTGATATCAGCTGTGGCTAGTAGTGTTTCTAAGAGCATGGGGTTCGTCCTTTCTATGTGATGGTTTTATGATATCGCATCGAAGGGAGTTGGTAAAGGAGGTGATCCAATGGAACGTTACGAGGTGCGACAGATCAGCCCGCTGACGTGGGGGATCTACGACCACGAAGAGGACGAGATAATCCTGGAGACGACGCGCAAGGGCGTGGAAGTGTATGCAGAAATGATGGGATTGGAGGAATAAGAATGGATATGAAGAAATCGTCTGAGACACGTTTGGAAATGCTGCTCGCTGTGAAGAAGAAGCTCTGCAAGGAGCAGGCTTTCGATGAGATCGTGCCGTATGACCACAGGGATAAGCTGTCGGCGCTCTTCACGGCGTTGGATGATGCGATCGGGGCTGAGGTTCATATGCTGGACGGAGGTGACTGAGATGTCATTGGACGAAACGATTGCTGGCGCTGTTGTGCAAGCGGTGCTGAAAGAGATTAGGCCGATGCTTGAGCGATCGGAGAATCGCATATTATGTGAGGCGTCGGTGCTTGAGATGTTGGGTATTTCATCGCAAACGTTGCGTCGCATGCGTGCGGATGGGCTGGTGGCTTACCGCCCATATGGTACGAAGTATTACTATTTTGAGAAGGATCTCGAAGCTTATTTGAAGCGCAACGGTCGCGCGGTGTGACGGATTGAATGGAGGTGTGAGATGAAGAAGATATACATGGCGTTGGAGAAGATGGCGTCGTGCATGGTTGGAACGATCTTCGCGGTGCTGACGTGGGATGCGTGGCTGGCTGCTCTGTTGACGGATGGCTGGTTGCGGATGCTGTTTCTGGTGCTGGCGCTTGGTGGGCTGGCTATGACGATGTACTGGGCGCTGGTGCCGCGGGCGGTGGATCGCCGGCTGTCGCTGCACAAAAGAAAAGCCGCCAGACGTGCGGGAACACGCTGACGGCATAGGAAATTTTTGACAAGGTAAGTGTAACACGAAAGAAAGAGGTATGCAAGAGATGACAAATACAGAGTGGGCATTGGCAACGGAGATTGCCAGTAATGAGTTGCGATATTTCTGGAGTGAAGCGAAACTTGCAAGTATGGGCGATCGGAATGGAATCTTGTCGTGGTGCGAGGCGTTCACGTTCCGGGATTGCAATACAGTGCTGTGTCAGTCTGGTCTGATTAGTATCATCGGCAAAATGCTTGATTATGGCTTTGTTTTCACTGACATCATCAAAATAATTGCGCGTGCTGCATGGATCAAACGCCAGGAGCTTCTGGACGCGCAGAAAGAGGGCGAAGCATGAGAATCTATGATATCAATCAGCAGGAGCTGGAGCAGGCGCTGGAGGTCTACGAGGCCATGGGCGACGAGCGCGACAAGTGGCGTATCCGCGACGAGGAAGGTGCCAACAAGTACATGCGCATTGTGCGCAGCCTGGAAGGCCAGGTAGCCGAGGTGGACAAGATGCGCAAGGCTGAGGTGGAGCGCATCGATGCGTTCTATCAGGGCCAGCGCGAAGAGATTGACGGCAAGGCGGAGTTCTTCCGCCAGCTGTTGGTCGACTACTACCAGCGTCAGCGCGAGCAGAATCCGAAGTATCAGCTGAAGACGCCGTGGGGGCGTGTGACCAGTCGTCGCACAGAATCGCCGCAATGGCTGGACGAGGATGCAACGCTGGCCTGGCTGGAAAGCGCTGGTCATGGCGAGCTGGTCAAGGTGGAGAAATCGATCAAGAAGAACGATCTCAAGAAGGCGATGAACAAGGCCGACGGATACTATATCGATCCTGCCACTGGCGAGATCGTGCCAGGCGTGGAGATCGTTGAGAAGGTCAGTGTCAGCGTGAAGGTGGAGGTGTGAGCGATGCAGATCAGTAACGAAAATGGTCGGATGAAGGGCAGCTACACGCCGAAAGACCTCGCCTGGATGCGGGGAATCGAGGTTCCTGCTTTAGCTGTCGCTATCGCGATGAAGGAAGCTGGAGACAGTGCTGAGAAGTTCGGCGAGACGATGCGCTTCGCTATGGAAGGCTACATCTACTCACAGACTACGAAGGGCAGGATGCTGTGGCTCTATGTTGTGGGCGCACTGATCGAAGAAGGCTTCGACGACTGGCAGATCAAGGTGGTGCTGATGATCTACGAGTGCAACAAGATCATTCGCTTCGCCAATAGCGCTGACAAGAAGGCGTTCAGGAAGTTCATGCGCATCAAGGGCGTGCCGATGCGTGAAGAGATCATAGCAGCGTGGGAACATCACTGCACAGAGGAGGCGAACTGATGGGCAAAGGGTCCATTGTTGAACGCGCGTACAAAGCGCACTGGGCGCTCTGCGAAGTGGCCAGCAGGGCTGAACGTATGGTGGCTCTGGCATCGTCTGAGGCGGTGCCGGATGCTACCGCGATCGCAAAGGCTGCACGCGAAGCAGACGACATTATGCAGCGGTGCCTGGCTGGTTTGCAGGGAGATCACGAGCAATGAGAGTGGTCTTTCGCTACGCCAACGACGCTGAGGTTGTGAGCTACAAGAACGGCACGCCGCGCTCGGTGATCGTGGCAGATTACAAAGAATGGCTCAAGGCGCGTGCTGTGGCTGAATGGTATGTTTTGGAAGGATGGTACACAGATGACAGAACAGATGGAAAAGAACTACTTCACGGAGCTGAACAACATAGACGTCTCGAAGAAGACGGAGAAGAAGAACGGTCTGACGTATCTGAGCTGGCCGTGGGCATGGGGAGAGCTGAAGAAGAGACACCCTGACGCATCCTATAAGATCTACGAGAACGAGCAGGGCTGGAACTATTTCACGGATGGTCGCACCTGCTGGGTGAAGACAGGCGTCACCGTGAACGATCTGGAACACATTGAAGAGCTGCCGGTAATGGACTTCAAGAACAAGTCCGTGCCGCTGGACAAGGTGACGTCCTATGACGTGAACAAGGCTATTCAACGTTCGTTGACAAAGGCCATTGCACGCCATGGCTTGGGCTTATACATCTACGCAGGGGAAGATTTACCCGAAGAGGTAAAGGACCAGAGGGAGCAGCAGCGGCAGCAGAAAAAGTCTGCACCAAAGCAGACGAAAACGCCGCCACAGGCGCCAGACACGATCGGCGAGGCTGCCATTGATCTGTGGCGCGAGCTGTGCGCCAATGGCGTAGACAGCGGCGTGGCGAACCAGTGCCTACAGGATGCTGCAAAGCAGTTCGGCGCTGATAATCCACGCATGGTGAAGACAGCTGACATGGCAGAGTTCGTGCAGCTCGTGAAGTACAACGTGCAGAAAGCAGGTGCGTGATGATGACGACAAGAGACGTAAGCTCAGCGCTACGCAAGGTCAAGATGCCGCCGGATGTGCTCACGATTGGCAGCGGCGATCCTGATGAGCTGACCGAGTTCATCTCGCAACTGGGCTATCTGGCGGCAACCTGCGCCACGACGGATCGCCAGATCAGCTCGACAGAGCTGGCGGTCATCGCGTATGAGTATGGCTGGACGCGCGAGCAGAAGCGCATGGCAGCCAAGGCGTTGAAGATGAACGATGTGTGGAGGGAGTGAGCGAGGTGGATGATAGATGCAAGCGCTGTATATGTGCTACGTGTCGATGGCAGGACGCTGGGAGCCTGTGCCACTATAACGGCCACGGAGAATCATCGAGCCGGTGCAGTATCTGTAAGATCGGGATGTTTCGAGATGACACACTTGCAGCCTGGAAAATGGACAGCTCGATGTGCAAAGGATATGAGAAGCGATATGGAGTGGATATGCGATGAAGAAGCATGATCAAGCACAAACTACAGCCGAAGGTCTGCAGAAGCTTATCTGCGCAGCTACTGGATTGCAGCCGCATGAAGTGAGCGTTGTTCCTGAGATGACAGACGAAGGCTGCTGCTTCCACGTCAGCGAGCATCCAGACACGCCAATGAAATGTGGCGAAATTAAAGTCAACATTGATGAAGAATACAGCCGTGAGCCGAGAGCTGGCGGCTGGGATTGCTCAGACGAAGAATACAACTACAGCGGATACGTTAGAGACGTGCTGAATGGAGGATGGTGAGATGATGAGTGGAGAAATGTCATTATACGATAAGAATTGCATTGGTCAGCGCCGCGTCTTCGCTCAGGGCGAGCTGAACGGCCATGAGTGGTTTATCGTGAGCTATGGCTCGCATCCTTGCGCTTATGTCAAGAGCGACATTCCAGAGAAATTGCAAGATGAAATTCTCGTTCATGGAAGTATCACATTCTGCGACAAGGCGTTCCCGGAATTCATGACTGACGGTCGTATCATCGGATGGGACTACAACCATTGTTGCGACCATAACGCTGAAAATGATTATCTATGCGGTAAGCAATGGTCAGTGCCTGAAATACAGGAAGATGTCGCAGATGTTATCAACCAACTTAATGAGATGGGATGGTGAAGGGGGTGAGACGATGAAGAAACCAATGGCAATTATCACGAGCTGCGTGCTGATCGTAGGCTTGCTGGCAGGATGCACGCAGGCTGAACGCGCGTCATACAACCTGTCGAAAGAAGCCGACAACTTCAACGACATTCGGCGCCTGACGGTGATCAACTGCTTGCAGGGAGACGTGCTCTTCCAGATGGAGGGGCGTATGTCGATCACCGCTGACGTTGAAGACAACCAGCTCGAAGTGATCGTTGAGAATAGCGAAGACGACTACAGCAAGCATTTTGTCGGGCTGAGCGACAACGTGACCTATGTCATCGAAGATGTCGAAGGTGCCGACGTAGAAAATACGAAGTACACGTTGAACTTCAATCCTGATATGTGGATCCCAGTCAACGTGAAAACAATCGATTAACCATAGGAGGTGGACGTAATGGCAGCGAATGAACAGAAGGGATTTATCGTGTATCTGGATTCTTATGACATGATCAGCATGCTTTCGCAGGAACAAAAAGGAGCGTTACTTGATGCGATGTTTTCTGTCTATGGCTGCTGTGAGCGTCCTGAGATGGATCAGGCGACTGCCATTACGTTTGTCACCATTGAGCGCTATCTCAAGGACAATCGTGAAAAATGGCTGAAAACACAGGAACAGTGGGCCGAAGGAAAGAGCGAGCGCTCAGAGCAGGCGTCAAAAGCGGCCAATGCACGTTGGCAGAAGCACAGAGAGCAATGCTCACCTATGCAGAATGATGCTCATGCATGCTCAAGTGATGCTGATTTATGCTCAAGCAATGCTGATGCATGCTCATCTATGCTCGAGCAATGCTCAGCTATGCTCAGCGATGCCATAGTTACTAGTAACCAGTTATCTGTTAATAGTAAAGATAATATAAATACTATTGTCCAAAGCGAGTCTGCCGAACCGGCAAAAGAGTGTTCAGCTGACGCTGAACCGTCGTGTGCGAGCTCGCCTGAATCGAAAAAGCAAAAGCAGCCAAGTATGCGCGAAGTAAATGCGCATTTCGAAGAGCTATGGGCTTTGGTACCGCGAAAAGAAGGCAAAGCCAAGGTCAAAGATGCAGCCAGACGGAGGCTTCTAGGCGTGAGCGTGGAAGAAATGAAACGCTGTGTGGAGCGCTATAAGGCGCAAGTCACGGAAGATCGTCAGGGTGGTTTCGAGCGCAAGTGGATGCTGGGAGCGACGTGGTTCAACGAGGATCGCTGGAAGGACTACACGGACGAGGCTTATAGCGCGCCAGAGCCATTGCCAGCGGTGGGCGGCAGCTCGCCCAGGCGCTATGTATCGGCCGAAGGGCCGCGGGACTTCTCGGACCGCGAGGAGTAGATACCAGAGCGCGGAGGGTTTCCGCGACTTCAGCGACATGGAGGAGTGACTATGGCAGAGACTATGCTGTTCATCGGCTGCACTGCCGTGATCGGCGGCGCTGTGTTCTACGTCGTGGCAATGTTGCTGTTGACCAGGCGAGAGCGACGCGCGCTGCGCCAGATCCTGCGTGCGCTGGGAGAGGAGGATGACGATGGGTAAAAGACCGCGCGACAAGGTGCTCACACAGGCGCGCCTGGAGCGCTTGATCAACCAAGCGGCGAAGAAAACCGAGAGGACCATGTATATCATGTCGGTGTGCGCTGCCGCCATGGCGTTGCACGATGACTTTGGCTTTGGAGCGGTTCGACTGGAGCGCTTCACGGACTCTGTCGTGCGCAAGCTGAACGACTTCGACGAAGGACTGTATTCGGCGAGCGATGCAGCCGATTGGCTGGATGAGTATGCCGGCATAAAAATCAGGGAGGTGTTTCCAGATGGGACGGAGCGGAAAATATAACGCAAGCAAGGTGGTGATTGATGGTCACCGGTTCGACAGCCGGCGCGAGGCCAAAAGGTACGAGGAGCTAAAGGCGCTGGAGGCAGCGGGGAAGATCGCGCAGCTGGAGCTGCAGCCGAGGTTTGAGCTGGTGCCGGCGTTTCGCTGTCAGGGCGAGGCTGTGCGCAAGATGGAGTATGTGGCGGATTTTCGCTACCTGGACTTTGAACGCGGCGGGCTCGTCGTGGAAGACGTGAAGGGCTTCAAAACACCGGAGTACAAGGTCAAGATCAAGATCTTCAAGTACCAGTATGTGCGCGATGGCCAGATGATTTTCGAGGAGGTATAGAGCATGAACAAAGCAATATTGATCGGGCGACTGACGAAGGATCCGGAGCTGCGCTTCACGCAGAATGGGTCGCCGTACTGCCAGTTCACGGTGGCCTGCGACAGACCATCGAAGGACGGCGACAGCAAAGAGGCTGACTTCATCCAGTGCCAGGTGTGGGGCTCTCAGGCTGAGAACCTTGCAAAATACATGGCGAAGGGGCGACAGATCGCTGTCGAGGGCAGTATTCGTGTGGACAGCATGGAGCGGAACGGCGAGCGCTCGTGGTACACCAAGGTTGCATGTCACCGCATTGAATACCTGGCGGGCGCCAAAGAAGGTGGCAAGCAGGAAAAGCAGCCGAAGCTGACAGACACCGACTTCGGCGAAGAGGTGAGCTTCAGCGACGAAGACCTGCCATTCTAGGGCGGTGATCATGCGTGAAGAAACCACCGTGCAAGGGCTGCGAGCGCCGGCGGCCGAAGTGTCACTGCGAGTGCGAAGCATACCGCAGCTGGAAGAAGGAGCACGATGCTGCAATGAATCGGCGCCGGACGGAGTCGATGTTGGTTGGTCACAGCGATTGGTGCAGCTATGATCGGCTGTATTGGGATCGGCCTGTGAACCAGGAGCGGCAGCGTGAGATCTGGCGTGCAAAGAAGCGCGAAGAAGCGAAACGAGAACGAAGGAGGCAGGAGAAGAGAGATGGACTATCTGGAATTACTGGAAGAGATGGTGGCGAAACGCCACAAGCAGGAGATGGTGCCGCACGAGGCGGCGAGCGGTCTGGTCAGAGAGGCGGCTGAGTATTTCCACTTAGCCGACAGCTGGGCGCATGATGGTAAGGCCTACAACGAGGGCGACGCGCTGATGGAGTTGTCAGACGTGCTGCATTATCTTCTGGAGGCATGCCGTGACCATGGTGTGAGCATCCGCGATGTGGCGCGTGTCAATGTGCTGAAAATGGATGCGCGTGACAAGGGTGAGGGCAGAACTTTTGAGCGTATCGTGCATAGATACGGAGAAAAAGGTGATCTGAAGGCGCTCCTTGATGAGGTTGATGCAGATCTAGCGGTGGTGTCGCGATGAGTGCGCGCAAGTGTGGCGACTGCGGGTTCTACATCCCTAGGCGCAGGGAGTGCGGCCTGGGCGGAGATGTGGAGCCGACGGACGAAGCCTGCTGGCAGTTCTGCCGCAGGGCGAAGCGAAGGAGGGATGCAGATGCAAGAGACGCTGAACAGGATCGATGAGCTGTGGCGCGACATTGACGACATCACGCTGGAAGTGCGAGCCTATCGCGATAAGGCGACCAACACGGCAGCAAGGCCGACGGATGATGAGCGTGTGCAGTCTGGTCGTGATGCGACGAAGCTCAATGTGGTGGAGCAGTATATCATGGCTGAGACGGAGAAGATCGCGGCGAAGCAGGAAGAGCTGCGAGAGCTGATCAACGTCGTGCGCGGATATCTGGATAAGATGCCAGGGCGCGAAGAGCGCAACGTCATCAGCCAATACTACATCATGCATCGCACTCCTGCTGTCATTGCAGAGTCGCTAGGATACACCGAGAGACATGTGCGCAGACTCCTGAGAAGCGGCGTTTCTATGCTCAATGAGTTATCCATGTCCGCAGATGTCCGCGGATGTCCGCAGATGTCCGCGAATGTCCGCAAATGTCCGTGAATGTCCGCGAAAACCTGTGATATAAATATACTGAGCCAATTAGCGGACAGGGTTATCCACTCATCGGTTCGCCTCCTGACAAACATACCTCTTTCCCGACTAGCGAGAGCTGGCCGGGTTTTCTTTTACCAGGGAGTGATGCATATGAATTATAAAGGCGCGAGGTGGTTGAACCTGAGAGCACAAGCTCTCGCGCGTGATCATCACGAGTGCCAGTGGTGTGCAGCCGAAGGAAAGGTTGTACCTGCTACGACAGTGCATCACATCCTACCGGCGGAGGAGTTCCCTGATAAGGCATACGACCTGGACAACCTGGTCAGCCTGTGCAGGGAATGTCACGAGGCGCATCATGGGCGTGCTCCGAAAGATTGCGACAATCGTTTTCCGGAGTGGTGGTGAAGTTTTCGGGCAATACCCCCGGGTCAAAAAAACGAAAATATAACTCATAGTAAAAGACCGCCCGCCCCCCGACAATTTGTTTGTATATAGATCGCGCGCGAAATCCAGCGAGGAGGTGATTGCATGGCGCCACGAAGAGACAACCTGAGCCAGGTTGAACGGAACATCATCGACATTCTTGAAGACCGAGGCTATGACCGAGAGCGTGACAAGGTCCTGTTCGAACAAGCCCACGACTACGGCGACCTGTGGCGCGTCAAGGAGCTGCTGCTCACCGACGTCCATAAGCGAGGCGTGAGCATCGTTCAGCCGTCCGGCGTCATCAAAAAGAACGACAGCGTCGGCGAGATGGTGCGTGTGAACGCACAGATGCTGAAGATCCTCCAGTTCCTGAAGATCGAGCCGTCCGACGTCCAGGTAGAGCAGGAAGAAGACGAGTCGCCAGATGGCCTCTGAGTCCTTCCACCCATTCATCGACACATATCTGGACGATATGGAGAACGGCATTCAGTCGCGCGAGATCCATCAGGCTGCCGGATACGTCCGGCGCAAACTGTCGCAGCCGTTCGTGCGTATCGATGGCGCGAAGATTGACCGTGCCGTCGAGCTCATGGAGAAATACTTTGACATGAAGCTCTTCCCGTGGGAACGCTTCGTGGTCGCGCTGGTCCATTGCTACGACGATCGCACCGATACCGTCATCTTCGATGAGTTTTTCATCGAGATGGGACGCGGGAACGGCAAGAATGGCTTTATTTCCGCGTTGATTTGGTATCTCGTGAGCGCAGCGCACGGCGTTGAAGGCTACAACGTCGACATCATCGCCAACAGTGAGGACCAGGCGAAGACGTCCTTTGAAGACGTGTACGACGTCATCAAGCATGACAAGTCTGGCCGCCTGGCGAAGCAGTACGACGCGAAGAAGAGCGTGATCACCAACAAGGCCACGCATTCGACGATCAACTACAACACGGCGGCAGCGCGAACCAAAGACGGCAAGCGCTCCGCGTGCTTGGTCTTCGATGAGCTTCACGAGTACGAGGACTGGAGCCTGATCAACGTCTTCAAGTCCGGTTTCGGGAAAAGGCGGCACTCGCGGATCTTCTACATCACGACCAACGGCCATGTGCGCGGCGGCGTGCTCGATGAGCAGCTGAAACTGGCGCACGATGTGCTCGACGGCAAGGTTGACGACCTCGGCTTCCTGCCACTGGTCTACAAGGTCGACGACAAGAGCGAAGCCGACGACGAGCAGTGCTGGCACAAGGCGAATCCCTCCCTCGCCTACCTGCCGACGCTGATGCATCAGATGCGCAAGGACCACGTCGAGATGAAATATCGTCCTTCGACTGCCGTGGAATTTCTCACGAAGCGCATGAATTGCCCGGCGCAGGATACCTTCAACCTCGTGGCAACGCCTGAACAGGTGAACGCCACGAACAGACCGATCCCATACGACGTGCTCGAGGGCATGCCGTGCATCGGTGCTGTGGACTACGCCAGCGTGAAGGACTTCTGCAGCTGTGGGCTGCTCTTCCTGTTCGACAGCACATATTACCTCACGGAGCACACCTTCGTCTGCCACAAGGCGCTGGAGATGGAGAGTCGACACATCCGGTTCCCTGTCGAAGAGATGGCGGAGCGCGGCCTGATCACCATCGTGCAGACCGACACCATCACGCCTGACGTGGTCGCTGGCTGGTTCGTGGCGCAGGCACAGACCTATGAGATCCTCGACATCAAGGCCGACGACTACCGACGCGCACTGCTGGAGCAGGCATTCGAGCAGGTGGGGCTGCCATTGACGTCGGTTCGATCCGGAGCGCGAACACACACAACGTTATCCCCACTTGTGGATTCCATTTTCGCGGAGCACAAGCTCGTTGTCGGCGATAACCCGACGATGCGCTGGTATATCAACAACGTGCGCCAGGAGATGGACAAAAAGGGCAACGTGCAGTTCGTGAAGATCGAACCGATGCTCCGCAAGACAGACGGATTTTTTATGTTATTGCACGCGCTCAATGGCGTCGGCGAGCTGCCGGACGCTGTTGAGTGTCAGGAAACTATCGAGATGAAACCTATCACATTCTAGGAGGTGAGTGGATGAGCCTGGGAACATGGCTGAACGACTTCTTCTTTGGCGACGAAGAGAACGGAACAGAGCCGGTCGTGATCGACACGACGACGCAGAAGAGACTCGTCTCAGCGTCGTACAAATACCTCGCAGTCAACAGCTGCATCAACTTCATAGCTAGTGTAATCTCGCTGGCGAACTTCCAGACCTTCAACGGCAAGGACCTCGTGAACAGCGTGGAATCCTACCGGTTCAACATCGAGCCGAACCAGAACACCTCCTCGACGTCCTTCTGGCGTCGTGTGGTGGAAAAGCTCGTTGCCGACAACGAGTGCCTGATCGTCAAGATCCAGAGCGGCGGCAACCGTGGCGAGTATCACGTGGCAGAGTCGTTTCAGCGCATCGAGTACGCGATGAAGCCGAATGAATACAAGAGCGTCGTTATCGGACGCGAGCATCCGTATCAGCTGAACGACACCTTCCGCGAGCAGGACGTGTTCTATCTCCAGTGGAACAACATGGGTCTGCGCACGTTCATCGACGGCGTCTATAGCGACCTGGCCGATATGATCGCAGCGGCGAAGGACAATTACCTGAAGCTGGCCGCTACCAAGGTGCTGATCAAGCAGGATGCGAGCTACAGCGCGACGGCTGAGTTCAACAAGGCGCTGCAGGAGCTGGTCAACAACAACATGAAAGACTTCATGGATCCGGCGAAGTCGGCAGCGCTGCCATTGCGCAGGGGCGTTGAATTTGAAGACGTGAGCCGGACTTCGAGCGGCACGAGCACGAATGCGGCGACAGAGATCAAGACGCTTGTGCAGGAGGGTATCTTCCTGACTGCGATGGCGTTCCAGATCTCGCCACAACTGCTCATTGGCGATATAGCCGGCATCAACGACGCCTGGCGTCTGACTATGACGCAGTGTATCAAGCCGATCGTGAACATCATCAGCGACGAGATCAACCGCAAGCTCTACGGGCAGGCGGCGTATCTAGGCGGAAAGCGGTTGCACATTGACATCACCAATGTATCGTACTCCGACCTGAAAGACGTGGCCAACGCGCTCGAAGTGCTGACGCGCATCGGTGCAAACACCCTGGATGACAACCTGCGCATCCTTGGGCGCGAGCCGATCGGCGGCGAATACGGCACGAAGCGGCTGATCACGAAGAACTACGTCGGCATGGAGTGGCTTGACTCCGACGAAGCGAAGGGGGGTGCAACGAATGAACCAGAACCAATTCAAGATGAAGTTCCTTCAGAAGGGTGAAGAGGGCGCTGAGCGTCCGTCACTGTACATCTATGGGGACATCTACCAGACCTTCGACGACTGGCTCTCCGGCGAAGAAGGCAACACCGCGAAGGGGATCCAGCAGTTCTTGGAAGCGAACAACGACGCCGACAGCATCGACGTCTATATCAATTCCATGGGCGGCGACGTCTTCGAGGGAACGGCCATCGCTAACCAGCTGAGACGCTTCGGCGGTCACGTGACTGTCACGGTCGACGGCTTCGCCTGCTCCATCGCCTCCGTCATTGCAATGGCTGGCGACGAGGTGCGGATGCCGAAGAACGCGACCATGATGATCCACAACATGTGGACCGCGATTGTCGGCAATGCTGCAGAGCTGCGAAAGATGGCAGATGACCTCGATGTGCTCATGGAGGCCAATAAGTCAATTTATCTCGAAAAGGCTGACGAGAAACTGGACTATGACACGCTCACTGAACTGCTGGACGCTGAGACATGGCTCACAGCAGAACAGTGCGTTGAGTACGGTCTGGCTGACACCATCCTCGACTACACGGTCGATAGAGACAGCAAGGCCAACCAGGCGGCGTCTGGCGCCATCGTGCAGCGTGCAGATGACACCATCGCGCGACTGCAGCAGGCACGCGCCACCATCAACGAGATGGTCGATGAGGTATTTGACATCCAGGCGGGCATCCCACTGGACGACCTGGACCTCGAAGAAACACCGAAACCACGCAACTTCCTAGATATTTTCTCATAACGAAAGGAGAACAACATGATCAACAACGATGTAATCAAGCTCGACCTGAGCGGCGAAGGCCTGACCAGCGAACAGGTGCAGGAACGCATTGAGACCTATGTCGAACAGCGTGCAGCGCAGATCGCCAAGGAGACCGAGGAGAGCATCCTCGAACAGGCCCGCAACACCAGAGACGAAGACATCCTCAAGGCACGCGGCAACCGCCAGCTGACCAGCGAAGAAACGAAGTTCTACAACGAGTTCGCACAACTTGTCCGCGATGGCTTCGTGCAGGGCGTTGCAGATGTTCCGATGCCGTACACAATCATCGAGCGTGTCTTCGAAGACCTCACCACCAACCATCCACTGCTCCAGTGTGTGGAGTTTGTGACCGCGCCAGCACGTGCTGACCTTGTTTACAACGCTGATGGCGTGAAGCTCGCCACCTGGGGCAAGATCGACGCTGCGATCACCAAGGAACTCGAAACCGGCTTCAAGACCATCTCTCTCACTGCCGGCAAGCTTTCCGCATTCATGCCGGTCTCTCTCGGCATCATCGACCTCGGCCCAGTATGGCTCGACAACTATGTTCGCACCGTGCTCTCTGAGGCGATCGCCGAAGGACTGGAAGACGGCATCGTCAACGGCAACGGTATCGACAAGCCGATCGGCATGATCAGCAACCTGGAAGGCAGCTACTCCGGTTCTACCGGCTGGCCAGCGAAGAGCGCGACCGCTGTCAATGCGCTGGACCCTGCGACCTATGCGACCATCCTCGCGCAGCTGTCCACTCATCCAGCAGGCGAAGACTACGGCACCGACAGAAGCCGCACCATCAATGAGGTCCTGCTCATCGTCAACCCTGCGACCTATCTCAGCAAGGTCTATCCAGCAGTGACCATCATGAACGCGAACGGCACCTATGTACAGGCATTCCCGTTTCCTACCCGCGTCATCCAGTCCAACGCCGTACCAGCCAACAAGGCCATCTTCGGCGTGGATCAGAAGTACTTCTTCGGGCTCTGCTCTGATCAGGGCGGCAAGCTCGATTTCTCCGACCATGCGAAGTTCCTGGATGACCAGCGTCTGTACAAGATCAAGCTCTATGGGAACGGCACGCCGAAGGACAACAATGCGTTCTACTACGCTGACATCTCTGGCCTCAAGGCCACCTATCCAACCGTGAACACTGTTGGCGGCACTGAAGACGCTGGTGCCTGATCATGGCGCTCATTGACGACGCTAGGAGCGTCCTGCACCTGGACGGCGTCACGGATGAAGGAACGGTCACGCGCCTGAACATGCTCATCGACCATGGTCAGGCGTACTTGACCGGCCTGTGTGGCGCGAAGCTCGACTACGAGAACGACCGCGAGGCACACGCGCTGCTCATGGCGTATGTGCGTTACGCGTATAACGATGCGGTGGAAATGTTTCTTTCGAATTTCCATGATGACATTTTCCGCAAGCAGCTGAATGTGGCGATTGCATTGAGAGAGGAGGAGGCCAATGCTGACCAATCAAGCGAGGCAGGCGGAGGCACAGACACCACTGAATCAGTGGGTTGAGCTTTGGCATCCGCGTTTGTCTGAAACAAAAGACGCCTCCGGTGCGCGCATTGATGTGCCGGGGAAAGTGGCAGCATTTTGGGCCAATGTCTCTCGCTCCCGCGCCACAGAGACGACGGAAGTCGGGCGCACCGTGCCGTTTGCATACTACAAAATCCGCATTCACTGGCGCGACGATATCAACGAGGCGATGTATCTGGTGTATCAGGGCAAGGAGCTGGAGATCAACAGCATCATTGACCTGCAGGAGCGGCATAAGTACCTGGAACTGGAGTGCACAGAAAGGGTGACGCCGAATGGCTAAGAGATACCAAGGCTTTGACGGCATGGATGAGTTTCTTGCTGCTGTCGATACCATTCAGCAGAAAGCGCCCGGTCGCATGATCGAGGAGCTTGAGCGAGAAGGCAGGCAAGTGGTGCGCACCTACAAGGCTGCATTGAGACCGTATGAATACACTGGTGATTTACGTCGCGGTCAGAGATCGCAGAAGGGCGCAACTAAACGAGATAACGACTATGCTGTGGCGGTGTATCGCACACGTCGTGCAGCGCACTCGCATCTGTTCAACGACGGGCATGCTGTTGTGCCGCGTGGAAAGGATAAGCGGGATCGCGCGCCAAAGGGCCAGGGGACCGCGAAGAAACGCGGGAAAATCCCGATCAAGCAGTATCCGAGCAAAGGCGGCTTGTCACGGGTGCAAGGGCGCAATGTGCTTGAAACGACACTCAACCGTGAGGAGCCGAAGTTGCAGCAGAAGCGCGAGAAGATGGTCGAGAAGATTTTCAGGGAGCTGATGTAAGTGGGCGAAGCGAATACACCAACCGTCATCGATGTGCAGAAGCGCGTGAGTGAGGTCATCGAGCAGGTGACGAAGCTCAAGGTAGTCAGTATCGACAAGCTCGAAGGCATCGACGATCTGCGACCGGTGTTCATTGTGGACACAGAGCTCACGGACCAGAGCCCATACATGAAGAACTGGGCAGATAACGAGGTGATGGTTGATATCTACTATTTCGGCCAGTCTACGGTCGACTGTAAGCAGATGGCCGACCAGCTCAACGCAGTCTTCGTGAATCCGCTCAAGATAGGACCTGTGGTGGTTGTGCCGGATGCGCACAGCGCACAGGTGTCGACGCTCTACGTGCTGCAGTACACCATGACCATCAGCTATCTGACGCTCATCGAAGCAGACTATATTGATATCACTATGGGCCACATTCCACACATTTCCGACTACAACGACGATGTGATGGGTGAGGTTTACACCAACGACGATTTATTGATTAAAGAGGAGGATGACAATGGCGGCAATTAAGATCGGTGATTTTGTCAAGATCACCTTTTCAAGCCAACTGGACACGAGCATCACGCAGCTTGAAACGGGCACTGTGTGTCTGCTGCTCTATGATACCGCGACCTATGTTGGCACTTACCGCGTCACCGATGTGACACAGATTCCAGACGATCTGTCTGCGACCAATCAGGACTATATCCGCTTGGCGCTGCGCGGCGGCCCCAGAGAGGTTATCGCGGTCGTGCTGGAAGGGACGGCATCCACCGTGAGTGTGGATACCACCAAACTCGGCGTGCTGGAGACGCTGACTTTCGACTATTTGGCCATTCCTGGTATCACTTCGACAGATACAGAGGATGTGGCAGAGTGGGTGGCAGCGACCAACGCGAACCCTGTGCACCGTTTCAAAGCGGTGCTGCCGAACTGCGCGGCGGACGATTGGCACGTGATCAACTATGCGCATGAGAGTGTCATCATCGACGGCACGGCTTATGATACGTCGAAAGCGACGGCCTATGTTGCCGGAGAGATTGCTGCGACGGTGCCGCGTGAATCGATGACAATGCATGAGGCAAAGGTGGACAGCTGCTCAGCGATGACCATTGCGGACATCGACGCAGCGGGCGCGGCTGGCAAGCTGGTACTCTTCGACGCTGGCAATACGGTGCGTTTCGCCAGCGACGTGAACAGCCTGACCACGCTCGACACCGGGCAGGATGAATCCTATCAGGACATTCTCTGCGTGGAGTCGATGGACCTGTTCTACAATTCCGCGAAGGTGGCAATTCTGAACAAATACATCGGTAAGTTCAAGAACAGCTACCAGAACAAGTTGATGCTTTCCGGCGAGGTTTACAATCTGCTTAAGGATTTCGAGAACAACGGACTGGCAGAACGTGGCGACACCGATTGCATCATCAACGTTGAAAAGCAGAAAGCGTATCTGCGCAGCATCAATTACAAGACTAAAGATGGCAAAAGCGTGGATGACATGTCGACCGATGAGATTCTTCGCGCCAACACGAAGAAGAAGGTGTTTCTCAAGGTGCGCATGATTCCGTTGAGCGCCATTGAATCTGTCGAAATTGACGTTGAGACCTGATGGAGGTGAGATAAGTGGGACAGACAAGAAACATTGACCCTCAGAACGTGATGAACGGTACCTTTTCGTACCTGTACATCGACGGCACGGAAGTGGCCGAGCTGGAGAGTGTGAACATCAGCGATGAGATTACCTACGAGGATGTCAACCAGCCGGGACAGCTGCGCAGTGGTCAGAAGATGACCGGCGTGTCCGGATCTGGCGAAATCGTGGTCAATAAAATCACGAACTCTTACTACAAGCAGTGGGCGGCATCCATTGACCAGGGCATTCAGCCGGATGTCACCATCGTAACGGTGGAGGCCGATCCGAACGCACTGGAGTCGACAACGATTCAGTACACCGGCTGCGCGATCGGTACGATTCCGTACATCAACAGCGCACCTAAGACACTGACGAAGGACACCATTTCGTTCACATTCATGGATCGCAAGTATCTGGATCCGGCATAAGGAGGTAACACATGGCAGAGAATATTGTAAGCAAACTGCTCTCGTTTGATCGTGAAGACATCGAACGGCAGAAGAAAACCTATCCAATGGCGTTGAGTAAGCTGGGCGGCGAAGTTTTCCAGTTTGAGCTGGTAGAACTGAGCGCTGCTCAGGCGTGCGACATCAACGACAAACGCATGACGATGAACCAGGGCACTGGTGAGATGAGCATGCATACCTTCGAGCCTACAGTAATGACGCTGATGGCAGGTTGTCCGAGCGTGTTCCGCAATCAGGATCTGCGCAAACATTACAGCTGTGCAGGTTTCGAGGATCTGGTTGATCTGTTGTTGACAGTCGACGAGGCAAAGAAGCTGGCTGACGAAATCATGAAGCTCAGCGGCGCGGAGGTAGACGCCGACTATACACTGACCGATGATGATGTAAAAAACTCATAGACCCTGACGGCGATCCCGACGTGGATGTATGGGCGATGTTCTGGTTGTTCCGGCTGCATCACAAGATGCCGTCGGAATACCTGACATTGCCGTTCTTTGAGAAACGTATCGTCAGGGCTTTCCTGTATCGGGAGATTTCACAGCTCAATGAAGCCTACAGTGGCACATGAAGGGAGTGACAGCACATGGCATCAAGACGCATTCAAGCCATTCTGAGTCTACGCGACGATTTCTCCAGCGCAATGGAGAAGGCGCAGATGGCTGCGCAAAACTTCGGAAGCGAGTGGGAGCGTCAGGGTAAGCAAATACAGAAAACTGCAAACAAAATAAAGGGATTCGGTGAAACGTTGACCTCTACCTTGACGCCTGCTCTGACTGCGCTGTCTGCTGCTGGTGTGGCCGCCTATAGCGAAATGGATGCTGGTATGGACAGTGTTATCGCTAAGACGGGAGCCACGGGCAAGGCGCTGGAAGCGAACAAAGAGGTGTTCAATGAGCTCTATCGCACGACGGCTTTCGGTGCTGAACAGATTGGCGATGCTGTTGGCTACATGCAAGCGTTCACGGATGCCACCGGCAACCAGCTGTCGCATCTCTCAGAATATGCATTACAGTTCAGCGAGATCACCGGCACGGAAGTGTACGAATCTGTACAGATGGCCAGCCGCATGATGGAACAGTTCGGCGTAACAACCAATCAGCTGCCGCGTATCTTTGATGCGATGGCAGCGGCCTCGCAGAACAGCGGGCAGGAGGTCGGCGAACTGTTCGATGTCGTGCAGGAGAATGTGCCACAGCTGAAAGAGCTGGGCATGGGCTTCGAGGAAGCATTTGCGTTTGCCGGCAACATCAGCAAGGCCGGGTATCAGATGGACCGCATCTTCGACTCCATCAAGGATTCGCAGAGCGTGCTTGCAGAAAGCGGACTGTCATTGGGAGAAGGCTTGCGACAGGTGCAGAGCGAACTGGAAGGTGCTTCGAGTGACGCTGAACGCCTCGGCATTGCGGTACAGTATTTCGGCGAAGAGAACGCGGCCTACATGCTGGATGCGCTCGACAAGGGCGTTGTCAGCCTGGAGGATTTCGCAATGTCGGCAGACAGCTCGGCGGGTACAGTCATGAACTCCTACGACGCCATGAAGGGACCTATGGAAGAGCTGCAAGCAACGTGGAACAACCTGAAAGGTACGGCTGGTGACTTTGCGGGAGCGCTCATAGAGGGCGCGGCGCCTGCGCTGGAGATTGCCAATGAGAAACTGGAGCAATTTTCCGGGTGGTTGAGCGGGTTGTCCGATGGCGAAAAGCAGGCGCTGGCAGCGACGGTACTGCTGGTGGCCGGCATTGGACCATTGATTACGATTGTCGGTGGGCTGATTGGCGCGTTCGGTAGCGGGCTGGGCAACATCATGCAGTTTATTACGCTGTTCCGCAATTTGTTCGCGGCCGGAACGACGCTGGGAACGGTGATTCGCACCATCGCTACCTTCCTGACTGGTCCGTGGGGCCTTGCGTTGACTGGCGCCATTGCTGTTGGTGTTCTTCTTTATAAAAACTGGGAAACCATCAAAGAAAAAGGCAAGTCTGCATTCGAGACGGTGAAAGGATGGGTGGATAAAGCGAAGACGGCCATCAACAATCTTAAAAGTGCTGTACAGGACTTTATCAACAACAGTGGCATTGGCAAGATCGGGAGCATGGTCAGCAGCGGCATTTCGACCGTTAAAGGATGGATCGGAGTCGGCAGCAACGCCGAAGGGACAAACTATTGGCGTGGCGGTCTGACTACCATCAACGAGCGCGGCGGCGAGATCATCGATTTGCAACGCGGCGCACGTGTCTATCCGCATGATAAGAGTATCGCTATGGCTTACAGAGACGGACAGCGGAGCGGCAATGGCATCGCTGTGAGCTTTGACGGCGCAGTATTCCAGGTACGTGAAGAGGCTGATATCGACCGCATTGCACGTCAGATCGTCAAGCGCCTGCAGCTGGCCGAGCGCAACAGAGGAGGCGCATAAGATGGGTAAGAACTACGAAGTGTGGTTGAGCTACAACAACCGCGAAGAGGTGCTGCAGTTGCCCGTGTCTCCGTTTTTCCGCCTCGAGACAGCGCAGGGCGTCGAGACGATGAACCTGCAAAAACTAGGCCAGATCAGCCTGCCGGGCTTGCGCGAGCTGGAAAGCATCACGCTGGAGTCGTTCTTCCCGGCACAGGACTACAACTTCCTTAAGTACCATGACATTCGCGACCCGTGGGAGTGTGTAGCGATGATCAAGCGGTGGAAGGAGAGTCGGCGACCAATCCGGCTCATCATCACTGAGACGAACATCAACCTGGCGATGCTGGTCAAGAATTTTAACTATGGTGTCGAGGATGGATCGGACAATGTCAACTTCACACTGGAACTGGTGGAATACGTGTTCCTGGAGACGCCGAAGAGTGCGACCGCCTATGCGACAACCAGCGAGAGCGCTGTAGCGAGCAGCCATGCCGGTGATACCGAGTGGAAGGTGCGCTATGGCGACACGCTGACTGGTATTGCCAAGGCGGTGTATGGGGACACGAGCATGTGGAAAGAGATCTATGAGGCCAACAAGGATCTGATCACGAATCCGGATAGTCTGGCCAGCATCGAAGGGCAGACGTTGATGCTGCCGCAGAAGTCGACCTCATCAACAGGCATCCTAACGTCTGAGACAGCGGTGTCACTGAGCTATAAAGACGCCAATGAGTATGTCGTCAAGCGTGGCGATACGCTGACGGGGATTGCACTGGCGAAGTATGGAGACACCAGTAAGTGGGAGGACATTTACCGCGCCAACCGCGATAAGATTACGAACTACAACAGCCTGGCGGGCATTGCCGGACAGACGATTGTGCTGCCGACCTATCCAACGATCTAGGGGGGTGAGAGTATGTCATTGCAATACGACGAGGTGGACTTGCGTGGCGACCAGCAGGCGTTCCTTGACAGTCTGACGGATGAGGAGCGCGCCTGGGGCGACAACCACGCTTATGTGCCATTATCGGAAGATGTGACGCTGTACGTCAATCACTATGACATCTCTCACCTGTGGCAACGCATTGTCTGGTCGGGAAGCAAGTCAGATGTGGCTCGCAAGCTGGTCGTGGATATCGTCAGCGACGATAACTACTACATGCCGGACTTCGAGGTGAAGATGCACGATATGCTGCAGTTCTTCCTCGATGGAGAAGAAGTGTTCCGTGGTTATGTGATGGATGTGAACCGTTCGTTGGAGGGAAAGACAATTTCCTATACCTGCTACGACGCGGGCATTTTCCTGACGAAGTCCAAGGGCAAGTATAAGTTCTACGGTGAGACGCCGGACAACGTTGTGCGGACAGTGTGCGCAGACTTCGACATTCCTGTGGAGCATGTAGAGGAAGGGGTATCCTATCAACGCATTCACGACAACGACAGCATCTATGACATCATCATGACTGGATACACGCTGACAAGTCAGTCAAACGGCAAGCAATATTATTTGTCGTTTGACAAGGGGGCGTTGAGCGTCCTGGAAAAGGGAAAGATCGTATATCGCTATATGCTGACGTCAGAGCGGGACATTACTTCGGCGTCGTTCCAGTCGTCGAGCCTGAATGCCGTTAACCGCGTCAAGGCGTATGACAGCAGCGGCAATGAGGTTGGCACGTTTACGCTGGACAGCGACTATGATTTTCCCGGCGTGCTGCAGGCTGTGTATAAGCAGAGCAACGGTGAGGATATAGAGAGTGCTGCGAAGGCGCTCTTGCAGGATGTTGAACTGAGCGCCAGCGTGGAAGGCTTCGGCTATACGGAATGCACCAGCGGCAAGGCCGTGGTGGTGAGCGAACCGACGACCGGCCTCGATGGGTTATTCTTCATCGACAGTGACACACATACCTTCGAGGATGGCCTGCACACGATGCAACTGGAGATTGCCTTCGAGAATGTGATGGATCAGGTGCTGGCCGGCAATGTCGAGCAGGTAACTTCCGAGAGCTACAACCAGGGCGAAGGCTACACGGTGCAGGAGCGCGTGTGGAACTTTCTACGAGCAGAAGGGTTCTCGGCGGCTGCGACAGCGGGCATTATGGGTAACATCGAAGTTGAGAGCGGCTTCGATGCGACCATCGAAGAGATCGGCAACGCTATCGGCTATGGCCTGTGTCAGTGGAGTTTTGAACGCCGGACGAATCTGGTGAACTGGTGCAACAATAATGGCCGTGACTATACGACGGTCGAGGGCCAGCTGGCTTACCTGATCTACGAACTGGAAGGCGGCGACAGCACATGCCAGTCGCTGATGAATCAATACTGCGGAGGCCTGGCGGGCTTCAAACAGCTGACAGACGTTGCACAAGCGACGCAGATCTTCCAGGTGTGCTTCGAGCGTGCGGGCATTCCGAACATGAGCAAGCGCATCTCGGCTGCTCAGGGCTTCTACAACAAATGGAAAGACTATGTGACGATTCCAGCGCCAGTAAATGCTATAGGTAGCGGAGGTGCTGCGACATTGTCTATATATGGTGTTTATCAGGGGTCGTATGGTTTGGCATATCCATTGCCTCAAGCGACGGGCATTTCGGCCTATACCTATGCTGGACATACGCACAACGCGCGTGATTTCCAACCGCCGACAGCGAAGTGGGGCACGCCGGTCGTTGCCATTCTCGCTGGGACGGTGCTGGCTGCCGGTAATGGCGTGGAGGATTGGAGCTATGGCAACAGTGTATACATCGACCACGGTGGCGGATGGATGAGCCGGTATGCGCATCTGGATTCCATAAGCGTGTCGCAAGGCCAGACGGTGCAAAAGGGACAGATGCTCGGAGGCTGCGGCTCAACGGGCAACAGCTCAGGGCTGCATCTGCATTTGGAGGTGCACGCACCGTGGGGATGGATCGATCCGGGGCCATTGTACACGGCTTACTGTTATATGACATCGTGAGGAGGTTGACGATATGGAAAAAGAATGGGATCAACAATTCTGGGATACCTTCGACAACCACGCACCGGAGGCACCACGTCATGTACAGCTGGCACGGCTGGAGAGTGTAGAGCCGCTGGTGGTCAATCTGGGCGGCCTGCTATACGAACAGGCGCAGGGCGAGGTATACGTCAATCACTATCTCACCAAGCGCGCCTATGAGCAGGTACAGATTGCCGGATGTCCAGCGCATGGCGGCTACACGGGGACGCTGACCTATCAGCCGGAGCTGGAAACTGGCGATCTGGTATGTGTGGTGCAGCTGGAGGGTAAGCAATCCCTGGTTATTTTATGTAAGGTGGTGTAAGCAATGCCGAGCAACAACAGCATCATACCATGGACGTTGCCGGTTAACGTCGAGACATCGACAACGATTCCGCGCGCTGAAGAATGGGCGTGGGATTTTGACAATTACGAGTTCGCGTTCAACAGTGCCGGTCAGATGTACAAGGTGTACGAGGATGAGGCGATCAAAGTGTGGATCTGGAAACTGTTCAAGACGTGGCAGAACCATGAGATTCTGCATACGCCAGCCTACGGATCCGATATCTGGTCGTTGATTGGCAAGGGATTCTCCAAAGGCTTCACCGAGTCCGAGGCGCGACGCATCGCCAGAGAAGCATTGGAGCGCAACCTCAGCACCTATATTCGCAGCGTCGGCACGATCGAGGTACAGAAGGTACGCGGCAAGATGATGCTGCGCATACCAGTGACGACGATATACAGCAAGAAGGAGGTGGCGATGGATGTCGGACTATAGTTTGGATTTACCTACTTATGAGGAACTGCTGCAACGTGGGTTGTCAGCACTGCCGGAAGGTACGGATGTGAGTGAGAACAGCTTCTACTATCCTATTGCGTCAGCGTTTGCCTTCATGGGCAACGAGCTGGCGATCAGCATGCAGACGGTTTACAATGCCATGTTCATCGAAAATAGAAGTGGCAGTGAGCTGGACGCCTTCATCGGTGACAACACCACACTGACGCGCCGGCAGGCGACGAGAGCGAGCGGCGAGGTCACCTTCACAGGCAGCAACGGCGCCTATGTGCCGCAGGGAACGCGAGTAGCCGCCGGCGATCAGGAGTTCGTGACGCTGTGGGGAGATACTATCAAAGGTACGACAGTGACCATCGACGTGCAGGCGGTCAATATCGGTAACATCGGCTACATTGCCGCCTCAGCGATTGACACCATCGTGTCACAGTTGGAGAACATGACCGGCGTTACCAATGCCAGGGCGCTGACCAATGGTACCGACGAGGAGACGGATGCTAGCTTTCGAGAGCGTTACAAGTGGCACCTGCAGAACTTTCCCTACAATCTCAACGCCAGTACGATCAAGGTGTGGGCCTACGAGGTGGACGGCATCGGCCAGGTGCGTGTCGTAGGCTCGAAGGAGGAGGAGACCATTACGGTGTACGCTCTCGACAGCAACTGGGAACCAGCCAGCGAAGATCTGATCACCGAGCTGCAGGCGCACATCGCAAACAAACTGGAGTATGGCTTCACGGTGTTCGTGACAGCGCCGACGAAGGAGCTGGTCGATGTCAATGTGACCGTCAAAGAAGAAGACGAGACATTGTCGGAGACGATTAAGACGGCGCTGGAAAAGGCGATCAAGACATATCCGGATCCATCGTATGAGCGCAAGTCATTGACCATCTGGGAGGTTATCAATGCCGTGGAGGGCGTTGCCAACATGGACAACATTGAGGACATCAAGATTGAAGACGGCAGCAGCGCCACCTATACGCTGAGCGCGACGGATGGCAGCAAGTTGCTGACAATTGGCGATGTTAGTGTGACCGTGGCTACTTGAGAGAGGTGATAGAAAGTGGCAATTGTAGTAAGCAAAGCAAATGAGATTGTCGATTTGTACCTGGCTGATGGTACGGATGTTAAGATGGCGCTGTTTGTCGACGAAAACACAGAGGTAAGCGGTGGAGGGTATGCACGCCAGTCTGTGGAGTTCGCTGTCGCCAATAATGGACAGGCGACCAACGTGGACGCAGTGGAATTTCCGATTGCGACGGCGCCATGGGGCACGGTGCGTTATGCCGTCATCTACAACGGAGACGACATGGTTTATCGTAACACACTGACCACGCCGCAGGCTGTCGGTACTGGCAACACGTTTATCATCCCTGCAAACTATTTCATCGTGCGCGTTAAAGGGGCGATCTAAATGGCGAGAGATCATGCATACATCCGTGTCTGGGAAGAGACATGGGGCAGCTTGCCAGGACCGCGTGAAGCCTACGATAAGCAGGTGCGCGACTGGCAGGAGATACCCGTGACAACGTGGGGTATAGTAGGCAAGAACCTCTGGGGCGATGTGGCGCCGAAGACGGAAATTGAATTTGAGGACGACGAATTTATGGCGCAGGTGCGTGTGCGATCGCCGCTCATCTATCCGACTGAGATCGATATCCAGATGGAGATCAGCACCGTGGCAGGGGAACGCGACTGGGAGAAGCTGATGCTCAAGTTGCTGCCGTGGTATCTGCGTGAGAGCGAGGTTATCCAGAACTGCTGCAAGATGGGTGGCGCTATCCTGTCGATGATAGAGTCGTATCTGTTGGTTGTTGATGACTCGCTCAACCTGTCGACCGCTATCACGATATTGGATGTATGGGAGCAGGAGCTCGGCATCCTGGCGGGCAATTTGTCGCTGTCTGAGCGGCGCGATAACATTCGTCGTATCCGTCATATGATGAACGAGAACGTCGGATGGGCGCCACGAGAAATCTACTATCTGCCATACATTGGCGAATACTCTGCCAGCAATGCCGTGGTGGAAGGGACGACGATCACCGACCCTGACCACTATGACGACCCTGTGGTGCAGGCGAAAGTTGCATCATGGGCCAACCCTTATGGATTGGAGGTTGTTAACGAATGAACACAAGCGAAATACTCGGGCTGAATCTGCCGCAGGACAGCGATCCATCAGCGGTCGGCCCGCTGAACGAGAACTTTCTGGCGCTGGAAAAAGCCATCGCCACCTTCGACCATCTCTGCCAGACCTACGGCTCCACCACCACCTACCCCGACGCCGACACCGGCACCATCACCTGTACCTTAGACAGCACCGCACCCGTTACCGCCACACGCACCACCGTCATCAGCGACTCGGACGGCACGCGGACATACACGGAGACCACCACCATCGGCGGCACAGCGGTTACCCGAACATGGACCGAAGGCACGACCACAGCAAGCGAGGTGATCGACAGTGAATAAAGAAACCATCATGCACCAGCTCAGGCGCCTGCGCAAGGCAATGGATGATCTGGAGAACAGCGTGAACGATACACTGGATACGACGCTGGCTGAGATACAGGACGATCTCGAAGCGCAGGGAAAAAAGCTCACAGAGTGGTGGGATTATATGAAGGAGAATCTCGATTACACCTGTGACATGCCAGCCGACACGTCCACTAAACCGTACAGCTATACAGAGACGGTCAAGGAAGGAGAGGCAAACAAAGGCACGCTCGTGACAACGATGAACGCCGATGGCACTTATACCGAAGTGTACACCATCGGAGAAACGACGCGAACACGGACTTGGAGCAAGGTGGATAATCAGTGGAAGGGAGAGTGGAGTTGATGGGCGATGTAATGAGCTTAGATCAGCTGGATAAGGTTAAGGCGGATACTGCAGAGATTATTGAGCAGATTGAGTTGATAAAAACGCAAATAACGAATGTTACAGAAATTCCATCAAGATGGATTGCTGCAAGCACAAATAGGCCAGGTACATCATATCAAGAGATTGTGAACGTTAGTGGAAGTGGGTTTTTGGACTTTTTATCTGTATATCTTCACAAAAATTCAGTTGACCTTAGCGGCGAAGCACACGCATATTGCAAAGTTATGGTTGACGACAAACAATTCGTTCTAAGATCGTCATCTAACAATGCTAATAGGCCTACTATTAATTTTGTTTGTCTGAACGAACTTAGGGGTGATAGCTTCAAAGTTCCGTATAAAGGTTTTTCAAGTGCTAATCTAAGCGTTAATTTTTCAAGCTGCTTATTTTTTGATAAAACGTTTCTGAAAGAAATAGGTGATTCTACTACTATTAATACCGTTCCCAGCTCAGAATATTATGTAATCTCGAGAACACCGATTTTTTTCAAAAATAATTTAAGTATTCAAATTAAGACAGACGTAAAAGGTACAACGAGTTATGTGCGTTGGGGCTATTACTTGGTTTGAAAATAAAGGTGACCAAAAATGAAACTAATTAATACAGAAGAAATCATCGAAAATGACAGCACGTATATTGTCGAAACTTATGACAATGGTACGGTGAACAAGTACATCAAGTCCGATCCACCGGAGCCTGTCAAGAGCCCAACCACAGGCGTGCAACGTGGTCATACAGAGGTCAACGGCACTAGTGTAACAATCCCACTGGAGCTGATCGACGTAAGCAAGGCGACGGTGCAGCTGGACGTGCAAGGAACAACAGCAAGATACACATACGCGCTGGCGGAGGACGCGCTCACAGTGGCGTTCGCAGAGCCGGTGCAGGCATGGATTAATTGGGAGGTAAAAGCGTAATGGACACGATCATTTACGACAAGCTGGACGACATCGCCTCTTCGGTCGAATATAACGGGGGGGCATAACTCAACTATTAGATAACACACCTGTGTCCATCAATGGGAGCACGTTTATTTCGACTTCCAGCACGGGCACTATCTGCGAGGTCACGGGTAAAGGCGTGTTGTTTGAAGCGCTGGTTTGTGTAAATTCGATAGGCGGAAATCTAAGTATCACGTTTGATGGAGGCACAACACTGTTTAAGGCTCAGCCCTCAGGTGGGCCGTATGGAGGTGCCGGATACGTTGCTTCTGACTTATGCATGGGTGATATATGGCAACTAGGAATAGACCAGACAGGGTTTCCGACAAGAGGATTTACGCTCGGATTAAAGAGCGAGGAAGATTTTAAGACCGGCTTTGAACCAACTCTAGCTGCGTATAACTTTTGCGGCTCGCAACACGGCTTAGTGTTTGAAAATGGGCTGAAAATAACGTGCGCAGGAAACATAAATGCCGCGGCTGTCCGCTACAAATTACTAGATTAGGAAGGATGAACAATATGGACCCAATCATGCTTGAAGAAATAAAAGAACTTTTAACGATATACGGGGGGGCATAAAATCGATACAGCGGGGGAGCGTTGACCACATTACTGTCAACGGTCAATCGGTTGAGAAGATAAACATATCTCCAGTCGATCTAGATAGAGCGATACTGCTCGTAAATAGCGAACCAACAGACCAAGCCGACCGTATTAGAATCGTATTGCAAAAAGACGGAGTAGCAATCGCAAATTCTACAAGTTCGCAGGAGTATGTAACCTGTAGCTGGCAAGTAATCGAATTCTATTAAAGGAGTCATGCCTCATGAGCAAAATATACTACTACGCGCAGATCAATACAGACACCAAGATCTGTTGCGGCGTCTCGCAGCTATGCGGCGAAGTTATCAAACCAAACATGGTGCCAATCACGTCATACGACTTGGGTTTGCAGGGAAAAATGTGGACTGGCACGTGGAACGAGGAAACGCAATCATGGGATGGCGGTGAGTGGATCGAGAATCCGAACCCGCCAGAGCCAGCGGAACCTGTGAGTGAGCCAACCAATCAGGACATCATGGACGCGCTGGCAGCGATGCAGGGCGATCAAGTGCCAGCGGCGACGCTGGATGCGGCATACAGAGAGGGGGTTAACGCGTATGTCTAATGAACTGTACACGAGCGCAATGTATGATAAGGGGCTGGCGGATGCAGCAGATCTCCAGAGCCGCGCGCCTGAGATGGACGGGACAGCGCTGTATGCGGAGGAGGATAAAATTCCTGACTTCCAGGCAGCCAGAGCCGCGAAGAATATGCTGCAGCGAGCGGCAGGCTTTATCTGCCGATCAACGGCAGGGCGTGTGATGAAGCTGATCCAGCCATACGACAGCGACATTTACACGCAGGAACCAGAAGAGCTACAAGCGCAATGGGCACCGTACTGGTCGAAGGATCCACTCAAGGCGCGGCCGTTTATCGCGCTGAGCACTGCACCATGGATGACGGGTGATTGCTGCACGGATGCTGGCCATGTGTGGCAGGCAAAGCAGGATAACGTTGTCTGGGCGCCATCTACCAACCCTGAATTTTGGACGGACCTCGGCACGATCGAGAGCGTGATGGGGGTGTAGCCGATGGACCAAACAGCTATCCACATCTTCGACATCCTGCGCGAGGCCACCGAGACGCCAGAAGGTAAGGTGATCTATATCCTCGCTATCATCTGCGTGCTCATGATCATCGACTTCATCACCGGCAGTGTCGCGGCGTGGCGCAATCCAAGCATTGACTTTCGCTCGTAAGAAGGGATCAACGGCATCTTGAGAAAGCTCTGCAGCATCATCGTGCTGGTGGCGTGCATTCCAATCGCACCATTGGTGCCGGCCGATGCAGGGGTGGCGGCGTTGATCGTATTATATGTTGGATATCTCATCATGGAGTTTAAGTCCATCTTGGAGAACCTTGCCAAACTGGGCGTAGAGATTACGCCACTGGAAGGCTTTTTGGATAAGATTGAACATAATAAGGAAGGAAAGGATGATTGACAATGGAATTATTGGACGTAACAAGCATCGCCGAGGCGTTGATCACGCTACTCATCGCAGTGGTTGGTGTAGTTTATACGTACTTGCGCAACAAAAGCAATAATGCTGACCAACTTGATCGCTGGGTGCAGATCGCGGTCAGTGCTGCCGAGCAGGCGTATAAGACCTATGCAACGGATGATCGCAAGCAGTACGCGCTGGACATCCTGCAGAAGCAGGGGCTTAAAGTTGACTGGTCAAAAGTCGACGATATGATCGAGGCCGCGGTCAACCAGCTGCCATCTGCACAACGAGCAGTAACCAGTGAATCAATGATGGATGGGAGGGGTGACTGATGGCATATACACTCAGTCAGATGTGGCTGCCGGAGAGCCTGTACGGACTCAAAGCTAGCTACGCCATGACGCCGCAGGGCATTGTCGTGCATAACACCGCAGGCAGTGCCAGCGCGCGCAGCGAAGCAACAGCTATGCTCAACAATGGCAGCTCGGTGAGCTATCATGTTGTTATCGACGAGAAAGAGGCCATTGAGCTTATCCCATTTTCCAGAAACGCGTGGCATGCTGGCGATGGTTCGACTGGATTTGCTAACCGTAATCTCATTGGCATTGAGATCGCTCGTAGCATGGACTACAGCGATGACAAGTACGACCGCGCTGAAGCCAATGCTGTCGAGTACATTGCTTGGGTCTGCGTGCAATATGGCTGGACAAGCAATGAGCTCAACCAGCATAACTGGTACTCTGGCACAGATTGTCCGCATCGCTTGAAGGATCACTGGACGACCTTTTGCAACCAGGTCGATGCGCGCATCGCCGAGATCAAAGCAGACTCAGACGGTAACCCATCGCAGCCAGATCCAAACCAGCCGGCTGACGATCAGGGAAAAGTCAAAGTGACGTTGCATGGATACGATCGAGAGGTGCGAGGGATCAATCAGAACGGAACCGTGTATGTAAGTGTGCGTGATCTGCTCAGCATGATGGGGTATGATGTAGGCTGGGCTGATGGTAAGGTGACAGTGGAGTATCATAAAACTGCATAAGAACGATGAAAACCGTGCATTTGACATGATGTGTCAGATGCACGGCTTTTTTTGCGCTCATTTTTAGAATGTGCTTCCTGATAACAAGTGAACAAGTTTCTATATATAGCAGTAAAGGAAAAATTGAAATTAAATAATTTTTAAAAGGAATTATTTAATTTTGTTGACTGATGTTAAAAAGGAGGTGAGTAGGATGAGAAATCAATTAGAAGAAATATTTTATTTTGTTTCTATAGCAGGGATTATATTCGATATCATATTAAAAATAATATAATTTAGTGCTTTAAAAGCCGTGCATTTGACATTGATGTGTTAGGTGCATGGCTTTTAAAAAGAAAACTAAAGGTATGTCTTGAGCCAACATATAGCTCTTAGGCGCGATGACAAGATGGGTCTTATATGATAAAATAGAGAGTAAATGGGTATTTTAGGAAATTTTGAAAAAAACTATTCAGAGGTGACACCAATGCAAAATGCGGCAATAGATTTGTTTTGTGGAATAGGAGGATTAACCAGAGGGTTAGAATTATCTGGTCTAAATGTGATTGCTGGTTTTGACATTGATGAGAGTTGTAAATTTACATATGAAGAAAATAATAACGCGAAATTTTTTTGTGAAAATATAACAGATTTACAGGGAGATTTCTTGAAACATTTATATCCTGATAACTGCAATAAGATATTAGTCGGTTGTGCACCATGTCAGCCTTTTTCAAAATATTCTAGCCGATATAGGAAAAATGGGCATACGGATGATAAATGGAAATTATTATATTCATTTGAACGATTGGTGAGTGAGGTTTTACCAGAAATCATTTCCATGGAAAATGTTCCCGAATTGATTCATGAAAAGATATTTAATGATTTCATTAATGCTTTAAACACATTGAACTATTTTGTATCATACCAAATTGTATATTGTCCAGATTATGGGGTCCCACAACATAGAAAGCGTTTGGTATTATTAGCTTCTAGATTAGGTGAAATTAATTTAATTTCACCATTGTATGGACCGGAGAATTACATTACTGTTAGAGATGCTATTGGAGACTTACCACCTATAAAAGCAGGAGAGACGTGCAAAAATGATCCACTACATAGATCAAGCGCATTATCTGAGAAAAATCTAAAAAGGATTCAACAATCAATTCCTGGCGGATCGTGGAGAGATTGGGATGATGAATTAAAGCTAAATTGTCATAAAAAGTACTCAGGAGCAACATTTCCGTCGGTGTATGGACGAATGGAGTGGGATAAACCATCTCCAACTATAACAACTCAATTTTATGGCTATGGAAATGGGCGTTTTGGACATCCGGAGCAGGATCGGGCGATTTCATTGAGAGAAGGGGCAATATTACAGTCATTCCCGGATGATTATATATTTTTAGATAAAGATCACCCAGTGAAAAAAAGGGATTTAGGAACGCATATTGGCAACGCTGTTCCAGTTGAATTAGGAAGAGCAATAGGAATAAGTATTCAAAATCATTTAAAGAGTTTAGGAGAGAATTAGTGATGGGAAAAATATCACAGCGAATAAAGAAAACTGAGAAAGAGATTAATAATTCGGCAAAACAGATAAGTGAGAAGAAGCAAGACATTAAATTTGATACAAGAGATTATCCTGTTGAATATTTAGTAAGACAGTTTGAATCGAATGAATTTTATATACCGTTAGAGTATCAAAGAAATTTTGTTTGGGCAAAAAAAGATAAATGTACTTTTATAGAGTCGATTTTAATGGGATTGCCAATTCCATTTATGTTTTTTTCTGATACGGCAGACGGTAGAATTGAGATTGTAGATGGAGCACAAAGAACGCAAACTTTAGTGCAATTTTGTCAAAATGATTTAAAATTAGAAAATCTTGAAATATTAACTCATTCTAATGGGTTTTTGTTTGATGACTTTGATCAAGCAATTCAGAGAAGATTTCTTAATACCAATATTAGAGTGGTATTTTTAGAAGAAGGGACAACAGAAGCAACTCGTCAAGAAATATTTAAGCGAATTAATAGAAGCGGTAAACATCTTAAATCGGCAGAAGCAAGAAGAGGGGCATTCGAAGGAGCATTTAAAGATTTCTTAGAAGAGTGTACAAAGAATCAAAAGTTTAATGAATTAGCTCCAAGAACAAAAATAACAGAAGATAGATATGAAGGCTTCGAATTGGTTTCAAGATTTTTTGCATATACAGATAATTATGCTAACAACTATAAAGGATATGATGGAAAAGTTGCTCGATATATTGATAAGTACATTGAAAATCAAAATAAACTTGCAGACTCTAATGGAGATATAATTGAATCATGTAATCAATGTTTTATTAGTATGTTAGATTATGCAGATAAAATCTTAGGAGAGCGTGGATTTAGAAAAAACAATTCATCAAAATCTACACCTAGAGCAAGATTTGAGGCTTTATCTGTAGGGATTGCTTTAGCTCTGAAAGAAAATCCAAACTTGCCGGTACGAGATATTTCTGATTGGATTGATAGTGAAGAATTTTTACAATGTACGCGTTCTGACGCAGCTAATAATAAGAAAAAATTGGTAGGAAGAATTGACTTTGTAAAAAAGAAATTATTAGGAGAATAAATGATAACATTTATAGATACATATGAGGAAAGAAAAAGAGAAATTGAAGATTTTCTTGAAATGATGATATTTTTAGAGATTCTAGAAAGAGAAAAAGAGGATGGAATTAGTAAGTTTGAAAAAATCTTTCATTTGTCTGAGAATCATATACGTTTATCTTATCAGTCATTAATAAATATGCATAAATCAAATATTTCTCTAATGCTATATAATATTATAGAATATACAGTTTCGAATTTAATAATTAGTATTTATGATGAGATAGAGAGAAATGAACTATCATATGTTGATGTAAATGACTGTATCAAGAAACTATGGAGTGAAACAAGATTAAAAGTGTTAAATGATCCAAATGCATCTTTTAATACTTTTTTGAAAACTAATAATGCAATAATTCAGGAGATCTTAAGTAATAATGTTTTGACTTTTAATGTGAAAAAAACTATGTCTGCGGGGAATTTAGATGGGAATTCAATTAAGAAAACGTTAAACTCACATGGAATAAAACTTAGAACAAATAGCGATAACTATCGTCCAGAGATTCTAGAAAGAATAAAAAATAGACGAAATGAATTAGCACATGGATCTGTTTCATTTGTTGATGCGGCGCGTGAACAAAGTATTTCAGATATAAAAAATAGTAGAATTTTTTTCTCTCGCACAAGATAGATTTAAGTCGGTTGAGGGATTAGAAAACGCCGGAAACCCGCATAAATTCTATGTTTTTGCGTGTTCTCGGCGTTTCTTTTATCGCCTGTGTTAGTGGTGCTTTTTCGGTAAATGGTGCCCAAATGGTGCCCAAATCCCACGCGGGGCTATAAAACGATATAAGAAGCGGTAAAGAGATACAGCGGTTAAAGCTCTAAATCGCTGCTCTTTTTCTTTGCCGCGCTCTTTGCTTTCTTCGGCTCGGCTTTCTCTGCCTTTGCCGGGGCAGCCTGTTTGACCGCCCCATGATAAGCGTCTAAGACTTCCTTTTTTCGTTCAAGCCGCACGTCCACATAACGGGCGGTAACAGCTTCAAAGTTCATAGACAGTCCAAGCGATACGCCGATACCCGCAAGCGTATGTCCTAATACTTCGCCTACGGTGTAGAAGTCGCCCGTCAGTTGGTGCATATTCGTAGCCGCCGTATGGCGCAAATCGTGAAAGCGGATATGTGGCATATCCAAATCTTCAAGCAGCTTTCCAAACTGGGAAGATACCCACGACGCGGAGATAGGGGAACCGTCCGGCTTCGCTACAACAAGGTCATTGTCATAGTAAGGCTTTCCGTCCTGTTCTGTCTGTTCGCGCTGCGCTTCCTGCATAGCAAACTGTTTGAGGAAGAACGGGCGGGCAAGCTCTGTGATAGGCAGCTTTCGCCCGTTGGATTTCGGCGGTGCCATTTCTTCAATGACTTTTGTTTTCGGCGGCACCTTAAAGGGTAGCTGCTCGGAAACGTCAAATGTGTTGTTTTCTAAATCCACATTGCGCCAACGCAAGCCCAGGATTTCAGAACGGCGCATACCATAAAGCCCGCCTAATATAACGGGCATTTCCCAAACGGTACCCTCGACGCGCTGCATAAGGGCTTTTACCTGTTCCGGCGTGTAAGGGTCGGGGGTCTTGTCGCTCTTTCCAAACTTTGTAAGCGTGTCCTTTGCCGCGTTGGTTTCGATATAGCGGTATTTCCGGGCATGGCTCAACGCCACGCTCAAAACACGCTTTGCCCCGGCTGCGGTGGACGGTTTCAAGCCTTTGTCGATAATCTGCTGAAACATTTTGTCTACCATAGCGGGGGTAAGCTGATTAAGGGCAACGCCGCCGATATACGGCGTAATGTAGTTTGCAATCGTTCTTTTGTACCCGTCGTAAGTAGAGGGGCGCAAGTTTACTCTTGCATAGCTTTCTACCCATTCATTCAGATAGCTTGCAACGGTCTGTTTCCGCTGTGAAGCGATAGACGCAATCTGCCCCGGATTATGGAGCTTTGCTTTCATCTCTGCTTCATGCTGCGTCGCTTCCTTTTTTGTAGGAAAGCCCTTTTTGGAATAGGTTTTCTTTTCCCCATTCGGGGCGGTGTACTTTATATTCACGTCGTAAACTGTACCCGGTCGCCCGGTCAGTACGCCGTTGCTGTCGCGTTTATTCTTAACCTGCCTTGTTGATATAGCCATAGCTTAACCTCCCTGTCGTGCTGGGGGCTTCGCTGTCGTCTTTGCCCTGTGATACCAGTCCCAGATTGCAGCGTCAGCTATCAAACGGCGGTTTCCATTCTGTATATATTCAAGCTCGCCGCTATCCATAAGCTCGCGCAGCTTATTTTCCCCGATACCGCTAATCTTGCTCATTTGCTCAACGGTCTTTAACATAGGGAATACAGGGATAGCGGGGCTTGTTGTTTCCTTTTTTGCCATAGGAAAATACCCCCTTTCATAAATGGCTAAAAAGTCAAGTTACAAAAAGTGGGCTTTAACCGGGCGGCTGTTAGCACAACCTCGCGGGAATTGCACCCCTGCTCATTTAAGGCAGCTTTACCCATTGCCTGCGACGCTCTGAACGCTCGGACTGTGGATGTAAAGGCTTATCTTCCCTCAATGCGTGTCGTCGCCCGCAAGCTGCTAACTTGCTTCCCGTCGCGGTGTTTTTCGCTCGGCTTTTCCCGATAAGGAAATAGCGTCATGGCGCACCCTCTGTATGGCTCGGCGCAAAAAGGACGTACCCGGTTTGCCCTATACTGCGTCGCCGTTATCTTGCGTCGCTTTCTTTGTCAAGGAACATACGGGGCTGCTGCGGATTGATACGAAACGGAAAAGGGGTTAAGACGTTTCGGTATCGGTGCAGTTATTCAGCCCTAAATGTGAGGATTGCCCTCATTAGCCTTGCTTGCAGCCGTTGGCGAATATCCTCGTCAACGCCAAAATAGACGTTTCCGCGCTCATCGCAGAGCTTTCTCATAGAAAGGCTCGCTATGTAACCGCTAAAATGCTGCAAGACAATTTTCATAGCGTCCGGGTCGCCCTTTGTCGCTGCCACAATGACAGGATAGGGAACAAGGGCAACGTCCGGGAAGTCAGATTGTTTACCATTCGTCCCATTCATCAGCGTGTTCCTCCAAATATTTCTTCAAGATTTCAAAAGAGCTTGTCCGTCTGTACTGTATCGTGCTGCGCGACGTATTGAATAACTTTCCAATCTCCACGTCGGTCATGCCCTCGAAATAGTACAGCATGATAGCTTTCCTTTTTTCTTCCGGCAAAGTGCGGATTGCTTCAAGCAACAGCTTCGGCGTGATTTTCTTTCCCGCCTGCTGATAGCTCGGCTCGGCTTCTTCGTCTTGAAAATACTTGTCAAGCGTGTAAAGCTGCCGCTCCTCATGCAAGGCAAGGTCGGAAAACGACACTTCCTTTGCTCTGCGACGCCGGATTTCCTCATGGGCGTTGCAGGCTTCGTTATGCAGCACCCGTTTGCAGTAACTTTGAAAGATACATTGCTTCTGAAATTCCACGCGATTAGGTTCCATGTTCTCACCTCCTTTCGTGTTGAAAGGTGGCGGTACCTCCCCTTTTCGCGGGATAATACAGGTGATTTTTTCAAACGCCGAATGAAAGCGAAACTTTTTTGAAAAAACCTCCCGAAAATGCAAAATGCGCCCATCTGCAAGACGCAGACAGGCGCAAGGGAATTATAAAAAGTATTTAGATGATTTGACAGTTCATATATGAGGGTAGAAGTGTCCCCGGCGGTGGACGAGCTTTTTTTGATAAGCTGAAATGTGCCGTACTTTGTCGATACGCTCTATATATCATGGCGGCTACCTCCATTAGCCGCCGTTTTTACGGTGTTAGGGTCGTCGTAGACTTGCCGATAGGCAAAAAGAAGCGGCGGCTCTGAAAATCAAAGCCGCCGTAATTTAGAAATGGCGCGTGAAAATACCTCTGCTTTGCGACGGCTTTTTTTCTTTTGCCGTCGTCCGGCAGATTATTTTTTTATGAGTAAGGGCGAAAAATCAATCGTAATCATAAAATTATGGTCATGTATTTCAATTATTGGATTTGTACAATTCATCATAAGTAATAGCTTTTTCACAATGTAAAGTCCTTGTCCAGACGTACCATTACTTCTTGAAACATCTGCTACATAAAAGCGTTCCAACAGTTTTGAATATTCTTCTGTAGGAATAGATGCAACAGGATTTTTAATACAGAGTTGTACAGAATCTGCAATATTAATTAGTTGAATTACAACATTATTTGTAGTGGATGTTACCGCATTGAATATAAGATTTTGTATAATGCGAATACACGCCTTTCTGTCAGCATTAAGATAGATGTCCATATTAGGTATTTCTATTTGGGGTTCAATTCCATTAACGCTGAAAATCGAATAATTGTCTAGCAGGATTTCAGTAAGCAATGAGCATAGCTCAACCTTTTCATAGTAAAATGGATATTGTCCTGCTTCTAAAAGAGAGATTTGATAAAAGTCATCTATGAGACGTTCTAATCTCAATGCTTTTCCGGATAATGCTGAAATATATTCCGCTCTTTTTTCATCAGGCGCACTTGATAGAAGTTGCAAATA
>OMNT01000297.1_pt1 | contig 54100 bp, 53 predicted proteins | sample 1672551 | NCBI WGS metagenome assembly OMNT01 (sample SAMEA3136698, study PRJEB25190) | human gut metagenome | reverse complement strand
GGCAGCGCAGAGCTTATCGAAAACGGTATGGTAAAATCTGAGGATATGCCTAGATTTATAGGACATATACGAAAGGAAGCCTCAAGACTTGTAACCCTTATAGAAGATATATTAAGGCTTTCACAGCTTGATGAGGGCAGACAGATGCCAAGTGAACAGGTTGACCTTTTCGAGCTGGCAGATGAGGTTAGGAGCGTTCTTGAAGGGGCCTGCGAGGCAAAGCATATCAATATGAAGCTTATGGGCGAGCATGTATGCGTAGACGGTGTGAAACGTCTGCTTTATGAGATAATATACAATCTGTGCGACAATGCGGTTAAATACAATAATGAGGGCGGTATTGCGGATATAGATATAAGCTCTGATGAGAAAAATGCCTATATAACCGTCAGGGACAGCGGAATAGGTATTCCGCAGGATCAGCAGCAGAGAGTGTTTGAAAGATTTTACAGGGTGGACAAAAGTCATTCCAAAGAATCCGGAGGTACAGGTCTTGGTCTTTCCATAGTAAAACACGCAGTTTCATATCATAACGGCACTGTAAGTATGAAGAGCGAGCCGGGAAACGGGACAGAAATCAGAGTAAGCATACCTTTAAGTAAATAACATCAGTTACGGACTGTCATATTTCGAAGATATGGCAGTTTCGCATTTTTTGGAAGATACTTTTGGATTTAGTCAGAATAAAAAACCTGCCGATTGAGCAACCTTTTATATAGAGAGAATTGACGGTAAGGCAGGTATGAGGTAATGGCTAATAAGGTAGAAATATGCGGTGTGAACACATCTAAGCTTCCGGTATATAAAGATGAGCAGATGAAAGCTATGATGGAAAAAATAAAGCAGGGGGATATGGAAACAAGAGAGGAGTTTATCAAAGGAAATCTCCGCCTTGTGTTAAGTGTTATCAAACGATTTCAGAACAGCAATGAAAATGCCGATGATCTTTTTCAGATCGGGTGCATTGGTCTTATGAAAGCCGTCGATAATTTTGACGATACACTGAATGTCAAATTCTCGACATATGCAGTCCCGATGATCATCGGTGAGATCCGCCGCTATCTACGGGATTATAACAGTATCCGGGTAAGCCGTTCTCTGCGCGACATTGCCTATAAAGCCATTTATACCAAAGAAAATATGATCAAAAAGAATCTGAAGGAACCAACGATCGATGAAATTGCTGATGAGATCGGCATTGAAAAAGAAATGATCGTATATGCCCTGGATGCGATCCAGAGTCCTGTCAGCTTGTTTGAACCGGTATACTCCGAGGGTGGCGATACGTTGTATGTCATGGATCAGATCAGCGATCAAAAAAACAAAGAAGACCACTGGTTGGAAAACCTATCTCTCCAGGAAGCCATGAACCGGCTTAACCAGAGAGAAAAGCACATCATTGAAATGCGCTTCTATGAGGGTCGGACACAGATGGAAGTTGCTGATGAAATCGGCATCTCTCAGGCGCAGGTCAGCCGCCTTGAAAAAAATGCTCTGAAGACCATGAAAAATTATCTGAGATCCTGAAATTGCTTTATATGCAAAAAGCCTCCCTGCCGGACCAATTGCCGACAGAGAGGTTCTTCTTTATTTCAGTGCTTTCTCAATTTCTTCAATTACAATCTTCAGTGCTTTGATACGTGCATATTTCTTGTCAACGGACTCCAGAATATGCCACGGTGCAAACGTTGTACTTGTCTTCTTCAGCATCTCATCGACTGCTTCTTCATACTGATCCCATTTTTCACGGTTTCGCCAGTCTTCGTCTGTGATCTTCCAGCGTTTCTCCGGATTATTCTGGCGGTCATTAAAACGCTCCAGCTGTGTATCTTTATCAATCTGCACCCAGAATTTGATGATCACTGCACCCCAGTCGTGGAGTTCCTTTTCAAATTCATTCATCTCATTGTAAGCACGTTTCCAGTCATTTTCACTGCAGAATCCTTCCAGCCGTTCTACCATGACACGGCCATACCACGTACGATCAAAGATTGCAATGTGCCCATCCTTCGGAAGTCTTGTCCAGAATCTCCAGAGATAATGCCGAGCCTTCTCATGTGGCTCCGGACTGGCGATTGGCTGTACCTCATATCCTCTAGGATCCAATGCCCCTGCAATTCGTTTGATATTGCCGCCTTTGCCGGCCGCATCCCATCCCTCATAGGTAATGATCACCGGAACCCGCTTACGGTACAGGCGATTATGCAGTTCTCCCAGTTTGGCCTGCAGCTTCTTCAATTCTTTCTGGTACTCTTCTTCGTCAATTGTCTTGCCTTCCAGCTCTACGTCTTTCAGCTTAGGCATCTTGACCAGTGGAAAAACATTCTGAAGGATCGGTACCGAATGACTCTGGTTCTGCAATGCCACTTCAATACTGCTGACCAGTGTATCCATCACCTGCAGCTCTGCCCACTTCTTATCCTTTGCATCAATGATATACCACGGCGAACTGGACATATTGGTATCTTTCATATAACGGTCAAATACATTCTCACACTTCTTATAATGTTTGTTCTGCCATTTATCGAATCCTGTCACACGCCACTTGGTATCATCCTTGGAAAGCAACTTCTTCATACGTTTTTCCTGTTCGTCCTTATCAATCTCCATAAAGAATTTCAGGACCAGATATCCATTGTCCGTAAGCTGCCTTTCAAAACGCCTGATGCTCTCGATACGCCGCTCATAAGCATCTCCTTCGAGTTCTCCATTCAATACTTCCTTCACCGTCTGTTCCATCCATCCGGAATCCAGGAATGTAAATTTGCCTTCTTCCGGGATCTGTTTCATATAACGATACAGAAACGGTCTGCGTACCTCTTCCTCTGTCGGAGCTGACATCGTGGCAACCTTGAAAAAACGAGGATCAATATTCCTGATCACCTTACCGATCATACTGCCTTTGCCTGCTGCACTCCACCCCTCAAAAAGGACCAGTACCGGGAGCTTGTGCTCCTTGATCTTCATCTGAAGATCATAAAGTCTGTTTCTGGTTTTCTCAAGCTGTACTTTCATCTCATCTTTGTCCGGTTCTTCGCCCGGTGTCCATGATTTTAACATATTGAGCCCCCATTTCTTTTTGTTGACAGTATACCACGTCTGGAATAAAAATACAGTTAATTGTTGCACATATTGCACCATTTTTTTCTCACAGATTACCGAATATACAAAGAGACAGAACTCCAGATTATCAGGAAATTCTGTCTCTGTAATATTTTTTATGAAAGTTCCAGTTTACCAGTATACAGCTGATAATATGTTCCTTTCTGTTTAATGAGGTCTTTGTGGTCACCTCTCTCAATGATCTTGCCATGTTCCAGAACAATAATCGCATCACTGTTTCGAATCGTAGAAAGTCTGTGTGCGATCACAAACACGGTACGGCCCTTCATCAGGTTGTCCATACCTTTCTGTACGATACTTTCTGTACGGGTATCGATACTGGAAGTTGCTTCATCCAGAATCAGTACCGGTGGGTCTGCAACTGCTGCCCGCGCAATGGACAGAAGCTGTCTCTGCCCCTGAGAGAGTTCTTCACCATCCCCGCTCAGCATCGTATCGTATCCTTTCGGGAGCATCTGTATAAACTGATCTGCATGTGCCAGTTTTGCTGCTGCATAGATTTCTTCATCCGTTGCATCCAGCTTGCCATAACGGATATTATCACGAATCGTACCGGTAAACAAATGTGTGTCCTGAAGAACGATTCCAAGAGAATGTCTCAGATCATCCTTTTTGATCTTGGTAATATTGATTCCATCATAACGGATCTTGCCTTCCTGGATATCATAAAAACGATTGATCAGATTGGTTATGGTTGTCTTACCGGCTCCGGTAGAGCCGACGAATGCCAGTTTCTGTCCGGGCTTCGCATACAGGCTGATATCGTGAAGAATTGTTTTGTCTTCATTATATCCAAAGGTTACATCCTCAAATCTTACATCACCTTTCAGCTCTGTATAGGATACGGAGCCATCTGCAGAATGCGGATGTTTCCATGCCCACATGCCGGTTCTCTCTTTGCATTCTACAATGTTGCCATTCTCATCTTTTCTTGCATTGACAAGTGTTACATAACCCTCATCCTCTTCCGGTTTCTCATCGATCAGATTGAAAATTCTTTCCGCACCGGCAAGCGCCATGACGATGGAATTAAACTGCTGTGCCACCTGCATGAACGGCTGAGTGAAGCTTTTGGTGAACTGCAGATAGGAAGCCATAACACCAAGTGTGATTCCTCCGATGCCTGCTACAGAAAGGATTCCTCCGAGAACCGCCGTCAGTACAAACTGCAGGTTTCCGATATTTCCGATAACTGGTCCCATCATATTACCGTATTTATTTGCCTGTGAGGCGCTCTCAAAAAGAACTTCATTGAGCTGATCAAACTCTTCTTTTGATTTTGCCTCATGATTAAATACCTTTACTACCCTCTGTCCGTTCATTCGTTCTTCCACGAATCCGGTCACATCTGCCAGAGACATCTGCTGATGTACAAAGTATTTTCCACTCTTTGCTCCGATCCTGCCGGTAACAGCAAGCATCACAAAAATGATCAGTACTGCAAGTATCGTAAGAAGCGGACTCAGCACCAGCATGGAAATAAAAGTGACAACAATTGTAAACAATGCCATCAGTGCCTGTGGAATTGCCTGGCTGATCATCTGTCTCAATGTATCTGTATCATTGGTATAAAGACTCATGATCGAACCATTTGTATTCTGGTCGAAGTAACGGATTGGCAGTGTCTGCATATGTTCAAACATATCATCACGTACTCTTTTGAGTACACCCTGTCCGATATAAACCATCATTCTTGTGTAAATAAATGTTGCAATGACACCTGCCAGAAAGATTACGCCCAAAACAGTCAGGGCCTTATAAAGTCCTGCAAAATCCGGGGTTTTCTGTCCAACAAGCGGCAGGATAAAATCATCCAGAAGGTATCTCAGAGAAAGAGAGACTGCAGTTGTCGCCACAGCACTGATCAGGATACAGAAGAAAACAAGAATAAACTGGAATTTATATTTCTCTGTCACATATTTCATCAGACGTTTTGCCGTCTTTAAATCATTTTTTTTCATTTTCGGTTTTTTATTCTTATTCATCCTCTTCTCCTCCTTTCACCTGAGATTCATATACTTCCCTGTAGATCTCATTTGTCTGCAGAAGTTCTTCCGATGTTCCTACACCTGCGATTTTACCATCATCCAGTACAATGATCTGATCGGCATCTTCTATCGAAGAAACTCTCTGTGCAATGATGATCTTAGTCGTATCAGGGATCTCTTCCCGGAATGCTTTACGGATCAATGCATCTGTCTTGGTATCTACTGCACTGGTGGAATCATCCAGAATCAGGATCTTTGGTTTCTTAAGCAGTGCACGTGCAATACACAGACGCTGTTTCTGTCCACCAGAAACGTTATTACCGCCCTGTACGATCATTGTCTCATAACCATTCGGGAACTCATTTACAAATCCATCTGCCTGTGCCAGACGGCAGACTCTCTTAACTTCCTCATCACTGGCCTGTTCATTGCCCCAGCGGATATTATCGTAGATCGTACCGGAAAATAATACATTTTTCTGCAGAACCATAGATACCTGGTCACGCAGAACTTCCAGATTATAGTCACGTACATCGACTCCGGCTACTTTTACTGCACCACCAGTGACATCATAAAGTCTCGGGATCATCTGTACCAGTGTAGATTTGGCACTTCCGGTGCCGCCAATGATACCAACTGTCTGTCCTGATTTAATATGAAGATTGATATCTTTCAAGGAAAGGTTTCCGCCTTCACCCGCATAGCTGAAATCTACATGTTCAAAAGTAATCTCGCCATTTCTGACTTCTTTCACTGTATCCGCTTTATCCTGCATCTCCGGAACTTCATTAAGCACCTCTGTGATACGGTCTGTGGAAGCCCCTGCGATCATGATCATGACAAATACAAAAGTTACCATATTCAGAGACATCAGAATCTGAATTGCATATACGATCACACTTGTCAGTTCTCCAGTCTCCATGGTTCCAAATACAATGCTTCGTCCACCGATCAGCGCGATCAGAAGTACAACCGCGTACATCATGAACTGCAGGACCGGAGAGTTCCATGCAACGATTTTTTCTGCTTTTGTAAACAGGGCATATACATAATTGGACACACCGTGAAATTTGTTTATCTCGTAATCTTCTCTTACAAATGCCTTTACCACACGTGATGCATTGACATTTTCCTGCACAGAATTGTTCAGTTCATCATACTCGTCAAATACTCTGATAAAATGTGGATGCGCTTTCTTTGCTATAAACATCAGTGTTCCACCAAGAAGCGGGATTACGATCAGGAACAGAAGTGCAATCTTTACATTGATCAGCAGTGTCATGATCCAGGAAAGAAGAATCATGATCGGTGCTCTTGCCAGAAGACGGATACTCATCATATATGCCATCTGCACGTTTGTAATATCTGTTGTCATTCGTGTAACCAGACCTGATGTGGAGAAATGGTCAATGTTTTTGAAAGAAAAATCCTGCACCTTATAGAAAATATCATGGCGAAGATTTTTCGCATAACCAGCAGCCGCTACGGCTGCCATATTACCGGCCTGCACACCAAAAAACAATGCCAGCATCGCCATTGCAACAAGAATTATTCCGCGCTGTACAATATAACCAAGATCACCATTGGCTATTCCAACATCTATGATCTTTGCCATTTCCAGAGGAATGAGAACCTCCATCAGGACCTCCAGAATTACGAGAAACGGCGCCAGCAATGACTGTTTCTTATATTCCCGGATGGATTTAAAAAGTGTCTTATTCATCTTTTCTGTCTGCCTCCTTATCTGTCTTTTTCCTATTTCCGAATTTTCCTATTATACAAAATTTCGCCTTTGAAAGTCAATCGTTTTTTTGTGACTTTTTGGACACAATTCAGGCAAAAAAAATGCCCCTCACAGGGACATTTTTTCTTTTTCGTATACTTCTCTTACTTCGTCTGCTTTTACGCGATGCGGAAAACAGATATTTCCAAGCTGTCTTACCGGCATCACACCCATGAGTGAGTTTGTCACAAAACACTCCTCATAATACATCAGCTCATCCGGATAAATGATCGTTTCTGTCACCTGAAATCTTTCCATAATATATTCACGCAGGATACCCGGCAGCAGGCCGCAGGAAAGCTGCGGTGTATAGATCATATTTTTACGTACAAAAAAGACATTACAGACAGTTCCCTCACTGATCTGTCCTTTGGTGTTGATAAATATCTTTTCATTGATACCGGCTGCCGCGGCTGCTCTTTTTTCCAGAATACAGTCACCATAATTAAATGTCTTATGATAAACCAGTGGAGAAGTCTCGTTTCGTCTGACTTTGCTTAGATCCGTCATAAATCCTCTGGAATAGATTTCATCCATATATGGATTTTCTCTCATCTGAAAGAAGGTATTCTCAGCTGACATCACGATCTTAAGTGCTCCATGCATCTTCACCGACATTTCCTGTGTACTCAGATATTCTGCGATTTTTTCTTTTGTAAGTCCACGTTCTGCACAGGAACCCAATTTCAAAAAATCAGCTGATCCCTGCATTCTGTTCAGATGTTGTTCCAGAAGTAACGGTCTGCCTTGTTCCACTGCAACCGTTTCAAATACTCCCATTCCAAACAAAAATCCCTCATCCAGTCTAATATCCATATCTTTCTATCACTCCAGACTTTATTTCATAGCCTCCAGAACCGCTTTCGCTTTCTGAAGGGTCTCCTCATATTCAAATTCCAGGTCTGATTCAGCAGTGATGCCACCGCCAACTCCCAGATAATACATTCCATCTTTGTGCAATGCTGTACGGATCACTATATTAAAATCACAGTCTCCATCTAATGTCAGGTAACCGATGGAACCTGTGTACAGATTTCTGCGGTTGTTCTCCAGTTCATCAATGATCTCCATCGCACGATATTTCGGGGCTCCTGTAATAGAACCGCCAGGAAACGTTGCTTCAAGCAGATCCATTATCGTTTTGTTTTCCTGAAGTACTCCCTCGATGTCAGAAACCAGATGAAATACTGTTGCATATTCTTCCACCGTAAAAAGTTCCGTCACTTTGACACTTCCAGGTTTGCACACGCGGTTCAGATCATTCCGCTCGAGATCAACGATCATAAGAAGTTCACTCTTATCCTTCTCTGAATTTTTGAGTTCATTTCTCATAAGGAAATCCTCTTCCAGAGTCTCACCTCTTTTTCGCGTTCCCTTGATCGGACGTGTATTCACATGTCCCTTCTTCATCTTAAGGAATCGCTCCGGTGATGCACAGACAATCTGAAAATCACCGTAATCCATATAGCCGCCAAATGGTGACGGATTGTTTTCTCTCAAATCATAAAAAACATCCAGTGGTTTTTTATTGCTCTTTACCTCAAGCTGCTGCGTCATATTTGTGATATAGATATCACCTTCGATGATATATCGAATCATCTCATCAACAGCCTGTTTGTATTCTTCTTTTTTAAAATTTGGTGTTATTTCTATATTAAATGATCCGTCTGCGACCTGTTCTTTTTCTAATAATACTTCTGTCAGACGCTTTTCAACAGATTCGATCAGTTTCTCTGCATCTTCTGTAATTCCATTGGCCACCAGAAATGTTTTCTTCTCATGACAATCCTCTATGATATACATGTCATAAAAAACAAGTACTGCATCCGGAATCGTTACCAGATTTTCCTTATGAGATGGTATTTCCATTAATTTCCGCCCGTATTCATACGAAAAATATCCGATTGCCCCTGATAGCATTGGAAGCCCGCTTTTGTTCTGATCTTTATGCTCAGACAGATATTTTTTGAGATATTCCTCAAATGAGAGTTCCGATACCTTCTGCTCATTTATAAAAAATCCATGATCATCTTTTACTAATTTGAGATATGGCCGCACTCCTATGATTGAATATCTTCCAAGCCCGTTCACAAGAGATGAATCCAGAAATACACAGTCCTTTTCATCCGAAAAATATTTGAACAGTTCTGCTGCTGATCTGTGTGGAGTCAATTTTTTTATCACGCGGTTTATATTATACATCTATTTTTCCTCTCTGTCCATTTTTCGAAACATTTCTATAGATTTTTCTTATATATTTCATATATTTTTTATTCATTTTTGTTGAATTTCTCTGCGATACAGCAGAAATTTTCTAACAACTCATGACCATATTCCGTCAGGACTGCTTCCGGATGAAACTGTACGCCATAAAGAGGGATTTCTCTGTGCGAGATTCCCATTACCGCTCCATCTTCAGCCACAGCATCTACCCGGTATTCTTCCGGAATACTGTCTTCTCTCACAACCAGCGAATGATACCTGGTCACTTTAAATTTCTCCGGCAGCCCCTCAAATAATCCCGTTCTATTATTTCGGATCTCTGTCACCTTTCCATGCATTGGACGGCTTCCTTTCTCTACAACAGCTCCACAGCAGTGTCCCAACACCTGATGTCCCAGACAGACACCTAAGATCGGGATCTTTCCCTGAAACCGTTTCACTGTTTCTACACATCGCACAGCATCCCATGGACGTTTCGGTCCGGGCGAAAGAATGATTCCTTCCGGCTGCATCTTTTCTATTTCTTCTATATTAATCTGATCACTTCTCCTGACCATGATCTCCCTTCCCAACTCCTCAAAATACGCTTTCAGATTGTAAACAAACGAATCATAATTATCGATCATCAAAAACATGTTTTTCCTCCCTCTCCTGCAAAACACGTATAAAAAAAGAGACAACGCACGTGTATATCCATACACACAGTCGTTATCCCTGTCGGTCCGTAATCTGTGAATCTTTATCGTTTTTTATATTTCTTTTTGAAAGATACCTCTATGCTATCATGTCTGCCAATTCTCGTCAATATATATTAGAAATGAATATTTTTTCAACAAATTACCCCTTTTATATCGAATACATCTATGCTATACTGTACGGGAAATGAATGATATGCAAAATAGGATCATATGCGTCAAGTGTTCAGCGAATGGGGAGTTGTCGCCGAAACGAAAAGTCCGTCTTACGGTATATGATCCGCACCCGTTGCAACAATATAAGAGGATATCTCATATTGTGTAGGGATACGTTTTTCGACATACGTTCTATCACAATTGGAGATATCTTTTTCGCTTTAGCACACTATCAGCTCGACAAAAAAAAGACAATCTCCACAGTACACGATATCATGCTTAACAGGAGGTTGTTTTTTTAATGGTAGATAAACAGAAAGTAGAACAGGCAATCCGTCTCCTTCTTGAAGGAATCGGTGAAGACACAGAACGTGAAGGTCTCAAAGATACTCCGGACCGAATTGCACGTATGTGTATGGAAATTTATGGTGGACTGGATGAAGAAGCGGATCATCATCTTGCCAAACAGTTTGAAGTAGAAAATAACGAAATGGTACTGGAAAAAGATATTACTTTCTATTCTATGTGTGAACATCATCTGATGCCTTTTTATGGCAAAGCTCATGTAGCTTATATTCCAAATGGCAAAGTGACCGGTCTCAGTAAACTTGCCCGTACTGTTGATGTCTATGCAAGAAGACCGCAAATTCAGGAACGCCTGACTGTACAGATTGCCGATGCACTGGAACGTACTCTGAATCCTAAGGGGATCATGGTAATGCTGGAAGCGGAACACACCTGCATGACCATGCGTGGAATCAAAAAACCAGGAAGTAAAACGATTACTACCGTTACCCGTGGTGATTTCAAGACAGACCGTGAACTTCAGAAACAGTTCCTCTCCATGGTAAAAGACTGATGCATACCGATATGACAAGAGTAAATGCTATCTGGCAGCATCCTCTCTATCAGCAAAATCTGAAAGATCTTATACACCTTGAAGCTGACCGTATCTTCTGCCGCCATACACCGGAACATTTTCTGGATGTCGCAAGACTTGCTTACATATTTGCACTGGAACGAGGACTTAACTGCTCCCGTGAACTTATCTACTGCACTGCACTTCTCCATGATATCGGTCGCGTCAGACAGTATATGGATGGTACCCCGCATGACGAAGCCGGTGTACAGATTGCTGAACAGATTTTATCTGATCTTGCTTTTTCTTCTGCAGAAAAAGAGCAGATTCTGACCGCGATCGGGGAACATCGTTCCTCAAAAGAGGAAACTTCTTCCCTGGGCCAGATTCTTTATGAAGCAGATAAAAAATCCCGTATGTGTTTTCTCTGTCCTGCGGAAAAAGAATGCTACTGGGATCTTTCAAAAAAAAATATGATGATTCAATATTAAAAGGAGAATCTTAGATCATGAAAATCGGAAATCGTGAATTTGATGTAAAAAACAGAACTTATATTATGGGCATCCTGAACGTGACCCCGGATTCTTTTTCTGATGGTGGCAAATGGAATACTATGGACCATGCTCTGATGCATGCAGAAGCTATGATCAAAGACGGTGCTGATATTCTGGATGTCGGCGGTGAATCCACCCGTCCGGGGCATACTCCGGTCAGTGCCGAAGAAGAAGCAGCACGTGTCGTTCCGGTCATCGAAGCACTTCGTAAACGTTTTGATGTACCAATCTCTGTAGATACTTACAAAGGAAGTGTTGCAGATGCAGCTGTCCAGGCAGGTGCCGATCTGGTCAACGATGTCTGGGGGCTCAAATATGATCCGGATATGGCCGGTGTCATCGCCAAACATGATGTAGCCTGCTGTCTTATGCACAACAAAGCCAACACAGAATACAATAACTTTCTCATAGATATGCTTGCTGAAACACAGGAATGTGTCAATATTGCCCGAGGAGCCGGAATCAAAGACGAACGAATCATTCTTGATCCGGGCGTTGGTTTCGGCAAAACATATGAAATGAATCTGGAAACCATGAATCATCTGGAACTTTTTCAGCATCTCGGATTCCCGGTCCTGCTCGGAACCTCCCGTAAGTCCATGATTGGTCTTACTCTGGATCTTCCGGTTGATCAGCGTGTAGAAGGCACCGTTGCCACTTCTGTCATCGGTGTCATGAAAGGCTGTGCTTTTGTCCGCGTACATGATATCAAAGAAAACAAACGTGCTATCCTTATGACTGAAGCAATTCTTGGAAGGAATATAAAATAAATGGATAAGATTGAAATCAAAAAACTGGAGATTTTTGCAAACCATGGAGTTTTCCCGGAGGAAAATGTTCTCGGCCAGAAATTCGTTATTTCTGCCACTCTTTACACGGATACCCGAAAAGCAGGTCTGACCGATGAACTGACTGCTTCTATTCATTATGGAGAAGTCAGCCATATGATCACCAAATTCACAAAAGAGCATACTTATAAACTTCTGGAGGCACTTGCAGAAAATCTCTGCCAAATGCTGCTTCAAGAGCTTCCGCTTCTCAAAATGATCACTCTGCGTATTGAAAAGCCATGGGCTCCGGTCGCTCTCCCACTCGAAACGGTTGCTGTGGAGATCACCCGCAGATGGCATACTGCCTATGTAGCCTTTGGTTCCAACCTTGGGGACAAAAAAAAATTCCTGGATGATGGCATTCAGGGACTCCGTACTACTCCTTCCTGTGAAGTAGAAGCTGTATCTGAATATTTAGTTACAGAACCTTATGGTGGTGTGGAACAGGATGAATTTCTGAATGGTGTTCTGAAGCTCCGTACACTGCTCACCCCGGAAGAACTTCTGGACCGTCTTCACGAACTGGAGGCAGCCGCAAACAGAGAACGTATCATTCACTGGGGACCGCGTACTCTTGATCTGGATATTCTGTTCTATGATAATGAGATCATAGACACTCCGGATCTTCATATTCCACATATTGATATGGAAAATCGTGATTTTGTCCTGAAGCCAATGGATGAGATTGCTCCTTATTACAGACATCCTGTATTAAACAAGACCATTCATCAGCTTCTTAATGAACTCCTTGCAAAAGATAATCAGTAACTTTTCATTCAAAAAAACTTCTGAGTCCCGGGATCATACTCCCAGGCTCAGAAGTTTTTTTGCTTCTTCAAGACGTTCATAAAATTGCTCATAAAAATCTCTGTTTTCTTCATATGATTTTGTATAAAAACGGCTTAGCACATACATATTCAGATTTTTGATCAGATCCGCATCTTCCGTCTGGTAAAACACTTCCTGTACATCCAGAAGAAACTGATGCCAATCCCATACAAATTTTTCGTATTGTCTGAGGTCCGGTGTGTCGATCCATTTTTTTACCTTGATCTTGGAACGATTTTTCTTTGCACATTCATGGATCTGAATGATATATTTAAATCCATCTTCCGTATAATATCTTCCCAGTGGAAACAACCGGCAGAATCCAGGACGAATCTCATGTATGGAGCATCTGCCTTCCTGATTCAGGAAAACGCATTTTTCCTCTGTTCCGCGCATTGCCAGATGTGGCAGAACATTGCCATCAGAAATCCCAAGTTCAAGTACACTCCCAATCAGTTCTTCCGGTGTTTTCCGGAGACCTCTGCTCAATCGACAGACATCATACGGATCCAGAAGGACAGAATCTCCCATCCCTGTACAGCAGTCATGACAGCCTTTGCAGTCCTGACAATCTGCTTTGACCATATCATTCGCATCATATAATCTTCCATCTGAAATTTCTTCCAGTGTCACTTCTCTTCTCATAGATTTTCCTCTTTTTACTTATAGTATTTATGCCCTTGCTATTTCTTATGATACAGGACTATAATAGGGAATGTCAATCTGTTGCTGCCAATAATAACCAACAGCAACACAATAATATAATAAAAAACGGAGGAAACCTAAAAATGCGATCTCTCGCAATCTATCTGAAAAATTACAGGAAAGAAAGCATTCTTGCCCCTTTCTTCAAATTTCTGGAAGTTGTGTTTGATCTGCTTGTCCCGGTAGTCATTGCGCAGATCATTGATGTAGGTATCACTGGAAATGATCGCCCGTATATCATCGAGCGATTTTTTATTCTGGTACTCATGGCAGCTGCCGGACTCGCAGTCAGCATCACCGCCCAGTTTTTTGCAGCTAAGGCCAGTGTAGGATTTGCCACAGAACTGAGACAGGCCGTTTACGACCATGTGCAGAAGCTTTCTTACACAGAACTTGATACTCTTGGAACAGATACTCTGATCACCCGTCTTACAGATGATATCAATCAGGTACAGAACGGTGTAAATATGGGCCTGCGCCTTCTTCTTCGAAGTCCTTTTATTGTATTGGGTTCCATGGTCATGGCCTTTACGATCAACACACGTTGTGCATTGATCTTTGTTGTTGCTATTCCGGTGCTTTTCCTGGTTGTATTTGTGATCATGTACCTGAGTATTCCGCTTTTTGGCAAGGTACAGGCACGTCTGGACGCAGTTACAGGACTAACCCGTGAAAACCTGACCGGTGTACGTGTCATCCGCGCTTTTTGTCGCGAAGAAGAAGCCGTCCGTGAATTTGATGCCAGCAATGCTCAGCTTACAAAGCTGAACGAATTTGTCGGAAAGCTGTCTGCTCTTCTAAATCCGGTAACTTATGTACTGATCAATATCGCAACAGTCATTCTGATCAATAATGCAGGACTCCAGGTCAATCTCGGAAATATGCAACAGGGACAGGTCGTTGCTCTTTATAACTATATGGCTCAGATGATCGTTGAACTCATTAAACTTGCTTCTCTGATCATTACACTAAACAAATCTGCCGCATGTGCAAACCGTGTTGCCGATATTCTCAAAGTAAAATCTTCCATGAATCATCCGGTTTCTACTGCCTCCACTGCAGTTTGCGGCGAAAACGCAGTCGAATTCCATGATGTTACTTTTACTTATGCAGAATCAGGCGCACCCAGCCTTTCCAATATCAGCTTTTCTGTCAAAAGAGGCCAGACTGTTGGAATCATCGGAGGTACCGGAAGCGGTAAATCCACCCTGGTCAACCTGATTGCCCGTTTTTATGATGCGACTAGCGGAACTATACAGATAGACGGGCAAAATATCCAGAACTACAGCCAGCATGACCTTCGTGAAAAGATCGGTGTTGTTCCACAACGCGCTGTACTTTTTAAAGGATCCATCCGCGAAAACATGAAATGGGGACGTGAAAATGCGACAGATGAAGAAATCTGGGATGCACTCACGACCGCACAGGCTCGTGAAATTGTAGAAAACAAAGATGGACAGCTTGATTTCAAATTGGAACAGAATGGACGAAATCTTTCCGGCGGTCAGCGTCAGCGTCTTACTATCGCACGTGCCGTTGTAAAGAAACCGGAATTTCTGATTCTTGACGACAGTGCCAGTGCTCTGGATTTTGCAACAGATGCTGCACTTCGCAGATCTCTCCATCAGCTCAGTGGAAATGTTACCACCTTCCTGGTGTCCCAGCGTGCTGCAAGTATCCGTCAGGCAGATCTGATCCTTGTTCTGGATGACGGTGAGCTTGTTGGAAAAGGCATTCACGATGACCTTATCCGCACCTGCGATACGTACCGCGAAATCTATTTCTCCCAGTTCCCGGAAGAACATGAAAAATACAATACATCAAATACAGCCGTATCCGTTAATGCTTCGGAGGTGACCTTATGAGCAAACAGAACAAACAGCAGACAAATACGACCAGCATGGAAACCCTCTGGAAAGTACTCCGCTTTATCGGAAAATACCGTTTTCTTCTGGTCCTGAGCATTATTCTGGCAGCTGTATCTGTCATCCTGCAGTTATATGTACCGGTACTTTTCGGTAATGCGATTGACCAGGTAGTTGCCAAACGTGAAGTTAATTTCCGTATGATGTGGTATTATCTCAGCCGGATTCTTGTGATGATCATCGTTTCCAGTGTTGCTACCTGGATCATGAATATCATTAACAACCGTATGACCTTCCGTACGGTACAGGATATCCGTGCAAAAGCGATCCGTCATATTCAGGTACTTCCGCTCTCCTATCTGGACAGCCACAGCACCGGTGATATCATAAGCCGCGTCATTGCTGATACCGATATTCTTTCGGATGGTCTTCTGCTTGGATTCACACAGCTTTTCTCAGGAATCGTTACGATCATCGGAACTCTGCTTTTCATGTTTTCTAAGAATATCTGGATCACTTTGATGGTCATTGTTCTGACTCCGCTCAGTTTCTTTGTTGCAAAATTTATTTCCTCACGTTCCTTCCATATGTTCCGGAAGCAGAGTGATGCACGTGGCCGTCAGACCGCACTTATCGAAGAAATGATTGGAAATCAGAAGATCGTACAGGCCTTCGGATACGAAGATAAATCATCTGGACGTTTTGCCCTGATCAATGAAGAATTAAAAGAATGCAGTCAGAAAGCGGTCTTTTACAGTAGCCTGACCAACCCGTCCACACGTTTTGTCAATAATGTCATTTATGCAGGTGTTGCCCTGGCCGGTGCTTTCATGATTCCTGGCGGCTCCCTAACTGTTGGTGGTCTGTCCGTACTTCTTGCTTATGCAAATCAGTACATGAAACCATTCAATGATATCAGTTCTGTCATCACAGAGCTTCAGAATGCACTTGCATGCGCGGCCAGAATCTTTGCTCTTCTGGAAGAAGAACCGGAAAGTGTTGATTCCAAGGACACCATCACTGATGTCAGAGGTGAAGTCAACATCGATAACGTTTGTTTCCGCTACGTTCCGGACAAAAAACTGATTGAAAATTTCAACCTGCATGCAGAACCAGGCAAGCGTATCGCAATCGTCGGACCAACTGGCTGTGGAAAAACAACCTTTATCAACCTGCTGATGCGATTCTATGATGTGACCAGCGGTACAATCTCGATTGATGGTCACCCGATCAATGAAATTTCCCGTCATTCTCTGCGTAGCAGCTTTGGCATGGTGCTTCAGGACACCTGGATCAAAAACGGCACTGTCCGCGAAAATCTCAACATCGGTAAGCCAGATGCAACCGATGAAGAAATTATCGAAGCAGCCAGACGTTCTCACAGCTGGGAATTTATCCGCCGTCTTCCAAATGGCCTGGACACACGCTTAAAAGAAGACAGTCTGAGCCAGGGTGAAAAACAGCTTCTTTGTATCACCCGTGTCATGCTCTGTCTGCCTCCAATGCTGATACTGGATGAAGCCACTTCCAGTATCGATACCCGAACTGAACTGATGGTTCAGGAAGCTTTTGACCGTCTTATGGAGGGACGTACAAGCTTTATCGTAGCGCATCGTCTTTCTACGATTCGAAATGCAGATGAGATTCTTGTCATGAAAGACGGAAGTATCGTCGAACAGGGATCGCATGATGAACTTATGGCAAAGGGCGGATTCTATCAAAATCTGTACAACAGTCAGTTTGTCAAAGTAGCTGAATAATATTCTCTCAAACATAAAAATCCGTCGAAACAGTTTTATGAATTTTCATACATTCTGTATCGACGGATTTTTTTATTTACAAGTATCTTCTTTTCTGAAGATCAGTTCTGCTTCTGTGCAGCCAGATATTCCTCAGTCAGTGCTACTGCATCACGAATACAATCCGGACAACTGCGAAGTACTTTTCCTGTTTCCACACCTTTCAGTTCCCTGCAAAGATAAGAACCATTCTGTTCCTGGAACTTCTTTACATATTCTTTTACCTTTCTGTAGGTATCACCTTTTGTCAGTCTGCCTTTTTCCGGTTCTCCGACACTGTTTTCCAGTCCGATGATCATCATCATTCCTGAAAGTGCTCCACATACTTCCATCATTCCCATTCCAAGTCCGAAGCCTTCTGCGATCCGGAACATCTCTTCTTCCGCTACACCAAATTCCTGACAAAACGAACAGGCAACTGCCTGTGCACAGTTATATCCCTTATCATGAAATGCAATTGCCATATCTGCTTTTGTACTCATTTTCTTTCCTCCTGCATACTTTATACTTTCGTTTGTTTTTTATCATAACAGAAATATTACAATATATCTACATTTTTTATAACAACATACTGTTTATTATATTGAATAATATTTTTATAAATGATATAATTATTCTTAATCTTATAGTTAAAGGACGTATTCTTATGGGCATAACAAATGTGCTGTACAATCGATCGGAATTTCTTGAAAAAGCTCAGGAATTTCTTGATGCATGCGAATCATCTGGCTGGTGTATCATTTCCATCGACATCGAACGTTTTAAATTATTTAATAACTGGTACGGACAGGAAGCAGGGGATATTCTGCTTCAGAATATCAGTCAGTACCTGCTTCGTGTACAGCAGATGAAAGGATATCTGGCTGGCTATTTCGGTGGAGATCATTTCTTTATGTGTATTCCTGATGACGAGCAACTGATCAATCTGATCTACAAAACAATTCGCAGTTATATTGGCATCCACAGTCAGAACGAGGGGTTTCTTCCAATCATCGGTATCTACCCCATTACAGAGAAGCATCCGGATACAGCGACCATGTGTAACAATGCACAGCTCGCTGCTTCCGAGATCAAGGGAAATTTTAATAAACGGATCTGTTATTTCACAAATGAGATCATTGATCAGCTGGAAAAAGAACAACAGATGCTCCACGACGTAAAAGTCGGTCTGGAAAACAAAGAATTTACTTTCTATCTGCAGCCCAAATGCAACAGTATCACTGGTGCAATCGTCAGTATGGAAGCTCTCTCCCGCTGGATCAGTCCTTCCCGTGGTTTTGTTTCTCCAGGAGAATTTATTCCATTTCTCGAGAATAACGGTATGATCACTGCACTGGATACTTATATCTGGGATGCAGTCTGCCAGACTCTGGCCTATTGGAAAAAAGATCATCTTTATGTTGTTCCTATCTCCATCAATGTCTCTGTAGCTGACATTGAAACGATCAATGTTCCTGAATTTCTTCAGGATCTTATCATAAAATATGGACTGACACCCGAAATGCTCCTTGTGGAGATTACTGAGACTGCATTTTCCGAAAATAATATCATTGTAAGAAAAACGATTGATCAGCTTCATCAGTATGGTTTCTGTATCCTTATGGATGATTTTGGAAGTGGTTACTCTTCTCTTAATATGCTCAAGGATGCCAATGTCGATATTTTGAAACTTGATATGAAATTTATTGAAATGAATCCAGAAAACCGCCAGAAAGGTATTCAGATCATTGATTCTGTTGTTAACATGGCACACAAACTGGATCTTCCTATTATTGCAGAAGGTGTGGAAACTCCGGAGCAGATTGAGATGCTTCATTCCATGAACTGTGTTTATGCGCAGGGATACTTTTTCTTCAAACCAATGCCAGTCGCAGATGCCGAGGATCTTCTCAGTAATGTTCCTCATGAACACTATAATCATGCCCACAAAGCTGTTTCAGATGATACTACTGTGACAGAACCAAAATCATCCGTAGAACTTCTTCATGAAACAACGGTTACACATTCCATTTTTAAGATCCTTGCGGAAAATTTCCTGCTTCTTGCAAGACTGAATCTCAGCAATGCAGAATACGAAATCCTCAAAAGAGATTATCGGCTTCATGGCAAGGAACTTGAACTGGAGCATAATTTTGAATTATACAATCGTCGTATTCTCAACGAAAACCTGATTCATCCCGACGACGTAGAATTATACCGTTCAAGAATCACACTCTCTTCACTGCAGGACATTTTCTTTGGTGGCCGTAAACAGCTCACCTATCAGTTCCGCCGTTGTTTGGACAATGATTATATCTCTACGACTATGGAATTTCTCGCCGGCAACAAATGTGATGCACAGAATCCATGGATTGTTGTTATCATTCGCGAAAAAACAGTCTGAGACGACATTATCTGAAAACCTGTCCGATTTTTTGTGCATTTGTCTGTACAATTAGAATTGTATCTTGACAGTCCGCGGTAAAAAGTGCTATTTTATCCTTGAAATTTTAAAAATCATATGACGAGGTGCAAAGACATGCAGGAATTAAAACCTATTAAAGAAGGTAAAGTACGTGAGATCTATGATAACGGAGACAGTTTGATCATGGTAGCAACTGACCGTATCAGCTGTTTTGATGTTATCCTTAACAATGAAGTAACCAAAAAAGGAACTGTACTGACACAGATGTCCAAGTTCTGGTTTGATCTGACCGAGGACATTCTGCCTAACCACATGATTTCTGTTGATGTAAAAGACATGCCTGAATTTTTCCAGCAGGAGAAATATACCGGAAAATCTATGATGTGCCGCAAACTGAACATGCTTCCAATTGAATGTATCGTTCGTGGTTATATTACAGGCAGCGGATGGAAGAGCTATCAGGAAAATGGCACTGTCTGTGGAATCACTCTTCCTGAAGGCTTAAAAGAATCCGACAAGCTTCCTGAGCCTATTTACACCCCGTCAACCAAAGCCGAGATTGGTGATCATGATGAAAATATCTCTTTCGAGCAGAGTATTGACCATCTCGAAAAATATTTCCCTGGCAGAGGACGCGAACTTGCAGAAAAACTTCGCGATAATACGATTGCTCTTTACAAAAAATGCGCTGAATATGCATTAAGTAAAGGCATTATCATTGCAGATACCAAATTTGAATTCGGCCTGGATGAAGACGGTAATATGGTAATCGGTGATGAAATGCTGACACCTGACAGCTCCCGTTTCTGGCCGGCAGAAGGATATGAACCAGGCCATGGACAGCCTTCTTTCGACAAGCAGTTTGCACGTGACTGGCTGACTTCTCATCCTGGAAACGACTGGACACTACCACAGGAAATCGTAGACAAAACTATCGAAAAATATCTGCAGGCATACAAAATGCTTACAGGCAAAGATCTCGACTAATACAACTTAAAGGAGTGAATTTTACGAGTGGATGCAAGTGACACTTACCAGCTAATTATTCTGATCATATTACTGGCGTTATCCGCATTTTTTTCATCAAATGAAACTGCTCTTATGGCAGTCAACAAAATAAGGCTGCGCGCCCTTGCCGATGAAGGCAACAAACGTGCTGCAAAGGTTCTGGACATTGTTGAGAATCATACCCCCAAAATGCTCAGCGCTATTCTGATTGGAAATAACCTTGTTAATATCACCGCCTCCTCTCTTGCCACTTCACTGGCATACAGTTTTGGCGGATACATGGTGAGTATTGCCACAGCTGCCCTTACTGTAGCCATCCTTATATTTGGTGAAATCACACCTAAGAATTATGCTACATTGAATGCAGAAAAAATCACCCTGCGCTACATTCCTATTCTTAGTTTTTTTATGATGATCATGACTCCATTTATTTTTATTATCAATATGGTGTCACGTGTATTCATGAAATTGCTTCGTGTGGATCCGGATGCTGCTAATAAGGCTATGACAGAAGAAGAACTTCGTACGATCGTAGATGTCAGCCATGAAGATGGTGTTATCGAATCTGACGAAAAGAAAATGATCTACAATGTATTCGATCTGGGAGATGCAGATGCCAAAGATATTATGGTTCCAAGAGTCAATGTATCTTTTGCGGATGTTGATTCTACTTATGATGAACTGATTGATATTTTCCGTGAGGATCGTTTTACGCGTCTTCCTGTCTATGAAAATACACAAGACAATATCGTTGGTATCATCAACATGAAGGATCTTCTTTTGTATGATTCAACCAAGCCTTTTAATATCCGTGATTATCTCCGCAAGCCACATTTTACTTATGAATACAAGGATATTTCTGAACTTCTGGTCGAAATGCGTGAATCTACTTTCAACATCGCCATTGTTCTTGATGAATATGGTGAAATGACCGGACTTATCACCCTGGAGGACATTCTCGAAGAAATCGTTGGAGAAATTCATGATGAATACGATGAAAGCGAAAATGAACTGATCAAAAAGCTTTCCGACCGTGAATATATCGTAGAAGGATCCATGAGTCTTGATGATGTAAATGATCATCTCGGCACTCATCTTGATTCTGAAGATTACGATTCTCTGGGTGGTCTCATCATTGAACATCTGGATCGTCTTCCGGTCGCAGGTGACCAGGTTATTACAGATGATCATATCCGCCTGGTAGTTGAGAAGCTGGATAAAAACCGCATTGAAAGTGTACGTGTGATTCTTCCTGAAGCAACTGAGGAAACAGAATCCGGTGATTCTGAGTCTTCAAAAGAAGCATAAAAAAAGAAGTACTGTTTTGATTTCTTCAGAACAGTGCTTCCTTTTTTATTTTATCAGCATTTGTGTTTTATGCTTCTTTGCTTCATACAGTCGTTCATCTGTCATGGACAATGCATCTTCCGTGGAAATTTTTTCATCCCTGCACATTACAAAAATACCTGCCGATACAGTCACATAATAAGCGTTTTCACGATCTCCATCCATGCTTCCTTCAGCCGCTCCAGTGAATATCCTGCATTGGCAGGACTCGTTGACGGAAGTTTCTGTGCTTTGATTCCATTCACCGGGTAAATGTATTTATCATACAGTTCAAAAGCTTTTCCACCATTTGTATAAATTGCCCGGATATCTGCCGTCGCAAGAATTTCCGACAGATCATTCGGAATCACCTCATGAATACTGGCATCTGAAGAGCCTTCAATCTCACAGCTCTGAATCACATCCCATACAGCAATATGATTCGCCAGAAGCATCTCCTTCTTCTCCTCAATTGTCTGAGGCACTTCATATCCCAGAATCCCGGCAAGTACTTTCCAAAAACGGTTTTGCTTATGACCATAAAAAAATTGCTGTTCTCTCGATTTTACAGATGGAAAACTCCCCAGTATCAGAATACGGGAATTCTTGTCATATATGGGTGCTATTGTGTGTTTTATCATAATAACCTCTTTCTCCGCTCACATTAGAACCATTTTACTGCCATTAGTAAAATGATCTATTCCTCTCGAAGTTCTGCATTCTTATTTTGCCTACATTATAAATATCTGTGTTCTTTTAGTCAATCCGATTATGTCATGTTATATTTTTTACTTCACTTCCTGGTTCCACTCCACACCATTCGTATCTGTCCATGTGTCTTTTCTGATCAGCAGCTGCGCTGGCTTCTGGAAGGTTTGAACCCGGAGCAGCCAAAGGCGGTTCAGAAATGGCTCCCGCATAAGTCTGAAAATACTGAAAATCCTTAGAAATGCTGGGAAATCTGACGATTCTATGGTATAATAATCCTATCGAAGCGAAAGGGTTTTCAGGTTATGTCAGCTACGGAACAGGAGTATAAAAATCATATCAAAGAACTGGAACAGCAGGTCCGGCTCCTGAAAGAGCAGGTTGATTTCCTGACCCGTAAACTTTATGGAACAAAATCCGAGAAGACATCTACTCTCGAAATCGAGGGGCAGATGTCTCTTTTTAATGAAATCGAAACCTGTGCGGATCCTGATGCACACGAACCGGAGCTTGTTGAGATAGAGAAGCACCTACGTAAAAGGAAGTACACCGGTCAGCGGGAAGAACTGGTAAAAAATCTCCCTCACAGCAAAGTACTCCATACCATAGATGAAAGGGAACAGATATGCGATAACTGCGGGAGTACGATGGTGAAAGTAGGGGAAGAATTCGTCCGCACGGAAGTACAGTTTATCCCTGCAAAACTCAAGGTGATTGACCATTACCGGGAAACGTATGAATGCAGGTCGTGCCGGAAAAACGGAACTTCTTATATGGAGAAGGCTCCGGTGCCATATCCTCCCGTCCTGCATTCTCTGGCATCTGCATCTACCATCACCTGGCTCATCCACCAGAAGTTTGAATTAAGCATCCCGCTGTACAGACAGGAAAAAGAATGGGAGGCTTTGGGATTACGTTTAAGCAGAGCGACTATGTCAAACTGGCTTCTGGTTGTCTATCGGGACTGGCTTGTACACATCGTCCACCGTCTGAAGCTGGAACTTCTGAAACAGAGATACCTTCATATCGATGAAACACATGTACAGGTGCTGAAAGAACCGGGACGAAGCGGGAAATATCCGGAAGCGTTTCTGAGGGAATATGAAGGTTATATCCATACAGACGCTTACTCCGGATACAATGCGGTTTCAGGAGTAAAAAGATGTCTTTGCTATACGCATCTGCGCCGGGCTTTCGTGGATGCGCTCCCTCCTGATCAGAAGAAAAAAGAACGTCTTATCCGCGAGAAACCGCTTCTCGAGGCTTTTTGGTCATGGGCAGAAAAAAGTGCCATCGGAGAGCTGCCGAAATCCAAACTTTCAAAAGCTTTTCATTACGCCTTAAATAACCGTGAAGGTTTTTGGAATTATCTGGAAGACGGGAATTGTTCCATCAGTAATTCGCTTGCGGAAAACTGTATCCGTCCCTTTGTGATCGGCAGAAAGAACTGGCTGTTCTCCGGCAGTCCGAAAGGGGCGGAAGCCAGTGCAGGAATCTATACACTGTTTTATTTGACGCTTACGGCCAAAGCATGATCAAATTGAGATATTGGGTTTTAGGGTGTAACCCTAATGCGCACGACATAGGAGAGCGGATTTTTTGCATAAAGACCATGTCACTTTATGCGTATCCTGTTATATTTCTTTATTCCCATTGGTATGAAGGCTCGGACAATTGATTTTTAATCCTTTTTTGTAATTAGCATTTTCAAACCCCAAGTAATAGTTAGAGGGCATAGGAAAAGGAGTGTGATGGGAATTGAAAGAAAGATTAAGAAGCCTTCAAAAGTACATTGAGGTGTATCGATGCGTAGGGATAGATAAGGTACTTAAGACTATTCCGTGTAGATTTGCTTATTCGGTAGCAAATGAGCATGTGGATGAAAAGAAGTTTCATGAGAAAGTGTTGTATCGCATGCGACACAACAAATATGACTCATTGAGAAAAAGCTATAACAAGGTAATCAAGAATAAAGTAAATGATGTCAAACAGGGATTGTATCAGACCATCTATTTGACGTTAACAATTATGGCTGAAGATGTGGCTGATGCAAAAGCTCATTTAGTTCTATGGAGAGTGCCATAAGAAGTGCTTTTGTGGGGATTGGTGTTAATGGTATTCCGGTAATAATTAATATAAACATAATCGGTTGTTGATGCAGCTCTCTGTAAAGTTGCAATTAAGCGGCTAACAGTATTATGGTTCCGGCGGCTGTTGTTAAAATTGTTTGCAACCAGATAAGCGGATTGTGATTCCCCATATTGTTCGGACTTTTGAAGAGGTGTTGTCGATGGAATCTTAAAACACATCCTAATCCGGCTGGATTATTGTAGCTCTACAAAATAAGTATAAGAACAGAAATAGATTATAAAAGGTCTGTTGGGCAGTATAGCCTAATGAAGCCTACAGAAAAAGGTTGCGTGAAGCCACATAAAAATGTATAATTAAGAGTAATGAATTTCATATTAAATGATATTGGAGGTACTCATGTCACAGTCGGTTACGATAAAGAGTAATAAATATGGAATCAATTTAGTTTTAGATGCGGATATGTCATTTGCTGATTTGATAAAGGCAGTTGTAGAGAAGTTTAAGGCATCCGCCAATTTTTTTAAAAACGCAAAGCTTGCTATTTCATTTGAGGGAAGGCATCTTTCAGATGATGAACAGCAGCAGATAATTGCAGCTATTGAGGAAAATACCACAATTGAGATTTTGTGCATTGTGGAGAGTGGTACCGAGCAGGAAGCCATTATGAAGGAGCAGGTTGAGGCATTTAATGAGGCAGTGCAGAAGCAGTGCGAGAATGTTGCAACAGTCAGTGTTCCGGAGCAGTTTTACCGTGGTACGCTCAGGTCAGGCCAGGTGATTACCAGCGAGTCTTCGGTCACAATCATAGGTGATGTCAATCCGGGAGCCAAGATTATAGCTCAGGGCAATATCGTTATTCTTGGTGCATTAAAGGGCAATGTTCACGCCGGATGTACAGGTGACAGGAGCTGTTTTGTATTTGCACTTGACATGCAGCCGATTCAGATTCAGATTGGTGATTTGATTGCGAAGAGTCCGGACGAGCCTCAGCCGAAGCACAGGGGAAGGCGCAAGGAAAAGCCGGTGCAGGAGCAGGCACAGATAGCCATCGCAAAGGATGGATATATTTACATCGAACCAATTACTAAAAATATTTTAAATAGCATTTAGGAACGTAGGAGGAAGAAAGTTCATGAGCGAAGTAATCGTTATCACATCAGGAAAGGGTGGTGTGGGCAAGACCACAACCACAGCAAATATCGGTACAGGTCTTGCACAGTTAAATAAAAAGGTTGTTATGATTGATACTGACATCGGACTGCGTAACCTGGATGTTGTTATGGGACTTGAGAATCGTATTGTATACAATCTCGTAGACGTCGTTGAGGGTAAATGCCGTATACGTCAGGCCCTTATCAAGGATAAGAAATATCCGGATCTGTGTCTGCTTCCATCAGCCCAGACAAGGGACAAGGATGCTGTTACACCGGAGCAGATGGTTGAGCTTATCAATGAGCTTCGTGAGGAGTTTGACTATATTCTGCTTGACTGCCCGGCAGGTATCGAGCAGGGCTTCAAGAATGCCGTTGCAGGAGCTGACCGTGCACTTGTTGTCACTACACCTGAGGTATCAGCAATCCGTGACGCTGACCGTATTGTTGGCCTTCTCGAGGCAAATGAGATGAAGCGCATTGATCTGATTGTCAACCGTCTGCGTGTCGATATGGTTAAGCGCGGTGATATGATGAATGTGGATGATGTAACAGAGATCCTTGCAGTCAACTTAATCGGTGCAGTACCGGATGATGAGCAGATTGTTATTTCTACAAACCGTGGTGAGCCGTTAGTTGGCTCAGACAGCCTTGCAGGAAAGGCATATATGAATATCTGCCGCCGTATCATGGGCGAGGAGGTTCCTTTCCTTGATTTAAACCAGAAGCATGGTGTCTTTGAAAAGCTAAAGGATATGTTTAAGAAAAATTAAAGGGGGATACGTACCATGGGTATAATGGATTTATTTAAAAAGAAATCTTCTGGTAATGTTGCAAAGGATCGCCTGAAGCTGGTGCTGGTTTCTGACCGTGCAAACTGCTCATCGGAGATGATGGAGATGATGAAAAGGGATATCATTGAGGTTATTTCCCGCTATATGGATATTGATGCGGAAGCTCTTGATGTGAAAATTACAGAGACAGAGTCTGATTCTAACAACGGAATGGTTCCGGCACTTGTTGCCAATATTCCTATCCGTGACATGAAGCATCGTCCGGATCCAAGATAGAGTAAATAAAATAATAGGATATGATAAGATATGAGGGTCAAAAGGTATTTTGGCCCTTTAATTATTATATTGAATAAAAAGACTTGATTTGATATTAGAGTGTGATATACTTTAATACGTTACAAATAAATAAATTTTAGCAGAGTAGACACATGTGCGTTAAGTGCCGGATGAACAGGGAGTTGTCACCCGGACGAAAAGAAAATCTTGCGGTACATGAGTCGCATCCCGCTGCATCCGAAGATATTAATTATCTCCTGTTGTAGTTCGGTGAGGTCTGCAAAGGAGGTAATTTTTTAATGAAAAAATTCGTTACTTTGTTCACCGATTCTGCCCGAGAGCTTAAATCGGTCAGAACCATCACAACTATGGCTATGCTTGCTGCAGTTGCCGTTATCCTTGGATATTTCTCCATCGAATATGGACAGCTTATCCGTATCGGTTTTTCCGGTATTCCAAATGGTATCGTTGATTACCTGTTTGGACCGGTTGCCGGAGCTGTTTTCCACGGAGCGCTTGACATAATCAAGTATCTGATGAAGCCTACAGGACCATTTTGTCTACAGCTTACACTTGTTGTAATGCTTGCAGGTGTTTTATATGGATGTTTCTTTTATAAGAAAAAGCTTACCATATGGAGAGTGCTTGCTGCGAAGTTTGTAGTAATGCTCATCTGCAATGTCATTCTCAATACTCTGTGTCTGCAGGTACTGTATGGACAGGCACTTATGGCAATCCTTCCAATGCGTGCACTTAAGAACCTTATTATGTGGCCTATAGATTCAATTGTCTTTTTCGGCATTGCAAAGGCACTGGAGCAGATTGGATTGTTCCGTACCTTCCGTAAACCGGAGCTTATAAAGAATGCATAGCGTGTTCTTTATAATGTATATAAATGATAAAAAGGAACATAGCAACAGAATAATGTACAGACAATATAATGCACAAAACATTACATTAAAATAATATTTTAAGCATTAAATGGCGATTTATGTTAATAATTTTAAGAATAAACACCTTTAAAGTGACAATTGTGAGGTATTTCGCATTTTTAATGAAAATTGTTGACACAATATATTGAACGTGATATTGTTTACTTGTTCAAAATAATACACAAAAGAAAACGAACAAACAACTACATATTAATTATGAATATTTAAGAGCAAAGACGCTAACCGGTGAAGCACTTTGCTCTTTTTTATTTATCAAAATCACAAGGATATTTAAATTAGGAGGCAATATATTATGAAATTAAAAGACACAGGATTAACAGCACAGGACATCAAAGACAAAGTAAAGAAGTATATGATTGAGACATATGAGCGTTTCGATTTCATCGCTGAGACTGCTGAGGGCATGTATCTGTATGATGAGAATGGCACACCATACCTTGACTTTTACGCAGGAATCGCCGTAAACAATGCCGGCAGCAGAAACCCTAAGGTTGTTGCAGCGGTCAAGGATCAGGTGGATGACATCATGCATACATTCAACTATCCATACACCATTCCACAGGCTCTGCTTGCTGAGAAGGTTTGCAAGACTATCGGAATGGACAAGATTTTCTACCAGAACTCAGGAACTGAGGCAAATGAGGCTATGATTAAAATGGCTCGTAAATATGGTATAGAGAAATATGGTCCAAACAGATATCACATCGTAACTGCTAAGGACGGCTTCCACGGCAGAACCTTCGGTGCTATGTCAGCTACAGGACAGCCTGGAAACGGATGCCAGGTGGGCTTTGGTCCTATGACATACGGCTTCTCATATGCTCCTTACAATGACTTAAAGGCTTTCAAGGATGCTTGCACAGAGAACACAATCGCTATCATGATTGAGCCTGTACAGGGCGAGGGCGGTGTTCATCCTGCAACACCTGAATTCATGAAGGGACTTCGCGAATTCTGTGATGAGAAGGGCATGCTCCTCCTTATCGATGAGGTTCAGACAGGATGGTGCAGAACCGGAGCTGTAATGAGCTACATGAACTATGGCATCAAACCTGATATCGTTTCTATGGCAAAGGGCCTTGGCGGTGGAATGCCAATCGGTGCTATCTGTGCTACAGAGGAGGTTTCAAAAGCGTTCTCAGCCGGTTCACACGGTACAACATTTGGTGGACATCCTGTATGCTGTGCAGCAGCACTTGCAGAAGTGAACGAGCTGCTTGACAGAGATCTTGCCGGAAACGCAAAGAAGGTTGGTGATTATTTCGCAGCTAAGCTTGAGAAGCTTCCACACGTAAAAGAGGTAAGACATCAGGGACTCTTAGTTGGCGTTGAGTTTGACGATACAATCTCAGGTGTAGATGTAAAGCATGGCTGCTTCGACCGCCATATGCTCATCACAGCAATCGGAAGCCATATCATCCGTATGGTTCCACCGCTTATCGTAAGCGAGGAAGAGTGCGACAAGGCATTTGATATCATCAAGGAGACAGTTGAGTCACTTTCATAGAAGGCTTGAATTATATTTGAAGCGGGCAACAGAATATATTGCGGCAGATTTTACGAGCCGGATAAAAGACAAGGGCGTCACGATTAACTTCGTGCGCCCTTCTTTTGAACAATATCAGCATATTATAAAGATGTATATAAGAAAAGCGAGGGGAACGAAATGGCACATCTTGTTATTACAATAGGATGCGAATATGGCGCTAAAGGAAACCAGATTGGCAAAAAGGTTGCTAAAGACCTGGGAATCAAATTTTATGACAGGGATACTGTAGATGAAATCATAAAAGAGGTCGGTATTCCAAAGGATATCATGGAAAAGGTTGAGGAAGGTATCACCATCGCCGGAAAAGGTGCAGAGGGTGATGTCAGAGGCTCTTTCTCCAAATATGCAGACCTCACAGAGCGTGCAATTCACGTCCAGAAAACCATAATCAGAAAATTATCAGACCGTGAGTCATGCGTGATTATCGGTCGTTCAGCAGACTATATACTAAAGGAACATAAACCGATTTTACGTATTTTCATATATTCACCGGATGAAGTGAGGATTGAAAACGTAATGAAGAGCCACAATTTGTCGGAGGATGATGCAAAGCTTTTTATCACTGAAAAGGATAAGCGTTATCATAAGCGTCATATGGCGCTGACAGGAAGCAACCGAGGCGACAGACACAACAGGGATATGCTTATAGACAGCAGCCTATTAGGAGTGGATGGCACAGCGGAGCTTATTGAGTCTCTGGCAAGAAAAGTGGTAGAAAATGAAAGTAAGATAGAAGCTGGAGGTGACAAGTAATGGAACAGAAAAAATCAGAATTTAACAAAGTCCTGAATGCCTGGGACGTACTTGTAATTGCATTTGGAGCCATGATTGGCTGGGGCTGGGTTGTCTCAACCGGAGGCTGGATTGAAAAGGGCGGAGTGCTCGGTGCCGCAATCGGCTTCGTAATCGGCGGTATCATGATATTTTTCGTGGGAATGACCTACGCGGAGCTGACAGCAGCCATGCCTCAGTGTGGTGGCGAGCATGTATTCAGCCACAAGGCAATGGGTTCGACAGGTTCATTCATATGTACGTGGATGATTATCCTTGGATATGTCAGTGTGGCATGCTTTGAGGCGTGCGCTTTCCCAACAATCATCACATATCTGTGGCCGGGCTTTTTGAAGGGCTACCTGTATACGGTAGCAGGCTTTGATATCTACGCTTCATGGCTAATTGTAGCAATAGTTATCGCATTTTTAATTATGATGATAAACATTATTGGCGCAAAGACAGCAGCGATTTTGCAGACTGTACTCACATGTATTATTGGTGGCGCCGGAATTTTGTTGATAATTGCATCGGTAATCAATGGAACAGTTGATAACCTGGACGGACAGATGTTTGCAAGCAGCTCTGCAGGTCTGAACGTAAAGGCAATTATCGGAGTGGCAGCACTTTCACCATTTTACTTTATCGGATTTGACGTAATACCTCAGGCGGCTGAGGAGATCAATGTTCCGGCAAAGAAAATCGGCTCAATACTTATCTTATCAGTAGTTCTGGCAGTTGTGTTCTATGCACTTGTCATTGTTGCGGTAGGTCTTGTCATGGGCCCACAGGCAATTGTTGATTCAGAGCAGGCAACAGGACTTGTCACAGCAGATGCAATGGCTGCCGCATTCAACACAAAGATAATGGCAAAGGTTATAATAGTCGGCGGAATGTGCGGTATCGTAACCTCATGGAACTCATTTTTGCTCGGTGGCTCGCGTGCCATGTACTCAATGGCAGAGTCATACATGATTCCAAAGTTTTTTGCAAAGCTTCATCCAAAGCACAAGACACCAATCAATGCACTGATTCTCATCGGATCTCTCACAATGCTTGCACCGTTTGCAGGCAGAAAAATGCTTGTATGGATCAGTGATGCCGGCAACTTTGGCTGCTGTGTGGCATATTGCATGGTTGCTCTTTCATTCATTATTCTTCGCAAGAAGAAGCCGGATATGCCAAGACCTTACAAGGTTCCAGCATACAAGTTCTTTGGAACGATGGCGGTCATCATGTCAGGCTTCATGGTTGCAATGTACTGCATACCGGGAAGCGGCGGATCACTTATCGCCCAGGAGTGGGGCATCGTGCTTGCATGGTGTGCGCTCGGCGTGGTATTCTTCGTCTTCTGTAAAAAGAAATACAAGGAGTCATTTGGTACACTTGTTGAGCTCATCTCAGATGAGGATGCTGCAACACTTATGCCGGAGGCAGATGAGGTTGAACTGGATAAGGTTATCGATGCTGCAATAGACAGGGTACTTGCAAAGAAAGCAAGCTAGGAAACAGAAAGGACAGATTATATATGGAAACATTTAATTTCTCGGTGCCACAGGACATCACAGTGGGAAAGGGCAGTCTCTCAAAGCTGCCGGAAATAGCAAAAAAACTTGGAGGTAAGCATGCACTCATCATTTCAGGACCGCATCTTGAGAAGATGGGACTTGTAAAAAAGGCAGCAGATTATCTGGCATCAGTTGACATAAAAGCAGACACTTTTACAGATATAGAGGCAAATCCATCTGTCACAACAGTGGAGAAAGCCACAGCAAAATACCTGGAGTCGGGCGCAGACTTTATCGTGGCATTCGGAGGCGGCTCACCGATGGATGTGGCAAAAGCAGTGGGTGTGGTTGCCAAATATGGCGGAAGCGTCACAGACTATGAGGGAGCACACAAGGTGCCGGGACCAATCGTACCACTCATTGCGATACCAACCACCGCAGGAACCGGCTCAGAGGTGACAGCATTCTCTGTAATCACAGATCATAGCAGAAACTATAAGCTCACAGTATTCAGCTACGAGATATTGCCAAAATATGCAATTCTCGATGCCCAGCTCATCACAACAGCACCGGCAAGCGTGGCAGCAGCTTGCGGAATTGATGCATTTATCCATGCCGAGGAGGCATATGTATCCACAGCGGCATCGCCATTTTCTGATGCACTGGCAGAAAAAGCGATGGCACTTATCGGTAAAAATATTCGCAGATTTGTAGCAAACAGAAACGATATCGAGGCTGCTGAAGCTATGATGACAGGCTCACTTTTTGCAGGAATAGCATTCTCATTTGCAAGGCTTGGAAATGTGCATGCAATGAGCCATCCGGTCAGCGCATTTTTCGATGTGCCTCACGGAGTGGCAAATGCAGTGCTGCTTCCTGTAATCGCAGAGTACAATGCACTTGCAGACCATGGCAAGTATCTGACTATCTACAATGATATAAGCCAGATTCCTGCATATGCGGACGAATTTGAGCCGATGATGCTTGTAGATGCAATCAGGGAGCTTTGCGCAGACATCGGAATCCCTGAGAATCTGACCATCGCGATCAACAATGCCAGCAAAAACGGAACAGTCACAAAGGAAGAGATAGAAAGCAAGATAGAGCCGATGGCTGTCGATGCCATGAAGAGCGGCAACATTGATGTCAATCCAAGGGCTTCACGCCAGTGCGATATCGAGATGCTGTATCGCAGGGCACTGTAAAACTTATAAAATACAACATGTAAGGTAACTATTCCGAATAGTTACCTTATATGATTATAAACAGTATAGTTAGAAAATTAAATGCAAAAACGGAGATATGAGTATGGATTATCTGTCACACAATGTATCTGAAAATTTAAAAAGAATACGCCAGTCAAAGGGTATGAGCTTAGATCAGGTAGCGGAGCAGACCGGTGTGAGTAAAAGCATGCTTGCTCAGATAGAAAAGGGCACAGCAAATCCATCTATCGGAGTGCTTGGTAAAATCACAAGCGGTCTGCGAATTGAGTTTCAAAGACTTATAGATCCGCCGAGAGTGGACTATGCGCTCATATCTCCGGATGATCTGGTCCCGACAAAGGAGCTTTTGGGACAGTACAGGGTATGGACCTGCTTCCCATACGAGGACTCAAGGGAGGTCGAGGTATACCGTATCGACGTGGAGCCGGGCGGCGTGTATACAAGCGGTGGGCACGGCGAGAAAACACGCGAGTATCTTACAGTCACGGACGGTGTGCTGACAGTTGAGTGTCACGACCATGTGCAGGAAATCCATAGGGGACAGGTGTATAAGTTTGAGACCGATCAGCCTCATTTGTATCGCAATGATGGAGAGAGGGTGGCAAGCTGCATGTGCTTCTTTTTGGATTATACTAATATTCGGTGAAATTTTCATTGGTTATCCTATTGCATATATAGGTTTACCTATATATAATGATGTACGTCGAGAAACAAATTGTTTTAAAAAGAACATCCCAGGAGAACACCATGCAAACATTAAAGAAATTCATCAAATACTACAAACCCTACAAAGCAGTCTTTTTCATAGACCTGCTTTGCGCAACAATAATCAGTGCCATAGATCTGGCGTTTCCGCAGCTGCTTCGCACGCTGACCAAAACCCTTTTTGCAGGAGCACCGGGAAAAATCATTTCTGCGCTGATTCCTATTACAATAGGCCTTTTGGTGGCATATATCATACAGACTGCGTGCAGGTATTATGTGACATATGCGGGGCACATGATGGGAGCGAGGATGGAGCGCGACATGAGAAAGGAGCTTTTCGACCAATATGAAAAGCTTTCTTTTTCGTATTATGATCAGAATAATTCAGGACAGATGATGAGCAAGCTCGTATCCGATTTGTTTGATATATCGGAGCTTGCGCATCACGGACCGGAGAATCTTTTTATATCGCTTATAAAGATAATCGGTTCGTTCATTTTTCTGTTTATGATAAACCGTATGCTTGCGGTTCCTATGCTTATTCTTGTGGTGCTTATGCTTGTATTTTCATATGGACAGAATAAGAAAATGCAGGAAACCTTTATGGATAACAGGCGAAAAATCGGTGATATTAATTCGAGTCTTCAGGATACTCTGGCGGGCATAAGGGTGGTGCAGTCATTTGCCAATGAGCGTATCGAGCAGGAAAAATTTAACAGAAGTAATGAAAATTTCCTGATTTCAAAGGATGCAAATTACAGATGTATGGGTAGCTTTATGAGCGGAAATGCATTTTTCCAGGGGATGATGTATCTTGTCACACTGGTATTCGGTGGTTTTTTGATAGCGCATGGAAGGATGGAGGCATCCGACCTTGCTATGTATGCGCTGTATATAGGCATCTTTATCAGTCCTATCCAGATACTTGTAGAGCTGACTGAGATGATGCAGAAGGGACTTTCGGGCTTTAGAAGATTTTTAGAGGTGGTGGAAACTGAGCCGGATATAGTTGATGCTGCTGATGCAAAACCGCTTAAAAATGTAAAGGGAAATGTCTGTTACGAGGATGTTTCGTTCCACTATAGCGATGATGATACACCGGTGCTTTCGCATGTATCCTTTGAGATACCGGCAGGAAAATCAATTGCGCTTGTTGGACCGTCAGGAAGCGGAAAGACGACAATATGCTCACTGCTTCCGCGGTTTTATGACGTGACGGAGGGCAGGGTCACAATAGATGGAAATGATGTGAGAAAGCTCACGCTTGAGAGCCTTCGCTCGCAGATTGGACTGGTTTCGCAGGATGTTTATCTGTTTGGCGGAAGTATAAAGGACAATATCGCCTATGGAAAACCGAATGCGACGATGGATGAGATTGTAGATGCGGCCAAAAAGGCGAATATACACGATTTTATCATGGAACTGCCGGATAAATATGATACGTTTGTCGGAGAGAGAGGTACCAGATTGTCAGGAGGGCAGAAGCAGAGGATTTCCATTGCGAGGGTGTTCCTTAAAAATCCGCCTGTGCTAATACTTGATGAGGCAACCAGTGCCCTTGACAATGAGAGCGAGCGCTTTATCCAGAAAAGTCTTGAGGAGCTGGCAAAGGACAGAACGACTATCACAATTGCCCACAGACTTTCGACAATCAGAAATGCGGATGAAATTCTCGTGGTAGCTGACTGTGGAATTGCTGAGAGAGGCACACATGAGGAGCTTTTGGCACAGGACGGAATATATGCGCGCTATTATGATATGAGCAGGTAGGATTAAGGAAATTTCCACTGATTAATCATAAATGAGGGGCAAAATACCTTTTGACCCTATAATCATGTTATTATAGCTGCATAAACTAACTATATAGGAGCAGACACTATGCAGGCAATGTTCATAGACGTAGACGGCACTTTAAGCAGTCCGTGCTACAAGGTAAACGGAAAATTTCAGATAGGAATGTCAGATGTGCAGTGGGCAGACTACTGCAGTAAGCATGGTGAGGATACATATGAGTGGTGCCGTCCTGTGATGCAGGTAAAGGAGTATGCCATGAAGGCAAAGGAAAAAGGCACGAAGCTGTATGTGCTCACCACATCAGGTACAAAAATCGAGACAGCTGCAAAGCGCAGATTTTTAGACAGATACTATGCGGGTATGTTTGATGACATCTATGCGGTGGAGCATGATGATGACAAGGTCAGGTTCATTCTTAAAAAAGCAGCAGAGCTTGGGATTGAACCGTCGGACTGTGAGCTTGTGGAGGATACATACCGCATACTTTTGCAGACAGTGACAGAGGGAATTAAATCCACTCACATCACAACGATTCTCACAGGCGGATGCGAACGGTAACCAAAAATTTTCCACGGTCTATAAAGAAATAAAAAAACATCCGATAAAGATGACAGCAACAAAGCAGCACAGCTTATAGTTGAGGATGACTACAAGGTGCATTTATGTCGAAAGTTGCGACCGAAACCAATTGAATGAGAGTTCTATCAAGGCTATAATTGAACCAGTACAGCGATATAACTTTTTTCGCAGTGCTGGTTCTTTTCGATGTGCCAAAAGCGTATAGCGAATAAAATATAATTTCAGACAGGAGGACTTCAATTTGGAGAAAGTACGTTACATGATTTCCGATGCGGCAGCCGCCGTGGATGTGGAGACTCATGTGTTGCGTTACTGGGAGGATGAGCTGGGACTTGATGTGCCCAGAAATGAACTTGGTCACAGATACTATACGAGAGATAATATAAAGCAGTTTTTAAGGATAAAGGAGCTCAAGGAGAAGGGCTATCAGCTTCGCGCAATCCGCGATATGCTTCATTCGGATGCACCAAGTGAGCCATTAAATCCACCGAATCCTGCGGCTATGGAAAAATCCGTGCAGCCTGTAAATTACACGAATATCACAAATCAGACGGTGAAACAGGAGATGTCAGGGTATAATCCGGCATATCACGATGAACTGCCGGGATACAATCATACATATCGAAGCCGCACGGCAGATGAGCGTATGGATGAGTTTCGCGAGCTGATGAGCAATATCGTGGGGAGAGCTATAGCACTGAACAATGAGGAACTGAGTCAGCAGATATCCACTGATGTGCAGGAGCGGATATTAAAGGAAATGAACTATCTGATGCGCGAACAGGACAGCGCGCAGGAGGAGAGATATAAAAAGCTGGACGCTGCCATACGCGGAAATCTGCGTAGAAAGGGGCTTTTTTCAAGGAAAAGGAATGCGGACATGCCTGCAGATACAAAAATAAGCGCTGCAGACACCAAGGGAAAGAAGGGGCGCGACAAGACGCATACGCATGAGCTTAATCCGGTGAGACTGTAGAGCATGCATGACAACGCTTACGCTATAAAATAATTACTGCAAAAAACGCTTACAGTATAAAAATGATTACAATACAAAGACGATTACAACATAAAAAAGACGACCCATAACAGGTCGTCTTTCTTTCTTACAGTATGCTAAAAATTAGCCCTGGCTGATTGCTCCAGTTGGGCAAACACCAGCACATGTACCACAATCGAGACAAGAATCTGCATCGATTACGTACTGTGAATCACCAGCAGAGATAGCTCCTACTGGGCACTCACCAGCACATGTACCACAGCTAACGCATGAATCAGAAATTACGTATGCCATAATGAAATCCTCCTTATAAAATAATGATCATTATTCGCCGTTATTGGCTTATCTGCATTGTAGTACAAAACACAGAATAATGCAATGCCAAATAAAATTGTACTTACTTTTACACAATCTTATATAAAAATTACTAAATATTGAGTAAAACTTGAAATGCTATTGTTACTATTGTATAATAGATAGAAAACAATTCAGAACCTCCGAGAACAAAAGCTGATACATCATGTTTACATGTAAGCAGCAGATGTTCCTGCTTTCGAGGTGGCTCTGAAGTGTTACAATAAAAACACATGATTATTTAGAAAAACTGGTGTTTGCACATGGTATATTACTGTAGTATGTGCGGTGAGGATATAAAATGGAAACAAAAATTATAAAAATAGATCAGGACAATTTAGACCATAAGCTCATGCAGGAGGCAGGTGATTTGATTGCAGCCGGTGAGCTTGTAGCGTTTCCGACAGAGACAGTGTATGGGCTTGGCGGTGATGCTTTAGATCCGGAGGCATCAAAGAAGATATACAGTGCAAAGGGGCGTCCGTCGGACAATCCGCTTATCGTACACATATCGGATTTTTCGGATTTGGAGCGCATCGCAAAGACAGTGCCGGAGGATGCAAGGAAGCTTTCGGATGCTTTCTGGCCGGGACCTCTTACCATGATAGTGGAGAAGGGCGATGCAGTGCCTTATGCCACAACAGGCGGCATGGACACGGTAGCTGTGCGTATGCCGAATCATCCTATAGCGCTTGATCTCATAAGAAGAAGCGGCTGCCTTATCGCGGCGCCAAGCGCCAATACATCCGGCAGACCTAGCCCTACAGAGGCTGCACATGTGGCTGAGGATCTAAGCGGCAAAATAGCCATGATTATAGACGGAGGACCGGTTGGCATAGGAATAGAGTCCACCATCATTGACCTGACAGAGGATACACCTATGGTGCTGCGCCCGGGCTATATCACACCACAGATGCTTTCAAAGGTATTAGGCAAAGAGGTTATCGTAGATCCGGGAATCATAGCGGCAGATGACACGAGAAAGCCAAAGGCACCCGGCATGAAGTACAAGCACTATGCGCCAAAGGCTGACATGGTCATCGTGGACGGTACGAGAAAGCATGTGATTGCAAAGATAAATGAGCTTGTGGCTTCGCACAGGGATGATGGCAAAAAGATAGCAGTCATTGCGACAGAGGAGACAAAGCAGTTTTACGATGCAGATGTTGTCCTGTCGATGGGAAGCAGGGCGGATGAGGATTCGATAGCCCATGAGCTTTACCGTATATTAAGGGACTGTGATGAGCTCGATGTGGATGTGATTTTCTCGGAGAGCTTCTCCACACCACGTATAGGACAGGCCATCATGAACCGTATGCTAAAGGCGGCAGGTCATCAGGTGATAGACACACATGTGAAGTATGACAAAATCATTTTTGTCGCACAGACCGGCACATGCAGGGAGCAGATGGCAAAGGGCATCATGAACGACTTTGTACTCAAGGTGCCGATGGAGATTGAGGCGAGAGGACTTGTTGTCCAGTTTCCGGAGCCGGTCAATCAGAAGGCAGAGGCAGTGCTCATAAGCAATGGCATTTCCACGGAGGGCATGGTGTCAACGCAGCTTGAGGAATCGGATATCACGGAGAGTACTATGGTATTTACCATGGAGTCATCACAGCGCGAGCGCATTATAGAAAGCTTTGCCGATATCGACCCGGAGCAGGTCTTTGTGCTTTCACAGTATGTGGGCGATGAGCTTGAGATACTGGATCCTTATGGCGGCACACTTCAAAGCTATGGACTGTGCTATGAAAGCCTCAGGGCTACGCTTAAGAAGCTGGTAAAGCACTTAAATGCAAATACATAAAAGACAAACAAATATAACACAATATAAGACAAAGGAGAACAAATATTATGGGTAAGGTAGTAGTTATGGATCATCCGCTGATTCAGCACAAGATTGGAATTATGAGAAGAACCGACACAGGTTCAAAGGATTTCAGAACACTTGTCAGCGAGGTTGCGATGCTTGAGTGCTACGAGGCAACAAGAGATCTGGAGCTTACAGATGTGGAGATTGAGACTCCTATCTGTAAGGCCACTGTAAAGGAATTAAAGGGCAAAAAGCTTGCAGTTGTTCCTATCTTAAGAGCCGGACTTGGTATGGTGGAGGGCATGCTTGAGCTCATCCCTGCCGCAAAGGTTGGACACATCGGCATGTATCGTGACCCGGAGACAGCAGAGCCTATCGAGTACTATTGCAAGCTTCCGGCAGACTGCGCAAACAGAGAGGTATTTGTGGTAGATCCGATGCTCGCAACAGGTGGTTCAGCAGTGGCAGCACTTGATATGCTCAAAAAGCGCGGTGTGAAAAACATCCACTTTATGTGCATAATTGCAGCTCCTGAGGGAGTAAAGAGACTCACAGAGGAACATCCTGATGTGGATGTATATATAGGAGCGCTCGATGATCATCTCAATGAGCACAAATATATTGTGCCGGGACTCGGAGATGCAGGAGACAGAATTTTCGGAACCAAGTAATAAAATGTGTGATAGACCATATTGAATGGAGGTGTATATATGGGAGCTTCGGAAAAGAGAAAGGATTATATCTCATGGGATGAGTATTTTATGGGCATAGCGATGCTTTCAGGCATGCGCTCGAAGGATCCGAATACCCAGGTGGGTGCGTGCATAGTGGACCCGGAGCACAAGATACTCTCCATGGGCTATAACGGCTTTCCTCTTGGCTGCTCAGATGATGAGTTCACCTGGGCCAGAGAGGGAGAGGATAACAAGTATTTCTATTCTACACACAGCGAGCTCAATGCCATCTTAAACTACAGGGGCGGAAGCCTTGAGGGAGCGACCATATATGTCACCCTGTTTCCGTGCAATGAGTGCGCTAAGGCAATCATACAGTCCGGCATCAGGGAAGTAGTCTACGACTGTGACAAATACGAGGGCACGGCCAGCGTGACAGCTTCAAAGAGGATGCTGAGGGCAGCGGGGGTTACAATTCGCAGGTATGAGCACACAGGCCGTGAGGTGACGCTTGTGCTGTAGCACTTGTGGTGTACACAGAGACTTTTGACATGGGAGCATTCGTTGTGGATAGTGATAATACTGCAATTGTTGTGTCAAATTGACGTGATTTAACATGAAACGCATGTATTTTTTATGCATTTTACACATAAAAATGTAGACAAAAGCAATAAAAATGATATAATAATTTGTATATGAAAAGAGATAATAAGAAAGAGGTAATGAATGCACTTATCATGGTTTTCCAGTTTGGAATCAACATGATTGTGCCGATATTTCTCTGCACACTGGCCGGTGTGTGGATTGGGAAAAAGACCGGAGCGGACTGGGTAACTGTTCCATTGTTTTTCATTGGAGCGTTTGCGGGGGCAAACAATATATACCGTATGGTTCAAAAATTCCTGAAGCCAGAGGATGATGGCAGAGCCGTCAGACAGACACCGGGCAGGCAGAGTACTACGGAAACAGAGAAATCAGACAGTATTAGCAGGGTAGAGAAGGATGTTAAAAAGAATAAATGACGCATTGCCGGGACTTGTATTTGGGATAGTTTTTTACGGGATTGTTGTGCAGCTTATTGGGGTATGGTTTGTCACAGACAAAATTTCATATTCTATCGGCTTATGGTATGGGATAGCGATAGCTGTTGGTATGGCTGTCAATATCGCCACAGTCATATATGACGCGACCGCCATATATGGACAAAAGGATGCCAATCGCAGGATCGTAGCAAAATCACTTTTAAGGTATATTGTTGTTGCGGTCCTGTTATTTATATTGGGACTATTTGATTTTGGAAATCTGATAATGGCCTTTGTCGGTATGCTGGGACTCAAGATTTCAGCGTATTTACAGCCTTTATTTATGAAGGTGACAGACAGATTTTCCGGGAGAAGTGATGCATCTTCCGCCGGCGAAATGGAGACAGAGTAGCGAAACAGCAGGTAAACTTAATAAGGAGGAGGTGATAATGTGAATCAGGCGATTTTACTGGAAAGTAACGCAGACAATATCGACTTTATGATCCATGGTATTTTTTCGATAAAGGTATTCGGTCAGGAGGTCTGGATTACCACATCGCATGCCTGTATCCTCATAGTGATGGCCATTATGGTCATATTCGCTATAGTGGCAAACAGGAAGCTTAAAAAAGCAAAGGAAGTACCGGACGGCTTTCAGAATATCATCGAGCTCATCGTAGAGATGCTCGACAAGATGGTTGAGGGAACCATGGGTAAGTGGGCTCCGAGGTTTGTAAACTACATCAGCACGATTTTTATATTTATACTGATGAGTAATATCTCAGGCTTGTTTGGCTTAAGACCACCGACAGCCGACTACGGAACCACACTGGCGCTTGCACTTATTACATTTTTCATGATCAGATTCAATAAGGCTAAGCATCAAAGCGCAAAGGATATCTGGACCGGTATGTGTTCACCACTGCCGCCGTGGCTGCCTATATGGGCGCCAATCAACATTATCAGTGAGATTGCAATTCCTATCTCATTATCATTGCGTTTGTTCGCCAATGTGTTGTCAGGAACTGTTATCATGGCGCTGGTATATGGTCTGCTAAGGTTTATAGCCATAGCGTGGCCGTCAGTACTGCATGTATACTTTGATTTGTTCTCAGGAGCAATTCAGACATATGTATTCTGTATGCTGACAATGACATACGTTACACAGGCATGTGAGACGGATGAGTAAAACTATAAGATGTATTTTTAGGAGGATTCAATTATGGATATCAATGGACAGGATTTAATCAGAGCATGCTCAGCAATCGGTGCAGGTTTGGCAGTTATCGCCGGAATCGGACCTGGTGTTGGACAGGGTATCGCAGCAGGACATGGTGCAGCAGCCGTAGGACGTAACCCGGGAGCAAGAGGACAGATTATGTCAACCATGCTTTTAGGACAGGCGGTTGCAGAGACAACAGGTCTTTATGGTCTCGTTGTTGCATTACTTTTACTTTTCGTTCATCCGCTCGGATAGTATATTACGGTTTGCCGCAGAGGATTACCGTGCGGCGATACAGCCAACGGAAAGGAGAGTAAAAATTGTTAGCACAGGGATATACATTTTTGTTTAATCTGGATGCGCAGTTGCTCTTTGATACAGTACTTTTGGCAGTTGCAGTATTTTTCCTTTTCATGCTGATGTCGTATCTGCTTTTCAACCCTGCAAGGAAGCTGTTAAAGGACAGGCAGGACAGGATAGAAAGCGATATAAACACAGCTGTTGCCGACAAGGAAAGTGCCGCAGCACTAAAGGCAGAGTATGAGGGAAAGCTTAAGGATATCGATAAAGAGGCCGAGGCTATTCTCACAGAGGCGAGACAGAAGGCGCTTAAAAACCAGAACAAGATTGTGGATGATGCAAAGGAAGAGGCTTCACGCATCATAAAGAGAGCCAGAGAAGAGGCAGAGCTTGAGAAGAAGCATGCCATGGATGATATGAAGCAGGAGATGATACAGATAGCATCGCTTATGGCACAAAAGGCTGTCGCAGCTTCGATCACCACAGACATTCAGGATACACTCGTTGAAGAGACACTTAAGGAAATGGGAGAATCAACATGGCTAAGCTAGTATCTAAGGTATACGGTGATGCATTGTTTGAGGCTGCCCTTGAGGACAACAGGCTATCCAGCCTGTCTGACGAGGTAACAGCAGTAAAGGAAATCATTGCTGCAAATGATGACCTCTCAAAGCTGATGGATCATCCGAAGATTGATAAAGAAGAAAAGGTCAGAATCATCGAAGAAATATTTGGGGGAAGAGTTTCAGCGGAGCTGGTAGGGCTTATGAGGATGATTATAGAAAAGAATCACTACAAAGAGCTTACCTTAGTTTTCGACTACTTTCTTGACAGAGTCAAGGAGTACCAAAATATCGGAACAGCATATGTCACATCTGCATTTGAGCTTTCAAAGGAGCAGAAGCTTGCTGTGGAGAAACGACTTCTTGACACGACAAAATACGTGAAATTTGAGATGCATTTTGAGGTGGATACCGCGCTCATAGGCGGTATGAAAATCAGAATCGGGGACAGAGTGGTGGATTCATCTGTCAGCAGCAGATTAGAAAGACTCACCCGCGATTTGACAAAAATACAATTGAAAGTAGGTGAATGCGCTCCATGAATCTAAAGCCGGAAGAAATCAGCTCAGTAATAAAGGAGCAGATTAAAAGATACGCTTCCCAGCTCGAAGTCGCTGATGTAGGAACAGTCATTCAGGTGGCAGACGGAATCGCACGTATTCATGGTCTTGAGAATGCGATGCAGGGAGAGCTTTTGGAATTTCCAGGGGAAGTATATGGAATGGTATTAAACCTCGAGGAGGACAATGTCGGTGCTGTTTTACTTGGACAGCAGCGCAATATCAACGAGGGAGATACAGTTAAGACCACAGGACGAGTGGTAGAGGTGCCGGTAGGCGATGCGATGCTCGGCCGAGTAGTAAATGCGCTCGGACAGCCAATCGACGGAAAGGGACCTATCCAGTCGGACAAATATCGTCAGATAGAGAGAGTAGCATCGGGAGTTATCTCGAGAAAGTCAGTAGATACACCGCTTCAGACCGGTATAAAGGCTATTGACTCAATGGTTCCTATCGGACGAGGACAAAGAGAGCTTATTATCGGAGACAGACAGACCGGAAAGACGGCTATCGCGATAGATACCATCATCAACCAGAAGGGACAGGGTGTGAAATGTATCTATGTAGCCATCGGTCAGAAGGCTTCTACGGTTGCATCCATAGTAAATGAGCTCGAGGAGTTCGGAGCCATGAGCTACACGACAGTAGTGGCTGCGACAGCATCAGAGCTTGCACCGTTACAGTATATCGCACCATACTCAGGCTGCGCTATAGGCGAGGAATGGATGGAAAACGGACAGGATGTGCTCATAGTTTACGATGATCTGAGTAAGCATGCAGCAGCATACCGTACGCTGTCGCTCCTTTTAAAGAGAGCGCCCGGACGAGAGGCTTATCCGGGAGATGTTTTCTATCTCCATTCAAGGCTTCTGGAGAGAGCAGCGAGACTGTCAGACAAACTGGGTGGAGGCTCACTCACAGCCCTTCCTATCATTGAGACACAGGCGGGTGATGTATCGGCATATATCCCGACCAATGTTATCTCAATCACAGACGGTCAGATATATCTCGAGACAGAGATGTTCAACGCGGGCTTCAGACCTGCCATAAATGCAGGACTTTCAGTTTCACGAGTTGGAGGCTCGGCACAGATAAAGGCAATGAAAAAGATTGCAGCACCTATCCGAGTAGAGCTGGCTCAGTACAGAGAGCTTGCAGCGTTCTCACAGTTTGGCTCAGAGCTTGATGCAAGCACAGCAGAGCAGCTCGCGCAGGGAGCACGAATCAAGGAGATTTTAAAGCAGCCGCAGTACAAGCCGATGCCTGTAGAGAAGCAGGTTATCATAATATACGCTGCGACAAAGAAGTATCTTATCGATATCAAAATCGAGGATATTTTAAGATTTGAGGCAGAGCTGTTTGATTTCATTGATACCAGATATCCTGAGATTCCTGAAGCGATCAGGGAGAAAAAGGTGATGGACGATGATACTGAGCAGGCACTTATAAAGGCAATCGAGGAATGCAAAAAGCAGTTCCGTTAGACGGTTGGATATTAGTAGAAGGCAGGTGGTAAAATGGCTTCGATGCGAGACATAAAGCGCAGAAAAAGCAGTATTACAAGTACTCAGCAGATCACAAAGGCCATGAAGCTCGTTTCTACCGTCAAGCTGCAAAAGGCGAGAGCACATGCGGAGGCAACAGATCCGTATTTCAACTATATGTACAGGACAGTAAGCTCGATGCTTGCAAAGAGCGGCAATCTGGAGCACCCATACTTAAAGGCCGGTGATTCGCCAAGGAAGGCGGTAGTTGTTTTGACATCAAACCGCGGACTGGCAGGCGGATACAACAGCAATATAGTAAAGATCATCACACACGGAGACTTCAAAAAAGAAGAACTCGACATATATGCTGTGGGAGCAAAGGGCGAGGAGCTGCTTACGTTAAAGGGCTATCATATAGTTGAGAGTGCACCGGAGATGATGGAGGACCCGACCTACGATGATGCTGCGGCACTTTGTAAAAGAGTGTTAAAGGCATTTACAGACGGTCAGGTGGGGGAGATTTATCTCGCATATACCCATTTCAAAAACACAGTTACACAGGAGGCGAAGCTCATAAAGCTTTTGCCGGTGGAGCTGGATGAGAGCGGGGCAGATGAGAAAGAGGACTCCAATATTCTCATGAATTTTGAACCGAATCCGGAGGAGGCTTTGGAGCTTATTATACCAAAATATGTGACAAGCCTGTTTTACGGAGCACTGGTGGAGTCATTTGCCAGTGAAAACGGAGCCAGAATGCAGGCGATGGATTCTGCTACGAGCAATGCAGAGGATATGATCAGTGATCTGACATTGAAATATAACAGAGCGCGTCAGGGCTCAATCACGCAGGAGCTTACTGAGATAATTGCAGGAGCTAATGCGATAGAGTGATACATGCATATCCGGTCATGGGAAGGCAGGCATGTGTGTCTGTGAATGGCCAAAAAGGCGAGTGTATCATATGAATTAAAAAAGAAGGAGAAACTATAAATGGCAGATAAAAATGTAGGTAAAATCATACAGGTTATCAGTGCCGTTCTGGATATCAAGTTTTCAGAGGGTAATCTGCCTGAGATAAACGATGCAGTCGAGGTGCCGCTGAAAAACGGCGGAAAGCTGGTCGTTGAGGTTGCACAGCATCTGGGCGACGATACAGTCAGATGTATCGCCATGGGACCTACTGATGGTCTCGTCCGCGGCATGGACGCTATCGCAACAGGAGCACCTATTTCTGTGCCGGTGGGGGAGAATACACTTGGAAGAATGTTCAATGTGCTCGGAGAGCCTATCGATGAGGTTGAGCCTCCACAGACAGAGGAGAAATGGGCAATCCACAGACCTGCGCCTAGCTTTGAGGAGCAGGCTACATCGCAGGAGATGCTTGAGACAGGAATAAAGGTTGTAGATTTGCTCTGCCCATACCAGAAGGGTGGAAAAATCGGACTCTTCGGAGGTGCCGGAGTAGGAAAGACGGTGCTCATCCAGGAGCTTATCCACAACATCGCTACACAGCATGGTGGATACTCAGTATTTACCGGTGTAGGAGAGCGTACACGAGAGGGAAATGACCTGTACTACGAGATGAAGGAGTCAGGTGTTATCGACAAGACCACCATGGTGTTCGGACAGATGAACGAGCCACCTGGAGCACGTATGAGAGTTGCCCTGGCAGGACTTACGATGGCAGAGTATTTCCGTGACAGAGGCGGCAAGGATGTGCTTCTCTTTGTGGACAATATCTTCCGTTTTACCCAGGCAGGTTCAGAGGTATCAGCACTTTTAGGACGTATGCCTTCAGCCGTTGGTTACCAGCCGACATTGCAGACAGAGATGGGAGCTCTTCAGGAGCGTATCACATCAACAAAGAACGGTTCAATCACATCGGTTCAGGCCGTATATGTGCCTGCAGATGACCTTACAGACCCGGCACCGGCGACTACCTTCGCACATCTCGATGCCACGACAGTACTTGAGCGTTCTATCGCAGAGCTTGGTATTTATCCGGCTGTAGACCCGCTGGCATCCACATCGCGTATCCTTGATCCGCGTATCGTGGGACAGGAGCATTTTGAGGTGGCACACGCTGTCCAGGAGATACTCCAGAAGTACAAGGAGCTGCAGGATATCATCGCAATCCTCGGTATGGATGAGCTCTCAGAGGAGGATAAGCTTGTAGTAAGCCGTGCACGTAAGGTGCAGCGTTTCCTGTCACAGCCGTTCTTCGTAGCAGGACAGTTTACAGGACTCGAGGGCAAATATGTGCCTATCGCCGAGACCATCAGAGGCTTTAAGGAGATACTCGAAGGAAAGCATGATGATGTACCGGAGAGCTATTTCTTAAACGTTGGAAGCATAGATGAAGTCCGTGCCAAGATGCAGTAATGTGAGGTGATTTCATGGCAGATAACATTTTTGACATAGAAATAATCACACCGGACAGGGTGTTCTACAAGGGAGAGACAGATTTCCTCGAGTTCAATACCCAAAACGGAGAGATTGGTGTATACAAAAACCATATACCGCTCACGACAGTGCTTGCACCGGGAATCGTGACTATCCATAATGGCGATGAGGAGAAAATAGCCGCAATCCATTCAGGCTTTGCGGAAATACTTGGAGACAAGGTCACATTTCTCGCAGAGCTTGCAGAGTGGCCTGATGAGATAGACATAGACCGCGCACAGGCCGCAAAGGAGCGGGCAGAGCAGCGCCTTTCAAATCACACAGCAGAGATTGATGTGAAGAGAGCAGAGTTTGCACTCAGGAAGGCACTTATCAGAATAGATGTGGCACATCATATGTAATTATAAAATCCCGGAATCTGCAGGTAAGCGGATTTCCGGGATTTTTAATTTTTTATAATAGTATCATTGTGGTATAATTGAGACATGTAAATCGAAGTTTGTAAGGAACAGAAATTTTGAAGTTTATGGAGAGATCACATGCTTTTTGAGAAGCAGATAGAATATTTTGAGAAAAACCAATATGGACAGCAATATAAAATTTTTTATAAGAAGACGGTAAAGCATTTTTCTCTTTCCAATCCGGCTGATAGGCATAGTTTCCCCGAAAGATATGATATTCTTTCGGGGAAATTTTTAGAAAATTATTTTTTTATGTAAAAAATGAAACATGGTCATGTCCTGACACGGTGGGATTTGCGGAACTGCTGTGGCGATTCATGAAAATTTTTTTGGAAGGACTGCGAAAAATAGCTGGTAGAGGAAAACCCGATACATCCGGCAATCTCTTCGATGCTGTGATTGGTTGTGAGCAGCAGGTCACGCGCAGACGCCAGCCGAACTTCGTTCAGGTAAGCGATGGGAGATTTCCCGTACAGCTCTGTAAAACGGTGTGAAAGGTAATATTTTGAGAGACTGCAGTTTTCGGCAAGCGAATCCAGAGAGATCATGCTCTGGTAATTGTGCTCGATAAAGCGTTTTACCTTGTGGCATTCGTGGCTGCTGTTCTGCGCATCCACCACTTCATAGGATACATGGTCTTTCCGGCAGAAATATAAAATTAAAATATCCAGATAATGCTGGCAGATCTCTGCGTAGCGGTCCTGTTTGTTATGCATTTCCCGCAGGATATTTTCAAAACACTGGCGGATAAAAGGCGAGTTTGCAGAAGCCGGGACATGAATGTATTCCGGTTCTTTGTCAGTATTCAGTTTTAATCCTTCCACCCCGAGCACATAATAATCCAGTGGATTTTCCGGATCGGAAAACTCTGTGTGTGTTACCTGTGCACCGATCACGACAAGGCTGTTTGAGGAGACAGGAAGAGATTCATTTTCAATCAGCATGCGTCCGGTGCCGTCTTTAATAAAGAAGATTTCCGTAAAATGATGGCTGTGGGGAAACGAAGTCCAGTCATTTTCAAATTTGGATGCTGATATGGAAAGCAGGCGGAAATGGATTTCCGGCTGTACCTCATTATCCAGATTAAATTTGCGGTTACTCATGGAAAATACACTCCTTTCATGTCATAATTGCAATGATTTCCTAGTTAAAATGGAACGATGTTGTAATAAGTATACAATGAAAAAAACAAAATAACAAGATTTTTAAAATAAAGCAAGAATTATAAAATATAAAGCAATATATGGATAGGAAAAAGAGATGGCGTACTCTATAATAACAAATGTAAGGAAGAAAACATAAGTATTTATAGTAAAAAATAACAAAAATGGGAGATTACATGTTAAACTCCGTATTTGTTACAGCTTTGGCACTTGTAATTCTTTTAATTGTTGCACTGCCGGCAGCTTACTGTTTGTCACGTTTTAAATTTAAAGGAAGCAAATTTTTAAATGCGGCTTTTATGGGTGGTCTTTTTATTAACGTGAATTATATTGTTGTTCCAATTTTTTTGATGCTGCGAGATGGGGACAATTGGCTGAAATCAGTAATCTTGTTTAATTTTCTTTCTTTTTGGAATGACTGTTGGTGGTTTAAAGGGTTGATGAGAAGGGAGATTAAAATGGAATTTGGGAAAAAGCACACAAAATGAAGAATAATTTTAATGGCAGCTCTTTTTATTGCCGGAATAAGCCTGTCTGTTTTTGGATGGGGTATGACAGGAAAAATAACAGGTTTAGGAATTATGCTTATTGGAATTATCTGTTTATTAATGGCATTGTGGATTTATAATTGCCCTTTTGCAGAAAAGAAGAAAAGAATGTAATTATATGGATGAAATAGAGTGAGGAAGAAAAATGAGTGAGAAAAATACAGGCCGTGTCACAATTCCTACAAATCTGGACGTTGTTCCAGAAACAATTGAATTAATGAAGCGCTGGGGTGCGGATGCAATCCGCGACTGTGACGGAACAGAATTCCCGGAAGAGCTGACAAAGACCGGGGCAAAGATTTATGCAACTTACTACACCACGAGAAAAGATAATGAGTGGGCGAAGGCAAACCCGGATGAGGTGCAGCAGTGTTATATTATGAGTGGATTTTATACGGCTGTTGAAAGCGAACTGCAAATTCCTCTGATGAAGGGGATTTCGGAGGAGTTAATGCAGGTCAATACAAGAGATGATATTAAACGATGGTGGGAAGTCATTGACCGTTCCACAGGTCAGGTGGTATCGACAGCGCAGTGGGAATACAACGGGGAGTCAGGGTGTGTCTGTATTCATGAGGCAGAACCATTTCATGAATATACTGTAAGCTTTCTGGCGTACATTATCTGGGATCCGGTACATATGTATAATGCAGTGACAAATGACTGGAAGGATTTTGAACATCAGATTACATTTGACGTAAGACAGCCGAAAACACATAAATATTCCATGGAGCGTCTGCGCAAGTTCTGCGCAGAGCATCCATATGTCAATGTCATCCGCTATACGACGTTTTTCCACCAGTTTACATTAATGTTCGACGAACTAAAGAGGGAGAAATATGTGGACTGGTATGGTTATTCCGCATCAGTAAGCCCTTATATTTTAGAACAGTTTGAAAAAGAAGCTGGCTATAAATTCCGCCCGGAATATATTATCGATCAGGGATATTATAATAACCAGTACCGTGTGCCGAGCAAAGAATATAAGGATTTTCTGGCATTCCAGCGCAGGGAAGTTGCAAAGCTTGCAAAAGAGATGGTTGACATCACACATGAATGCGGCAAAGAGGCAATGATGTTTTTGGGGGATCACTGGATCGGAACAGAACCATTCATGGAAGAGTTTGCAACGATCGGTCTTGACGCAGTGGTAGGAAGCGTTGGAAACGGAAGTACACTTCGTCTGATCTCTGATATTGAAGGTGTAAAATATACAGAAGGAAGATTCCTTCCATACTTTTTCCCGGATACCTTCCATGAGGGCGGAGATCCTGTCAAGGAAGCAAAGGAAAACTGGGTGACAGCACGCCGTGCCATCTTAAGAAAACCAATCGACCGTATCGGATATGGCGGATATTTAAAGCTTGCATTAGATTTCCCGGAGTTTTTGGACTATGTGGAGAGCGTGTGCAATGAATTCCGTGAACTGTATGAGAATGCAAAAGGAACAACACCGTACTGTGTGAAGAAGGTTGCTGTTTTAAATAGTTGGGGCAAAATCCGAAGCTGGGGCTGTCATATGGTACACCATGCTCTATATCAGAAACAGAATTACAGTTATGCGGGAATTATCGAGGCATTAAGCGGAGCACCGTTTGATGTAAAATTTATTTCCTTTGATGATATTTTAAAAGATAAGAACATATTAAAGGATATTGATGTCATTATCAATGTCGGGGACGGGGATACGGCACACACTGGAGGGGCAGTCTGGGAGAACCCGGTTATTTCCGCAGCCATTCGTGAATTTGTTTATCAGGGTGGAGGCTTTATCGGTGTTGGGGAACCGGCAGGACACCAGTATCAGGGACATTATCTGCAGCTTGCCGATTTAATTGGTGTGGAAAAAGAAACCGGATTTACCTTAAATTACGACAAGTATAACTGGGAAGAACACAAAAATCATTTTATTCTCGCGGATACGACAAAGCCGGTCGACTTCGGAGAGGGCAAGAAGAACATGTTTGCCTATGAGGGAACAGAAATTCTTGTGCAGAGGGATAAAGAGGTGCAGATGGCAGTCAATGAATTTGGCGAGGGCCGCTCGGTTTATATCAGCGGACTGCCTTATAGTTTTGAGAACAGCAGAATTCTTTATCGGAGTATTTTGTGGAGTACACATGGCGAAAGTTTATTACATCAGTGGTTTAGTACAAATTTCAATGTGGAAGTACATGCATATGTAAAAAATGGCAAATTCTGTGTTGTAAATAATACCTACGAGCCACAGAATACGGTTATCTATCGCGGAGATGGAAGCAGTTTTGCGTTGAAAATGGAGGCAAATGAGATTAAATGGTACGCTGTTTAATCAGGAGATATAAAGAGAGAATGCGGAAGATTTTCATAATGTCATAGGGAATCGTATAGAAAAGATTATGAAAGTAAGATATGCATTTCAGAAGCTGGAAAATCTGCCGGAGGGATTTGAAGTTCCGGCCGGAAGAGTAAAGCCATGGGGAACTGCGCATGCAATTTTAAGCTGTAAAGATATGATTGACGGACCATTTGCAGTGATTAATGCAGACGACTATTATGGAAGAGAAGCATTTAAGCAGATTTATGATTATCTGAGTGTGCATGAAGATAATGAAAAGTATCAGTATGCAATGGTAGGGTATCAGTTGAAAAATATTTTGACGGAGAATGGAAGTGTGGCAAGAGGTGTCTGTGATATTGATAGTAATGGAAAACTTGTCAGTGTAACAGAACATACAACGATTGTAAAACGTGGAGATAATGCTGCATATACGGAAGATGATGGAAAAAGTTATACGGATTTGGCAGGAGATACGATTGTTTCCATGAATTTATGGGGATTTAGCAAGGGATTTTTGTCAGAGATTGCGTATGGATTTCGTGATTTTCTGCAGGAGGGTCTGCAACATAATCCACTGAAATGTGAATATTATCTTCCGTCGGTCGTCAGCAGACTGTTAGATAGCAATAAAGCAGAAGTAAAAGTTCTTCTTACAACAGAAAAGTGGTATGGAGTTACCTACAGGGAAGATAAACCAATGGTTATGACAGCATTGAAAAAGCTGGAAGAGGATGTGTGCAGCAGAGTGGATTTGGTCCGGGAGGAAATTCAGTTTGTATTGGACAGGGAAGAAATTGTGGACTGCTTTCAGGATTTGCTGAGAAGTGGGAAAATCAGTTTTCGTGTGACTCATAATGACACAAAAATTAATAATGTCCTCATGGATAAGGATACCAAAAAAGGAATATGTGTGATTGACCTGGACACTGTAATGCCGGGGGCGGCCATGAATGATTTTGGAGATGCAGTGCGGATTGGAGCAAGTACAGCATTAGAGGATGAACAAAATCTGGATAAAGTGTGGTGCGATTTAGAGCTTTTTGAAGCATGTGCGAAGGGCTTTATTGAGGGCTGTGGTGGAAAACTTTCACAGGAAGAGATAAAGCTGCTTCCGATGGGCGCTAGGCTTATGACCTATGAATGTGGAATGAGGTTTCTTATTGATTATATTCAGGGAGACATTTATTTTAAAATTCACAGACCGGGGCAGAATTTGGACCGGGCAAGGACACAGTTTAAACTTGTCTCTGATATGGAACATAAGTGGAAAGTAATGGAGAATATTGTGAAGAAGTATATGTAAGACAAAACAGTGGCATTGACAATTTCCAATGCAATCAAGGCGTCAGTTCCGGAAATACCGGACTGACGCCTTGATTGCATTAAACGTTTGTATTTGATTCTTCTTCGCCCCAGAAATCTACAGGTTCATAATCCTGCAGTTTGGCCAGAAAACCTTTTTCTGCGAGTTCATTTTGAATATCATCTAAAATCTCTTCGGATTCAGCTTCAATTGTATGGTAATGATAACCACCGGTTACATTCTTAAGAAGGCTGGAACTTCCGGTAGAGAGTCCTTCTAAAAATTTCTTGACATCGCGTCTTGTACGGATATTCATATCTGCCCGGACAACACCATAAACCACAGCGCAGTCTTTTCAAGTACAACTTAAAAACAGGATCATTGCTTAGAAGTAAATATAATCATTCTCGTTCACATATTTACCACAATGTGGACAATATCGATTACAACCTGTTTTAAGAAAACTACCACAATGAGGACATCTTCTGAACACAGCAATAAAAATTATCGTTCCAACAAGTTCCACTAACCCGGCTCCTAATATTATCAATCCTATCATAGTTCCTGTGCAAATACCTATGATCACAAGAAGTAAACCTATGACCGTAAATATGACGGATAATCTTGTCCCAATTTTAAGTGGAATACGGTGCATT